>Ga0182740_1001333_pt1 | contig 17060 bp, 19 predicted proteins | sample eDN5th37CKraftBY_FD_128872 | JGI IMG/M metagenome (GOLD analysis project Ga0182740, IMG submission 128872) | Enriched backyard soil microbial communities from Emeryville, California, USA - eDNA 5th pass 37_C Kraft BY (version 2) (version 2) | ecosystem: Environmental > Terrestrial > Soil >...
CCTTTCGCATCCACGGTCAGCTTGGGCACCACAAAGGTGCCGCCGAAGGCGACGGTGGCGTTTGCGCTGGCGCCGTAGCTGCCGGCATCGACACCGCTGGCTGCCAGGGTATTCACGGTGCCGCCGGCGGCGCTGGTCACGTCGCCGGTGTAGGCCGGCATGCGCGCAGCGGCCAGGGTACCGCTGGTGATGTCCGCTGCAGCATGTTTGTGGCCGGCCGCGGCGAAGGCATCACTGGACGCCACCGCCGCGGAGCCCAGGCCCAATGTCACGCGCTGGGCGGCGGCATCGGCATCGTCCAGCAGCGCACGCCCGGCCGCGGTGAGGGTGGCCAGCGTCATGGAGGTGGCGCCGGTGAAGTAAGGCAGCCGGTCTGCTGCAGGACTGACGCTGGATAGTGCGGTCAGCGCGGGATGCAGTGGCTGCGCATCGGTGATGCCGTAGCCGGCGATGGTGGTGGGCTTGCCGGTGGTGTTCGACCACGCCATGTAGTAGGCGCCATGCTGGCCATCCAGCAGATCCGCATCCAGCGTGCCACCCGCGCCTTCGTCCTTCAGCCCTGCCGACTTGATGGCCAGTGCCGTGCGCAGCGCTGCAGCCGTGGTCAATACCAACAGGGATTTCAGGAAGGTGCTTGGCGCGCTCGCGCCCAGGCGCTGGTCCAACGTGTATTTCACGCCCTTGGGGGTGGCTGCACGCGTGCCATCAGCGCCGGTGTTCGTTTCTTCCGGGGTAGCCAGCTCCACCACGCCCTGCACGGTTTCCGTTGCCGGGGGGTTCCAGAAGTCGGTATTCCCCATCGTGATGCTGGTCGCGGCAATGTCGGCGAACACGGTGTCGGCAGACAGCAGCAGGGTGGACTGTGCCGACTTGCCCATGATTTCGGTGGTCTGCCCATACAGTGCGAACAGCGTCCCATCGGCCAGGTACAGCGCGAAGCCTTTCAGCGAATAGGCATCCGCCGAATCGTCGCGGATGGTCAGGTGCAGTGTGTCATCGGCGACAGCCGCACCGGAAAACGTAGCCAGCCGCTTCAGCTCGCCGGGCAAGGTGATATAGCCAGCGGCCGCCTCGGTGGAAGAAATGAAGCCGGTGGCGGTGACGCCGATCTGTGCAATGGTGACCGGCAGCGTGCCGGTGTGGGCGGCATTGACCAGTGCGGCACGGCCAGCGGTGGTGACTTTCAGGGGCAAACCAGCCATCTATGAAGCCTCGAATTGCAGGCGCCGGTAATTCACCACGCGGGCAGCTCCCATCACGCGGATGACTGCCGTGGCGGCAACGCCTTGGGTAAAGTAGAAGTGCGATCGGACCGGCTTGGTGCGGTTCACTTCAGCGATCACGTCATCCACGTATTGGGCGGATGTTTCTTCGCTGGCGGTTTCGGCGCCCAGCACCAGCACCAGTTGGAAGGTATGCGGTGCGGCACGTGGTGTTTCCTGCCACCACTCGATGACTTCCACCGCGCCGCCGAAGGCCTGCACCACGGCGCGCACTGAGTTGGCGGTGCCTTTCCTGCGCTGGATCTCGATGGCTTCGCGCAGGCGTGCGCGCTTCACCGACAGGGGCCAGTAACTTTTCCAACTGTCCACCGATAGCGCCCAGGCCAGCCACGGCAGCAACGCCTTCGGGCAGGTGTCGGGGTCGATGATTTCCCGGGTGGGCATGGGTACGGCCGACAGCCGCGCGGTGGCGATTTCGTAATTCCGCTCCGCTGCAGTGCTGTTGGGGGGCAACAGGCTGCGCATTACTCGCCCAGCCCGCCGTGCGTGACGTCGATGGCGGTGCAGTAGGCAGCTTCCGAACGGCTGATGGTGATGTCGGCGGCAGGCGCCAGCAGTTCCACCCGCTGTACGCCTTCCGAATGCAGCGCGGCGAGAAGCGCGCTGCGGGGAATGTCGCGGCCGAGGCGGTGGGACTCTTCCACGTAGGCCTGCAGGCGTGCAATGGAGGCGGCCACGATCAGGGAGGAATCCGGGCCGGCGAAGGTGTAGAGCTGCGCGACGACCGAATACGGCACGATGGTGGCGCTGCGCACGGCCACCGCGTCGGTCATGGGCCGCACGTTGTCGCTGGCCAGCGCCGCTGCCACGGTTTCGACCAGGGGTGACGGCGCGGTGCCGTCGCCGGCGCGCGAAAGGATGGTCACCTCGACGTCGCCGGGCCACTTTGCCGTGTCCAGGGCTGCGGTCATGGCGGTGACCAGGGCGCCTGCGGCGCCGTGCGCGTCCAGCACCGACAGCACCAGGGCCTTGATGTCATCGGGCGCGGCGCTGGCGGCCGATGCGTCCAGCACGTCCGCATCCGCGGAAAGCGCATGGTAGATATACGCGCCTTCCGGGCCGGCCACGCTGAAACCTTCGGGTGCCAGCTGGATCCGGTGGCGGAAGTCGGTATCGCTTTCCCACGTTGCGGGAATGTTTTGCGCCGGGTCACCGGGATCCAGCAGCAGGCGGGTGACGCCCATCAGCGCGCCCAGGTGGTCCAGGTTGGACCCGCTGGCATAGGCCAGCATCATGCCGCGCAGGCGTTCGTTGAAGTCCTGGCGCAGCAGTGTTTCCCGGTACGCCGCCACCTGCAGGCAGGCGTACAGCGGATCCGATTCCACCAGCGCGTCGAAGGCCGGGTCGCGGGTGCGCAGGTCGGCCAGCATCGCGGCGAACACGTCCTCGAAGCTGATTTGCTCGATTACGTCCGGCGCCGGCAGGCGGGACAGATCCACGGCGGTGTAGGTGTCGGACATGCCAGCCATGCTGGTCAGCACGCGCGTGCGCGGCACTTGGGCGGGCGTGTATGGGCGGCAGTTACGCGCCGGCGAGGTGATCCAGCACCAGCTTGCGGATGCGCTCGCTGTCGGCGACGGTGAAGCCCAGCAGCTCGCGGCGCGGATAGCGTGCGCGGGGGCCGCCTGGGCGCACTTCGGCGCGCAGGCCTTCCTGATGGACGCGCGCGATTTTTGAAACGCGGCTGGTGAACTCCACGACCGCTTCGTCGGCAGTGGTGTGCACCTTCATGTGCTGCGGCTTGCGTAGCTTCTTGAACATCGCGCCGCGCTTGATGCGCCCCACCTTGGCGCGGGCGGGTTGCTTGCGCGGTGCGTAGGGGGAGCCATCCGAGTTGCGCTGCTGGGCAATGCGCTGCATCTGGCCGCGGCGCAGGGTGGCGCCGATCTTGCGTGCCAGTTGGGCGCGCTCGATCGGCTGCAGGCTGGACAGGACCGGGGCAGCCCAGTCTTCCAGTTCGCGCAGTGGGTCAGCCACCGGCCGGGGCGTCCCACTCGGCCAGCAGTTCGTCTTTCAGGAACAGCTTCCAGTGTCTGGGCGGGAATGGCTGTTCGATGGCCGGTTCCGGGTAGTGCTCGATGGTCAGCACGCCGTCGGCGCCGGCGTGCACGCCCACGCGCTCGGTCAGCGGCAGCTTGATGTCGATGTCCACCTTGTCGTTGGCCAGCACGTCCACCTCGAAGGCGATTTCGCCGCGGCGCTTGTCGTTGGCCAGCAGTTCCGACTGGTTGATGCGGATCCAGTCCAGCAGCGGCACCATCACCGCGTCCGGGTGCCCCGCATAGTCCGTGATGATCAGGTTCAGTGTGTAGCGGTACTCGAACGAGCGGCCGGGCGCCAGCGTGGACACCACGCTGCCGCTGTCGATGAAGACCAGCATGCGGTCCGGGTCGCGGGCCAACTCGGGCAGCGCCGAAGCCAGCAGATCGCGAAGGGACTTCGGCTTGATCACGGTGCGGGCTCCGGCGGGATTTCGCTGTCAACCCATTCCTGCAGGCCGATCAGCTGTTCGCGGATGACGTGGCAGGTTTCGTAGTTGCCGGCAACGGTGTCGGCGACGGCAGAGAGCGCAAGGCCGGCGGCGGGCGCATCAGGATCTCCGGTGGGCGGTTCCGGGGCGCGGCCTTCGGCGGCGGCGTCGTGGATGCGCACGAAGCCAGCAGGCACAGCACAGGCAGCATCAGCTTCAGGGGTGACATAGACGGGGACTTCCTTGGTGATGACGCGGGCGGCTTCGCGCACGACCTGCACGCGGTCCACGTAGCGGGTGATGATGGCGGGCTGCTCCTGGGCGGCCTTCAGGGCGGCGCGCACGCCGGCCAGCGTGGCGTTGGCAGCGGCCAGGTCGGACCGCGCCCGGGTGGCCTGTGCATGGGCTTCGCCCACGCGGTGTTCCTGCCACCAAGCGCCGCCGCCGATGGCAGCCAGCAGGGCCAGCAGGACGATGGTGGCGATCAGCCGCGGCGAAGGCATGGTGATCAGCCCCCGAGGACTTTCAGGGCGCGTTCGGTACGCGCGATGCGGTCCGCCAAGCCTTCCGGGGTGGCCTTGCGGGTGGCGCTGCCGAGGTTCACCCGCCGCGATACGCCCAGGGTGTTGTTGTCGTCGGCCAGGGCGTTGCAGCCGGCGTCCTGCCACCATGCGGCGGCCGCGCGGGCGCTGGTGTCGATTTCCAGCACCATGTCCGGCTCATCTTCCAGCGGCAGCCCCAGCAGTTGGCCGATATTGCGGTAGTTGCTCCGGCCGGTGATCTGGATGGGTCCACGGCCGCGATAACGCCAGCCGTCGCCGCTGGCGGCGTCACCGTTGCCGTTGCGGCCGGCATACACGCAGTTGCCGAAGTCCACCGGCTTGTGCGCGTACTGCGCGGCTTGGGCGGGGGTGAAGCGACGCCCGAACACCTCCATGATCCGGGTGGCCGAATACGACAGCGATTCTTCCAGCCGTGACAGGCCCGCGCTTTCGTGGCCCACCTGCGCAAGGAAGTGGGCGGCGCGGCGGCGGGTGATGATGCCGAACTCGAACATGGCCTGGCGCAGCTCCGGGTGCCAGCGCTGGGCACGGGCCGCGGGGCACTGCAGGATCAGCGCCAGCTTTTCGGGGCTCACGATGTTGAAGGACTGCTGCATGTCAGGCTCCCCGCAACAGGTGGGCGAGGTTGCCGCGCGCCCGCCATGTCAGGAACGCCAGCACGCCCAGCACGCACAGGGACCACGGGCATGCAAGGGCGGCGCTGGGGCCGCGCAGCATCAGGTGCAAGGTGTTGCCGCCGGTGGCCGCCACCAGCAGCCACGCGCACCAGGCGATCAGGGGGCGGTGGCGTGATGCCGGCCTGCGCCGGTAGGTAATCAAGCGGCCGCAGATATAGGCGCTGGCCAGCAGCGCGGCGAGGGCAATCAGGTCATGCATCGGGGGTGCCTCCATCGGGCTTGCCGCCGCGGCGGAACCAGGATGACAGCAGCGCCTTCAGATCCACGCTGCGCAGGCCTTCGATGAAGGCCAGGCCCAGCGTGACGGTGCCCGCGGACACCAGGAAGGCGGCAATGCCGGTGGACTGGATGGGAAGCCAGCGGATCACTTCGCTGGCCGCCACGTAGCCCATCGACCCGCTGATGGCCAGATAGACCAGCCGCCGCCAGACCGGAAGGTTCTTCGCCGATACGACAAACAGCGTGGCGCCGGCGAAGGCGCCCACCAGTGCGTTGCCGTCCACGCCGGGCAGCAGCGAGGCCAGGCCGATGCCTGCGGCCAGCGCGGGGATTGCGGAAACGGTAGTCGGTTCGGTCACAGGTCAGTCCCAGAGTTGAACCAGCGGGCGCACCGCCGGGTTGTTGGTGGCGGTGAGGTCAGGCAGATCCACGGCGGTGCCTTCGGCGATGAAGACGCCCTGCGCGGCCAGGCCCGGGTTGGTTTCCAGCACCTGTTCCAGCAGGCCGGCCGTGCTGCCCAGGTGGCGGTAGCAGAGCGCGTCCACTGTGTCGCCCTGGCGTGCAATCACCCGCATCAGATCAGCTCCACGGTGACGCGGCCCAAGCCGAGGAAATCACGGATGGCCCAGCGCTGGTTGCGGCGCAGTTCGTCCACCGATGGCTGCAGCATGTCGGCGCGTTCGTTGCCGCTGTTCGTGGCGTCGAAGCTGCGGTATTGCTCGGCGATGTCGGCGACCGCGCAACACGCGACGGCGCGGCGATACAGCCGCACCAGGCGGGATTCGCTGTCGATCTGCTTCGCGGGCACGTCTGCCAGCGTGGCGGCGCCGGCGGCCATCTGTGTGGCCTGCCAGTCGGCCAGCTGGTCGTTGATGGTGGATACCGCCGCCACCAGGGCTTCGCGCAGGCGCTCGGCGCTCACAGTGCCGTCCAGGCGCATGGTGTTGCGTACCGTGTCCGGCGACACCGCCGGCCAGAAGGCATCGGACGTGATGTCCGCTTCTGGCGGGGTGGGGGCGGTGGCGATGAATCCAGACATGGCTTCTCGGTGTCAGGTCGGCGGTGGCCGGCGCAGCACGAAGGCGATGGGGAGAGAGGCCATGCTTCGTGTGCGCCGGGCCGCCGGTCGCGCGGGCGCGATGGGGTCAGCCGGCGGGCGGGGTGTCTGCCGGCGGGGTTTGGGTGGTCGGTGCGATGGGTGCGGCCGGTGCGTTCTTCAGGGCACGCTCGGCACGTTCGAGGTCTTTCTTCGCGCCACAGGCGTTGTGCAGTTCGATGGCACGGCGCAGGTGCTTCACCGCGGCATCCAGCACGTCGCGGGGCTGCGGCGAGTTGTCGGGATCGTGGTCGCGCAGGATCACGCGGCCGGCGGCCAGGTGCAGCTTGGCGCGCACTTCATCCGGCATGTCTTCGTTGCTGGTGAGTTCGGTGGCTTCGGTCAGCGTGAGTTCGTCGAAGGTTTCACCCGCGGCCAGCTTCTTCAGCGCGGCTTCGGCGATTTCTTCTGCCACCACGCAGCCCACGGTGCGGGTGAAGCGATCCGGCAGGGGCAGCTTGTGCTTCAGCACGTAGCCCGCCAGTTGCAGCGCGGCATCGAACTTTCCGGCATCAATGGCCCACACCATGCAGGTGGTCACCACTTCATCGTCGCCGCCGGCGTCCGCTTCCAGCACGCCGTGCAGGTAATCGAAGTATTCCGGCAGCAGGACGGACTTCAGCGCGCCCTTGGCTTCGCCGGACTGGACCTGCGACAGGCGCAGCCGGTCCTGGTGCAGCTTGGCCAGATGCTGTTCGTACACCGTCGCGTCGGGGCGGATTTGACCGGCCGCACGCTGCGCCGCCTCCTGGGCGGCGAGCGTGCGGACACGGTGTTCACGTGCTGGGCTACGGGCCATGTCGATCACACCAGTTCGATGTTTTCGACAACGCAACCGAAGCCATAGTCTTCGACCACGTAGGCGTCGTTGCTGCTCTCGAAATTCTGCACCTGGTTCTTCTCCGGTGCTTCCTTGATGAAGCGGCGGCGGCCACCGATCTGCCAGTAGATCGACAGATTCTGCAACGACGTGATCATCAGCGTGCCGTCCGGGATGAACGGTACTTCGGCCACCGGCAGGCCACCGGCGCGGACCTTCGACAGCATCAGGTCCACGGCTTGCTTTTCGGTCGGGACCTGGTTGTCGTTGATCAGGGTGAAATACTTGTCGTGCACCAGATCACGGCCTGTGACGACCACCAGCGACGGATCCTTGCGGAACCACGGGTCGATCAGCTCCAGCGCGTCATAGACCAAGGCGTCCAGGTTCTTGTAGTCGCCGCCGGCGCCGACTTTCACCGAACCCGCGGTGGCGCCACCGGTCATCACGCGGGCCGCGGCATCGACGCGGTACTTCTGCAGCCAGCCGATGTTCACGTCCTGCAGCAGCGGGTTGGTGGCGCGGTTGGACGTGGCCGCGGCGCTGGTGCCGTTGAAGCCGATCATGATGCGGTCCAGCGCCTGGCGCTTCAGGATGGCGTCACGGATGCGCACCTGGAAATCGGGGAACTTCGCCCAGGCGTCCAGCAGACCATACGGGATGGCGGTGTCGAAGTCGGTCTGCTTGCACTCGTAGTCGTTGGCGCTGGTGTCCACCACGTTGCGCGGCGTGCGCACGCCCGCGCCGCTGGTGTCGGTGCGGCCGGCAATGGTGCCGGTGATGCCCAGGCCCACCTTTTCGCCCTTCAGTTCGTCCACGCCGATCACGTTGATGGCGGTCAGGAAGCTGCTGGATTCCTGCATCTTGGTTTCCAGCGTCTGCTGCACGCTGGGGGTGGCGGAAAACTTCACGGTGGCGTCGGCGATGCCATTCAGTTCGGCGAGGCGGGCCACGTACATGGCGTAGGCAAGGCGGGTTTCGTTACGCATTTCGGGGTGCTCCGGTCAAATCGGGGAATGTGGGCGGCGGGCGATCAGCAGTCGGTCTGCTGGGCGCCGGTCTGTCCGGTGACCGGCGGGCGTGCCGGCTGGTTGTTGGCCGGCGTGCTGGACATGCGGTTCACGAGGGCGTCGTGTTCGGCCTTCAGGCTCGCCAGCGCCGCGGCGTTGCCCGCCGACAGCTTCTCCAGGGCAGCAAACTGGTCGCGCTGGATGTTGGCCAGGTCGGTCAGCGCGGTGCCGAGGGCGGCGAAGCCGGCGGCGTTGTCGTTGGTTGCGGCCGGCGTCGGCGGCGGTGCCGTCTCCTGCTTTTCGCCCTTCAGGACGGCGGCCAGCCTGGTGAAAAAGCCGTCCAGCGCGCTGCCGCTGCTGGCTTCTTCGGCGCCGATTTCTTCCAGTTCGATCAGGGCTTCGGCCGCCGCGGTGAACAGCGTGCTTTCGCTGGTCTTGCGCGCCTTCAGCGGGTTGCTTTCCGGGTGCTTGGCCGCGAAGGACAGCATGTCGGTGCCCAGGCTGGCCGGTGAATCGGTGACGCCCAGACCCACCATGTAGGCTTGCCCGGTCTTGGCGAAGTTCGGATCGATCTCGATGCTGGTGAACACCTTCTGGCGCGCCGCGTTGACCATCTTCACCATCACGTCGGTGGGGTCGATCTGGGCGAACAGCGCCATGCGCTTTTCTTTCTTGCCGGCGATTTCGATTTCGACTTCTTCCGCCTTCAGCGCGGTGACATCGCCGTATGCCCCAAACGGACCATCCGGCAGATAGCTACGCAGGTGTTCTACCCAGATGCGGGCGCCGTAAAGCGCCTGGTTGTACGTGGCCGCGGCCTGCACCAGCCAGTCGCGCTGCATCACACGGCCATCGGTGGTGTCGCCTTCCAGCGCGACGCGGAAAAATTTGGAGCGGAACTTCTTGGCCTTGGTGGCGGCGGACATGGTGTCTCCGGGTCGATTCGCGCGAGAGCGCAGCAGTTCGATCCATCGTCACGGTGGGGCCGGCACGCCTCAATTGCGCTTGCATGTAATTGCTGTGATTACCCGGAAACCGGCGAGGTTCGCGCGTGGCGGGCCGGAACAATGGCGGCATGCCTTCAATCGCCGATGCCGCGCAGCAGTTGCCATTCGATGAACGCCGCCAGTGCATGTTCCTGTACTGGCTGGGCTGGCGCGTGTCCGAGATTTCCCGGTTTACAGGGATCGAGGACAAGCGGATCTACCGCTGGAAGGATGCGGACGAATGGGACAAGGCCGGCAATGTAGAACGCGTTGGCGGGGCATTGGAAGCCCGGCTTGTAGCGCTGGTGTTGAAGGAAAACAAGAGCGGCGGGGATTTCAAGGAAATCGATTTGCTGCACCGGCAGCTGGAACGCCAAGCGAGGATCCAGCGCTATCAGGCCGGCGGAACGGAAACGGACCTCAACCCGAAGCTGGCAAACCGCAATGCCGGGCCGAAGAAGAAGCCACGTAAAAACGACTTCACCGAAGAAGACCTGGAAAAGCTGGAAACGGCTTTCATCGATGGGTGTTTTGATTATCAGAAGGACTGGTACCGCGCCGGCAGTCAGCGCACGCGCGCAATCCTGAAGTCACGCCAGATCGGCGCCACGTTCTACTTCGCGCGCGAGGCGTTGATCGATGCGCTGAAAACCGGCCGAAATCAGATTTTCCTTTCTGCGTCGAAGTCGCAGGCGCACCTGTTCAAGGGCTACATGCAGTCTTTCGTGCGCGAAGTACTCGACAAGGATCTATCCGGCGATCCCATCGGGCTTGCCAACGGCGCCGAACTGTTCTTCCTCGGGACGAATGCCCGGACCGCGCAGGGCTACCACGGGAATTTCTATTTCGATGAGTTCTTCTGGACACACAAGTTCGAGGAGTTGAACAAGGTCGCCAGCGGCATGGCCATGCACAAGAAATGGCGGAAGACCTATTTCAGCACGCCCAGCAGCCAGCAGCACGAAGCCTTCAGCTTCTGGACCGGAGAGCGTTTCAACCGCGGAAAGCCCACGGCGCAGCACATGCAGATCGACGTGTCGCATCAGGCGCTGGCGCCGGGCCGCCTGTGTGAGGATCGCATCTGGCGCCAGATCGTCACGATCATGGATGCCGAGCGTCGTGGCTGCGATCTGTTCGACCTCGAAGAGCTGCGGGCGGAATACAGCCCGGATGCCTTCGCCAACCTGCTGATGTGCGAGTTTGTGGACGATAACGCCAGCGTTTTCCCGCTGGCGCTGCTGCAGCCGTGCATGGTGGACAGCTGGATCAAGTGGGCCGACGATTTCAAGCCGTTCGCGGCGCGCCCCTTCGGTGACCGCCCCGTGTGGCTGGGATATGACCCTGCGGAAACCGGCGACACCGCCGGCCTGGTCGTCGTGGCGCCGCCGCTGGTGCCGGGTGGCAAGTTCCGGGTGCTGGAACGCCACCAGTTCCGGGGCATGGATTTTGCTGCGCAGGCCGAATTCATCCGGCGCGTCACGCTGCGCTACTGGGTTACCTATATCGGCGTGGACACCACAGGAATGGGCACCGGCGTGGCGCAGCTGGTGCGGCAGTTCTTCCCGGGCCTCACTACCTTCAACTATTCGCCGGAAGTGAAGTCGCGCCTGGTGCTGAAGGCATCGGACGTGATCCGCAGCGAACGGCTGGAATTCGACGCGGGGTGGACCGATCTCGCCAGTTCGCTGATGGCGATCCAGAAGACCATGACGGCCAGCGGCCGACACATGACCTACAGCGCCGGCCGCACCGATAAGACCGGCCACGCGGACCTCGCATGGGCGCTTCTGCATGCCCTGCACAACGAACCGCTGGAAGGGCCGCATGGCGCCCGCACCAGCACCTTGGAGATTTGCTGATGTCCACAGAGATGACCACTGCCCAAGGCCGGCAGAAGGTTGAGGTTTTTTCGTTCGGCGATCCCACGCCCGTGTTGGAAAGCCGCGGGGTGTTTGATTACCTGGAATGCTGGCAGAACGGGCGCTGGTACGAGCCGCCCGTATCGCTGGAAGGCCTGTCGAAAACGAAGCGCAGCAACGTCTATCTGCAAAGCGGGCTGCTGTTCAAGCGCAACGCGCTGGTGAATACCTACGTGCCGCACCGGCTGTTGCCGCGCCAGCAATTCGCGCAGCTGGCCACCGACTTTGTCACGTTCGGCATGGCCTATCTGGAACGCCGCGACAACCGCATTGGCACCGCGATGCAGTTGCAGGCACCGCTGGCCAAATACGTGCGCCGCGGGGTTGAGGCCGGCCGCTTCTTCCAAGTCACGAAGTGGCAGGCCGAACACGAATTCGCGCCAGGCAGCGTGTACCAGGTGCGTGAGCCGGACACCGATCAGGAAATCTACGGCCTGCCCGAATGGTTGGCCGCGCTGCAGTCCGCGCTGCTAAACGAAAGCGCCACGCTGTTCCGGCGCAAGTATTACAACAATGGCAGCCACGCGGGCTTCATCCTGTATCTGTCGGATCCACAGGTGAACGACGATGACGTGGCGGCAATGCGGGAGGCGTTGAAGGCAGCGCGGGGGCCCGGCAATTTCAGGAATCTGTTCCTCCACTCACCGAACGGAAAGAAGGATGGCCTGCAGCTGATTCCGGTCAGCGAGGTGGCAGCGAAAGACGAGTTCACCGGGATCAAGTCGGTGACGCGTGATGACGTGCTGGCCTCGCTGCGCGTGCCGCCCCAACTGCTCGGCATCGTGCCGCAGAATGCAGGCGGCTTCGGCTCGATCCGTGATGCAGCCCAGGTGTGGGCGATGAACGAACTGCAGTCGCTGCAGGCCCGCCTGCAGGAAATGAACGAATGGCTGGGCGATGACGTGGTGACCTTCCGGCCCTTCGATCAAACCGCCGTATCGGCCCTGCCGAGCCCACCAGGCGCCACGTAGCCCCGGCCGCCCCAAGCCCCCTTGAACCAGCCACGAACCCGCCGCAAGGCGGGTTTTTCGTGCCCGACGTCGGCCGCCGTGGAACATCGCGCGTCGCTCCACGGGCTTCACCCGGCGCGCGCAATCGTCGCCCCGCCACGCCTGCGGTCTATGTGCCCTCGTTTTTCGCTTCTTGCCCGGGCATGCCGCAGCCTTTGCCCGCAAGGCAAGGCCCGCCGGTTCGGCGGGGTGCGCTTTTTCCGGTTTTTTCAGGGATTTCAGGGTGCACAGTGACGTGTTGATGGGCGTGGAACCAGCAGCATCGAAGCCTCCCAGAAAAGAAGTGACCACCGGAACGAGGTAGGCAGGTAGAAGACAGGCGGGATTGCGGGATATGTCAATGATTTTCAAGGAAATTATATGACTACCTTGGAGGGTAGTTAGGGGTAGTTGAAAAGGTAGTTGACCCGCAAGTTATTGATTTCAAAGGGTGCGAAATTCATTGGTGACTACCTGTAGGAAAGGTAGTCAGACTACCCGCGAACAACCCTATTACTACCTTCATGTTTATGAAATATCTTATTGATTTTTAATGGAAATAACTTTGAAAAATCATATGCCTACCTTTACTACCCATCCCCCTCGGCCACTTGCCTGTAGAAATTTACGAGAGGGAAGGCAGCCGCCCATGCATGCGGATGCCAACGGCTGGCGCTGCTCAATCGATTCGGGGCGCTGCCCTGCATCGACCGGATCGTGGGATGTAGGCAGCCGCTGTAGCAAGGTTGGCCACGCGCCTGGCGCGGTGATGGTTGCCCAGCGCACTGGCGGTGCTACCGTGGTTTTAAGTGGCGTTTTCACCGGGAAAAACGCAGCTGCAGCTACGCAGTGCTATGCGTTCCACAGCCGGTGTTCGGGAAAATAAATCGCGCTAACGCCATGATTTACAAGCTTGCGCCACGGGACTGTTAATCAGGGGGTCGTTGGTTCGAGTCCAACTTCGGGCGCCAGACAGTGAAAAAGCCGCGAGCGATCGCGGCTTTTTCGTTTTGCGGCCGGCTCAACCCACCTTGAAATCGACCGGGATCAGACCATAGGCCTGCACCGGCCGGCCGTTGTCGATGGCCGGCTGGAACTTCCAGCGGCGCAGCACCTGCGTGCGGGCGGCGTTGTCCAGGCTGCGGTTGCCGCTGCTGTGCTCGATGCTCACTTCCAGCGGCGCACCGTCCTCGCCGACCAGCACGCGCAGGGTCACCGTGCCCTGGATGCCGGCCAGCAGCGCGTCGCGCGGGTAGGCCGGCGCCGGTGCGCGCAGGTAACGCAACTGCACGCCCTGAAGCGGCGTGGCCGGGCCGTCGCCGCCGACGGCCAGCGGGGTATCGACGACGGGGGCGACATCGACCGGCAGGTTCATCACCGCCTCGGTGGCGAATACCGGCACCGGTGCGGTTTCCACCGGTGCGGGCAGGGCCGGCTGGCGTGGCGGCGGCGTGGTGCGGGTGATCGGCACCGTGGGCGGCGCTGGTGGCGGCGTCACCGGTTTCAGCTCCGGCACCTGCCAGCGGGGCTCGCGGGCCGTGTCGCTGCGGACCGGCGCTTGCGAGAGGGGAACCAGCAGCAGGCCCAGCGCCAGCGCGTGCAGGGCGATGGCCGTGCTGTAGGCGAGGATGCGCGAGGTATCGAAGCGGATCGGGGACGTGCCGGATTGCGTGCGGACCATGTGCCACCTCCATGCGTGGGCGTGTGCCGGGAACAACGCGCGATGACGCGGGCCGGGGTTGCAGGAAGTGGCCCGCGTGTGGGCAGTGCGCCCGCAAATGCGGGTTACGGCAAGCGGGGGCGGGATTTCCGGTCAGCCGGCAGACAGGAACTGGGGTAAAGCGGCGGGGTAGGAGCGCACCTTAGGTGCGCGATGACGCTTTCCCGGGAATGCCCCATCGCGCACCAAGGTGCGCTCCTACGGGCAGATGAATCTCAGCGCCCCAGTTCAAACACCACGTCCAGGTTGACCGACAGCGTGGTTTCGCCCGGCGACACCGCCGTGTCCATCTCGGCCTTGGCCGAACGCGCCATCGCCATCATCGGTACCGGGCGAAAGCCGCCGCTGCTGCCTTCGGAGATGCTGACGATGCGGCGCACGCGCAGGCCCAGCGACTTGGCATAGGTCTCGGCGCGGGCCTGGGCCTTCTTCAGCGCCGCCACGCGGGCCTCGTCGTAGACCGGCTCGGGCTGGTCGATCTCGAAGGACGGGCCGTTGATCTGGTTGGCGCCCTGCGCGGCCAGGCTGTCCAGCACGCGGCCCAGCTTGGTGATGTCGCGGACCTTGAGGCTGACCGTGTTGCTGGCCTGGTAGCCGATGATCTTCGGCGCCTCGTTGTCGGCGTAGCGGTACTGCGGGCCGAGGTTGATGCCGCTGGTGCGGATGTCGCGCTCGGCGATACCGGCGGCCTTGATCGCGGCCATCACCTTGTCCATCTGCACCGCGTTCTCGCGCATGGCGCTGTTGCCGTCGGCGGCCTGGGTGACCACGCCGGCCGACAGCATGGCCACGTCCGGCACGCGCGTGGCCTCGGCCTGCGCGGAGATGTTGAGCAGGGTGGCGTCGCTGGCAACGGCGGTGGGGATGTTCTGGGCGTGGCTGGTCATCGGGGCTCCCAACGCGAAGGACAGGGCGAGCAGCAGCGGGGCGAGGGTGGTATGGCGCATGGTGATCCTCCTTGGGTGGATGCTGAAGGTGAGACGGTGGCGATGAACGGGCAGTGAGGTCGGGTGGGGTCGAGTCGTTTCCGGTAGTGTTGCCCGGGGTTCAGGCCGGAGGCACGGGTTATGCTTCGACGATGCTCTACCTCGCCTCCCGTTCCCCCCGCCGCAACGAACTGCTCGCGCGCCTGGACATTCCGTTCCGCGCGCTGGACCTGGAGGTGCCGGAAATCCGCGCCGCCACCGAGCCACCGGAAGCCTACGTGCGCCGGGTGGCACGGGACAAGGCGCGGGCCGGCTTCGCGCGGGTGGCCGGCGAGCCGCACGCCGTGGTGCTGGGCTCGGACACCGAGGTGGTGCTGGGCGAGCGCGTCTACGGCAAGCCGGTCGATGCCGCCGACGCGGCGGCGATGCTGCGCACGCTGGCCGGGCGCACGCACCGGGTCATCACCGCGGTGGCACTGGTGGCGGACGGGCGCGAGGACGAGGTGGTGGTCGAGTCGGAGGTGACGTTCGCGGCGATGGACGAGGCCGAGATCGCCGCCTACGTCGCCGGCGGCGAGCCGATGGGCAAGGCCGGCGGCTACGCGATACAGGGTGGCGCCGAGCGCTGGATCAGCCGCCTGGCGGGCAGCTATTCGGGCGTGATGGGGCTGCCGTTGCAGCAGACCGCGGCGCTGCTGCGCGATTTTGGTGTTACCAAGGATTGAACGGATGTCCGAAGAAATACTGGTGAACGTGACCCCGCGCGAAACCCGCGTGGCGGTGATCGAGAACGGCATGCTGCAGGAGCTGCACATCGAACGTGGTTGGCGCCGCGGCGTGGTCGGCAACATCTACAAGGGCCGGGTGCAGCGGGTGATGCCGGGCATGCAGGCGGCGTTCGTCGAGGTGGGGCTGGAGCGCGCCGCGTTCCTGCACGCCAACGACGTGGTGCGGCCGGCGCCGGTGGCCGCCGACACCGAGGAGACCGCGCCCAGCCTGCCGTTGCCGGCGTCGGTGCCGATCGTCGAGCTGCTGCGCGACGGCCAGGACGTGGTGGTGCAGGTGGTCAAGGACCCGATCGGCAGCAAGGGCGCGCGCCTGACCACGCAGATCAGCATTCCCTCGCGCTACCTGGTGCTGCTGCCGCAGTCGAAGATGGTGGGGGTGTCGGCGCGGATCGAGGACGAGGAGGAACGCGCCCGGCTCAAGGCGCTGGTGACGGAAATCTCGGCCCAGCACGGCGGCTACGGCTACATCGTGCGCACCAACGCCGAAGGCCAGCCGGCCGAGGCGCTGGCCGAGGACATCTCCTACCTGTCACGGGTATGGGCGGTGGTGGAGCGCCGCGGCCGCGAGGCGCCGCCGCGCAGCATCATCTACGAGGACCTGAGCCTACCGCTGCGCTCGGTGCGCGACCTGATCCGCAAGGACGTGGAGAAGGTGAAGGTGGACTCGAAGGAAACCTTCGGCCAACTGCAGGCCTTCGTCGCCAAGTACATGCCGGTGCTGGGCGAGAAGCTGGAGCTGTATACCGGCGACCGCCCGATCTTCGATCTGTACGGCGTCGAGGACGAGATCGTCCGCGCCCTGAACAAGCAGGTGCCGCTGAAGTCCGGCGGTTACCTGGTCATCGACCAGACCGAGGCGATGACCACCATCGACGTCAACACCGGCTCCTTCCTCGGCCAGCGCAACCTCGAGGAAACCGTGTTCCGCACCAACCTGGAGGCGGCGCAGGCGGTGGCGCGGCAACTGCGGCTGCGCAACCTCGGCGGCATCATCATCATCGACTTCATCGACATGACCGACCCCGAGCACCGCCGGCAGGTGCTGCGCACGCTGGAGAAGTCGCTGGCGCGCGACCATGCCAAGACCACGGTCTATGACTTCTCGCCGCTGGGGCTGGTGGAAATGACCCGCAAGCGCACGGTGGAGAGCCTGGAGCGGCAGCTGTCCGAGCCCTGCCCGGAATGCAGCGGCCGCGGCAGCATCAAGACCGCCGAGACGGTGACCTACGAGATCTTCCGCGAGATCACCCGCGCGGTGCGCCAGTTCGACGCCGCGCGGCTGCTGGTGATCGCCTCGACCAAGGTGGTGGCGCGCATCACCGAGGAGGAATCCACCGCGGTGGCCGAGCTGGAGGAGTTCCTCGGCAAGAGCATCCGTTTCCAGGCCGACGACCAGTACCTGCAGGAGCAGTACGACGTGGTGCTGCTGTGACCCGGCCGGTGCCGGGAGGCGGGGACGCAGGGGCTGGCATGGGTTCACCCCCGTTTTCACGGACACTTACGAGAAGGCCGATCGAGGCCTGAGGAGTGTTCATGTCGAAGCGAAGGAAGTTCAGCGCCGAGTTCAAGCGCGGTGCTATTGAGCAGGCCAGCC
>Ga0182740_1001334_pt1 | contig 17046 bp, 14 predicted proteins | sample eDN5th37CKraftBY_FD_128872 | JGI IMG/M metagenome (GOLD analysis project Ga0182740, IMG submission 128872) | Enriched backyard soil microbial communities from Emeryville, California, USA - eDNA 5th pass 37_C Kraft BY (version 2) (version 2) | ecosystem: Environmental > Terrestrial > Soil >...
AGCAGCCGCAGCTTGCCGGAGGGGTCGCTCAGGCGGAACAGGGGCGCCTGCGGCTTCAGGAACGCGCGGGGATGGGGCTCGAAGGTCAGGACCGCCGCCGGGCGGCGAAGCGCGCGCGCCCGCGCGCAGGCGGTGTCGATGGCGGCGCGATGGCCGCGATGCACGCCGTCGAAATTGCCGATGGCGACGACCGCTCCGCGCAGGGCTTCGCGAGCGGCATGGCCGGCTGCGCCACCTCCGCTCAGGCCCGGCGCGACGATGAAGGGCGTGAGCGTTCGATCGTTCATAGTCTGCTGCTATGGTGGCGATAAGGCCGGTATAGAAAGGCTGGCAACGGAATTCAACTCCGGGTCTTCCGCGGGATGAAGGGGAGTTTCCCCGCAGAGGTTAACCGGAAATTTAGCGCCCCTGCCTAGCCTGCGGAAGCGCCGGCCGAGGGGGCGGCTCCGGTATCCGCCGCAGGCCGCTCCGAAGCCGAACTGTCCCAGAACGGGGAATGCGATGAATGTCGATCTGAAGATGCCGATATTGGTGGTGGACGACTACACCACCATGGTGCGCATCATCCGCAACCTGCTCCAGCAGATCGGCTTCAGCGATATCGATGACGCCACCAATGGCGAGCTCGCCTTTGCCCGCATGCGGGAGCGGCGCTACGGCCTCGTCATCTCGGACTGGAACATGGAGCCGATGACCGGCTACGAACTGCTGCTGAAAGTCCGGGCCGACGAAGATCTCCGCGAGACGCCGTTCATCATGGTGACGGCGGAATCCAAGACCGAGAATGTCATCGCCGCCAAGAAGGCCGGCGTGAACAATTACATCGTCAAGCCCTTCAACGCGGAGACGCTGCGCGGCAAAGTCCAGGCCGTGTTCGGCAACCGCGGGCTTGCGGCCTGATCCGCGCCGCCTCTCCGGTTCCGCTGCCCGGCTGTTTCACCATGCCAGCGCATGCATGGTCGCCTGCGGCGTCATGCCGGCTTCCGCGAAGGTTCTCGCCAGCGCTTCGCCCGCATCGCCTCCTGCGATCTCCTCCGCATGGATGCCGGATGCGATGAACAGACAGTCCAGCCCGAGCGCATGGGCGCCCGACAGGTCGGTGCGCACGGAATCGCCGATGGCAAGAATCCGCGCCGACGGCGTCTGCCGTCCCAGCTTCTCCGCGGCCTTGGCGAAGGCGGCATCGTAGATCGGCCGGTGCGGCTTGCCGGCGTCGCGCACCTCTCCGCCCATGTCGCGATAGAGATCCGCGAGCGCGCCCGCGCAATAGACAAGGTCGTCGCCGCGCGCGACCACCTTGTCCGGATTGGCGCAGACCATCGTGAGGCCGCGCGCGCGCATCGTCTCCAGCGTCTCGCGATAGTCGTCCGGCGTTTCGGTGGTGTCGTCGAACAGGCCGGTGCAGACCACATAATCCGCCTGTCCGACCGGCGCGTAGCGGATATCGAAGCCTTTGAACACGGGCCGGTCGCGCTCCGGGCCAAGGTGGAACACCGCCTGTCCCGGCCGCGCCGCGATGGCGTCGCGGGTGATGTCCCCGGAGGTCACGATCGCATCATAGGCGGCTTCCGGCACGCCGAGCTGGTCGAGCTGGCGCTTCACCGAGTCGTGCGGGCGCGGCGCGTTGGTGACGAGCACCACCGCGCGGTCGCCCTGATCGCGGAACCGGACGAGGGCCTCGCAGGCCGGCGTGAAGGCGGTGACGCCGTTATGCACCACGCCCCAGATGTCGCAGAGCAGCAGGTCGTAGCGGGGCGCGAGCGTGGCGAAATGGTCGGTGAAATGTGTGGCGGCGGGAGCGGTGGCGGTCATGAGGTCCGGTCGGGTGAGGGAGCGTGAAAGATTCAGGCCCGATCGACCACGGAAGTCGCCAGTTGTGCAAGCCCCGCGCGCGGCCGCCGTGCCGGCGTTGCGGCTGCGGCCTGCGGCTCCGTCGGTGCGGGCGGCTGTGCCGCGCCGGCCAGGGGGACGTGGCCGAGCATCTCGGCGCGGACCGGCCGGGGCGGGGCGAACAGGAAGCCCTGCCCGTAGCGCAGATCGTGATCGAGCAGTTCCAGCACCGCGGCTTCGGTTTCGAGCCGGTCGGCCACCAGTTCGATGCCGAAGCGGGCGAGCAGGCTCGGATAATCGGCCGGATGGATATCCTCCGCCCCGTCGGGTCGGCTGAGCAGCAGATGCCCGGCGGTCTTCACGAATTTCACCTGCCGCTCGGCCAGTTCGCGCGGCGAGAAGCCGAGGGTCTCCACATGGTCGAGCGAGACCCGGTAGCCTAGCGCCGTCAGCGCCTCCAGATTGGCACGGGCAGTGGTTTCGAGACTCTGCCAGACTTCCATCCGCAATTCGAGAACGAGGCTCGCCGCGGCCCTGGGGTGTTCCGCAAGCTGGTCGCGAAGTTCGGCAAAGCCGCGCGGCTCGGCGAGCGTCTTGGCGGAAATGTTGCAGAACAGCCCGATATCCCGATTCTTTTCCCACAGCCGGAACAGAATCTGGATGCAGCGGCGGACCGCGAGATTGTCGAGGGCGGTGACGAGCCCGGCCCGCTCCGCATGGCGCAGGAAATCCGCCGCGGCGACGATCTCGCCGTCCGGCATCCGCAGCCGCGAGACGGCCTCGTAGAAACGGACCTTGCGCTGGGGCAGGCTGACGATGGGCTGAAGAAACAGTTCGATCCGGTCTTCGGCGATGGCGGCTGCGATCTCCGCCCGGATGCGCTTGTCCTCGTCGGTGGCGACGTCGTCGGCCCGCCGGGCGGGCGGGACCCCTGCGGCGGCAGCGGGGTGCTCGTCCATGGGATCCGTCTGGATCACGTCCGGGTCCATGGCGTCGGTGTCCCGCAGGCCCCGGGGCGCGGCGATGCCGGCCGCAACGGCTTCTTGCCGCGCAACCGTCTCCGCGAGCTGCTTCACCAGCGCGCTGAGTTCGCCCATTTCCTGCACCAGCGGCTCGACAAGGCCGCGCGGCCTTGCGGCGGCGGCTTCGAGTCGGGTCTCGAAATTCGCGAGGCGCACGTCCAGCGCCGAGAGGTGGCGCGACATCTCGCCGGCATTGTGGGACAGCACGGCGATGTGTTCGCGTGCCTCGCGGTCCGTCTGGGGCAGCGCCGGGCGGGTGGCGAGCATGACCGCGAACAGGCCGAGCGTGACGGCCAGAGCCTCCCACAGGCTCGTTCCGGCGATGGCATGCAGCAGCCAGCCGGCGGCCCCGGCGACGATGGCCATGCAGACGGTGATGAAGGTCGCGCCGAGCCGCATCCGTGAGGTGCCTGTCGTCCAGCCTCGCGCCGGCATCGCCGGCGGACGGCGCTGATTCGCCCAATCCTGTCCATGTTGCCGAGCCGGCGCAGCGGAGCAAGCGAAACGGCCGCGTCACGCCCAGTTCAGGGCTGCGGCGGCACGACGGCGCTGTGGATGACGACCGGCGCGCGGACGAACGGGCCCTGCCGCGGCAGCGTCAGCGGCGGCTGCAATTCGGCGTGCGGGAAAGCGGCCTTGAGGCCGGCCGGAATCTCGCCGTCATTTCCGCCCTGCCAGACCAGCACCGCGCCTTTGCGGGCAATATCCGCCGGGTCGATCCACGGGCTCAGAGCAATGTCGCCATGGACGAGGACATGGGGCCGGTCCGGCGAATAGACCGCCACGTTGTTCGCCGGAAACTCGCCCGGACCGGTACCGACCTCCTTGGCGCCGCCGACATAGGCGAGCGGCGTGCCGAAGCGGGCGCGCCACTGCGCCGTGACGGTTTCGGCAAGCTGGCGGCCGGGGAATTGCGTGGCCTTGGGCCTGTCCCGCACCAGCGGCTCCAGCAGTTCCGCGCCGGCATAGGCCAGCGGCAGCGCCGCGAACCAGACGAGAAAGGCGGCGGCGAACGGCCACAGCGTGGCGGCGCTGATTTCCTTCGGCCACCAGACCACGGCGGCGAGCGGCAGGAAGGTCCAGAGCGGATAGCCCCACATCGCCACCGGCAGCCGCCCGGCCAGCGCCGCCAGCAGCGTGGTGACGAGAAAGGGGCCGAACGCCAGCGCCATCACGTATCGCCGCGCGAAGGGTGAGGGCTCCGCTGCCGCGTCGTCACGCGGGCCGCGCAAGGCCAGCGCCAGCAGCACCAGCAGCGGCACGAGAAAGCCGATCTGCCCGAGCGTCCAGCGCAGCGGGAACAGCAGCATCTGCCCGAAGCCGCTTGCAACGGTGGCGCGCTCCTCGACATAGCGGAACGGCATCAAGTCGTGCTGCACGAGCCAGACCAGATGCGGCGACAGTACCGCGAGGAACGCCGCCGCCATCAGATACGGCCCCGGCGTCCGCCATGCGCGCCGCGCCACGGGATCGAGCAGCAGCATGAGGCCGGAGGTCGCGCCCAGCGCGAAGGCGGCGTATTTGGTCCAGAACGCCAGCGCCAGCGCGATGCCGGCCAGCAGCCAGTCGAGCATCCGGCCATCGCGGATGCCGCGATAGAACCACCATGCCGCCAGCGCCCAGAACGGCAGTTGCAGCACGTCGTGATTGAACTTCACGGCGGAGAAATTGAAGAAATGCAGCCCTTCCAGCGCCAGCACGGCCAGCAGCGCACGCTGCGGCGAGACGATCTCGCAGGCGAATTTATAGATCACATAGAAGGTGGCCGCGACCGACAGCGGCCCGAGCAGATAGACCACCAGCACCGTGCCCGTGAGGCGATACGCGAGATCGCCCAGCCACCACGGCAGCGGCGGATGTTTCCAGTAGCCGAGTTGCCATTCGCGGCCGAGGGCCAGCGTTTCGGCGAGGTCGAGCTGGAGATTGGCCGAGGTCAGGATCGGCACAACGGTCCACACCACGACATGGACCGCCAGCAGCCACAGCAGCGCGGCTTGCGGCCGCGTCTGCGCGAAGCGGACGATGCGGTCCAGCGCGCCGCTCATTTCGGCACGGCCCGGATGGTGAGCGCGACCTTGCCGAAGATCTCGCCGATCTGCTCCTCGCTGACGATCAGTGGCGGCATGACGGCGAGGGTGTCGCCGCCGACGCGCAGCACCATGTCCTCGCCATGGAAGGCCCGCATCATCGTCTCATAGCCGCGCTGGCCGGCCGCGCCCGCGCGCGGCGCGAGGTCCACGGCGGCGGCGAGGCCAACGGTGCGGATGTCCAGCACGCCGGGCAGGCCGCGCAGGCTCATGGCGGCGTCCGCGAACACCGGCTCCAACGCCTGCGCCCGCGCGAACAGGTCCTCGTCGCGATAGAGATCGAGGGTCGCAAGGCCGGCGGCGCAAGCCAGCGGATGCGCCGAATAGGTATAGCCGTGGAACAGTTCGGGCAGGTGTTCCGGGCCTTTCATGAAGGCGTCGTGGATTTTCTCGTGGGCGATGACGCCGCCCATGGGTACGGTGCCGGAGGTCACGCCCTTGGCGAAACAGATGAGGTCTGGCGTCACGCCATAACGCTCCGCCGCGAAGGCATGGCCGAGTCGGCCGAAGCCGGTGATGACCTCGTCGAAGATCAGCAGGATGCCGTGTTTGTCGCAAATCTCGCGCAGGCGCTGGAGATAGCCCTGCGGCGGCGGCAGCACGCCGGTGGAGCCGGCCATCGGCTCGACGATGACGGCGGCGATGGTGGAGGCGTCGTGCAGGCCGACGATGCGCTCAAGATCGTCCGCCAGATGCGCGCCCCATGCAGGCTCGCCCCTGGTGAAAGCCTGCTGCACCCGGTCGTAGGTGGCGGGCAGGTGGTCCACGCCCGCCAGCGTCGGGCCGAAGCTCTTGCGGTTCGCCACCATGCCGCCGACCGCGATGCCGCCGAAGCCGACGCCGTGATAGCCGCGCTCGCGGCCGATCAGCCGCGTCCGCGCGCCCTCGCCCCGGGCAAGATGGTAGGCGATGGCCATCTTCAGCGCGGTGTCCACGGCCTCCGAGCCGGAATTGCAGAAGAAGACGTGATCCAGCCCCTCCGGCGCCAGCGCCGCGACGCGGCTCGCCAGTTCGAACGCCTTCGGATGGGAGAACTGGAAGCCCGGCGCATAGTCGAGTTCCGCCGCCTGTTGCTGGATCGCGGCGACGACGGGCGCGCGGTTGTGCCCGGCATTGGTGCACCACAGGCCGGAGGAAGAATCGAGGATCAGCCGCCCGTCCGGCGTCTCATAGTGCATGTCCTGCGCGCGGGAAATGAGGCGCGGCGCGGCCTTGAAGGCGCGGTTCGGTGTGAACGGCAGCCACAGGGCATCGAGGTCGTTGGGAATGGCGGCGGTCGGGGCAGGCATGGGGGGCACTCCGCGCCGGCTGCGAGTGTGCCCGGCGCATGGGGCGCATTCTTACGGCCGACGGCGGCGGCGCGCAAAGCCGCGGGGTGGAATGCGGCATCCGCGCCTTGCGGGCGGGGCCGAGGCGTGCCAATCGGGGTCCTCCGCCGATAACTCAATATTGACTGATCGAAATGTCCGACAAGTCGAAGAAACCCCAGAAGCTGAAGGCGCGGCTGCCGCGCGGGCTGGCCGACCGCGGCCCGGCCGAGATCGCGGCCACCCGCCGCATGATCGAGACCATCCGCGGCGTCTATGAGCTGTATGGCTTCGAGCCGGTGGAAACGCCGGCCATCGAATTCACCGACGCGCTGGGCAAGTTCCTGCCCGATCTCGACCGGCCGAACGAGGGCGTGTTCTCGTTTCAGGACGACGACGAGCAGTGGCTCTCGCTGCGTTACGACCTGACCGCGCCGCTGGCGCGCTATGTCGCGGAGCATTTCGACACGCTGCCGAAACCCTATCGCAGCTATCGTGAGGGCTATGTCTTCCGCAACGAGAAGCCGGGGCCGGGGCGCTTCCGCCAGTTCATGCAGTTCGATGCCGACACGGTCGGCTCCGCCTCGCCGGCGGCGGATGCTGAAATCTGCATGATGGCGGCCGACGCGATGGAGGCCCTTGGCATCCCGCGCGGCCAGTATGTGGTGAAGGTGAACAACCGCAAGGTGCTGGATGGTCTGCGCGAAGCCATTGGCGCCGATGAAGGGCAATGGCTCACGGTGATGCGCGCCATCGACAAGCTCGATAAATTCAGCGAGGCCGATGTCGCCCTGTTGCTGACGGTCGGCCGGAAAGATCCGTCGGGCGATTTCACGAAAGGCGCGGGCCTGTCCGGCGAACATGCCGAATGGCTGTTGAGCCGGCTTCGCCGGGACGAAGAGGCGAATAACGAGGAAGCGCTCGACAGCATTCGTGGCTCGGCTGCCGAGAATGATACGCATAAAGCCGGCATTGATGAGCTTGAGCAGATAGCCGAGCTGGTGAAAGCCGCCGGCTATGACGAAACCCGCATCCGCATCGACCCCTCCGTCGTGCGCGGTCTCGAATATTACACCGGTCCGGTCTTCGAGGTTGAGCTGCTGATCCCGACGACCGATGAGAAAGGCCGCCCGGTGCGGTTCGGCTCAGTCGGCGGCGGCGGGCGCTATGATGGGCTCGTGTCGCGTTTCCGCGGCGAGCCGGTGCCGGCGACGGGCTTCTCCATCGGGGTGTCGCGCCTGCGCGCCGCGCTCGATCTCATCGAGGGCGCGAAGGCCCAAGTCGCGACCGGCCCCGTTGTCGTCACGGTGTTCGACCGCGACCGGCTCGGCGACTATCAGCGCATGGTGAAGGCCCTGCGCGATGCGAACATCCGCGCGGAATTGTATCTCGGCAACCCGAAGAGCTTCCCGAACCAGCTCAAATATGCGGACCGCCGCAACAGCCCCTGCGTGATCATTCAGGGCTCCGACGAGAAGAACGATCCGACGGGAGAAAAGGTCATCGTCAAGGACCTGATCCTCGGCGCGCAGATCGCGGCGGAGACGGACCGCGAGGTCTATCTCGCCCGGCAGGCCGAGGCGAAGGAGCGGGAGAAGTCTCCGGAATCCGACCTTGTCGAAGCCGTTCGCGCGGTGCTGGCGCGTCACGGGCTCGGCGGCTGAGGCGCCGCCCGGCTACTTCTTCGCGCCGCCCTTGAGGGTGTCTTTTGCGCCTTCCATCATGCGGCGCATCTCGCGCACGTTCATGATGAGGCTGCCCATGATGACGTCGCCCGGCTTCTGGCCGGCCTTGCAGGCGCCGGTCCATGTCGATGTCACGGTCATGCTGCGCGGCACGCCCGGCTGAAGGTCTCCCTCGAAGGCGATCTTCATCGTATAGACGCTCTGGAAATCCCCGGTGATGACGCTGTTCGTTTTGATGCTGCGGCCCTGGATGGTGCAGGCGGAGGCGATCGTGATGGTGTCGCCGTCGCGCGTCATCTCCTGCCCGGGGCACATCTGCGCGCTCATGGACGTCGCCATGGCCTGAAGCTGGGCATCGGATTCGGCATCCACGCATTGCTGCACGGAGGTGACGGGCATGGCGCCGCCTTCGGACTCCATCTTCATGTCCCACAGGCCGGCCTTGCGCTGCGGCAGTTCGAGCGCGGCGGCGGGCAGCGGGGCGGCGACCATGATCGCGATCGCCGTGGCGGCGAGAACGCCGGGAGATGCCATCCGCATCACGTTCCTCCCTGAGGTTACTGTGGCTCAGCCGCGCCGGCGCAGCACGACCTGCTGGTCCAGCACCTCGGCCGCGCCGGTCTCGCAGACCCGCAGACGCTGCACCCGGCCGTCCACGACCTCTCGCACGATGTGGCAGCGCGGCTGCGCCAGCCGCACCTCGGGCAGCACGTCGCGGGCGATGCCCGGCCGCCACAGGCAGTTGAACGAGATGAACTGGCCCGGCTTGCGGTGGACGCCGGTGATGCGCGCGAACTTGCCGTAGCCGTCGCAATGGGCCTGTGCGGCCTGTTTCGCCGTGAATTCCGCCGCGCGGGACCACGGGATGATGCCGCTGGTGTCGTTGCCCCGGGTGACGACCGCTGCGCCCGCCACCGTCTGCGCGGAGACGGGCGTGCCGATGGCGAACGCGCCGGCAAGGCCGAGAGCGCCGGCGAGAATCAGCGATGAGCGGAATCTGCGGATCATGCGAAGTCCCCGTGGCGCGGCAGAGAGCAATGTGAAGAATCAGCCGGTCCTGCATACCACAGCCGGTGGAAATCGGAGCGCCCATCGAAGTGCCCCCTGCAACGGGCTTGGCGGGCGAAACGTTCCGGCAGGGCGTCTTTCCGGCGGCTGCGCGCGGGATGCCAAAGGACTCTGCTTGACCGCGGGAATGTGGCGCGGCACCGTCCTCGTCCGCTCGTATGAGTCAGGCAGGATGGTTGTCATGTTCCGCATGTCGCGCTTGCGCGTGGTTTCCGGCTTCGGTGTCGTAATGGGTCTTGCGATGCTGGCATCGGCCGTTCCGTTGCGGGCCGCGAGCTGGATCGAGCAGAATGTCTATCTCTCCGGCCCGCGCTACGACGGCGCGTTGCCGCCCTGCGAGGCGGGACTGAGCGTCATTTCCGGCCGCTTTGCCGACAACGAGAGGCGCTACTGGAATTCGGCCATCACCATTCTCGGCTTCGACCGGGTGCGCGAGGTGGTGTTCCGGCCGTGGGGACCCAACGCGCTGCCGCGCCGCTTCTGCACGGCGGTCGCGGCGCTGTCCGACGGCGCGCTAAGCCCGGTTCACTATGCCATCGGCGAGGATACCGGCTTCGCCGGCGCGACCTGGGGCGTGGAATGGTGCGTCGTCGGCTACGACCGCAACGGCGCTTACAGCCCCGCCTGCAAGGCGGCGCAGCCCTGATGCAAGGCGGCGCGGCCCTGACGGCGCGATCGTATTTTAGTTCTTGATTTGTTCTTATTGCGGTGCTGCTATGGCGCCGCAGGTTCTGGATATCGGGGGGAGCCATGAACGGAGCAGCGCGCAGCCGGGGCCGGATCGGTCACCGCTGCCGGATCGGGGCGCTAGTTGCGCGGGCCGCAGCCGCCTTCGTCCTGGTGGCGGGGGCGCTGGCGGCCTTCCCGGCCGGGGCGCAGGACCGCCGGCAGAACACGCCGGGCGCTTTCGACTTCTATGTGCTGGCGCTGTCATGGTCGCCCTCCTTCTGCGAGGAAGCCACCCGCCAGCAGCCGAACAGCGCATCCACGCGCCAGCAATGCGGCGCGCGACCCTATGCTTTCGTGGTCCACGGGCTGTGGCCGCAATACGAGCGCGGTTTTCCCGAATATTGCAGCCGCGACGAGCGCCGGCCGGATCGCAACACCATTGGCAACATGCTGGATCTGATGCCGTCCACAGGGCTGATCTTCCACCAGTGGCGGCGTCACGGCGTCTGCTCGGGGCTGTCGGTACGGGCCTATTTCGACCAGATCCGCCGGGCGCGCGCGCGTGTGAAAATCCCCGAGGAATATCTCCAGCTCACCACCCACAAGACCGTGACGCCGGCCGCGGTGGAAGAGGCTTTCGTCCGCGCCAATCACGGGCTCACCCATGACGCCGTCTCGGTGAACTGTACGAGCGGCCGACGCCTGAGCGAGGTCCGCATCTGCATGAGCAAGGATCTCGCGTTCAGACCCTGTCAGGAGGTGGACCGCCGCGCCTGCCGGACCCGGCAGGTGGTGATGCCGCCGGTGCGCCTCGGCGCGGCTGCCACCACGCCTGTCCGCTAAACCGCCGCGGCCGTCCCGTCCGCCGGCACTCCATCTGCCGGGATTCGATGGGCTTGCATCAATGGACCCGCGCTCGGAAGCTCCGGCCGGCTTCATAAGCGAAGCCCCTGCGGGCCGCGGTCTATCTGTCGGCGTCCGGGGTCGGTATATCCATCGCCAGCATATCGTCACCGGCCGCGGCCGGCTGTTTTCTCACCCAGCGGATGCGGCTCTTGAACTATCGCCACGGTTTTCATGCGGGAAACCCTGCGGACGTGCTGAAACATGCCGTGCTGGCGCGCATCCTGGTGCATCTGCGCGAAAAGCCTGGTGCCTTCCGCGTGCTGGACACCCATGCCGGGGCGGGGGTCTATGATCTGGCCGGCGCCGAGGCTGAACGGGGCGGCGAATGGCGCGCCGGCATTGGCCGTCTGTCGCAGGCGGTCTTGTCGCGGGAAGCTTTGCCGCAGGAAGCCGCCGCGCTGCTGGCGCCCTATCTCGATGCCGTGCGGCAGGTGAATCCATTGCATCCATCGGTGCAGGCGGGCGCGGGGGTGGGCGAGCAGGTGGGGACTTCCGGCCCCGGTCGCGGGCCGGGAGACAGGCCCGATCGTGCCCGGAACAGCGCACCCGTCACAGACGGGACGCCCGCCATCCGCGCGCCAGAGGATGCAGCGGAGCATCCACCCCTCGGGTCGGCCCGCGCGCCGCTCGGAAAGCTGCGCTTCTATCCGGGGTCGCCCGCCGTCGCGCAATGCCTTCTGCGCGAGCAGGACAGGCTGGTGGTCTGCGAGACCGCGCCGGACATCCATGCGGAACTCGCCGCTGCGCTCGGCCGCGACCGGCGCTGCAAGGCGCTGGGGCTGGATGGCTGGGCGGCCCTCAAGGCCCAGCTTCCGCCGCCGGAGCGGCGTGGCGCGGTGATGATCGACCCGCCGTTCGAAAGCGCGGCCGAGGTGGCGGCGCTGCTGCGCGCGCTCACGGCTGCGGTGCGCAAATGGCCGACCGGCATTTTCATGGTCTGGTATCCGGTCACGCGGCGCTCCGCCGCCGATGTGCTCCTCGAAGGCGTGCGGATCGCAAGCCTGCCCGCAACGCTCCGGGCGGAACTGCGCACCGCTCGCGCGGGACCGGACACGAAGGGGCTCGGCGCCAGCGGCGTGATCGTTGTCAATCCGCCGTGGCGGCTTGAGGCTGAACTGGCCGTGCTGCTGCCGGCGCTCGCGGCCGCGCTCGGCGAGGATGACGGCGCCGCCGGGGCCTTTCGACTCGACTGGCTGCGCCGCGAGGGCGATGAGCGGGCCTGACGGCGCGGACGGCCCGGTATGGACGGGCCGGCGGCTGCCACGTGAGCCTTCCCGGCAAGATCGTCCCCGTGACAGCCATTCCCGTGGGCTCTTGCTGCAAGGGCCGTTATCCTCCACCCGTCGCAGCGACCGGATGCGCGGAAGCCGGTTCCGGGTCCGGCTTGGCCTCTTGCGCTAGCGACCGGGTCGGGATTCGGAACGCATGTCCGCCGGCGATGCCGTCCGCCGTGGTCCCGATCTGGTGAGGAGAAGCCTCGCACTCTGTCGCCGCTGGGATCGGAATGTCCTGCCGCCACGGCACGGGCAAGTTTTCCCGGCCGGGCCGTCATCATGGCCGCGGCTCTCGCTCGTGGCTTCACGGCTGTGGTTTCTTGATTGCGGCTTTTCGCCTCTTGCGCTAGCGACCGGCCGGGGAGTGGCCGCTCCGTCAATACGGCCGCCGGTCCGGGTGATCGGCGGCGGCCGCTGCGGCATTTCATGCGCCGGCCGGGCCGTCTCCTGCCGGCCGGACGACCATTGCGCGACCCGGCTTGCCGACCACCTCTCTTTCGAGATCGCCTGTTATTTGTAGATCGACTTGGCGAGATCGAACATCGGGTTGATGCGCGTGAAGTCCTCGTCCACCAGCGGCGTGACATTCGCCAGGGCTTCCGCTTCCGGCGACAGCTTCTCGCTGAGCTGCTTCACCGTGATGCCGTGGGAGGTCTTTGCATAGACGAGCTGCGCCTCGTCGGAGAGATAGAAATCCGCCATCAGCCGGGCGGCGTTCGGGTTAGGCGCATTCTTCAGCAGCGGCGCGCCGTAGGAGCCGTAGGTCACGCCTTCCTTCGGGATCACGTAGCGCACCGGCAGCCCCTTCAACTGCTCGTATTGCGACAGGATCAGCGGAATGTAGATCGCGAATTCGCCGCGGGCGACACGGCGGATCGCCTCCTGATAGTCGCGGCTGAAGACGAGGCCCTGCTGCGACAGCTTCTCGTGAAACTCCTTGCCAAATTTGTCGGTGGTCATGTGGAACATCACGCGGCCGCCGCCGGAGGCGCGCGGGTCGTCGCTCAGGATCTTGCCCTTCCATTTCGGGTCCAGCAGGTCGGCCCAGCTTTTCGGCTCCTCGCCTTCCTTCACCAGTCGCGTGTTGACCAGAAAGCCGTAATTGATGGTGAAGATCGGCGCATAGCTGTCGTTGGCGCGTTTGGCGAAATCCGGCTTCAGGTTGGCGATGTTCGGCAGCCCGCCATGAGGCTGCGTGAACTGCTGGTCCTTGGGACCGGATTCGATGTTGGAGATGGCAGTGTGCCAGACATCGGCGATGTAGCGGCCTGCGGCCTGCTCGGTGCGCACGCGCTCGCGCAACTCGGTGCCGCGCGCCATCAGGATATCGACCTTGATGCCGTACTTCTTCTCGAACGCCCGGTTGATGGCCTGATGGGTGTCCGGCGAAACATAGGCCGAATAGACCACGACGCGGCCTTCCTTCTTCGCTGCGGCAATGACGCCGTCCCAGTCCTTCGGCTTGTCCTGCGCCGTTGCGCCGGTCGCGAATGCGGCAAGCAGCAGCCCGAGAATGGATGCGGAGCGGCGGGTCGCGCGCGGCAGCGGCAGATGGGACATGAGCGTTTTCTCCGGTATGGTCCTGGTTGTTGCGGACCATGCTAGAGCCTTTTCGGCCGTGATGGAATCAAAGCCGAAGCCCCAGATTTATTTTGATGGGTTTTCCGGATGTGAAGCGGACCCCCTTCGCTCGAAACCGCTATAGTGGATGAGCCGCAGGTGCGAGAATCCGTTTTCGGATCGCCGCACTCTGTCGTCCGCGCCGCCGCCACCGATCGTCGCAGCGGCGGGTTGCGGCTGGTCCGGCGCGATTTGCCGTTGCAGACTTACCGCCGCAACAAACAGGGACAGAGACAGGGACAGGAACGTTGACCGAGGCAGGCTCGCCGTTCTGGCGCTTCTCACTGGAATTTTACCGGCGGCCCGGCGTGGCGGAAGCCTGCCTCGCCCTTCAGGACGAAGCGGGCATTGATGTGAACGTGCTGCTGTTCCTGCTGTGGCAGGCGAGCCTGGGCCGGCGCTGGTCCGAGTGGGATGTCGCCTCCCTCGACGGTGTCGTGAGGCCCTGGCGGGAGATGACCGTGCTGCCGCTCCGCGCCGTCCGGCGGGCCCTGAAGACGCCGCCGGCGGTGCCCGGAGCGGCGCAGGCCGAACGGTTCCGTGACCGCGTCAAGGCCGTGGAGCTGGAGGCCGAGCGGCTCCAGCAGGAGGCGCTGTACGGCTGGGCGCAGGCGCGGGACAGCGTCGGGCCGGTCGGCCAGTGGCCGAGCTCCCCGCTGGAGGAGATTGGCCGCGACAATATCGCCGCTTATCAGGCTGTTAACCCTTATGCTTTTCCCTCCGATGCGGTGAAGGCGGTTCTGGCGGCGCTCAAAGCGTCGTAGAAATGCAACACCGCGGGTGCTTCCCGGGATCGCGCCAGTTTCGGCGAAATGCCGCCTCAGATGCGCCTTGATCGCAGCCGAAGTGTCCGTCAAGACCGATAGTTCAGGTGTGGGGATTGAAAATATGGCGTTGCGCGCTGTCACTGCGCTGACCTTGCTGGCTGTCGCCGGAACCGCCGGTTCCGCGCTCGCACAGGGCTATCCGCCCTATCGGCCGAACCTGCCGCCCACGGTCGTGAATGACGACCAGCCCCGGGATTCCCGCGCCGGTATTTCAGAGGCCTACACCCTGCCGCCGGCCGGCCTGCCGACCGACCGCGGCGGCATGCAGCAGACCGGCTATTCGGGGGATTCGCGCGATCCGCGCTTGGCCGATCCACGTCTTGCCGCGCCCCAAAGTCTCGCCGCCCCACAAGGGCAGGGCTATGGACAGGGCGCGCCGTCCGCCGGCTTCATCTATCCCGACGATCCTGCCGCGCGCAGCGATTCCTCCCGTCAGGATGCGATCCTGCGCGAGGCCATGCGCCAGCGCGAGGCCGCGCGTTATGGCGCCGCGCCGGCGGGACCCGCCGGTCAGGACCCGCGCATGATGCAGCAGCAGCCATCGACCCAGCAGCAGCCGGGTCCGGACGGGATGCGCCCGCCGGGCGCCGTGGGCTCCATGCCGGCTGGCCAGCAGGGCTACGGCCAGCAGGGCTACGGACAGAGCGCACCGGCCGCCGGGCCGATTGCGGGTCTGCCGCCGGAAGATCAGCCGGAAGTCGGCGAGATCAAGGAACTGCCGCCGCATCTCAAGCGCCAGCTCGTCGATTACCAGACCAAGGAGCCGGCCGGCACCATCGTCATCGACACCCAGAACACCTACCTCTATCTGGTGCTCGGCGACGGCAAGGCGATGCGCTACGGCATCGGCGTCGGCCGCGAGGGCTTCACCTGGTCCGGCAGCGAGCGCGTCTCGCGCATGGCCGAGTGGCCGGACTGGCGGCCGCCGTCCGAAATGATCGACCGTCAGCCCTATCTGCCGCGCTTCATGGCCGGCGGTCCGGGCAACCCGATGGGCGCCCGCGCGCTCTATCTCGGCCAGACGCTCTACCGCATCCACGGCACCAACCAGCCGTCCACCATCGGCACCTTCGTGTCCTCGGGCTGCGTCCGCCTCGTGAACAACGATGTCGAGGACCTCTACAGCCGCGTGAAAGTCGGCGCCAAGGTCGTGGTGCTGCCGGGCTCGGCACCCGCCACCGCCGCCAGTTCGCCGGTCAGCATCGCGCCGGTCGCAGTGCGCTGATTTCCGGCGCGCATGATGTGAAAAGCCCCGGTTCGCGCCGGGGCTTTTTCTTTGTCCGGACGACGGAAACGGTACGGGGCGAGCCCCGCGCCTTGCCGTAACAGGTTTGGAGGGCTACATCAGCGGCAACTTGTCCGACCCTTTTACAGCAGGATCACGCGCCGGATGGCCCGCCAGTTCATCTATCACATGCAGGGCCTGACCAAGGCCTATCCGACCCGCAAGGTCCTCGACAACGTCCATCTGCAATTCTACCCGGACGCCAAGATCGGCGTGCTCGGCGTCAACGGCTCGGGCAAGTCCACGCTGCTCAAGATCATGGCCGGTCTCGACACCGAATATTCCGGCGAGGCGTGGGTCGCGGATGGCGCGCGCGTCGGCTATCTCGAACAGGAGCCGCAGCTCGACGCCACCAAGACCGTGCGCGAGAATGTCATGGACGGCGTCGCCGCGCAGAAGGCCATCCTCGACCGCTACAACGAAATCGCCGCGAATTATTCCGACGAGGTCGCCGACGAGATGACGAATCTCCAGGACGAGATCGAGGCCAAGGGCCTGTGGGATCTCGATTCCAAGGTCGATCAGGCGATGGATGCGCTGCGCTGCCCGCCGGACGATGCGGACGTCACCAAGCTCTCCGGCGGCGAGCGCCGCCGCGTCGCGCTGTGCCGCCTGCTGCTGGAGCAGCCCGAGCTGCTGCTGCTGGACGAGCCGACCAACCATCTCGACGCGGAAAGCGTGCACTGGCTGGAAGGCCATCTGCGCGACTATCCCGGCGCGATCCTGATCGTGACCCATGACCGCTACTTCCTCGACAATGTGACGGGCTGGATTCTCGAACTCGATCGCGGCCGCGGCATTCCCTACGAGGGCAACTATTCGTCCTGGCTCGAACAGAAGCAGAAGCGTCTCGCCCAGGAAGGCCGCGAGGAAGAGGCCAAGCAGCGCACGCTCGCCCGTGAGCAGGAGTGGATCGCGTCCTCGCCCCGCGCCCGCCAGGCCAAGTCCAAGGCGCGCTACCAGCGCTATGAGGACCTCGTGAAGCAGGCGGCGGAGAAGACCGCCTCCACCGCGCAGATCGTCATTCCGGTGGCGGAACGGCTCGGCAGCAATGTCATCGACTTCGACGGGCTGACCAAGTCCTTCGGCGACCGGCTGCTGATCGACAATCTCACCTTCAAGCTGCCGCCGGGCGGCATCGTCGGCGTCATCGGCCCGAACGGCGCCGGCAAGACCACGCTGTTCCGCATGATCACCGGGCAGGAGAAGCCCGACGCCGGCTCAATCACCGTCGGCGAGACCGTGCAGCTCGGTTATGTCGACCAGTCCCGCGACGATCTCGATCCCAACAAGACCGTCTGGGAAGAGGTGTCGGACGGGCTCGATCTCATTCTGCTTGGCAAGAAGGAAGTGAATTCGCGCGCCTATTGCTCGAACTTCAACTTCAAGGGCGGCGACCAGCAGAAGAAGGTCGGCGCGCTGTCGGGCGGTGAGCGCAACCGCGTGCATCTCGCCAAGATGCTGCG
>Ga0182740_1001335_pt1 | contig 17031 bp, 18 predicted proteins | sample eDN5th37CKraftBY_FD_128872 | JGI IMG/M metagenome (GOLD analysis project Ga0182740, IMG submission 128872) | Enriched backyard soil microbial communities from Emeryville, California, USA - eDNA 5th pass 37_C Kraft BY (version 2) (version 2) | ecosystem: Environmental > Terrestrial > Soil >...
AGCTCGTAACGTCGAAGCTGTGCCATCCCAACCTCCCTCGGTTGAGATCAGGAATCACTGTTCGCCCGCTTTGGGAATCCAGTTTATGAGTTTATGACCTAGAATTATAAGCTTGCTAGTGTGACGCGAGACCGGGCGTCCGCTCAGTTGCTGCCGCCGCCACCGCCGTCCGCGGCCTTGTCGGAGTAGGAGGTCTTGCCTTCGAAGCCGCTCTTGACCTCGCCGAAGTACTTGGCGTCGTCACCGGCCATCAGGCTCGGATTGCAGTGCGGCGCGCAGTTATACGTCTCGCGCTTCACGCCGCGATAGAGGCTTACCTGGCTCGTGCCGTCGCGGACCACGACGACGCGCTGGTCCTGGATGACATTGCGGTCCGAATCCAGCGCGATCACGTTCGTGATGCCGAATGTGCGGCCGGTGACGACCAGCAGGTTCGGCGACTGCACGGTCACGTCGGCGATGCTCGGATTGCCGATAATGATGTGCGTTACCGCGCGCGGCAGGCGCAGGAGCTGCGACTGGTCGTACTTGACGATGAGGTCGCCGGCGGCGGCGGCCGGGACGAGGGCAACCAGCGCGATAGCCGCGTAGGTGAAGCGGCAGACGGCTTTGGCAAGCATGAGTGACCATCCTCGGCAGGGCGAAGCGGAATATTCCTTGCCGAGTTAGCCACCAATTGGTGAAGGAAAGGCAAACGTCCGATCCGGATTAGGCTCCGAAGATCCGCCGCCGTCCGTCAGCGCGTCGTCACCTCGTTGCCACCGACGCGATGGTTCTTCAGCACTTCCGGTTTGAACGCGACGCCGTGGCCCGGCGCTTCGCCGGGCTTGAGCACGCCATCGACGGGAACGGCCGGCTGCACCCAAAGGTCGTCGTTCCAGTCCATGTACTCGAGGTAGTTCGCGTTGGGGATGGAGGCCATCACGTGCACGTTCAACTCGTGGAAGAGGTGCGGCGCGATCTGGATGCCCCAAGTGTCGGCGATGGCCGCGATCTTGCGCAGCTCGGTGAGGCCGCCGCGCATGGGATCGGGCTGGAGAATGGGTGATGAGGGCGTCCGGAAGAAGGGTCTGAGGTCATACCGCGTGAAGTGGCTTTCGCCGCCGACGACGCGTGTTTTCAATGCGGCCGCCACGCGCTGGTAGCCGTCGTAATCCTCCGGGACCACCGGTTCCTCGAGCCAGTAGGGATCGGCCTCGTCGATGTGGTGTCCGGCTTGAATGGCGGTATCGGCCGTCCAACCCATGTTGACGTCGATCATGATCTCGATATCGGGGCCGAGGGCCTCGCGCATGGCGTGGACATTGCGCACGTCCTCGCGCCATGGCCTCAGATGCGCGACCTGCATCTTGATCGCTTTCATGCCCATGCCGACGAAGTGCCTGGCGCGCTCGATCATGCCGTCGCGGCCGAGCCCGCGCCAGCATCCGGAGCCATATGCGGGAACGGACGCACGCGCATTGCCCCAGAGACGATGCAGCGGCAGGCCCGCGCGCTTGCCGACGATGTCCCAGAGCGCGATGTCGACAGCGGACATGGCGAAGATGGCGACGCCGGCGCGGCCGACGCGGTACGTGCTCTTCCAGAGCGTCTGCCATATGCCCTCGATCTCCGTCGCATCGCGGCCGAGGATGCGCGGTGCAACCATCTCCTTGAGGCAGGCATCGATGGTGGCTGAACCGTCGCCGAGAATATGCAGATAGCCCATGCCGGAGAGGCCACCCTTGGTCGCGATCTCCACGACCACGAACTGGCGCGGCGTCGGATCGACAATACCGGCAGCGGGCGGACCGCCGCGCCAGGGCACGCTGAGCAGCGTCGTTTTCAGGCTGACGATGGTCGTATCGGACATACCGTCCTCACATCTTGAGCAGGATCTTGGCGGCGGCGACCTTGCCGGCAGAGAGTTCGGCGAAGGCGGCGCCGCCTTCCGACAGCGGCCGTGCCTCGGTCCAGTCGATGGCGCCGAAGATGCCGGCGGCAAGCCCGGCGAGCGTCTCGCGGAATTCGACCGGCGTGTAGCAGTACGAGCCGATGAACTTCACTTCCTGAAGCGTGAGCTTGCGCACGTCGATGCCGCCTTCCGCCGAGCCGAGCCCGATGTGGACGATGACGCCACCCGGCGCCACGAGACGCGACGCTTCGGTGCGCGAGTTCACGCCGCCATAGGCGTCGAGCACGAGATCCATGGATGAAGCAGCGGGGGCGCCAGTGCCGGTCGGATCGTACGCGCCGAAGCGGCCCTTGGCATCGAGACGTGCGCGGCGGATGGGGCTCGTCTCGGCAATGAGCACGTTCCGCGCGCCGCGCGATTCGAGCACCTGCGCGACGCAGAGCCCGATGGCACCGCCGCCGATGACAGCAATGCGCGCGGCGGCAAGCGGCATGGTGAGCGCACGCTCCCCGAGATTGACGGCGTGATAGCCGACGGAGAGCGGCTCGGTGAGCGCGGCGGTGTCGGTCGGGAGATTGTCCGGAATGGGGACGAGGTTCGGTTCGGGCGCACGGACGAGCTCGGCAAAGGCACCCGCGCGCGGCATCATGGACATGATCTGGCGCGAGCGGCAGACGTGCGGTCGTCCGCTCCGGCAGGCATCGCACGTGCCGCAGGTCACGAGCGGATTGAGTGCGACGCGCTTGCCCTTGTAGAGGCCGGACGTGGCGACGCCGGCCGCCTCGTGACCGAGGATCTGCGGCGGTGGGCGGCGCTCGTCATGGCCGAGATAGGCGTGCATGTCCGAGCCGCAGATGCCACAGACGTCGACCTTGACGACGACGTCCTCGTTGGCCTGCGGATCGGGCTCGTCCCGAAAGACGAGCGTCTTCGGGCCGGTATAGACCAGCGCTTTCATGGGCGTGCCTCCGGGAAAGCCGGCGCGCCTCTTGTTATCTTCGCGGGTGCGCCGGCACAGATGACTCTAGAGCTTGAACGGCACGACCTTCTGCTGCTGGGTGCCGAGCCCTTCGATCGAGAGCTTCATGACGTCGCCGGCCTTGAGGAAGGTCGGCGGCTTCATGCCGAGGCCGACGCCGGGCGGCGTTCCGGTCGTGATGACATCGCCCGGCTCGAGCACCATGAACTGCGAGACGTAGTGCAGGATGAAGTCGCACTTGAAGATCATCGTGCTCGTCGAGCCGGTCTGCATGCGCTTGCCGTTGATGTCGAGCGACATCGGCAGGCTGTTCACGTCCTTGATCTCGTCGGACGTGACGAGCCACGGCCCCAGCGGCCCGAAGGTCTCGGCGCACTTGCCTTTCATCCACTGGCCGCCGCGCTCGAGCTGAAAGTGGCGCTCGGAGACGTCGTTGCAGATGGTGTAGCCGGCGATGTGGCTCGCGGCGTCCTTGAGATCGACGTACCGCGCGCGCTTACCGACGACAAAGGCGATCTCCAGCTCCCAGTCGAGCTTCTGGGAGTCGCGCGGGATCATGACGTCGTCATTGGGGCCGCAGATGCAGTTCGTGAGCTTGTAGAAGATGATCGGCTCGGCCGGGATGGGCTGGCCGGCCTCCTTGGCGTGATCGGCATAGTTGAGGCCGATGGCGATGAAGTTCTTCACGTTGCCGACCGGGGCGCCGAGGCGCGCGCCGGCAGGAGCCGCAGGGAGCGAGGCCGGATCGATCGCGCGCAGCTTGGCGAGGCTCGCATCGCTGAGCGTGCTGCCGTCGATGTCCTTCACGTGGGCCGAAAGATCGCGGATCGTGCCGTCAGGACCGACGAGACCGGGCTTCTCGGCGCCGGGCGCACCGAAGCGAACGAGCTTCATGGGCTTTCACTCCTCTGAGGGATTTTCTTGGGTTCCGCATGCGTAGGGCGCAGCAGAAGTCCTGTCCAGAGCCATTGCCTCCCGTCCGCAAGCCTGCTCAGATGCGGCAAACGCCATTCCCGAGCGAGGAGATGCCATCATGAAGAACCCCTTTGACCTCAAGGGCCAGGTCGCGCTGATCACCGGTTCGAGCCGCGGCATCGGCCGCTCGATCGCGGAGACGATGGCGGCGATGGGGGCCAAGGTGGTTGTCTCGAGTCGCAAGGCGGATGCGTGCGAGGAAGTGGCGTCGTCGATCCGCAAGGACGGCGGAGAGGCCCACGTCATTCCCTGCAACATCGGACGGCGGGAAGAGGTCGATGCGCTGGTCAAGGGCACGCTCGACAAGTACGGCAGAATCGACGCGCTGGTCTGCAATGCGGCCGTGAACCCGTACTACGGGCCGCTCGCCGGCATATCCGACGATCAGTTCGACAAGATCATGGCGACCAATATCCGATCGAATCTCTGGCTCGCCAACCTCGCCATTCCCGGCATGGCGGAGCGCGGCGGCGGCACGGTCACCATCATCTCCTCGATCGGCGGCATTCGGGGATCGAGCATCCTCGGTGCCTACGGGATATCGAAAGCGGCGGACTTTGCGCTCGCCCGCGCGCTCGCTGTCGAGTGGGGACCGAAGAATGTGCGCGTGAACTGCATTGCGCCAGGCCTCGTCAAGACGGACTTCGCCAAGGCGCTCTGGGAGGACGAGGCGAACCTCAAGAAGCGTCTCGTGACAACGCCGCTGCGGCGTATCGGCGAGCCCGATGACATCGGCGGCATCGCAGCCTTCCTCGCGGCGCCGGCCGGCGCCTTCATCACCGGTCAGGTGATCGTCGCCGATGGCGGTGTGACCATCGGATCATAGGCACCGGGCCTGCGTCGCTCGCTGGACAAGCGCCGCTCGGCAGGTCACTGTCAGTTCCAATAACAATCCGTCGTGCGGCCAACGCGCCGAACACGATTGCGCAAGCGCGCGCTCGGCAGCGGCCTATTGCGGCTGCGGCCGGGTCGACGATCCGTCAATGGAAGACAAGCCCGCACCCAAGCGGGCATTTCAAAGGGAGGACACTCATGACCCCTCGCCGGGCACTCATTGCTATCGCCGCCGTACTGCTTCCTGCCACCTTTGCGCATCACGCGCCTTTGCTCGCGCAGACCTATCCGGCAAAGCCGGTCACGCTGATCGTGCCGTGGCCGGCGGGCGGCTCGACGGACATCTCCATGCGGGCGATCGCCAAAGGCGCCGAGAAACACCTCGGACAGCCGATCATCGTCGATAACAAGGGCGGTGCCTCGGGCACGCTCGGTCCCGCGACGATGGCAGCGACGGCAAAGCCGGACGGCTACACGATCTCCCAGATCCCGATCACCATCTTCCGCCTGCCGCTCATGAAGAACCAGAAGGTCACGTGGAATCCCGATACGGACTTCACCTATATCGTGCACCTGACCGGCTACGCTTTCGCGGTCGGCGTCAGAGCGCAGAGCCCATTCAAGAAGTGGCAGGATGTCGTCGACTTCGCGAAGGCCAATCCGGGGAAGGTGAGCTACGGCACGCCGGGCGCCGGCACTTCACTCCACATCGGCATGGAGCTGATTTCCGGCAAGTCGGGCATCCAGCTCACGCACGTACCGTTCAAGGGCGATGCGGAGCAGCGCGCTGCCGTGCTCGGCGGGCACATCGATATGGCCGTCGGCGGCAGCGGGCTCGTGCCCTTCGTGGGGGACGGCACGATGCGCGCCCTCATGATCTGGACCAAGGAGCGCGCCAAGGCCTGGCCGGATGTGCCGACACTCAAGGATCTCGGTTATCCGTGGGTCTTCGACAGCCCGTTCGGTATCGCCGGCCCGAAGGGCATGGATCCCAAGCACGTCCAGGTGCTTCACGACGCCTTCAAGAAATCGCTCGAGGATCCGGAGACGCTCGGCGTGCTCGAGAAGTTCTTCATGACCCCAAACTACGCGGATCAGAAGGGCTACCTGGAAATCATCAAGCAAACCACGGCTTACGAGAAGCAGGCGCTGGAACGAATTGGGCTTGCCAAGTAGTGCTGCTATGGGGCATTGGGGCCTGATCACGTTTTCGAGAGCGGCTGCGGCGATGCGCTTTCAAGGCGTACGCGGCCAATCTCGCCGGCGTCAAACAAGCCGTTACCGGAGGAAACGAATGCGACTTAGGAATATTGTCACAGCGTCGTTGGCGGCGGTTGCCGTTGCGGCAACCGCGACCGTTGCGATGGCGCAGAATTATCCCACGAAGCCCATCACGATGATCGTGCCGTGGCCTGCGGGCGGTTCGACGGACATCGCCATGCGCGCGATCGCGGAGGCCGCGTCCAAGCATCTCGGCCAGCCGATCGTGACCGACAACAAGGCCGGCGCTTCCGGTACGCTCGGTCCGGCGACGATGGCGGCAACGGCGAAGCCCGACGGCTACACCATCGCGCAGATGCCGATCACGGTCATGCGGCTCCCGCTCATGCAGAAAGTGAGCTGGGATGCCGAGAAGAGCTTCACGTACATCGTGCACCTGACCGGCTATACGTTCGGCATCACGACCAAGGCCGACGGGCCGTTCAAGAAGTGGCAGGACGTCGTCGACTACGCCAAGGCCAATCCCGGCAAGGTGACGTATGCCACGCCGGGTTCAGGCACCTCGCTGCACATCGGTATGGAGCAGATCGCCGATGCGGCCGGTATCAAGCTGACGCAGGTGCCGTTCAAGGGCGGCGCCGAAACCAATGCGGCGGTCCTCGGCGGGCACACGATGCTGCAGGCCGACTCGACGGCATGGAAGCCGCTGGTCGATGCCGGCAAGACGCGTCTCCTCGCCATCTGGACGGCCGAGCGCAGCAAGAACTGGCCGGATGCGCCGACGCTCAAGGATCTGGGCTATCCCTTTGTCTTCGACAGCCCGTTCGGGATCGCCGGCCCGAAGGGCATGGATCCGAAGGTCGTCAAGGTCCTGCACGATGCCTTCAAGAAGGCGCTCGAGGATCCGGCTGTGATCGCGACACTGCAGAAGTACGACATGGTGCCGCGGTATATGAATACCAAGGACTATGAGCAGGCCGTGCGCGACGTGATCAAGCAGGAGACTGCGGCGCTCGGCAAGATCGGCCTTCTCAAGAAGGACTGAGACGCCTTTCCCTCCCCTGCGCGAGCGGGGGAGGGGCAATCCGACGGGCGCGCCCCAAGAGAACGACATCAGGAGGGAACGATTCCGTTACTTCGGAACGCTCAGATGTGGGGCGGCCTGTTCTGGCTCGCATTCGGCATCTTCATCGCATACCAGGGCTATGATCTCGGCCTCGGCGAAGCGCGCGAGCCGGGCTCGGGCTTCGCCATTTTCTGGATCGGCCTGCTGATGGCCGCATTTGCGACCTCGATCGTCTTTGGCGCCATCAAGAATGGCAGCGAGGACATCGCCAGTCTTTGGCAGGGCACGCGCTGGGCGAAGGTGCTGCTGATTATCGCCCTCCTTCTCATCTTCGGCTTCCTGTTCGAACGCATCGGCTTCGTCATCTGCTCGCTCGTGCTTCTGCTCGTGCTCATGCGCGTCGTCGATCCGGTGCCGTGGCCGACCGCCCTCATCGTCTCGTTCGGCGCGACGTTCGGCATCTGGTACGCGATGAACAAGCTGCTGCTGATCCAGCTTCCCAATGGGTGGCTGAGCCCCTGGCTCGGCTGAGGAGGGACCCTTGGAAATCATCTCGGCGCTCGGCCACGGCTTTGCGGTGGCACTCCAGCCCATCAACCTGATGGCGTGCTTCTTCGGCGTGTTCATCGGCACGCTGGTCGGCGTGTTGCCCGGCATCGGCCCGGTGTCGGCCATGGCGCTCCTGCTGCCGGTCACGCTTTCGAGTTCGCCCGAAGCCGGCATCATCATGATGGCCGGCATCTACTACGGCTCGATGTACGGTGGCTCCACGACGTCGATCCTCGTCAACATTCCGGGCGAGGCCGCATCGGTCATCACCTGCCTCGACGGCCATCAGATGGCCAAGAACGGCCGCGCGGGACCGGCGCTCGGCATTGCCGCGATGGGCTCCTTCGTCGCCGGCACATTCGCCATCATCGCGCTGATGCTCGTCGCCCCGATGCTCGCCAGTTTTGCGATCGCGTTCGGACCGCCTGAATATTTCAGCCTGATGGTGCTCGGCCTGACCGTGCTCGCCTTTCTCACGCAAGGCTCGATGGCAAAGTCGCTGCTCATGGCCTGCGTCGGCGTCACGCTCGGCCTCGTCGGCATCGACCAGATCACGGCAGCGCCGCGCCTGACGTTCGACCGGCTGGAGCTGATCGACGGCGTCGGCCTTGTCCCCGTCGTCATGGGTCTTTTCGGCATCGCCGAGATCCTCGCCAACATCGAGAAGAGCGTCAATCGCGAGGTCGTTGCCTCCCGCATCGGCAGCCTCTGGCCAACGGCGCAGGATTGGATGCACTCGAAGTGGGCCATCGTTCGCGGCACGATCCTCGGCTTCTTCCTCGGTGTGCTGCCGGGCGGTGGCGCGGTCATTTCCTCGTTTGCCTCCTATGCGCTCGAGCGCAAGCTCTCCAAGCGGCCGGAGATGTTCGGCAAGGGGGCCATCGAGGGCGTCGCCGGGCCGGAGGCGGCGAACAATTCGGCGGCGGGCGGCGCCTTCATTCCGCTGCTCACCCTCGGCATTCCACCGAACGTCGTCATGGCGCTCCTGCTCGGCGCGTTCATCATCCACGGCATCCAGCCGGGTCCGCTTCTGATCACGCAGAACCCCGGGATTTTCTGGGGCATCGTCGCCAGCATGTACATCGGCAACATCATGCTGCTGATCCTGAACATGCCGCTGATCGGCATCTGGGTGCAGGTGCTGAAAGTGCCCTACAAACTGCTCTTCCCGCTGATCCTGATGTTCTGCATCGTCGGCGTGTTCAGCTCCGGGAGTGCCGTCTTCGACGTGTTCGTGATGACGGTGTTCGGCCTCGTCGGCTATCTCATGCGCAAGTTCGGCTATGAGCCGGCGCCGCTGGTGCTGGCCTTCGTGCTCGGACCGATGGTCGAGAACAACATGCGAAAGTCGTTGATCCTTTCGCAGGGCGATTTCTCGATCTTCGTCGAGCGGCCGATCTCGCTCGTATGCCTGCTGCTCGCAGCCGCCATGCTGATCATGCCGCTGCTGCCGGCGCTCCGCGCGAAACGGGAGGCCGTCGCGCTCGATCAGGAGTAAGATGCTCCTGTGACGAGCGGCGACCTGTCCGCACGGTGGCCCTCGCCATGCTACGGCGTTGGTTGCTAAAATGGCCTTCCCAGCAGGCGAGGGCAAAGGGAATGCGCATTACCGTCGTCCAGACCAATTCCATGCACGACAAGGCGCGCAATATCGCCCAGGCGACCGACCTGATGGCGCGCGCGGTCGAGACCGACCGGCCCGACGTGCTGGTGCTGCCGGAGGTGTGGAACTGGCGCGGCGGCACCACGGCCGTGAAGCTCGCCAATGCCGACCGCATTCCGGGCGGCGAGGCCTACGAGGCGCTGCAGACCTTTGCGCGCACGCACAAGGTCTGGGTTCACGGCGGTAGCATGATCGAGCACATTCCGGGCGGCAGTCAGGTCTACAACACGACCTGCGTCTTCGACCGCACCGGTCGCGAGGTCGCGCGCTACCGCAAGATCCACATGTTCGACATCACCGCGCCCGACGGCACGCCCTACAACGAGAGCGCGACCGTGAAGGCCGGCGAGGAGGTCGTTCTCTACGATCTCGAAGGCTTCAAGGTCGGCTGCACGATCTGCTACGACATGCGTTTCGCCGAGCTCTATCTCGCGCTCGCCAAGCGCGGCGCCGACATCATCATGGTGCCGTCCTCCTTCACGTTGCAGACGGGGAAGGACCACTGGGAGGTGCTGTTGCGCGCGCGCGCCATCGAGACGCAGACCTACATCGTGGCGCCGGGCCAGTACGGGCCGTTCGTCGATGGCGGCGGCGCGACGCGGCTCTCGTACGGCCACAGCCTCATTGCCGACCCGTGGGGGCATGTCATCGCCAAGGTGTCGGACGGCATCGGCTACGCGACGGCGAACATCGAGCGCGATCAGATCACGCGTGTGCGCGGCCTCATTCCCGTCGCGAGCCATCGACGGCTTTAGACGTCATCGCATGTGATTGTTGCGCTGCTGCACCGGCCTCGCGCGCCAGCACACCGCGGACTCGCGCGTTAACCTTTTGTTAACCGCATCAGTCGCCAGATCGAATCCGTCAGACCGCCGGAATCTCCGGCCGTGCCGCGTATCTCATCAGAGCGCCCTCGGTTGGAGACGAGCCATGGCGACGATACTGGACTTTCCCGAGATGCAAGTGCCCGCGCGCCGCCGCCCGTCGCGCCGCGTCCAATCCTCGGCCGAGGTGATCCTCTTTCCAGGCGTGCGCTACGAGCGCCGGGAGGATGCGCCGGCCGATCGCCAGCCCGCGCGCGGCATGGTCGTCCGTGACCGCCTGCAGCTCATCGAGTAGCGTGGCGCTGCCAGTTCCGCACTTATGGCGCGCGGTGTGCCAACCGCGCCCTTGCCTCCATTTCCATTCCGGGTCAGATACGAGCAAGGAGTCGACCTCGAGGCGGCTCCCCGATCCGGCATCTCAGGGGACTGGCAAGGAGACCGATCGATGAGCGATGAACCCGTGGTCGCACAACTCGGCCCCTATCAGGTCGAGCTCGAAGAAGGCCGGGCCTACTTGTGGTGCCGATGCGGGCGCTCGTCCCGCCAGCCCTTCTGCGACTCCGCCGGCCACAAGGGGACCTCGTTTCTGCCGCTGCGCTTCGTCGCGGAGAGCTCCGGCACGTTCAATCTCTGCGGCTGCAAGAGTACGGACGACGCGCCCTTCTGCGACGGCACGCATAACATGCTCTGAGAGCGCCCGTTCGCGGGCGCTGTGACGAGGGCGGCACAGGATGCCCGGAGAATGGGCGTTCGCGGCCGAGTTGCGGCGCAAGCGTGCTTTACACCGCCGCGCCTTCCCCGCAGACTCCCGTCCAGTCCTGGGGACGAGCGCACTTATCTGGAGAAAAGTGTTTCCGGTCCAATTCCGCTGGATCGATTCGTTGCCCATGGTCTGAGCTTCCGGCTGCCGCGCGTAGCCGGGTTCGTGAGCAGCCGATGAGGCGACGAAGGAGCCATAGGTGGAATATTTCCTCCAGCAGATCATCAACGGCGTCACGCTCGGCTCGATCTATGGCCTGATCGCCATCGGCTACACGATGGTTTTCGGCATCATCGGGATGATCAACTTCGCCCATGGCGACCTGTTCATGGTCTCGACGTTCATCGCTCTGATCTTCTTCCTGCTCTTGACCACCGTGCTCGGTGTCGCGTCGGTCGCCATGGCCCTGCTGGTGGTGCTGTTCGCCGGCATGTTCCTGACCGCGCTGTGGAGCTGGGCCATCGAACGCGTGGCGTACAGGCCGCTGCGCGGCTCCTTCCGTCTCGCGCCACTGATCTCCGCGATCGGCATGTCGATCTTTCTCATGAACCTCGTGCAACTCGCCCAAGGCCCGCGCAACAAGCCGATTGCGCCCATGCTCAATGACGTCATCACGCTCAAGCAGGGCGTCAATTATGCGGTCACGATCTCCTACAAGCAGATGATCATCATGCTGGTAACGGCGGTGCTGCTCACGATCTTCTGGTGGGTGGTGCAGTATACGCCGCTCGGCCGCGCGCAGCGCGCCTGCGAGCAGGACAGGCGAATGGCGGCGCTGCTCGGCATCAATGTCGACCGCACGATCTCGATCACGTTCATCATGGGCGGCGCACTCGCCGCTGTCGCCGGTGTCCTCTATCTCATCTACTACGGCGTCGTGAATTTTGCCGATGGCTTCGTGCCGGGCATCAAGGCCTTCACGGCCGCGGTGCTCGGCGGCATCGGCTCACTGCCGGGGGCCGTGCTCGGCGGTCTTCTCATTGGCCTCATCGAAGCGCTCTGGTCGGCCTACTTCTCGATCGACTACAAGGATGTCGCTGTCTTCTCGATCCTCGCCATCACGCTCATCTTCATGCCCTCGGGGCTGCTCGGCAAACCCGAAGTCGAGAAAGTCTGAGTCCCATGGCAGGAGCAACGCATCAGCGGATCGGAATTCTTGGCGCGGCGCGTGATGCGGTGAAGACGGCCCTGCTCGCGCTCGGTCTCTCTGTCCCGATCGTGCTCTTGCGCACGGATCAGGATTTTTCCAACCAGCTCATTCTCGAGCCGCGCGTCGGATTGACGCTCTCGCTCGTCGCGATCGCGTTCGTCGCGCGCTTCGTCTGGCTGCTCATCGCCGACTGGCACAAGAGCCGCCCCGCGCGCGCGACACGCGTGCCGATCCTTGCCGGCATGAGCGTCAGCCCAGAGGCGGCGCGCCGCTTCGCCGTTGGCGGGCTCATTTTTCTCTTTGCCTATCCCGCGCTCGCGCTGGCGCTGGTCGGTCCGGCGGGATCGATCAAGTGGATCGACAACTTCGGCATCCAGATCCTCATCTACGTGATGCTCGGCTGGGGCCTGAACATCGTCGTCGGCCTCGCGGGGCTGCTTGATCTCGGTTATGTCGCTTTTTACGCGGTCGGCGCGTATTCGTATGCGCTGCTGGCGTCGAACGATGTCGTCAAGGACTTCATGGCCGAGCTGATCGGCCCCGCCTTCTGGCCGGCATGGGCCTTCTGGATCTGCCTGCCCGTCGCCGGCATCCTCGCCGCCTTCTGGGGCATCATCCTCGGCTTTCCGGTGCTGCGGCTGCGCGGCGACTACCTCGCGATCGTTACGCTCGCCTTCGGTGAGATCATACGCATGGTCCTCATCAACTGGGTCGACGTGACCGGGGGCTATGCTGGTATCTCGGGCATCCCGCGGCCGAGCTTCTTCGGTTTGCCGTTCACGGCTTCGGACACGGGATTCGCGGCGACCTTCGGCATCGAGTTCACGCCGCTTCACCGCACGATCTTCCTCTTCTACCTGATCCTCGTCCTCGCCCTGCTCACGAACGCCGTGACGCTCCGCCTGCGCCGCCTGCCAGTCGGGCGCGCCTGGGAGGCGCTGCGCGAGGACGAGATCGCGTGCCGCTCACTCGGCATCAACACGACGAATACGAAGCTCACCGCTTTTGCCATCGGCGCCGGTTTCGGCGGCTTCGCGGGGGCTTTCTTCGCGGCGCGTCAGAACTTCATCAGCCCCGAGTCCTTCACCTTTCTCGAAAGCGCGGTCATCCTCGCGATCGTCGTGCTCGGCGGCATGGGCAGCCAGATCGGCGTCGCGATCGCCGCGATCGCGATGATCGGCGGCACTGAGCTCCTGCGCGAGCTCGACTGGCTGAAGCACATATTCGGCGCCGACTTCGATCCGACGCAGTACCGGATGCTGCTCTTCGGCCTCGCCATGGTGATGATCATGATCTGGCGGCCGCGCGGCCTCATCGCCAATCGCCAGCCGACGCTATTCCTGACGTCGCGTAGGGCGATCTCCGGCGATCTCGTCAAGGAGGGCCACGGCTGATGCGCTGGGAGACGGCGCCGCTTCTCGAGATCGAGCATCTGACCATGCGGTTCGGCGGCCTCGTTGCCGTCAACGACGTCTCGTTCGGCGCCGGCCGCGGCGACATCACGGCCATCATCGGGCCGAATGGGGCCGGCAAGACGACGGTCTTCAACTGCATCACGGGTTTCTACAAGCCGACCTCGGGCCGCATGGTCATGAGCCACGCCGGCAATGCCGATGCCGAGCAGGTCGCAGCGCTTACCCGCAGCGACGCGCGCTTCGTGCGCCACGGCGCGAACACGCTCTTCCTGCTCGAGCGGATGCCCGACTACGAGATCGCGGCCAAGGCACGTGTAGCGCGCACTTTCCAGAATATCCGCCTTTTCACGGGCATGACGACACTCGAGAACCTGATCGTCGCCCAGCACAACACGCTGATGAGTGCATCAGGATGGACGGTTCTCGGTCTGATCGGCCTGCCGCGCTATGCGCGCGCCGAGCAGGCGGCGATCGAGCGCGCACGATATTGGCTCGACCTCATCGGGCTGACCGCGCGCGCCGACGATCCGGCCGGCAGTCTGCCCTATGGCGATCAGCGCCGCCTGGAGATCGTGCGCGCCATGTGCAGCGATCCGCTATTGCTCTGTCTCGACGAGCCGGCCGCCGGCCTCAATCCGCGCGAGAGTGCGGAGCTCGGCAAGCTGCTGAAGACCATCCAGCGCGAGCACGGGACGTCGATCCTGCTCATCGAGCATGATATGTCCGTCGTTATGGAGATCTCCGACCACGTGATCGTGCTGGAATACGGAATCAAGATCTCGGATGGCTCGCCCGAGCACGTACGCAACGATCCCAAGGTGATCGCCGCCTATCTCGGCGTCGAGGATGAGGAAGTGGCGGCTGTCGAGCGGGGAGAGCTGCCATGAGCGCGCCTCTTCTCCGCGTCAGTGGCGTCAAGAGCTACTACGGCAGCATCATGGCGCTGAAGGGCGTCGATATCGAGATTGCCGAAGGTGAGATCGTGGCGCTGATCGGTGCCAACGGCGCCGGCAAGTCCACGCTGATGATGACGATCTGCGGCAATCCGCGGGCGCGAGAAGGGACGATCAGCTTCGCCGGTCAGGACATCACCCGGCTCGAGACCCACGAGATCGCGCGCCTCAGGATCGCGCAGTCTCCGGAAGGGCGGCGCATCTTCCCGCGCATGACCGTGCTCGAAAACCTGCAGATGGGCGCGGAGATCGACCGGGCGCGACATTTCGAGGAGGATCTCGCGCGCATCACCGAGCTTTTTCCCCGGCTCAAGGAGCGCCTTCCGCAGCGCGGCGGGACGCTTTCGGGCGGCGAGCAGCAGATGCTGGCGATCGCGCGCGCGCTCATGGGGCGGCCGCGTCTCCTCATGCTCGATGAGCCCTCGCTGGGGCTGGCCCCCATCATCGTGCGGCAGATCTTCGATGCCATCCGCGAGCTCAACCGGAGCGAGGGCATGACCATCTTCCTCGTCGAGCAGAATGCTTATCATGCGCTGAAGCTCGCGCACCGCGGCTACGTAATGGTCAATGGCGTTATCACCATGCAGGGCACGGGAGCCGAGCTGCTGGAGCGTCCCGAAATTCGCGCGGCCTACCTCGAAGGCGGGCGGCACTAGAGGAGGGACACGATGCCTGACTGGCTCTACGATGCAGGTCCGAACGGCGACTGGGTCTTCCTGCTCGTGACCGTGATCATGGGCGGGATGGCAGCGTACGCGACGGGCGGCGCCATCGCGTCGACATGGCGGCCGCGCTGGCAACTCGTCGTCTACGGTTTTCTCATTGCGGGTGCCGTGCGCTTCATTCATCACGCGCTGTTCGACGAGCCGTTCATCGCGCCACGCAGCTATGTGGTTGATCTCGTCGTCCTTGTTGTGGCGGCCGCATTCGGCTTCCGGCTCACGCGCTCGCGCCAGATGCGCGAGCAGTACGACTGGCTCGCGTCCGGCACGGCCGAGCCTGCGTTGCGCCGGGGCGATCGTTGAGGGTTTTGGACCGCCCAATCCTTGGTCTCTGGAGCTGTGGATTGGGCGTGACTTTGCCCAACTTTCGGTGAATCCTCAGTTCACGGGCGCGGACTGTCGCGCCGGTGCGGCTACGTTCGATCAAATCCGCAAGTTTCAGCAGCCAGTTGGCTAGAAGGGAGAGCGTTGATGAGAAAGCTCATGTGGTCGGGGGTGGCCGTTGCGGCCCTGCTCGCGATGTCGGGTGTCGCGAACGCGCAGGTGAAGATCGGTCTCGGAGCTCCTCTGACGGGAGCCAATGCCACGTTCGGTGCCCAGCTTAAGCGTGGCGCCGAGCAGGCCGTTGCCGACATCAACGCCAAGGGCGGCATGAATGGCCAGAAGATCGAGCTGGTTTTGGGCGACGATCGCGCTGATCCCAAGGAAGGCGTGTCCGTGGCCAACAAGTTCATCGGTGAAGGCGTCAGGATCGTAGCCGGTCATTTCAACTCGGGCGTCTCGATTCCTGCCTCCGAGGTCTATGCCGAGAACGGCGCACTCATGTTCTCGCCGGGCTCGACCAATCCGCGCCTGACCGAGCGCAAGCTCTGGAACACGTTCCGCATGTGCGGGCGCGACGATCAGCAAGGCGCGGTCGCCGGCGCGTATCTGCTGAAGAACTACAAGGGCAAGAAGATCGCGATCATTCACGACAAGACGACGTACGGGAAGGGCCTCGCCGACGAGACCAAGAAGGCCATGAACGCCAGCGGCCTCAAGGAAGTGCTCTATGAGGGCGTGAACATCGGCGAGAAGGATTTCTCGGCGCTGGCATCGAAGATCAAGGTGTCGGGCGCGGATCTCGTCTACTGGGGCGGGCTGCACACCGAAGGCGGTTTGATCGTGCGTCAGATGCGCGACCAGGGCATCAAGGCGCCGTTGATGTCGGGTGACGGCATCGCGACCGACGAGTTCGCGGCGATCGGCGGTCCGGGTGTTGCTGGGACGCTCATGACCTTCGCGCCCGATCCGCAGCGTCGCAAAGAGGCGGCTGACGTCGTGAAGAAGTTCCTCGCCGCAAACTTCAAGCCCGAAGCTTATACGCTCTATGCGTACGCGGTGATCCAGGTCATCGCTTCGGCCGCCAATCAGGCCAAGTCGAACGACCCCAAGAAGATCGCTGAGGTCATCCGCAGCGGAAAGCCGTTCGCGACGGTCCTTGGTTCGCGCGCCTTCGACAAGAAGGGTGACGTCACGGTGCCCGATTACACGATGTACACGTGGAAGAAGGTCGAGGGCGACAAGATCACGTACGTGCAGAACTGAGCGGCGTGCGCGTGACGCGACACTTCAGGAGAACATGCGAAAGGCAGCCCGCGCGGCTGCCTTTCGGCATTTTTCAGCTTCGTCGGGTTGGGGCGTTGCTGATGGCGCTCGCCCTGCTGTCCGGCGCGCTGGCAACTGCGCAAGCCGGCGAAGGTGAGATCGTGGTCATGGCGGTGGACTCGAGCCGCCTCCCCGCGCCAGACGAGCGCCGCCACCAAACGGCACCGCGCCCCGTAGGGGAAGGCGTCGATGAAGCCGCGCGCGTGCTCAATGAGCAGGGCGGCGTACTCGGCCGGCGACTGCGCATCGTCGATGAGGATGACCGCTGCGAGAGCGATGAAGCGGCTGCCGTCGCTGGCCGCGCCGTCGCGCAGGGCGTCGATGTGGTGATCGGGCATGTCTGCCCGAGTGGTGCCATCCGCGCAGCCGCGATTTATGC
>Ga0182740_1001337_pt1 | contig 17017 bp, 18 predicted proteins | sample eDN5th37CKraftBY_FD_128872 | JGI IMG/M metagenome (GOLD analysis project Ga0182740, IMG submission 128872) | Enriched backyard soil microbial communities from Emeryville, California, USA - eDNA 5th pass 37_C Kraft BY (version 2) (version 2) | ecosystem: Environmental > Terrestrial > Soil >...
CGGACCGCCCCTTCCGATGATGCCGCCCCCTCGGCCGACGACGGCTGGGACGACCTGCGCGAAGCCCACCGCACGGCGCGACCGCGGCCGGCCCGCCCGTCCGGAGGCGAGGCGCCGGCGGTGTGATCGCTGGAGCATGATCTCATCCGAAAACCGGTTCCCACTTTTCGGGATCATGCTCGCCCACTACTCGCCTTCCCAGTAACCCGCGCCCTCGCCCATCCGGCCGATGAAGCGGCTGACCGTGCCGCCCGCCCCGCCTGGAGTTTCGGTCAGCACGCCGAACTTGCCGGAATCGGGATAGTCGGTCACTTCCGGCACGATCTTCGTGCTGACCGCCAGATAGGTCAGCGGCGCGTCGGAGGTGTTGACAATCTGATGGGCCGTCTCCGGCCCGCCCGGCGGACAGGCGATCACATCGCCCTTGCGGATGGCATGACGCGCCGCGCCGATCCGCACTTCGCCGCTGCCTTCGATGATGAAGAACATTTCCTCGTTGGCATGGTGATTGTGCAGCGGCCAGCCGCGCTTGCCGGGCTGCACCACCACGAGGCCATAGCCCAGCTTGCGCGCGCCGACGGCGCTGCCGATGGCGCCTAGCTGCGCGGCGAACCGTTCCGGCGGTTCGGACGCCCCGGCCACGGTCGCCGCAACGCCGCCATGGCCCCAGAGCCGCAACGCGACCTCGTCGATATTCATGATCGGCTTCGACATCGGCATCCCTCCGCGCGCCTCTGACGGGCGTTGACCTCATCGCTCAATTCGTCATCCTGCCGCAAGTCGCCGCAGGCTTCACCCTGGGAAGGATCGCCGATGCCGAGACTGCTTGCAGACCCGCCGTCTCGCGCCGTCACGATCGCCGGCCATGCATTGAGCAGCCTCGCCATCCTGTTCCTGCTGTTCGACGGCCTGATCAAGCTGCCGCCGCTGGACGTCGTCACCACGACTCTGGCGGAACTCGGCTATCCCGCCGGCATCGAACGCGGCCTTGGCCTCATGATCCTGATCTGCACGTTGCTCTATGCCGTGCCGCGCACCGCGCCGCTGGGTGCGATCCTGCTCACTGCGCTGTTCGGCGGCGCCATCGCCACTCATCTGCGCATCGGCAGTCCGGTATTCTCGCATCTGCTGTTCGGCGTTTATCTCGGGCTGCTGGTCTGGGGCGGCCTGTGGCTGCGCGACCCGCGATTAAGGGCTCTGCTGCCCTTCCGCCGCGCGACATCCTCACCGCAAGGAGCCTCATCATGATGCCTGAACCCACGCCCCAGCACCGCTGGCTGCTCCAGCTCGTCGGCAACTGGACCTTCGAAGGCGATGCGGACATCGCGCCGGGTGAACCGCCGTTCCACAGCACCGGAACACAGACCGTCCGCGCGCTCGGCGATCTGTGGATTCTCGCCGAAGGCGAGAGCGAGATGCCCGGCGGCGGGCTCGGCCGCACCATCATCACGCTCGGCTATGACAGCGCGCAGGGCCGCTATCTCGGCACCTTCGTCGGCTCCATGATGACTCATCTGTGGAACTATGACGGCGCTTTCGACGATGCCTCCCAGACCCTGACACTGACAGCAGAGGGGCCGGCGATGGACGACAACGGCGGCACCGCGACCTATCAGGACATCATCGAACTGAAGAGCCCCGATCACTACGTGTTCCGCGCCCGGGTTCGCGACGCCGATGGAAACTGGACGCAGTTCATGAAGGCCGACTACCGGCGGAAATAACGACCTCGTCCGCCCGCGCCGTCGCATCCGGGTCCCGCCTAGTCACACGGGGATGCGCATGCTCGCACGCAGCCCGCCCATGGGACTTTCGGAAAGCGTGATGTCGCCGCCATGGGAGCGGGCAATGTCGCGGGCGATGGCAAGGCCGAGGCCGGTGCCGCCCTCGTCCTGGTTGCGGGCATCGTCGAGACGCAGGAACGGCTTGAACACCTCCTCCCGCTGCGCCGGCGGGATGCCGGGGCCGTCGTCGTCGACCGTCACCGTGAGATAGCGATGATCCCGGTGCCCGGTGATGGCGATCTTGTCGGCGAAGCGCGAAGCATTGGACACCAGATTGCCGAGGCACCGCTTGAGCGCGGCCGGCCGGGCCGTCACGATGGGATGGCCATGGAACACCGCCGCCGTCACATGGCCGTGGCGCTCCGCATCCTGTTTCAGTTCGTCCAGCAGGGCCGCCATGTCGGTCGGCTGCGCCTGTTCACCGGAATCTCCGCGCGCGAAGGCAATATAGGCTTCCAGCATCTGCGCCATTTCATCGACATCCCGGCGCATGGCCTCGACTTCCGGGCCGTCCTCGATCAGCGCCAGTTCCAGCTTGAAGCGCGTCAGCACCGTGCGCAGGTCGTGGGACACGCCCGCCAGCATCGCCGTGCGCTGCTCCATCGCGCGCTCGATGCGCGCTTTCATTTCAAGAAACGCCTGCGCCGCCCGGCGCACTTCGCGCGCCCCGCGCGGGCGGAAGCCCGGCTCGTCGCGGCCCTTGCCGAAGGCTTCCGCCGCATCGGCCAGCCGCAGGATGGGCCGGATCTGGTTGCGCAGGAACAGCACCGCCACGGTGATCAGCACCAGCGAGGTGCCGACCATCCACAGCAGGAAGATTTCCGAATTCGAGACATAGGCCGCGCTGCGCCGCGCGAAGACGCGCATCACCGCATCGTCGAGGCGGATGCGGATTTCCACGAGATTGGACCGCCCGACGGTGTCGATCCAGAACGGCCGGCCGATCTGCTGGCGGATCTGCTGGGCCAGCGCATTGTCGAGCAGGGAGAAGAACGGCTTCAGCCCCGGCGGCGGCAGGGCGTTCACCGGCAGGAAGTCCACCACCAGCCCCAGCCTCTCCTGCGCGATGCGGCGCAGATGGCGCTCGTTCTCCGCGCGCGGATAGCTGCGATACATATCCGTCAGCGCGTTGATATCCGCCACGACGCCGAAGGAGAGCTGCCGCGTGACCTGGTTCCAGTGCCGCTCCATGAAGATGAAGGCGATCACCGATTGCAGGATCACCATGGGCGCGATGATGATGAGCAGCGTGCGGGCATAGATGCCCTTGGGGGTGACGCGGTTGAACCAATGCCAGAAGCGGTCCGACACCCCACTGAGCCGCTCCGCCGCGATCCGCAAGGCGGCAACCGCCGCAGAAAATCCCGCAGCAAGACCGCCCCGGCGCGACGTCATGGATTGGCCACCAGCCGGTAACCGATGCCGCGCACGGTCTGGATCAGCAGCGGATTGGCGGGATCGCGCTCGACCTTGCGGCGCAGGCGGTTGATCTGGACATCCACGGCCCGCTCGCCCGGCGCGCCGCCCTGCCCTGCCAGCGCTAGCCGCGGCACCGTTTCGCCCGGCGTATGCGCAAGGATGCCGAGCATCTCCTTCTCGCGGTCGGTCAGGTGGACGATGGCCTCGTCGCCCTCCGCCTCGCAATCGCGCAGTTCGCCGCGGGCGATATGAAACACATAGCGGCCGAACCGGATGCTTTCCGCAGGCGGCGCCGCGGGCGGGCGGACCCGGCGCAGAATGCTGCCGATGCGCAGGGACAATTCGCGCGGCTCGAACGGCTTGGCGACATAGTCGTCCGCGCCGATCTCAAGCCCCTCGATCCGGCTCTCGGCCTCGTCCCGCGCCGTCAGCATCAGGATCGGCACGTTCGACTCCGTCCGCAGCGCCCGAGCCAGTTCGAAGCCGGTCTCGCCGGGCATCATCACGTCGAGAATCAGCAGGTCGAAACTCAGCCCCTTGAGGCTGGCCCGCGCCTCGGCCGCGCTCTCCGCGGTGGTGACGCGGTAGCCCTCCGCCATCAGGAAGCGGGAGAGCAATTGCCGGATCCGGCGGTCGTCATCGACCACCAGCAGATGGGGAGAATCGTCCGTTACCGCCGCCGCGGTCTGTCCGGGCATGGAACCGCCTTCAACCGGATTGCGCACGTTCGGCGCGCGCGATGAGCCGCTGCATGCCGGCGCGATCCGGCTCATCGATCATCGCCGTGAGGAAGCGCACCGCCGAAGCATGGCCCTCCGGACCCATCTCGGCAAGGGCGCGGGAAATCCGCCGGGTTTGCAGGCCGGCGAGCCTCATCGCCAGCGTGCTGCCCTTCTCGGTCACATAAAGGAGCCGCTGGCGGCGATCCGCCGCCCCTTCCCGCTGGATGACATAACCCTCGTCTATCAGTTGCTTGAGCACCCGCCCGAGCGACTGCTTGGTGATCTTGAGCAGGTCGAGCAGCTCCGCGACCTTCATGCCGGGGTTGCGGGTCACGAAATGCAGGACCCGATGATGCGCCCGGCCGAAATCAAGCCCGGCCAGCACCTCGTCCGGGTCGCCGACGAAATCGCGATAGGCAAAGAACAGAAGCTCAATGATGTCCCAGATCGGCTGCTGGGGGACCGGTTCGCCATCCGGATCAAGTATTTTTATGTCAGCCATATTGACATATTTTATTTCGATTGTTACCAATGAGGAAGCTTCGACGAAACGATCGTGCGGAGCGGACAGAGTTACAGACAGAGTCTATGTCACAAGCCGACCGGATTTCCACGGAACATTCCAGAGCGCCGGCCCGTCCGGCGATCTCCGGGAATCCATCGGAGCCATGGGCCTGACAATACCGGGATGTGGGACGGCTTGAAAGCTGCTCACCGCTCTGAACGACTAGGGAATTGACAGTGTCGGCCCGACGCCGACAAATCGGGCGGCAAGGACAAGAAGGGCCTGACGGCTCCCAGGAGAACGACCATGGGAATCTCTTTCGACAAGATCGACGGCACCATCTGGTACGATGGCCGGTGGGTGCAATGGGCCGATGCCCAGTTGCATGTGCTGTCCCATGGCCTGCACTACGGGAGCTGCGTGTTCGAGGGCGAGCGCGCCTATGCCGGCCATATCTTCAAGGGCACCGCGCATTCGGAACGGCTGCATCGCTCCGCCGGGATTCTCGATTTCGAGATTCCCTATTCGGTGGCCGAGATCGACCGCGCCAAGGCCGAGCTTCTCACCAGGAACAACCTGACCGACTGCTACATCCGCGCCGTTTCCTGGCGCGGCTCGGAGATGATGGGCGTGTCCGCGCAGGACAACACCATTCACCTCGCCATCGCCTGCTGGGACTGGCCGAGCTATTTCGATCCGGAGCAGCGCCTCAAGGGCATCCGGCTCGACCTTGCGGAATATCGCCGGCCGGACCCGCGCACCGCGCCGGTGCATGCGAAGGCCGCCGGCCTTTACATGATCTGCACGATCTCCAAGCACCGGGCCGAGCGCCGCGGCTATGCCGACGCGCTGATGCTGGACTGGGAAGGCCGCGTCGCCGAATGCACCGGCGCCAACATCTTCTTCGTGAAAGACGGCAAGATCCACACCCCCACCGCGGACTGCTTCCTCGACGGCATCACGCGCCAGACGGTGATCGAACTCGCCCGCCGCCGCGGCATCGAGGTGATCGAGCGCCGCATCCTGCCCGAGGAAATGAACGACCTGCCGGAATGCTTCATCACCGGCAGCGCCGCGGAGGTCACCGCCGTCGGCGAGATCGCAGACTGGCGCTTCACGCCGGGGGCGATCACGTTCCAGCTCATGGATGACTATACGGCGGAAACGCAGAAGGCCGGCAAGGCCGCCGCCGCCTGACAGGGCGAAACGCTGTTCTCCCGAAAACGGAAAGGCGGGCCCTGCGGCCCGCCTTTTGTTGTACCGCCGAAATTCCCCGGCTCAGCCCTGCGGCACGATGCGGGCGGTCTTCACATACCCCCGCCAGACATCGATATCCTTCAGGAAGCGGGCCTGCGCCTCTTCCGGCGTGCTGATGAAGGGGTCGCCGCCGAAGCCGTTCAGGAACGCCTTGGCTTCCGGCGAGGACACGAGCTGGGAGAACCACTTGTTGAGCTGATCGACGATCGGCTTCGGGGTGCCCGCCGCAACCTGGGCCGACCACCAGATCGTCAGGTCCATGTCCACGCCCTGTTCCTTCATCGTCGGCAGATCGGGCGTCGCCTGAATGCGCTCGCCGGTGCTGATGCCGAGGATGCGCAGCCGGCCTTCCCGCGCCTGAGCCGCCGAGAACTGCGGGTCATGCACGCCGTAATCGACCGCGCCGCTCTGCATGTCGTTCAGGGAGTCGGGCGCGTTCTTGTAGAGCACCTCGACGGACTTCACGCCGGTCAGATGGTTGTAAAGCTCGCCCATCACCGTGCCCGGCGCGGCGGCCGAGGCATAGCTCGCCTTGTCGCCCTTCTCCTTGAGGAAGGCGGTCAGTTCCGCAATGTTCTTCCAGGGCTTGTCCTTGTCCACCACGATCATCCAGGGCTGGCGATGGATGGTGGCGACGAGCTGAAGATCCTTGCCGCTGATCGGCGGATTCTTGAACAGCGACATATTGGCGGCGATGGTGCTGCCGGCATGGACGAAGATGGTGTAGCCGTCAGGCTTGGAGCGCGCCGTATAGGTCGCGGCGACATTGCCGTTCGCGCCGGAGCGGTTTTCCACGATGATGTTGCGGCCAACGATGGGACGCATCTTCTCCGCAAACCAGCGCACGATCACGTCCGCGCCGCTGCCGGGCGGAAAGGCGCAGATGAAATGCAGGTCCTGCGACGGATAAGCCTGCGCGGAAGCCGCGCCCGGCGCCAGCAGCGCCGCCGCAGCCAGACCGGCCGCCGCCAGCTTCTTCAAGCGATTCATTCTATCCCCCCATTCGGAATGCGATGATCCGATATCGGCTCATCCCTCCAATGGCAGATAGCCGGCCTCGGAGCGGACTGCAACGGGGCAGGCCGTCCCAGCTCCAGCGCGCGATGCTAGCTCTCACGCCAGCGGGCAGCGGCCGCATCGTCATCGGCGCGGGCCTCGACCCAGGCGGAACCGTCCGGCCGCTCCACCTGCTTCCAGAACGGCGCGCGGGTCTTGAGATAATCCATCAGGAATTCGGCGGCGGCGAAGGCGGCCTGACGGTGCGCGGAGGCGGTGACGACAAGCACGATGTCTTCTCCGGGCAGGATACGGCCGTGCCGGTGGATCACGGTGATGCCGAGCAGCGGCCAGCGCTCTGTCGCTTCCACGACGTGGCGGGCGATCTCCTCCTCTGCCATGCCCGGATAGTGTTCCAGAACCAGAGCCGAGATATCGCCTTCCGTCTCGCTGCCCCGGCAGATGCCGGTGAAAGCGACCACCGCGCCGATATCGGTGCGGCCCGCGGTCAGCAGCGCGGTCTCCGCCGCCGTATCGAACGGTTGCTGCTGGATGCGGATGGTCGGCGCGAAACCCATGTCCGGCGCTCAGCCGCCGGTCATCGGCGGAAAGAACGCGACCTCGCGCACGCCGGCCAGCGAAGCCTCTGGCTTTGCATGGACGCGGTCCAGCGCGGCGCGGACGACCTTCGGATTTTCGAAGGCATGGGCATATTCCTCGCCCCGCGAGGTCAACCAGCCGGCAAGGTCCGCGACCGTTACGATATCCGCCGGCAGATCGACCTCTTCCTCCGCCTTGCCGATCCGCTCGCGCACCCAGGCGAAATAAACGAGCTTCATGGTCAATCTTCAATCAGATGATGGACGCCGGCCCGGAAATAGTCCCAACCCGTATAGAGGGTGATGAGAGCCGATACCCACAACAGCGTCAGGCCCACGGAATTCGCTGCGGGAATGATCTCGTCTCCCACCATGAACCGGGTGTCCAGCACCCATTGCGGCAGCACCGTATCTCCCGCCGCACCGCAGATCAGAAACCCGATGGCGACCAGTTGCAGCGTCGTCTTGTGCTTGGCGAGCCGCGTCACCGGCACGCTGACGCGCAGTTCCGCGAGATATTCGCGAAGGCCCGACACGAGGATCTCGCGGCAGAGGATCACGATGGCCGCCCATAACGACCAGCCGCGGATGGTGCCGTCGGCCGCCAGCATCAGCAGGCAGGCGGAGACCAGCAGCTTGTCCGCGATCGGGTCCAGCATGCGGCCGAAGTTGGACTGCTGGCCCCAGGAGCGGGCAATATAGCCGTCCAGAAAATCGGTGATGGCGGCGACGATGAAAACGGCCAGCGCCACCCAGCGCAGCATCAGGCCGCTTTGCAGGATTTCCGCCGCGAACATCAGCCCGACGACAACCGGCACCGCGACGATGCGGCCATAGGTGAGCATGTTCGCCAGAGAGAAGGCGCCGGCTGACGAGCGACTGGATGTGACCGCATTCATGAGATGAAAGAACACTCCTGGCCGGCAAGCGTCAACCGACGGTACGACGCATCCTGCGCCCCACCTCGGCATGGCTCATATTGTGCGGGGATCATGTGGCACCCTCGTGAAAAAAGTCATGGATTTTGCGGGCGATCTCGGCGCTCACGCCCGGCACCTTGGCAAGATCCGCGACCGCGGCCCGCTCGATCGCCTTCAGGGTTCCGAAGTGCTGGAGAAGCGCCCGCTTGCGCATCGGCCCGACGCCCGGAATCTCCTGCAAGCCGGCCTCGCGGATATCCTTCTTGCGCCGGGCGCGGTGGGAACCAATGGCGAAACGGTGAGCCTCGTCGCGCAGCCGCTGGACAAAATACAGCACCGGGTCTCGCGGCTTGAGCTTCAGCGCCGGCCGGCCGGGAATATGGAAGGTCTCGAACCCCGCGTTGCGGTCCGGCCCCTTGCTGACGCCGATCACGGAAACGTCAGCGCCCAGCGCGGCCAGGGTCTCCTGCACCGCATTCACCTGCCCCGTGCCGCCATCGATCAGCAGCAGGTCCGGCCAGGGCGAGGCGGCGGCCGTATCGTCGCCGCTCTCGGCTTCCTCGTCTGCAACCGCCGGACCGGCCGGCGCTTCCGCCATCAGCCGCCGGAACCGGCGATCCAGCACCTCGCGCATCATGCCGAAATCGTCGCCCGGCGTGAGGCTGGCCGAGCGGATGTTGAACTTGCGATACTGGTTCTTCTGGAACCCCTCCGGCCCGGCCACGATCATCGCGCCGACGGCATTGGTGCCCTGAATGTGACTGTTGTCGTAAACCTCGATGCGGCGCGGGGTCCGTGGCAGGCCGAAGGTGGCGGCCAGCGCTTCCAGCAGCCGGCCCTGCGAGGCGGTGTCGGCCAGCTTCCGGCCAAGCGCTTCCTTCGCATTGGACAGCGCATGGCCCACGAGTTCGCGCCGCTCGCCGCGCTGCGGCAGCAAGATCTCCACCTTGCGCCCGGCCTTGAGCGTCAGCGCCTCCGCCAGCAGCGGGGCTTCCTCCATCGCCTCCGAAACAAGGATCAGCCGCGGCACCGGCTTGTCGTCGTAGAACTGGGCGATGAAAGCGGCGAGGACGTCGCCCTCCTCGACGGCGCGGTCCGCCTTCGGGAAATAGGCGCGGTTGCCCCAGTTCTGCCCGGCGCGAAAGAAGAACACCTGCACACAGGAGAAGCCGCCCTCCTGATGGAGCGCGAAGACGTCGGCTTCCTCCACGCCGCGCGGGTTGATGCCCTGCTGGGACTGGATCGCCGACAGCGCGGCGAGGCGGTCGCGATAGATCGCCGCCCGCTCGAAATCGAGTTCGGCGGAGGCTGCCTCCATCTCCCCCGCAAGCTGCTGCTTCACAGCCTGGCTGCGGCCGGACAGGAACGCATCCGCCTCGCGGACGAGTTCCGAGTAGCCCGCGAAGTCGATCTCGCCAGTGCAGGGACCCGAACACCGCTTGATCTGATAGAGCAGGCACGGCCGCGTGCGGCTCTCGAAAAAGCCGTCCGTGCAGGAGCGCAGCAGGAACGCGCGCTGGAGCGCCGTGATGGTCCGGTTCACCGCGCCGGCGGAGGCGAACGGTCCGTAATAGCGCCCATGCGCGGCGCGGGCGCCACGATGCTTGGCGAGCTGCGGCGCCCAGTGGTCCCCGGCAATGGCGATATAGGGGAAGGACTTGTCGTCGCGCAGCAGCACGTTGTAGCGCGGCCGCAGCCGCTTGATGAGGTTGGCCTCCAGCAGCAGGGCTTCGGTTTCGGTGCCGGTGGAGATGAACTCGAGATCCGCCGTATGGGCGATCATCCGCTCGATGCGGGAATCGTAGGCGACCGGCCGCGTGTAGCTCAGCAGCCGCTTGCGAATGCTCTTGGCCTTGCCGACATAGAGCACCTCCCCCGCCCCACCCATCATGCGATAGACGCCCGGCCCCTTGGGCGCGTGGCGCACATGACGGGCGATGACGCCGCGGCCGACCGCAAGCGGATTGACCGGCGCTGAAAGATCGATGGCAGCGGAATCCGGCCTTGCAGACGCCGCTTCAGCCGGCTCTGGCTCCGGTTCCGGCAGGCTGCTCTCCTCGTCCTCCGCGGGGTCACGGTCGTCCAGAGCCTGCTCCTGGTCGGGCGGCAGAATGGCATCGGAATGGCGGGGGAAACGGCCGATCATGGCTGGAAAATAGGCCGTCCACGCGGCAGATGCGAGACCGTGCATGGCAGGCACCCGTCGTGGGGCTGCGGCACCATGCAGCGGCGTCGTGGAAAGTTCCGCCCTCACCCTTCGTTAATGATGAATCCCGCAGCAAGACCAATAATTTACGACCGCTTAACTTCAACAAAGCGATAACTTTTTCCATAGAAAGCCGGCATTTGCGGGCAGTGCGGCAGGTTCGACTGCCCTGTCCGCCGGTTCAGGCAGGCGCAAACCTGCCCGAATTCCCGGCCAGTGACGCGTGAGTTGGAGTTTTGCGCCATGAGAAAACTGTCGATCGCCGCCGCAGCCACCGTGGCCACCCTCGCCGCTTCCGGCGCGCACGCTGCCGACATGCGCGGCGGCTATGGCTATGCGCCGAGCTATGCCCCGGCGGTGGTCAGCGCCTATAGCTGGATGGGCCCCTATGTCGGCGCCAATCTCGGCTATCAATGGGGCCGCGTGAATAACAACCCGACCCGCCCGGACGGCATGGCCGGCGGCGTCCAGGTGGGTTACAATTGGCAGTCCGGCCAGTTCGTTCTCGGCGCAGAGGCCGACCTTCAACTGAGCGGCGCGCACGACACCTTCGCCGGCTGGAAATTCTCCAACCCATGGTTCAGCACCATCCGCGGCCGGGCCGGCGTCGCCATGAACAACATCCTGTTCTACGGCACCGTGGGCTTCGCCATCGGCGGCATCCGGGCGGAGGCCGGCGGCTGGCGCGAGAGCAAGACCCACACCGGCTGGGCGGCCGGCCTCGGCATGGAAGTCGGCCTGACGCCGAACTGGTCCGCCAAGGCCGAATATCTCTATCTCGACCTCGCCGAGCGGGGCTATTCCATCAGCGGCGTCACCAACGGCCAGCACAACAACCTGCTGCGGCTGGGCGTGAACTACCGCTTCTGAACCTCGCGGACGTTCATCGCCTAAAAAAGGCCCCGCTCTGCGGGGCCTTTTGCCTTATCGCAACACCGACCGCACCCGGCCTGAACGATCTTCCCAAAAGATTATAGGAATTAAATCTTGACACCGTGACGCTGCTGAGCTATGGTGCAGGTCTGCTCGGCAATCGCGTCCGAAACGCCCAGCCTTCCCGCAAGCCTCCAATAAACGCGCAACGTCCGCCCCTCGCCGCGGGCGGCGCATCGCGTCAGAAGCCGGCCTCCGCGGGCCGGACGTTCCTGTCTCCAGATGCGGCACACACCGGCACGCCGCGCCCGCATGGCTCACTGCGGCGGGCGGCTCGCCTCGAAAGCAGGAACCTTGGCAGCGAAATCGTCCAGCCACGCCACCAGCCTGGGATGCGTGGCGCGCCATTCGCCGTTGAAGCGGAAATCGAGATATCCCAGCGCACAGGCCAGCGCGATCTGTCCCACATCAGGCACCGCGCCGGGGCCGGCCGGCGGCGCGGCTTCCAGTGCAGCCATGGCGCGGGACACCTTGCCGGCCTGCAATTCGACCCAGCTTTCAACACGATGCTCGGCGGGCCGGTAACGGCCCTCGTAGATGATCAGCACCGATGCATCGAGGATGCCGTCCGCCAGCGCCTGCAACCGCAGGACGGGGAAGCGCCGGTCCGGAGCGGCCGGGATGATCCGCCCGCCGCCGGCGAGATGATCGAGATATTCGAGAATGACGCGGGAATCGAACAGCGTCGTGCCGTCGTCGGTGATCAGCGTCGGAATCTTGCCGAGCGGATTCTCGCCGCGCAGCGTGTCCGCCGGGTTCATCGTGTCGCCGGCCTCCTTGGTGATGCGGTCGTCCAGCCCCAGCACCAGTGCCGCCAAGCGCACCTTGCGCACGAAAGGAGAGGCCGGAGAAAAGCGCAGGCGCATGGAAACATCCGATCTGTCTGGAAGAGCCGCGGTTTGAAAGAACCGGCGGCGCGGCCAATGGGGGACTCAGATAGTGGGATTCAGATAATGGAGGACTCACATAAAAATCCTGAATGACGCTGTCGTGTCATTCATCAGACCACCGCACATCAGAACACCGCGCGGGCCTCACGCGAGCTTCACAGAACGACCAAACGCCCTCACACCTCGACGACGATATACTTGTCCTCGACCGAGACGGTGAAGCTTTCGGCGACATAAGGTCCCTTCACCAACTCCTCGCCCGGCTCGACCGAGATGTTGAACTGGCGGATCTTCATGCTCTGGGGATCGCAATAGGACTGCCCGGTGCGGATCTCGAATTCCCAGCCATGCAGCGGGCATCTGATGAATTCGCCCTGCCGCTCCAACCGGTAGGCCCCCGGCCCGTCGGACTTCACCAGCCCGGTGATCCTGCCATGGCACAGCGAACCGCCGGCATGGGGGCAGACATTAGCGAGGGCGTAATATTCGCCGGCCACGTTGAACACGCCGAGGTCGCGGCCCTTCACATGGACCAGCTTGCAGGTGCCCGGCGCGATCTCGCCGACTGTCGCCACGACATGGCGGCTGCCGGCACGGCGGGGACGCGGCGCGGCGGCCGGCTCAACAGTCTCGCTCATAGCTTGTACAGCGCCTTGGCGTTGTCGCGCAGGATCATGGCGCGCTGGGCATCGGTCATCTTGAAGTTCAGCACGTATTTCGGATGGTCGAAATCCCAGTGCGGATAGTCGCTGGAGAACATGATGCGGTCCCAGCCGATCCAGTCGAGGATATCCACGATATGATGCGGCTTCTCCGGCTCCTCCATCGGCTGCGTGCAGTACCAGAAATGCTCGCGCAGATATTCGGACGGCTTGCGCTTGAGATGCGGCACCTCGGCGCGCATCCGCTCGAAATGCTTATCCATGCGCCAGCCCAGCGCCGGCGCGGACGAGAAGCCGGATTCGATGAGCGCGACTTTCAGTTTCGGGAACTGTTCGAACACGCCTTCCATCACCAGGCTGACGAGATTGCCGACCATGTTGGTGCCGAAGGCGTAATGCTCCTGCATGTAGAAGGTCGGCCAGCCGGTGCCGCTGGAGGGATGGCCGCCGCTGGCGGCGGCCGGATGCAGGCCGAGCGGCAGGCCGGCGGCTTCCGCCGCGGCATAGATCGGCCAGTAGCGGCGGCGGCCGAGCGGCTCGGCGGAGCGCGGCGAGATGATGACCTGCTTGAACGCGGGATTCTGCGCCCGCAGCTCGATCTCCTTCACGGCGTATTCGGGATGTTCCTGCGGCACGACGATGCCGGCGCGCAGGCGCGAATCCCGCTCCACCCAGTCGTGAAGCTGCCAGTCGTTCACCGCATGGGACATCGCGGCCCCGAGTTCGAGGTTGCGCTCCTCCATGCCGCCGCGGCTGAGCGCGACCAGCATGCCGACCTCGACATCGTTGGCGTCGAGATGCTGGGACTTGAGCAGGTCGAAGTCCGAGCCCGGGGGTCCCCCGTTCTTCGGATAGGCATCGGCGCGCTGGCCGTTCGCCATCATGCGGGGATGGGACTGCTGGCCGACCATGCCATGGCGGATGTGGCCGCCGAAGGTCGCCAGATGGTCGCGCCAGCGCTGCGACAGATAGGGCGCGAGGTCCTTGCCCGAGCCCTGCACGGGATGGATGTCGCAATCCACGAAGCTGAGCCTGGAGGCGCCGCGCATATTCTTTTCGAGAACCGGCATGTTCATGGGACGGTCTCCTGTGTGGCGGACGGCGCGGCGTGAGGCTTCACGTCGGCCAGCCTTGGATAGGTGGCGAGCGGATTGTCGATCAGGATCTTGCGCGCCAGCGCGTCGGACAGGCCGTCCGGCAGCACGTCCTCGCCCTCGAACTGCCAGTGCGGATAGTCGGTCGAGAACAGCAGCAGATCGTCGGAGCCGACATGCTCCAGCGTCTTGGACAGCACCGACGAATCCGGCGGCAGGTCGAGCGGCTGCAAGGTGAAGCGCACATGGTCGCGCACGATGTCCGCCGGCGGACGGTCGATCCACGGCACCTCGGTGCGCACGCCGCGCCAGGACTTGTTGGTGCGCCACAGCAGCGTCGGCAGCCAGGTGAAGCCGGATTCCATCAGCACCAGCTTCAGCTTCGGATATTTGGCGAAGACGCCCTCGGCGAGGAAGCTGACGACCGTGTCCTCGAAGGCAGGCCCCTGAAGGATGTAATCCTCCACGTGATAGGACGGATAGCCGGAGCCGGTCGGGGCCTGGCGCGCCATGGTGCCGGCATGGAGGCCGATGGTGAGGCCGTGACGCTCGGCCGCCTCGTAGATCGGCCAATAGATGCGGTTGCCAAGCGGCATGTCCGCCGTCACCAGCATCAGCACCTGCACGAAGCGCTTGTCCGGCGCGACGCGCTCGATCTCGGCGACGGCGAGCTGCGGATTCTGCACCGGCACGACGATGGAGGCGCGCAGCCGAGGCTCGCGGTCCAGCCACTCCTTCGCCATCCAGTCGTTGATGGCGGAGGCGAAAGCCGCGGCCATGTCCACATTGAACAGCGCCATCGAGCCATGGAGCGGATTGCAGATCGCGATACCGGTGCCGAACGGGTCCAGCGCCTGTTTGCGGAACAGGTCGAGATCCGACCCCGGCAGGCCCGTCTCCGGTCGCCAGTCCGGCCGGGCGGACAGGGGCGCGGTCGGCGGGTAGCTGGCCAGCGTGAAGGGCGCACGGTCGATATGGCGCAGGGCCAGATGATCCTGCCAGAAGTCATTCATATAGGGCAGCAGCGCGCGCGTGTTCGGCACCACGGGATGCACATCGCAATCGATCGCGCCTGAATATGGAACTTTCAATACAGCCTCCCGCGACAGCCGGTTCTGCCAGCGACTGCCGAACCCAGAATATAACCCTGAAAAAGTAGGTTTGCCAGTTGCCGCCTGTTCCGGGAACCGGCGGGGCGGGCGTCCATATCAGGGACTTGATGAGGGAATTTGCCGGAGACAGCCCCGCATCAGGCGGAACGCAAACCCGCCTCGTAGAGATTGATCGGCTGGCCCGCGCGCCATGCGGCGATATTCTCCACGGCGCTGGCGAAGAAGCCCTTGTAGGACTCGTCGGTGACATAGCCGAGATGCGGCGTGAGCAGGACATTGTCCAGCTTGCGCAGGGGATGGTCGGCCGGCAGCGGTTCCTGATCGAACACATCCAGCGCCGCACCGCCGATGCGGTTCTGCTTCAGCGCAGCGAGCATCGCCGCCTCGTCCACGATGGGCCCGCGCGAGGTGTTCACCAGCAGAGCCGATGGTTTCATCAGCTCGAACTCCGCTGCGCCGACGACACCGGTGCTGCGCGGCCCGAGCTTGAGATGGATGCTGAGAATGTCCGCCTGCCGGAACAGGTCTTCACGGGAGACGGCGGTGACGCCCTGCGCGGCGGCGCGTTCCGGCGTGAGGTTCGGGCTCCAGGCGATGACGTTCATGTCGAATGCCTTGCCGTAGCGCGCGACGACGCTGCCCAGCGTTCCGAGGCCGAGCAGGCCCAGAGTCTTGCCGTGCAGGTTCATGCCCACGGTGGTCTGCCAGCCGCCGGCCCGCATCGCGGCATGCTCCTGGGGGATATGGCGCATCCAGGCCATGATGAGCGCCCATGTGATCTCGGCGGCGGAAGGCGAGGCCCGCATCGCAGTGCGCGAGATGGGAATGCCGCGTTCGGCGGCGGCGGCAAGGTCGATCACCGTGTTGTGGGAGCCGGTGAAGATCATGTATTTCAGGCGCGGCAGCCGCTCGATCAGCGCGCGCGGCACCGGCATGCGTTCGCGCATCATCACCAGCACATCGAACTCCGCCAGCGCCGCCGCGGCGGTCTCGACGTCGCCGAGATGATGCGGAAGGGCGACGACCTCGACATCCGTCCCAAGCCGGGACCAGTCCGCCATCGCCAGCGCGACCTGCTGATAATCGTCGAGAATGGCAACACGCAGCATTGGCAGCCCCTCACATGACGCAATTCCGTCCCATCGTGTGACCTAGCAGGCCGGTCCGCGACGGATCAATGCCCGTGACACCGCTGCGGTCACGGCCGTCGCGATCGCCGGTCTGCCGATTGCGGCTTGCAGGCAACGAAGCTATCGCCGGTTCGTCCTGCGTGACCGGACCATAACGCTTCACCCGGCCACGCATCATGTTCAACGCGGCAAGTATTCCCTGACACCAGCGGTCTCTTTATTAGATTTGATCGATTCAAATCGAAGTCTTCAAAAGACTATAATCATTCCAGAGTTGGAATCGCTTATTGCGAGCCACTTGCATTTACGTTATCGAGCATCATGGTCCTTTGTGATGCAGGGGTACCTGTCCTTGGAGAGACAAGAGGATCGCCTGTTCCCGAGATGTTGTGGCCAAGGCTAGAGCCGCAGGATCAACCGACATCTTCGCCGCGATCTCGCTGTACCTCAGTCAAGGCTGAGAAAAAATACAAGTATAATACATGAGGATGACGACCTGTTGATGATGGCGGCTTCTGTAAGCCAAGATCATCTTTGAATTTATCTGGTCGGAACGTCATCACATCAGTAACGGGTTGGGCATGACGAACGCTGCACTTATCGGACGGGCCACCACGCGATACCGGGTCTGCGCTGTCACCTGCGCTTTCGTGATCGCCCTGACCTCGACAGGTGCCGGTCCCGGCCTGGCTCAGACCAATCCCCCGGCGAATGCGCAGCCGGCCGCGCCGTATCTCGCGCCGCCTCCACCTGCCGTAACGCCCGCCCCCGCAGAGACCCAGCCGTCC
>Ga0182740_1001340_pt1 | contig 16985 bp, 14 predicted proteins | sample eDN5th37CKraftBY_FD_128872 | JGI IMG/M metagenome (GOLD analysis project Ga0182740, IMG submission 128872) | Enriched backyard soil microbial communities from Emeryville, California, USA - eDNA 5th pass 37_C Kraft BY (version 2) (version 2) | ecosystem: Environmental > Terrestrial > Soil >...
CGCTCCATATCGCGGTGCTGATGGGCGGCTGGTCGGCCGAGCGCGAGGTCTCGCTGACGAGCGGCGCGGGCGTTGCCGACGCGCTCGAATCGCTCGGCCATCGCGTCACCCGGATCGACATGGACCGCGACGTTGCCCTGCGCCTGCGCGAGGCCGCGCCCGATCTGGTGTTCAATGCGCTCCACGGCACGCCGGGCGAGGACGGCTCGGTGCAGGGCCTGCTCGACATCATGGGCCTGCGCTACACCCATTCGGGGCTCGCCACCTCGGCGATCGCGATCGACAAGCAGCGGACCAAGGACGCGCTCGTCCCGCACGGCATCCGCATGCCGGCCGGGCGGATCGTCGCGTCGGAGAGCCTCCATGCCGCCGATCCGCTGCCGCGCCCCTATGTGCTGAAGCCGGTCAACGAGGGCTCGTCGGTGGGCGTCGCGATCGTGACCGCCGACGGCAATTACGGCAACCCGATCGCGCGCGACGCCGAAGGGCCGTGGCGCCATTTCGCGCGGCTGCTCGCCGAGCCGTTTATCAAGGGCCGCGAACTGACCGTGGCGGTGCTCGGCGACCGGGCGCTGGCGGTGACCGAACTGCGCCCGGTCAACGGCTTCTACGATTATGACGCCAAATATACCGACGGGATGACCACCCATATCTGCCCGGCCCCGGTGCCGCCGGCGATCGCCGACGCGGCGCTGGCGATGGCGCTGGAGGCGCACCGGCTGCTCGGCTGCCGCGGCACCTCGCGCGCCGATTTCCGCTGGGACGAGGAGGCGGGCGAAGCCGGTCTCTACCTGCTCGAAATCAATACCCAGCCGGGGATGACGCCGCTCAGCCTCGTCCCCGAACAGGCACGCCATGTCGGCCTCGATTATGCCGCGCTCGTCCAGCGCATCGTCGAGGAAGCGTTATGAGCGGGGGCGAGGATCGCGCGCGGATCCGGCGCGGCGCCCGGCCGCGCCCGCGCGTCACCGGCAAGCGGGCGGCGGCGCGGCGGCGGCGGCCCCCCTCGGCCTTCGCCCGCGCGGTGGCGGCGATCCCGGCGCGCTATGTCGAGAAGGCGCGGGCGGCGGTGGGCTACGCGCTGGCGGCCGGCGTGCTCGCCGTCATCGTCGCCGGCTTCGTCGCGATGCGCCTGCCGCAGATGATCGGGATCGAGGCCGGCGAACTGATCGGCCGGGCCGGCTTCGCGGTGAAGCGCGTCGAGATACGCGGGATCGACCGGATGGAGCGGCGGCCGGTCGAGAATGCCGCGCTCGATCAGCGCGAGCGGGCGATGCCGCTGGTCGATCTCGCCGCGATCCGCTCGCGGCTGCTGGCGCAGGGCTGGGTGGCGGATGCGCGGGTCTCGCGGCGGCTGCCCGATACGCTGGTGATCGACATCGTCGAGCGCCAGCCGGCCGCCCTGTGGCAATATCAGCGCCAGTTGATCCTGGTCGACAAGGACGGCCGCCCGATCGAGCGGGTGCGGCTGACCGGGACGCCGCTGCCCGATCTACCGATCGTGATCGGGCCGGGCGCGAACCGCCGGCTCGGCGCGCTCGAGGCGCTGCTCGCCGCCGCGCCGACGCTCAAGCCGATGCTCGACGGCGCGACCTGGATCGGCAACCGCCGCTGGGATATCCGGTTCCGGTCGGGCGAGACGCTGTCGCTGCCCGAGGGCGAGGCGGCGGCGCGCAAGGCACTGATGTATTTCGCGGCGCAGGACGGCACCGCCCGGCTGCTGGGGCAGGGCATCACCCGGTTCGACATGCGGGTTCCCGGCAAGCTGGTGCTGACCATGCCGAAACCGGACGAACGCAAACCCGCGGCCGGCGCGATGCTGCCGGCGAGCGTGCCGACGCCCGCGCGCCACACCGATCCGATCAACGATATTTGAGGCCGGGAGCTAATCGCATGGTCCACCCACGGAGCGACAGCCTCATCACCGCGCTGGACATCGGCTCGTCCAAGGTGTCGGCGCTGATCGCGCAGCTGCCCGAGGAGGGCAACGGCCCGCTTCAGGTGCTCGGCACCGGCCAGCGCGAAAGCCGGGGCGTCAAGCGCGGCTACATTTCCGACATGGAGGCGACCGAGGTCGCGGTCCGCGAGGCGGTGGAGCAGGCCGAGCGGATCGCCCGGCTCAATATCGAGAATGTCTGGGTCAGCTTCTCGGCGGGCGGGCTGGTCAGTAAGCTCGCGTCGGTCGAGGTCGATCTCGGCGGCCACCGGATCGAGCAGCGCGATATCGACGAACTGCTCGCCGCCGGGCGCGGATCGATCGATCCCGAGGGGCGGATGGTGCTCCACGCCCAACCGACGCTCTACACGCTCGACGGGCTCAAGGGTACGCGCACCCCGCTCGGGCTCCACGCCGACCGGCTCGCGGTCGACATCCATGTCGTTGCGGCGGAGGCGTCGCCGGTCCGCAATGTCGACCTCTGCGTCCGAAGCGCGCATCTCGAGGTGAAATCAATCGTCGCCTCGCCGATCGCGACCGGCATGGCCTGCCTCTCCGACGAGGAGCGCGACCTCGGCGTCGCGTTGGTCGAGCTGGGCGCGGGCGTCACCAACGTCTCGCTGTTCGCGGGCGGAATGCTGGTCGGGCTCGCCGCGATCCCGATGGGCGCGGCCGACATCACCGACACCATCGCCACCGCCTTCGGCACCCGCCGGGCGGACGCCGAGCGGCTCAAGACCTTCTATGGATCGGCGACCACCAGCCCGCGCGACAATCATGACATGATCGACATCGTCCCGGTCGCCGGCCTCCAGCCCGACGGGGTGGAACGGCCCCAGATCACCCGCGCCCAGCTCATCGCGATCATCCGCCTCCAGCTCGAACGCTGGATGGGCGAGATCGACGCGACGCTGAAGGCGCTCGGCTTCACCGGCCCCGGCTGCCGCCAGGTCGTCCTCTCGGGCGGCGGCGCCGAACTCAAGGGCATGGCCGATTATGCGCAGGGCGCCCTCGGCCGCTCGGTGCGGATCGGGCGGCCGCGCGGCCTTGCCGGCATGCCCGACGCCCATAGCGGGCCGGCGTTCGCGACACTCGCCGGTCTCGCCCAGTTCGCGGCGGCGGTGCCGGTCGACCTGCGCGAGATCGTTCCGTCGCAGCAGACGGTCCACCGGGTGAGCGCGACCGGGATGATACAGAAGCTGATTGCGGCATTCAGGCAGGGATACTGACAAATATCTGGGGATAAACTCGTTTCGTACCACTTTTTACGTGCGTCGCTGATTCGCGTCTGGCAAGATTCCCCCGTGCGGGGTGCGCGTCGGGCGAGGCACCATCGGGGAGAAGACTGATGACCATCGAATTCATGCGGCCGGAAGTGGATGAACTGAAGCCGCGGATCAGCGTGATCGGTGTCGGCGGCGCGGGCGGCAACGCCATCGCCAACATGATCAATTCCGACGTCCAGGGTGTCGATTTCATCGTCTGCAACACCGACGCGCAGGCCCTCAACAATTCGGCCGCCGAACGTCGCATCCAGCTCGGCCTCGAAATCACCCAGGGGCTCGGCGCCGGCTCGAAGCCCGAGATCGGCCGCGCCGCCGCCGAGGAGACGATCGAGGAGGTCGAGCGCGCGCTCGACGGGGCGCATATGTGCTTCATCGCCGCCGGCATGGGCGGGGGCACCGGCACCGGCGCCGCCCCGGTGATCGCCAAGGCCGCCCGCGATCGCGGCATCCTGACCGTCGGCGTCGTCACCAAGCCGTTCAATTTCGAGGGCAACCGCCGCGCCAAATCGGCCGAGGCCGGGATCGAGGAGCTGCAGAAGCACGTCGATACCCTGATCGTGATCCCGAACCAGAATCTGTTCCTCGTCGCCAATCCGAGCACGACCTTCAAGGACGCGTTCAAGATGGCCGACGAGGTGCTCCAGCAGGGCGTGCGCGGGATTACCGACCTGATGGTGATGCCCGGCCTCATCAACCTCGACTTCGCCGACGTCCGCTCGGTGATGGGCGAGATGGGCAAGGCGATGATGGGCACCGGCGAGGCATCGGGCGACAATCGCGCGATCGAGGCGGCGGAGAAGGCGATCGCCAATCCGCTGCTCGACGGCGTCTCGATGAAGGGCGCGAAGGGCGTCATCATCTCGATCACCGGCGGCGAGGACATGCGCCTGATGGAGGTCGACGAAGCCGCCAACCACATCAAGGAACTGGTCGACCCGGACGCGAACATCATCTGGGGCTCGGCCTTCAACAACGACCTTGAGGGCAAGGTCCGGGTCTCGGTGGTCGCGACCGGGATCGAGGCCGATCAGGTGGCGATGCCCGAGCCGGCGAAGCTCTTTACTTTCCCCGCCGCGCGCAAACCCGAGCCGGCGCCGCAGGCCGCGCCCGCCGCGCCGGCCGAAACCGCGCTGACCGCCGATCTGCCCGCCAGCGAGGAACTGGGCCTCGCGCCCGGCGACATCGTCGCGCCGGCCGGGGATGACGAACTGCTGCTCGACAGCGGCACCATCCTGGCGCCGCAGCCCACGCCGAATCCGCTGTCGCCGCGCGGCGCGGACGATACCGGCGCGGCACCCGGCAATCGCCCTTATGTGACGATGGGCGGCGCCACGCCGCGCCCCCGCGAGGGCGGCACGCTGTTCGAACGGATGTCGCACATCGCGCGCGGCGCCGCCAAGGTGAACGACGAGGAGGCGCCGGACGCGCGCTCGGCCGACCCGCTCGATATTCCGCGCTTCCTGAACCGGCAGAGCAACCAGTAAAGGTGGCGGGCGGCGAGGCGCGCCGGGGCCGGACGCGCCTCGTCCCCGCGATGCCACGCCCCGCCGTGGTTTGCGGTGGGGCGGGTTGCGGCGCCGCGCGATCGGCCGTTTAGGCGGGGCGCCATGCGAGTGCTCCTCCGGCTGGCGGCCTGCCTTCTCCCGCTCCCCTTCGTTGCATCGGTCCCGCTATCCGCGCAGCCGGTCGCGGACGAGAGCGCGCGCGCCGACGACGATCCCGCCGAACGGCTGGGCCGCTATCTGCGGGAACTCGCCAGCAGCCCGCGCGACCTGACCCTGCTCATCGGCTCCGGCCGGGCCGCGCTCGAACTCGGTGATGCGAGCGGCGCGCTCGGCTTCTTCGCGCGCGCCGAGCAGGTCGCGCCCCGCGATGGACGGGTGAAAGCGGGACTGGCCTCGGCGCTGGTCGCGATGGAGCAGCCGAAGGAAGCGCTCAAGCTGTTCGACGACGCCGTCGATCTCGGCGTCCCCGAGGCGGAGATCGCGAGCGATCGCGGCCTGGCCCATGATCTGCGCGGCGACAATCGCCGCGCGCAGGCCGACTATCTGCTGGCGCTCAGGACCCGGCCCGACGCCGAGACGACCCGGCGGCTCGCGCTGTCGCAGGCGATTTCGGGCGATCGCGCGGCGGCGCTCGTCACCTTGCAGCCCCTGCTCCGGCAGGGCGACAAAGGCGCCGATCGCGCCCGCGCCTTCGTTCTGGCGCTGACCGGCGATCCCGCCGGGGCCGAGGCCGCCGCCCGTCGCGAGATGTCGGCGCAGCAGGTCGCGGCGCTGGCGCCGTTCCTGGTCCGGCTGCCGGCGCTGAAGGCCGGGCAGAAGGCCGCGGCGGTGCATTTCGGACACTTCCCGTCGACCGGCCGGCGCTACAGCGAGGCCGAATTGTTCGCCGACGCCAGCAAGAGCGCCGCCGCGCCGCCGCTGATTCCGCGGGTTTCGGGCCTCGCGGCGGACGACGTCAGCGGCGACGAGGCGCCGGTCTTTGCCGCCGGCCCGGCCAAACCCGCCCGCCCGCTGCGCGCCACGCCGCCCCGGGCCGAGCCGCGCGTGCCGCAACCCGCCCCGGCGGCACCACCGCCGACGCCGACCCGGGACGCGGCGAGCGAGGCGGCGGCCCAGGCGCGGGCGGAAGCCGCCGCGAAGGCCAAAGCCGACGCGGATGCCAGGGCGGCGGCCGCGAAGGAAAAGGCCGAGGCTGCCGCCAAGGCGCGAGCGGAAGCGAAAGCCAAGGCCGACGCGAAAGCCCGTGCGGAGGCCAAGGCCAAGGCGGCGTCGCCGGAGCGCTATTGGGTGCAGGTCGCCTCGGGCAAGAACAAGGGCGATCTCGGCAAGGCGTGGCAGGCGCTGGTGGCCAAGCAGCCCCGCCTCCTGCGCGGCCGCGATACCTGGACGACGCCGTGGCGCGCCTCCAACCGCCTGCTGATCGGGCCGTTCAAGACCGACGACGCCGCGCAGGCGCTGGTCAACCAACTGGCCAAGGCCGGCCTCATCACGATGCAACTGACGACCCGGGCGGGGGTGCCGGTCGAGCGGCTCGATACGAAATAGCGCCTTACGACCCGGAAGATACGGCGAGCAAAAGAGAGCGAAGTTATCCTTCACTTCAGTCGAGACGGGCGCCGCGCCCGCCGCCGCTTCCACGAACGCGGATCAAACCCTAAGGGGAGGGGATGGCTCTCCCTGCTTCCTATGCCTCCGATCCGGCGCGGTCGCGCGGGCGGCTCCACGCCGAGCAACGCGGCGAGACGCGTGGCCCGCGCGATGCGTTCCAGCGCGATCGCGACCGGATCATCCACTCGATCGCGTTCCGCCGGCTGCGGCACAAGACCCAGGTCTTCGTGGCGCCGGACGGCGACCATTTTCGCGTCCGGCTGACCCACAGCCTCGAGGTCGCCCAGATCGGCCGGACGATCGCGCGCGCGCTTGGCCTGAACGAGGATCTGACCGAGGCGCTGTGCCTCGCCCACGATATCGGCCACCCGCCGTTCGGCCACGCCGGCGAGGATGCGCTCAAGGCGGCGACCGGCGATGCCGGGGGGTTCGATCATAACGCCCATACGCTGCGGGTGCTGACCACGCTGGAGACGCCCTATCCCCGGTTCGACGGGCTCAATCTGAGCTGGGAGACGCTGGAGGGGCTGGCCAAGCATAACGGCCCGATCACGCGGCCGGGCTGGGCGCTCGCCGAGGCCGACGCGGCGTTCCCGCTCGATCTGGGGTCGCATGCCTCGCTCGAGGCGCAGGTCGCGGCGCTGGCCGACGACATCGCCTATGACAATCACGATATCGACGACGGCGTCCGCGCCGGGCTGATCGGTTTCGAGGCGGTGGTCGCCCAGCCCCATGTCGCCGAGAGCTGGCGGACGGTGACGCGGCGCTATCCCGATGTGGCGCGGGACCGGCTGATCGCCGAACTGGTGCGCGAGCAGATCGGCCGGATGGTCAATGACGTGCTCGACGAGACGCGGGCGCGGATCGCGGTGTCGGGCGTCGAGCGGGTCGAGGACGTCCGCACCGCCGGGCGGACGCTGGCGGCGTTCTCGCCCGAAATGGCGGAGCGCGAGCGTGGCTTCAAGCGCTTCATGTACGCCAGCCTCTATCATCATCCGCTGCAAAGGGCGGTGGCCGAACGCGCCGGCGAGATCGTCGCCGGGCTCGTCGCGGCCTATCGCGCGGACCCGGCGCTGCTGCCCGACCGCTGGCGCGCCGGCCTGCCCGGGGCCGAGCCCGGCCGGACCCGGCATATCGTCGATTTCATCGCCGGGATGACCGATCGCTACGCCGTCGCCCGCTACCGCGACTATATCGGTCCGGTCGATATTGCCGAGCGCTTTTAACCATAATGGTAAAATATGGTAGACATGTAGGATAAGCCGGCCTATCTCTCCCGCCTGGGCGGTGAGGGAGACGGAAGATGATGGCGCAGCCGGCATTCGACGTGATGACGGAGGTTTCGCACCGCTGGCGCGGGCAGCGGCCGAACGGGCTGGAAGGGGCGATCGTCCACTATGACGCGGGCCGGACGCGGTCGCGGCCGGCGCCCGACGATGCCGAGTGGGGGGCGCGGAATACCCTTGCCGGCGCGCAGGCGCAGGGCTTTGCCTTCGTCACTATCGGGCGCAGCGGGACGATCCACCTGCCCGGCAACATGGATTGGGAGGCGTGGGGCTATCACGCCGGCGAAAGCCGCTGCCCCGCGACCGGGCGGACCGGCGTCAGCCGCTATTATGTCGGCTTCGAGATCAATTCGCCGGGGCTGGTGTTTCCGACGATTGATCCTGATCGGTTCGTTCCGTGGTTCGAGGCGGTGCGCGACGCGCAGGGCAATCCGCTGCTCGACGGGCAGGGCCGGGCGACGCCGGCGCGCGACGGCGGCGAGCACTATCGCCGGTCCGAGGTCCGGGTCGTGACGGCGCAGGCCGGCAATATCAGGCCCGGCGCCTATGTGCCCTATACCGCCGCGCAGCAGGCGGCGCTGGTCGCGGCGCTGCTTTGGCTGCGCGCGCGCTATCCGGCCAGCTTCCGGCTCGATCGCGTGTTCGGCCATGACGAGGTGGCGCCGCGCCGCAAGGCCGATCCCGGCGGGTGCCTCGGCGAAGGCCCGGCCGCGATGCCGATGGCGGCATTTCGCGCCCGGCTCGGCGAGGCATGGCGGCGAACCGGGGCGAGCCAGCGGGCGGCGGCGTGATCGCGGGCGTGGACATGGCTGGCGCGCGGCGCTCTACCGGGGCATCGTGCGGCAACGACAACAGGCTGGGGCTGGCGCTATGAACGACGACACCAACGACGATCTGCGCCGCCGGATCCGCGCGCTGGGCAACGAGATGGGGCCGGGAATGTTGGCCGGAACCGAAGCGATTTTCGCGCCGCTGGCACCACGGCCCGCCGCCGGGCACTGCACGATCGTGCGCGACCTCGCCTACGGCCCCGATCCGCGCCACCGCCTCGACCTGTTCAGGCCGACGGAGGACGGCGCCGGGCGGCCGATCCTGGTCTATGTTCACGGCGGCGGCTTCGTGCGCGGCGATAAAGGCGGCCCCGACGATCCGTTCTACGGCAATATCGGGATCTGGGCGGCGCGCCGCGACTTCATCGGCGCGGTCATCACCTATCGGCTGGCGCCCGCGCACCGCTGGCCGGCCGGCGCCGAGGATGTTGCCGCCGCTGTGGCCTGGCTGCGCGCGAACGCCGCGTCCCACGGCGGCGATCCGGCCCGGGTCTTCGTCGCGGGGCAGTCGGCGGGGGCGGCGCACGTTGCGGGCTACGCGGCGACGCCGCGGCTTCACGGCGGCCGCGCCCCCGCCGGCGCGATCATGCTTTCGGGGCTCTACGATGTGACCCGACTAGCGGATAACGCCTCGGCTCAGGCCTATTACGGCACCGATACCAGCCGCTACCCCGGTCAATCGTCGCTTCCCGGCCTGATCACGAGCGACGTCCCCTGCCTGTTCACCGTCGCCGAATATGACCCCGCCACCTTTCAGGAGCAGGCGGCGCTGGTGGTGCAAGAATGGTGGGCGGCGAAGGGCGAATGGCCGCGCATGCTCTATCTGCCCGACGGCAACCACATCAGCGCCGGTCTCGCCATCGGCAGCCCCCACGACCGCCTGTCCGAGGAGATCGCGGCATTCGTCCGCAAATTCCCGGAGGAAGCGGCTTAGAGGGATTGCGAGGCAGACGGCATCATCTGCCGCCTCGGAAATCACGGCAAACAAACAAAAAAAGCAGGAGTCGATCCGTGTTCGTGAGAGCTTGGCGCCGTGGGTGCGACGGCGCAGCGAGCGGTACGCGGTGAAGCCGGCATGCCTCAGCGGACCGGGTGTCCCGGGCATGGGATGCCGCGGACCGCGATGTGGCGGAGACTGAGGGTTCGAGGCTATTCCTGAACGATGACCGCGACACGTCTTCGGCCGGTCCGTCAGCGGCGGGGGAGCCCCGCCAGATGTTCGATCACCTCGGCCTCGCTGACCACGTCCGCATATTTGGCGTTCATGTCGAACAGATTCGCTTCATGCGGCGCGGGGTGACGATCACCGCACGCATCGGCGATCACCGTGGTCCGGAAACCGTGCGACATGGCATCGACGCAGGTTGCCCGGATACAACCGCTCGTCGAAACGCCAGTCAGCGGACGACCGTGGGCTGGTCGAAGGCTTTAGTTATGGGGTTACCGACAGCACCATTGCAGCCAAGCCCAACGCGTCCATCAATAGAACCTCAAATCTCCGCCCCTGGCGCCAAGTGCGGAAAGAATCGGGTCACGTGCGGCGAGGAGCGAGGGAGCGGACTTGACGGAACGGCGCGGTTGTCGGCCAGCGTTAGGCCCCTCTTTTTTCTGACGGCGAGACGCACCCTCGGCAAAGTCGCCCGGCACGGGATCAGATAGTTTATCCTTGTGGCCCTAAACGAAAACTATCTTCGGCCGCCTGTTGGCGGGGCGGTACGAGGGGCCATGGGCAGTGTGGCGGTTTGTGTTTGCCGGGCGGCGATCCCAGATAGCGCCTGATCGGACGACACTCGAAGGCTTTCGCGGCCTTGTGCCCCGCCCGCTCCATTCAGCAGGAGTTGAAAATACCATGTCGAGACTTCCATTGCGCACCGTCGAAGACGCGCCGGCCGAAGCGAAGGAGCGCCTGGCCGCCGCCGAAAAGAGCAGCGGTTTCATTCCCAACCTGCTGCGCGTGCTCGCCAACGCGCCGGTCGCGTTGGAGACCTATCAGACGGTGGGGGCGATCAATGCCCGCTCGTCGCTGTCGCTGCAGGAGCGCGAGGTGGTCCAGATCACGGCCGGCGCCACGCATGGCTGCGGCTTCTGCGTCGCGGGCCACACCGCGATCGCCTACAAGAAGGCGGGGCTGGAGACCGACACCGTCGATGCCCTGCGCGCCCGGACCACGCTGGCCGATCCGCGCCTCAACGCGGTGGCGCGTTTCACCGAGGCGGTGATCGCGACCCGGGGCGCCGTGACCGATCAGCAACTGGCCGACTTCAAGGCCGCCGGTTATGGCGATCAGCAGGCGCTGGAGATCGTGCTCGGGGTCAGCCTCGCGACGCTGTGCAATTTCTCGAACAATCTCAGCCACACGCCGCTCAACCCGCAGCTGCAGTCCTATGCGTGGACCCGCGATCAGCAGGTTGCCGCCGAGTGAGCAGCGACCACACGCTGCCGGCACCCTTTCTGGACTGGATCGCGCAGGCCGCCAACGGGCTCGACACCGGGGCGGTTGCCGCCGCCGAGGTGCTGCCGCGGCTGACGTCGGCCGGCCTGTCCGGGGTTGGCGTGCCGGTGGCGCTGGGCGGTTCGGGGGGTGATACGGTCGACGCCGTCCAGGCGATCGCGGCCGTGGCGCAGGAATCGGTGACGGCGGCGTTCATGCTGTGGGGCCATCGCGGCTATATCGAATATCTGCTGCGGACCCCCAACCGGCCATTGGCGGAACGCCACCTGCCCGACCTGCTGGCGGGGCGCGTCGCCGGGGCGTCCGGGCTCTCCAATGCCATGAAGTCTCTCGCCGGGCTCGAGACGTTGCAGGTCACGGCGCGCCGTGACGGGGCGAGCTTGCTGCTTAACGGCAAGCTGCCATGGGTCACCAATCTCCGCCCGGCCGGCTTCCACGTCGCGGCCGCCGTCGATTGCGAAGACGGCGCGCCGGCGTTCGTCGCCTTCCTCGCCCACGATGACGAGGGGCTGACGCGGTCCCCCGATCTCGACATCATGGGCATGCGCTCGTCCGATACGGCGGCGCTGACCTTCGCCAATGTCCGGATCGGCAAGGAGCGCATCCTGGCGGACAATGCCGACCAATGGCTGTCCGAGATGAAGCCGGCCTTCATTGCCTTGCAATGCGGGCTGTCGATCGGGCTGGCGCGCCGCTCGCTGGCCGAAGCGGCCCGATTCGTCGCGAAGGGCCGTGGCGCCATTGCCGGCACCATCGCCGGCGTGCGGGACCGCCTGAACCATGCCGAGGCGCAGCTTGCCGCCGGGTTGCGGCAACACAGCTTCGAGCGCGACGCGCCGCGACTGTTCGAGCTTCGCATCGAATTTGCGGCGATCGTCGCCGATGCGGTCGGGCTCGAACTGCAAGCGACCGGCGGCAAAGCCTATCTGTGCGGTCCGGGGCGGGATTTCGCCCGCAGATGGCGTGAGGCGGCGTTCATCCCGCTGGTCACGCCCAGCCTGACCCAGATGCAGACCGCGCTGTTCCAGCTGCGTCAGGCTGCGTGATGGAGCCCGCGTCCGCGCCGGTCCTGAGCGCCCGTGACGTCGGTCTGCGCTATGCCGACGCGGCGGTGCCGGTGCTCGGCGGCTTCAGCCTCGATGTCGCCCCCGGCGAGATCGTCTCGATCATCGGCCCCAGCGGGGTCGGCAAATCGAGCCTGCTGCGGGTGCTGGCCGGGCTGCGCAAGCCCGACAGCGGGACGGTCGCGACCGCGGGCCGCGTCCTTTCGGGCGTGCATCCCCGGCTTGCCATCGCCTTTCAGAATCCGGGCCTGCTGCCGTGGCTCAGCGTCGAGGACAATATCGCCTTCGGTCTGCGTTTCCGGCGCCAGCCCCGGCTGAGTCGCGCGGAACAGCAGGCGCGGGTGCAGGCCGCCATCGCCGATGTCGGGCTTGAGCAGGCGCGCCGGTTGCGCCCGCACGCGCTTTCGGGCGGCATGGCGCAGCGCGTGGCGCTGGCCCGCTGCCTGGTGCGCAAGCCCAAGGTGCTGCTGCTCGACGAGCCGTTCGGCGCGCTCGATGAAATCACCCGCGCCCAGATGCAGACGCTGCTGGTACAGGTGGTGCAGCAATATCAGGCCGCCGCCGTGCTGGTGACGCACGACATCGACGAAGCGCTGCTGGTCTCGGATCAGATCCGGCTGCTCGGCGGCCGGCCCGCCCGGGAGATCGGGCGCTGGGACGTCTCGCTGCCACGGCCGCGGGAGGAATTCATCACCGAACTCGGGCAGTTGCGTATCGCAATCGTGGCGGCGCTCCACGGCGCGCACCGCCCGCACTGAACCGAGCCATGCCCGAGACCGATATGCCCCCTGTCCATTCCCGCCCGTCGCGCACGTCCCGCCTGTCGCGCAAGGAGTTTCTGCGGCTCGGCGCGTTGCTCGCCGGCCCGCTCATGCTGCCGGCGCTCGCGGCCTGCGGCCGGCAGGAGAAAACCGCCGACCAGCCGCTCCGCGTCGGTTATCTGCCCATCACCGATGCGGCCCCGCTGCTGATCGCCCACGGCAAGGGCCTGTTCGAGGCCGAGGGGCTGGAGGTGGCGGCGCCGGTCCTGTTTCGCGGCTGGTCGCAGATCGTGGAGGCGTTCCTCGCCGGCCAGATCGACGTGGCGCATCTGCTGTCGCCGGTGGTGCTGTGGACGCGCTACAGCAGCCACACGCCGGCCAAGGTCGTGGCGTGGAATCATCTGGACGGTTCGGGGCTGACGGTCGCCAATCCGATCCGCTCGGTCACGGATCTGGGCGGCAAGACGGTTGCCATCCCGCACTGGTATTCGATCCACAATATCGTGCTGCAACAGCTGCTGCGCGCCAACCGGCTGGAACCGATATCGCGGGCGCGAGAGGCCGTCGCCCCCCATCAGGTGAGCCTCGTCGTCATGGCGCCGTCCGACATGGTGCCGGCGCTCGCGGCGGGCCAGATCGCCGGGTTTATCGTGGCCGAGCCGTTTTGCGCGCTGGCCGAGGAAACCGGCGTCGGCCGGATGCTGCGCTTCACCGGGGACGTCTGGCGGGGCCATGCCTGCTGTCAAGTCGTGATGCACGAGGCGGATCTGACCGGGCGGCCAGAATGGACGCAGAAGGTGGTGAACGCGATCGTCAAGGCGCAACTGTGGCTGCGCGACAATCGCGCCGAGGCGGCCCAGCTGCTCTCCGCCGCCGATCCGCACAAATACACGCCGCACAGCGTCGCGGTCCTCAACCGCGTGCTCGACCCCGATGCGGAGGCGATCGCCGGCTATGTGGCCGATGGCGCGATCCGCCACCCCGAATGGAACGAGAAGCGCATCGACTTCGAGCCGTTTCCCTATGCGAGCTATACGGAGGAGCTGATCCCGCTGCTCAGGAATACGCTGGTGGAGGGGGACAACAGCTTTCTGAACGCGCTCGACCCGACGTTCGTGGCGGGCGATCTGGTGGACGACAGCTTCGTCCGCAAGGCCCTCGCCGGAATCGGCGGGCTGCCGGCGTTCGGCCTGCCGGCATCCTTCTCGCGCACCGAAGTGGTCCAGCCATGAAGGCCGTGCCCTATGGCGAGAGCGGGAGCGGAAGCGAGGGCGGCGGCGAGGTGCCTTCGCGTCCCGCAGAGCCAACTGGGCGCGAGACGGAAGCAGCGCCGGCGCCGCGACCGGCCAGGGCGCGCGGCGCCCGGCTCGCGCCGGCCGGGGCGTCGCGGAACACCCTGCTCGGCCTGTCGGGCCTCGTGTTGCTGCTCGTGCTCTGGTGGCTCGGCACCGACGTTTTCGCGGAGGCGCATGGTTTTGCGCGGAAGTTCTCGCCGACGGCGGCGCTTCCCGCGCTGGTCGGGCTTGCGTCGGGTTCGGAGATCTGGCTGCACATCGCGGTCAGCCTGAAACGGGTGCTGGTCGGGTTGATCCTGTCGCTGGGGGTCGGCGTGCCGGTCGGCCTCGTGGTCGGCGCGTCGCGGTTTGCCGAGGCGTCGACGTCGCCGGCTTTCCAGTTCCTGCGCATGACGTCGCCGCTGTCGTGGATGCCGATCGCCATCATGATCTTCGGCATCGGCGACGTCCCGATCTACTTCCTGCTGGCATTCGCGGCGGTGTGGCCGATCGTGCTGAACACGGCGGCCGGCGTGCGCCAACTCGACCCGCAATGGATTCTGCTGGGCAGGAGCCTCGCCGCCACGCGCCTCGAGATGCTGGTCCACATCATCATTCCGGGCATCGTCGGCCATGTGCTGACCGGCGTCAGGCTCGCGATCGGAATCAGCTGGATCGTGCTCGTCCCCTGCGAAATGCTGGGGGTGCAGGCCGGTCTCGGCTATTTCATCCTCGATACGCGCGACCGCCTCGCCTATCCCGAACTGATGGCGACGATCGTCGCCGTCGGCATCACCGGCTTCTTCCTGGACTCCTTCGTCCGCACCATCGCCCGCCGCTTCAGCCCCGCCGTCCTGTAAAGGGCGCTATCGCACCTCAGGCGCGGTGGCGAAGTGCCGCGGGCCATGGTCGATGCTGCGCCGTCACACGCGCGGCCATGCCGGCTGCCGGACTCCCGATGGGTCCTCATGCTCGCGCAGCTGAGCGTGCGCCGCATCCCGCTTTGCGCGCGCCTCGCTGATCGTCACCTCGGGGTATGGGCCGAAAATGAGGAGCTTTTCCTTCCCGTCGAACTGGAATTTCATGCGCCACGAGCGCAGGCCGGTCGGCGCGACGTAGAGGAACAGACCGCCGCTATCGGCTATCTTATAAGGCCGCTCCTTCCACACCTGCGCGCCCGTCAGCATCCCCGCACCCCCGTTCCGGTCGGGGTATCGCTCTTCATGGCGTGGCCATACCCCACTTCGCACCCCCCGGTACCCCGTGATTGGACGGGGGGCGTCGGGACCGATCGGGACGGAACATAGCAGGAAACCGAGCGGAAATCAGCCCATTTGGGACGAAGTGGGACAGAACAGATAAGGAATTTTGGCGGTGGAGGCAGTCACCTGCGAACCGCTCTCTGGTGAGCCTTTCCCGTTTTGACGGGAATTTAACGGGAAATCGGCTATTTCCGGCCGCAGATGCCCGGCACGGAACGCCGCGAAGGCCGAATTTGCGCCGATATGCTGACGGAATTCCCGTAAACCAATAACGGGAATTTATGTCCGTACATCCCGTGTTAGACGGGATACTCGCGTCGGCCTGCCGGGAATTATGCTCCTCGCCGAGCCAGATCATGCGCGCGGTCGATCGAGAGCTGATCGAGGAGCGCGAGCATGGCCTCAAGCCTGGACTGAAGCGTCGCGTCCTCCAAGGCGAGCGATGCGTCGCGTCGACCCGCTGCGACCAGAAGCCGCGATCGGAGGCGGCGAAGTTGTTGAGGTGGAGAGATCTTGAGCTCAACCTCAAAGGACAAGGAGGTCAAATAGCTCGATCCGGGAGAGTGGAGCCTGATCGAGCCCAACGGCCGTAGATCGACCAGCGCCGGCGGCAGTCCTTCTCGCGTTAGACCGCGCTTCCGGAGGAGGGCGCCGGGTTCTGGATCGTCGAAGGCCCCGACATGGAAGATCTCGATCCCGCCCTGAAGATCTGCCGACGACTTGAGCCGATGCTCGAAGTGGTCGGGTCTGCAGGTGCAAGCGGTCGCGATGCCTCCCTTCCCAGGCGGGCGTTTGCGTTGAGATGACGAGGTCGGACCAGCCCCTGAAACGCAAGTCTGGTAGAATCTGTCGATTGCCGGCAGGATGATCGGACGAGCGGTCGGCATGCCCGACCAGCGCGCGACGCGACGCCGCCAGACGGCATCACGAACATTCGTCGCCTGACGCAACACTCGCGCGATCGATGCCGGTGCGTCGGTGGTGTCGATGGCGCGCGCCTGGGACGGCTAGGATCAGCGGAACCCGGTATTCTCGGGTCGTCTCGCCAGCGCCCGCGACAGGCGCGGGATGATATGGGCTCATGGCGGGTGAGGGGGCCCGGCGAGGGCCGAGCGCATGAGAAACAGACCGGGGAGAAGCGGCAGCCAGAGTGTCAGCAGCCTGAACAGCATCGTTGCCGCGAACGCGGCTTCGACGGGCACGCTGAGGAGATGCAGCGTCGCCGTGGACGCTACCTCGAAGCTACCGAGGCCGAGCGGGATCGGGCCGAGCGTTACCACGATCGAGGCCATGATCAGCGAGATGAAGGCGGTTCCGAAGCCGACTGGCTGATCGAAGGCCAGCAGGCAGACGTAAAGCGTCGCGGCGTCGGCGAGGAAGATCAGGCTGTTGCACCCGGCTACGCGGAGCACCAGAGCGCGGTCTGCGATCAGTTCGGAGGGCGCCTGCCCGACGGTTTCCAGCAGGCGTCGCACGATCCCGATGCTCTCCAGCCGGGGCGACAAGGGACGCCTTCCCTGGTGCCTGAGCCAGAGCGCCAGCGACGGTATGGCAAGCGCGACCATAAGGAAGAGGGTGACCAGCCCCGCCATCAGCGCCGTGGCCTTGTCGTGCAGCCACAACAGCAGCAGCATGGTGACGGCCAGCAGGGCATAGGCCGCATAATAACCGATCATCGAAAGGAGCAGGGCGGCCACCGCCGTGCCGCGGGCGACGCCGAG
>Ga0182740_1001341_pt1 | contig 16983 bp, 12 predicted proteins | sample eDN5th37CKraftBY_FD_128872 | JGI IMG/M metagenome (GOLD analysis project Ga0182740, IMG submission 128872) | Enriched backyard soil microbial communities from Emeryville, California, USA - eDNA 5th pass 37_C Kraft BY (version 2) (version 2) | ecosystem: Environmental > Terrestrial > Soil >...
ACAACATCGCCATGGAGGTGACGCTGATCGTGCCGATCGCCATGGAGGAGAAGCTGCGCTTCGCCATCCGCGAGGGCGGACGTACCGTCGGAGCAGGCGTCGTCGCCGGAATTATCGAGTAAGCGGCAAGAGCCGGCGGGGCGGCGGACGGTGTCAACTTCGTTCGCTGCCCCGCTGGATTGAGGACCATCTGGGCGTGGTGCGCGGGCTCACGGTGCGCTCGCGCAGCGCCATCGGCAACATCGGTGCCGGCATCCAATCGTTGTTCGGCGGCAGTATCTCGATTTGCGCCGAGCTTGCCGAGCGAGCGCGCGAGGATGCGTTCAACCTGATGATCGACCATGCTGTCTCTGGTGGAGCCAACGCCATCATCGGGATGCGGTATGATTCGAACGACATGGCCGATGGCATCACCGAGGTGCTGGCCTATGGCACCGCAGTGACTGTGGAACGGACTTGAGTCTGTAAAGTCGCAATCCGGGGATGACAGATGCAAACGGGCCGATTATGGTCCGCGCGCCTGACCCGCAGGAGTGTAGCTCAATGGCTAGAGCACCGGTCTCCAAAACCGGGGGTTGCAGGTTCGAGTCCTGCCACTCCTGCCAGTTTTCCGGGTAACGGGCCTCATGCTGCGTCTTGGAAGTCTGCGGCAACCGTTTGATCGGCTTGACGAACCGTGTGCCCGCTTGACGCCGCTCTCGGACCTCTATACCAAGCGCCATCGCCCGCGGCCCGGAAACGGACTTCCGCAGCGAACCTGCTCCCACAAAGGATCGCTCGCCGGTCCCATCCTTAAAGGTTGGGTCGCATATCCCTATTTGAATCCGCCATGATGAGTCCGTTCAAGTTCCTGCAAGAGGTACAGTCGGAGACCGAAAAGGTCACCTGGCCGACTCGGCGTGAAACCATCGTGACCACCATCATGGTGTTCGTGATGGTGGCGGCTGCAGCGATCCTGTTCCTGGTCGGGGACCAGATCATCCGGCTGCTCATCACCTTTATCCTCGGGATCGCCAATTAAGGGGGCGATCGACGCTCATGACAAAACGCTGGTACATCGTCCACGCTTATTCGAACTTCGAGAACAAGGTCGCGGAATCGATCCGCGAGCAGGCCAAGCAGCGCGGCCTCGGCGACCTGTTCGAGGAGATCATGGTGCCCAAGGAAAAGGTCACCGAGGTGCGGCGCGGCCGCAAGGTCGACACCGAGCGCAAGTTTTTTCCGGGCTATGTTCTGGTGAAGATGGACCTCACTGACGAGGCCTATCACCTCATCAAGAACACCCCGAAGGTGACGGGTTTCCTCGGCACCGATAAGAAGCCGATGCCGATCGCCGACGCCGAAGCCGAACGCATCCTGCATCAGGTGCAGGAGGGCATTGATCGGCCCAAGCCGTCGGTGTCGTTCGAGGTCGGCGAGCAGGTGCGGGTGTCGGACGGACCGTTTGCATCGTTCAACGGCCTGGTGGAAGAGGTCGACGAAAGCCGCTCGCGCGTGAAGGTCGCGGTGTCGATCTTCGGCCGAGCGACGCCGGTCGAACTGGAATTCGGGCAGGTCGAAAAGGTATAGGCCTCTCGGTCTGTCGTGGCCGGGCTCGTCCCGGTCATCCACGTCTTCGGTGTCTCCAGGACGTGGATACCCGGCACAAGTCGGGCATGACGAAGGAGCGCGTCGTGGGAGGCAAGGGCGGTCGCCAGTCGCTCGAAGCCGCACCACCAACAGGAGTAGGACATGGCAAAGAAAGTCACCGGATCCCTGAAATTGCAGGTTCCGGCCGGCGCCGCGAACCCCGCGCCGCCGATCGGCCCCGCGCTCGGTCAGCGCGGCTTGAACATCATGGAGTTCTGCAAGGCGTTTAACGCCCAGACCCAGAAGTTGGAGAAGGGCGCGCCGATCCCGGTCGTCATCACCATCTACGCCGACCGTTCGTTTACCTTCGAGCTGCGCACGCCGCCCATGACGCACTTCCTCAAGAAGGCGGCGAAGCTCGAGAGCGGCTCGAAGATGCCGGGACGAGACGTCGCCGGCTCCGTCACCAAGGCGCAAGTCCGGGAGATCGCGGAAGCGAAGATGAAGGACTTGAACTGCGACACCATCGAAGCGGCCATGCGCATGGTCGAAGGCTCCGCCCGTTCGATGGGCCTGACGGTGAAGGAGTAAGGGGCATGGCAAAACTCGGGAAGCGTGCGACCAAGGCGCGCGAGGGCATTGATCCATCCAAGGCCTATTCGCTCGTCGAGGCGGTCAAGCTCGTCAAGGAACGGGCCAAGGCGAAGTTCGATGAGACGATCGAGATTGCGATGAATCTCGGCGTCGATCCCAAGCATGCCGATCAGATGGTCCGTGGCGTTGTGACGTTGCCCAACGGCACCGGCCGAACGCTGCGCGTCGGCGTGTTCGCGCGCGGCGCCAAGGCGGACGAGGCGAAAGCGGCCGGCGCCGACGTGGTGGGGGCGGAGGATCTGGTCGAGAAGGTCAACGGCGGTCAGATCGACTTCGACCGCTGCATCGCCACCCCTGACATGATGGGTCTGGTCGGTCGTCTGGGTAAGGTTCTTGGCCCGCGCGGCCTGATGCCGAACCCGCGCGTCGGCACGGTTACGATGGACGTGGCGGGTGCGGTGAAGGGCGCGAAGGGCGGCTCGGTCGAGTTCCGGGTCGAGAAGGCGGGTATCGTGCAGGCCGGCGTCGGCAAGGCCTCGTTCTCCGAGGAGAAGCTGGTCGAGAACATCCGCGCCTTCGCCGAGGCGGTGAACAGGGCTAAGCCCGCGGGCTCCAAGGGCCAGTACGTCAACCGCGTCGCGATCTCCTCGACGATGGGACCGGGCGTGAAGGTTGATATCGCGACGCTGGGAACCACAAGCGGCGCGCAATAGCCGGGACAGCATTTGGAAAAGCGGCCCCGGACCGGCACGCCGGTCCGGGGTTTTGTTTTCGCTCTGAGGCGCTTGGTCGCGACGGTTTGCCAGGGTTTGGACCATAGCTTGGGCCCGCAGTCAGCAGGGCTCCGAGCGTTCGCGGGCGCGGAAATCCGGTTGCGATGGGCACTTCTCGTGGTTCGCGAAGGCTGCGAACCCGTGCAAATCCTGGAAAATCCCCTCGCGGAGGCGCGGTAAATCGCGGGAAAGCCCTTGGCAAATCCTCGGAAAGACTCTAAATAGGGCGCATGGGCGTGTCGGCTCGCTTGCCGGCGCGCCTTTGCGCGCTTCACGAAAATCGCAACGGCAAGGAACCGATTCCTTTTGGACATCCTGCGGGACATCTGAAAGGGCGGCGAGAGGCTGTCGCAGCTTGTGAGGCGGCGTCCTGTCCGAGACTGCAGGTGCCGGCCATCCCGCATGGGATATCCAGCTTAATCCTTAGCCTGCACAGACGGGTGAGTACCGAATGCGTGTCCTGAGAAATCGGGTCCGTTTTCGGTTCGAACCGTTGGACCTGGGTGTTCGCACCGCCTTGCGGCGGCCGATCCGAGCCAGGGGCAGGGCACGAGAGCGTCGTCCTTGTCCCCGCATGCTGCGAAGGATCGGGACGACAGGTCGCAACCGGCGGCTCGACGGTCCTTGAGTGACGCGAGCCGCCAACCGGAGAGAGCTTGTGGAACGAGCGGCAAAGCAAGAGCTCGTGACGGAACTGAAGGAGGTCTTCAAGACCACCAACACCGTCGTCGTGGCTCACTATGCCGGCCTTACGGTTGCCGAGATGCAGATCCTGCGCAAGCAGGCGAGGCAGAGCGGTACCACTGTGAAGGTCGCCAAGAACCGCCTCGCCAAGATCGCTCTTGAAGGCACGGACGTTGCCAGCGTCGGTTCTTTGCTCAAGGGACCGACCGTGATCGCCTATTCGGACGATCCGGTTGGCGCGTCCAAGGTCGCCGTCGATTTCGCCAAGGGCCACGAAAAGTTCGTGATCCTGGGCGGGGCGATGGGCAAGACCGCGCTCGACCCGAACGGCGTGAAGGCCCTCGCGGCTCTTCCGTCGCTCGACGAGCTTCGGGCCAAGATCGTCGGCCTCGTCAAGGCGCCGGCGACCAAGATCGCGCAGGTCGTTAACGCGCCTGCGGCGAAGGTGGCTCGTGTGGTCCAGGCCTATGCCAGCAAGGGACAAGCTTAAACGAGGCTGCAATCTCAACTGGTTCGAATCGAAAAGGGAACTCTGGAAATGGCTGATTTGTCCAAGATCGTTGACGAGCTTTCGACGCTCACCGTCCTCGAGGCGGCCGAGCTTGCGAAGATGCTCGAGGAGAAGTGGGGCGTGACGGCGGCCGCGGCAGTGGCCGTGGCGGCGGCGCCGGGCGCTGGCAACGGCGCGGCTGCGGCGGAGGAGAAGACCGAGTTCACGGTTGTTCTCGCGTCGGCCGGCGACAAGAAGATCGAGGTCATCAAGGAGGTGCGTGCGCTCACGGGCCTCGGGCTGAAGGAAGCCAAGGACCTGGTCGAGGGCGCGCCCAAGCCGGTGAAGGAAGGCGTGAACAAGGAAGAAGCCGACAAGATCAAGGCAACCCTTGAGAAGGCCGGCGCTAAGGTTGAGCTCAAGTAGGTCGATACCTATTTGAGCGGGATTTCCGGATGGCAGCGAGCGCCGGGAATCGCAAGCACAAATCGGCGGTTTCGGGATGCGAGTCCCGAAACCGCCGTCTTTGCCGTGATGCGGCAGGGAGTTTGGGCCGCATGCGGCCGTGAGATGCGGCGGTTTGGGGAAACCCGGATCGTCAAGGAAGGTGGGCATTCGCAACGCCTGTCCAGACAGCCGCGATGATGGCGGCTTTCCGGAGAGTCGTCCCGGTTGCCCGAACCGGACGACAACAGAGAGAGCACGATGGCGCAGACGTTTACGGGTCGCAAGCGCGTAAGGAAGTTTTTCGGAAAAATCCAGGAAGTCGCAGAGATGCCGAACCTCATCGAGGTTCAGAAGGCGTCCTATGACCAATTCCTGCTGGTGGAGGAACCCGCCGGCGGCCGCCCCGACGAGGGGTTGCAGGCCGTGTTCAAGTCGGTGTTCCCGATCCGCGACTTCTCGAATACCTCGCAGCTCGATTTCGTCGCCTACGAATTCGATCCTCCCAAGTACGACGTCGACGAGTGCCGCCAGCGCGGCATGACGTTCGCCGCGCCGCTCAAGGTGAAGCTGCGGCTCATCGTGTTCGATGTGGACGAGGAAACCGGCGCCCGCTCCGTGAAGGATATCAAGGAGCAGGATGTCTACATGGGCGATATCCCGCTCATGACCAACAACGGCACGTTCATCGTCAACGGCACCGAGCGCGTCATCGTCTCGCAGATGCACCGCTCGCCCGGCGTGTTCTTCGATCACGACAAGGGCAAGACGCACTCGTCCGGCAAGCTCCTGTTTGCTGCCCGCATCATCCCGTACCGTGGCTCCTGGCTGGACATCGAGTTCGACGCCAAGGACATCGTGCACGCGCGTATCGACCGCCGCCGCAAGATTCCGGTGACGTCGCTTCTGTTCGCGCTTGGCATGGACGGCGAGACGATCCTCAACACCTTCTACAAGCAAGTTTCTTACAAGCGGCAGAAGGACGGATGGCGCGTGCCGTTCGATGCCAACCGCCTGAAGGGCTACAAAGCGGTCAACGATCTCGTCGATGCCGACAGCGGCAAGGTCGTGGTCGAGGCCGGCAAGAAGATTACCGTGCGTCAGGCGCGCCAGCTCGCCGAGAAGGGGCTGAAGGCGTTGCGCATGACCGACGAGGAACTGCTCGGCCACTACATCGCCGAGGACCTGGTCAACGCCAAGACCGGCGAGATTTTCGCCGAGGCCGGCGACGAGATCACCGAGAAGTCGCTCAAGGTGCTGAACGAGGCGGGCTACAAGGAGATCCCGATCCTCGACATCGACCACGTCAACGTGGGCGCCTACATCCGCAATACGCTCGCCGTCGATAAGAACATGACGCGCGAGGACGCCCTGTTCGACATCTACCGCGTCATGCGTCCCGGCGAGCCGCCGACGCTCGACACCGCGCAGGCGATGTTCAATTCGCTGTTCTTCGACACCGAGCGCTACGACCTTTCGGCGGTCGGTCGCGTGAAGATGAACATGCGGCTCGACCTCGACGCGCCCGACACCACGCGCATCCTGCGCAAGGAAGATATCGTCGCGGTGGTTCGCACGCTGCTCGACCTGCGCGACGGCAAGGGCGAGATCGATGATATCGACCACCTCGGTAACCGCCGGGTGCGTTCGGTCGGCGAGCTGATGGAGAACCAGTACCGCATCGGCCTGTTGCGCATGGAGCGCGCGATCAAGGAGCGCATGTCGTCGGTCGATATCGACACCGTCATGCCGCAGGACCTGATCAACGCCAAGCCAGCGGCCGCCGCGGTACGCGAGTTCTTCGGCTCCTCGCAGCTCTCGCAGTTCATGGACCAGACAAATCCATTGTCCGAGATTACGCACAAGCGCCGCTTGTCCGCGCTTGGTCCGGGTGGCCTGACGCGCGAGCGTGCCGGCTTCGAGGTGCGCGACGTGCACCCGACGCATTACGGCCGCATCTGCCCGATCGAGACGCCGGAAGGTCCGAACATCGGCCTGATCAATTCGCTCGCGACCTATGCGCGGGTGAACAAGTACGGTTTCGTCGAGACGCCGTATCGCAAGGTGAAGGACGGCCGCGTCACCGACGAGGTGGCGTATTTGTCGGCGATGGAGGAGGGCCGCTACACGGTGGCCCAGGCCAACGCGCCGATCGACGCCAAGGGCCGCTTCACCGAAGACCTGATCGTGTGCCGCCACGCCGGCGACGTGCTCCAGCTTCCGCCGGACAAGGTGGATTACATGGACGTGTCGCCCAAACAGCTCGTCTCGGTGGCGGCGGCGTTGATTCCGTTCCTTGAGAACGACGACGCCAACCGCGCGCTGATGGGCTCCAACATGCAGCGCCAGGCGGTGCCGCTGGTTCGCGCCGAGGCGCCGTTCGTCGGCACCGGCATGGAAGGCGTGGTTGCTCGTGACTCGGGTGCGGCAATTGCCGCGCGCCGCACCGGCATCATCGATCAGGTGGACGCCACCCGTATCGTTATCCGTGCCACCGACGAGACGGACCCGACCAAACCGGGCGTCGATATCTACCGGCTGATGAAGTTCCAGCGGTCGAACCAGAATACCTGCATCAACCAGCGCCCGCTGGTGAAGGTCGGCGATCACGTCAGGAAGGGCGATATCATCGCGGACGGCCCTTCGACGGAGCTGGGCGAGCTCGCGCTCGGCCGCAACGTGCTGGTCGCGTTCATGCCGTGGAACGGCTACAACTTCGAAGACTCGATCCTGCTCTCCGAGCGGATCGTGAAGGACGATGTCTTCACCTCGATTCACATCGAGGAGTTCGAGGTGATGGCCCGCGACACCAAGCTCGGGCCGGAAGAAATCACCCGCGACATCCCGAACGTGTCGGAAGAGGCGCTGAAGAACCTCGACGAGGCAGGCATTGTCTATATCGGCGCGGAGGTTCGTGCCGGTGATATCCTCTGCGGCAAGATCACGCCGAAGGGCGAAAGCCCGATGACGCCGGAAGAAAAGCTTCTGCGCGCCATCTTCGGCGAAAAGGCCTCGGACGTTCGCGACACCTCGCTGCGGGTGCCGCCCGGCGTGCAGGGCACCGTCGTCGAGGTGCGTGTGTTCAACCGCCACGGCGTCGAGAAGGACGAGCGCGCGCTCGCTATCGAGCGTGAGGAGATCGAGCGTCTCGCCAAGGACCGCGACGACGAGCAGGCGATTCTCGACCGCAACGTCTACGGCCGTCTCGCCGAGATGCTGGAAGGCCGCCAGGGCATTGCAGGCCCGAAGGGCTTCAAGAAGGACTCCAAGATCACCCGCGCGGTGCTCGAGGAATATCCGCGCGCGCAGTGGTGGCAGTTCGCCTCGCCGAACGACAAGCTGATGGCCGAGATCGAAGCCATCCGCAAACAATACGACGAGTCGAAAAAGGGCCTGGAGCAGCGCTTCCTTGACAAGGTCGAGAAGCTGCAGCGCGGCGACGAGTTGCCTCCGGGCGTGATGAAGATGGTCAAGGTCTTCGTCGCGGTGAAGCGCAAGATCCAGCCCGGCGACAAGATGGCCGGCCGCCATGGCAATAAGGGTGTGGTGTCCAAGATCGTGCCGATTGAGGATATGCCGTTCCTCGAGGACGGCACGCACGCCGACATCGTGCTCAACCCGCTCGGCGTGCCGAGCCGCATGAACGTCGGCCAGATCCTGGAGACGCATCTGGGTTGGGCCTGTGCGGGCCTTGGACTCAAGATCGGCCAGGCGGTGGAGGCCTACAACAACAAACACGACGTCAAGCCGCTGAAGGAGATGCTCAAGAAGATCTACGGCGACCACGACACCATCAAGTCGCTGGACGACGATGGGGTTGTCGAGCTCGGCACCAACCTTCGTCGCGGTGTGCCGATCGCGACGCCGGTGTTCGATGGCGCCAAGGAGACCGACATCGAGAGCATGCTCGATCTTGCGGGGCTCGATCACTCCGGCCAGGTGACGGTCTACGACGGCCGCACCGGCGAGCAGTTCGATCGCAAGGTGACGGTGGGCTACATCTACATGCTCAAGCTGCACCATCTCGTGGACGACAAGATCCACGCGCGTTCGATCGGTCCGTACTCGCTCGTGACCCAGCAGCCGCTGGGCGGCAAGGCGCAATTCGGCGGTCAGCGCTTCGGCGAAATGGAGGTCTGGGCGCTCGAGGCTTACGGCGCCGCCTACACGCTGCAGGAAATGCTGACCGTGAAGTCCGACGACGTGGCCGGCCGCACCAAGGTGTACGAAGCCATCGTGCGTGGCGACGACACGTTCGAGGCCGGCATTCCCGAAAGCTTTAACGTGCTGGTGAAGGAAATGCGCTCGCTCGGCCTCAACGTCGACCTGCACAATTCCAAGCAGCCGCCGAGTATCGGGACCGCGGAAGCGGCCGAGTGATTGGGTGAAAAAAAGGGAGCGGCGCGTGCGCCGCTCCCGCAGCCGTCACGTCCCACCGGGATGGCGTCTGACGGCGAACCTGGAATGAGACGACAGCGGCCGACCCCGATCGGCAAGCGGAGAATCCGATGAACCAAGAAATCATGAATCTTTTCAGCCCGCAGGCTCCTGCGCAGGTGTTCGACCAGATCAAGATTTCGATCGCGAGCCCGGAAAAGATTCTGTCGTGGTCCTACGGCGAGATCAAAAAGCCGGAAACCATCAACTACCGGACCTTCAAGCCTGAGCGCGACGGCCTGTTCTGCGCGCGCATCTTCGGGCCAATCAAGGATTACGAGTGCTTGTGCGGCAAGTACAAGCGCATGAAGTACAAGGGCATTATCTGCGAGAAGTGCTCGGTCGAAGTCACGCTCAGCCGCGTGCGGCGTGAGCGCATGGGCCATATCGAGTTGGCCGCGCCAGTGGCGCACATCTGGTTCTTGAAGTCGTTGCCGAGCCGTATAGGCCTGCTGCTCGACATGACGTTGAAGGACCTCGAGCGGATTCTGTACTTCGAGTACTACGTCGTTCTTGAGCCGGGCCTGACCCCGCTCAAGGATCGCCAGCTTCTGTCCGAGGACGAGTACCTCAAGGCGCAGGAGGAGTACGGGCCGGACAGCTTTACCGCCATGATCGGCGCGGAAGCGATCCGCGAGATGCTCAAGGGCCTCGATCTGGAGAAGATGGCTGCCGACCTGCGTGTCGAGATTGCCGAGGCCACGACTGAGCTTAAGCCCAAGAAGCTCGCCAAGCGCGTGAAGCTGATCGAAGCCTTCATCCAATCTGGCAACAAGCCGGAGTGGATGATTCTGACCCAGGTGCCGGTGATTCCGCCGGACCTGCGTCCGCTCGTTCCACTCGACGGTGGCCGCTTCGCCACGTCCGACCTCAACGACCTCTACCGCCGCGTCATCAACCGCAACAACCGCTTGAAGCGGCTGATCGAGCTGCGTGCACCGGACATCATCATCCGCAACGAGAAGCGCATGCTTCAAGAGGCGGTGGATGCGCTGTTTGACAACGGCCGCCGTGGCCGCGTCATCACCGGCGCCAACAAGCGCCCGCTGAAGTCGCTCGCCGATATGCTCAAGGGCAAGCAGGGCCGGTTCCGCCAGAACCTGCTCGGCAAACGCGTCGACTATTCCGGCCGTTCGGTGATCGTGGTCGGTCCCGAGCTCAAGCTGCACCAGTGCGGCTTGCCGAAGAAGATGGCGCTCGAGCTGTTCAAGCCGTTCATCTACTCGCGGCTTGACGCCAAGGGTCTGTCAACCACGGTGAAGCAGGCGAAGAAGCTGGTTGAAAAGGAGAAGCCGGAGGTTTGGGACATCCTCGATGAGGTGATCCGCGAGCATCCGGTGCTGCTCAACCGCGCGCCGACCTTGCACCGTCTCGGCATCCAGGCGTTTGAGCCGGTGCTGATCGAGGGTAAGGCGATCCAGCTTCACCCGCTGGTGTGCGCCGCGTTCAACGCCGACTTCGACGGCGACCAGATGGCCGTGCACGTTCCGCTGTCGCTCGAGGCTCAGCTCGAAGCGCGCGTGCTGATGATGTCCACCAACAACATCCTGCACCCGGCGAACGGCTCGCCGATCATCGTGCCGTCGCAGGATATCGTGCTCGGCCTCTACTACCTGACCATCATGTCCGAAGGCGGTCCCGGTCAGTGGAAGATGGAGTTGTACAAAGAAGACGAGCTCAAGAAGGACCCGAAAAAGAAGAACGTGGTGCAGGGCTTCTATCGCGATCTCGCGGAGGTCGAGCACGCCCTGAACCAGAAGGCGGTGCACCTGCACAGCAAGATCAAGTTCCGCTGGACGGGCATCGACGAAAAGGGCGAGAGCTTCAACAAGTGGTACGAGACGACACCGGGCCGGGCCATCCTCAGCCAGGTGCTGCCGGTGTCCTCGAAGATCACCTTCGACGTCGTGAACAAGCTCATGACGAAGCGGGAAATCTCGGGGATGATCGACACCGTCTATCGCCACTGCGGGCAGAAGGAGACGGTGATCTTCTGCGATCGCATCATGGCGCTGGGCTTCCATCATGCCTTCAAGGCCGGCATTTCGTTCGGCAAGGACGACATGGTGGTGCCGCAGGCGAAGTGGAAGATCGTCGATAAGACCCGCAGCGAGGCGAAGGACTTCGAGCAGCAGTACAACGACGGCCTGATCACGCAGGGCGAGAAGTACAATAAGGTCGTGGATGCCTGGTCGAAGGCGACCGACAAGATCGCCGAAGAGATGATGAAGGAAATCTCGGCGGTGAAGCGGGACGAGAAGACCGGTCGCATGGCCCAGGTCAACTCGATCTATATGATGGCGCATTCCGGCGCGCGCGGTTCGCCTGCGCAGATGCGTCAGCTCGCCGGCATGCGCGGCCTGATGGCGAAGCCGTCGGGCGAGATCATCGAGAGCCCGATCATCTCGAACTTCAAGGAAGGCCTCTCCGTGCTCGAGTACTTCAACTCGACTCACGGTGCCCGTAAGGGGTTGGCCGACACCGCCTTGAAGACCGCCAACTCAGGCTACCTGACCCGGCGTCTGGTCGACGTGGCGCAGGACTGCATTATCACGTCGCCGGACTGCGGCACTGAAAATGGAATCGCGGTGCGCGCGGTGATCGACGCGGGAACCGTGGTGGCCTCGCTCGCCACCCGCATCCTCGGCCGTACCACGGCGGAAGATGTCAAGGATCCCTCGACCGGCCAGATCGTTATCCCGCGCAACACGCTGTTGGGCGAGCGGGAGGTCGAGAAGGTCGTCGCGGCGAACGTGCAGGAGCTTCGCATCCGTTCCGTGCTCACCTGTGAGAACGTTAACGGTGTGTGCGGCGCTTGCTACGGGCGCGACCTGGCCCGCGGCACGCCCGTGAACATGGGCGAGGCGGTGGGGGTCATCGCGGCGCAGTCGATCGGCGAGCCGGGCACCCAGCTCACCATGCGCACGTTCCATATCGGCGGCGCTGCTCAGATTTCGGAGCAGTCGTTCATCGAATCGAGCTTCGACGGCAAGGTTGTCATCAAGACCAAAGGCAAGAATGCCGTCGTTCAGAACTCGGATGGTGATTGGATCGCGATGGGTCGGAGCATCGTGGTTGCGGTGACGGACCCCGACGGCACCGAGCGGGCCGTCCACCGCATCCAGAACGGTGCGCGGCTTCGCGTCCAGGATGGCCAGGAGATCAAGCGCGGCCAGCGTATCGCCGAATGGGATCCATACACCCGTCCGATCCTCACCGAGGTCGACGGCACGGTGGCCTTCGAAGACCTGGTCGAGGGGCAGTCGATGTCGGAATCGGTCGACGAATCGACCGGCATCGCTAAGCGCGTGGTCACCGACTGGCGCACGTCGAGCCGGGCGGCGGATCTCAAGCCTGCGATGGTCATCAAGGGCAAGGACGGCAAGATCCAGAAGCTGCCGCGCGGCGGTGACGCTCGTTACCTGCTGGCGGTGGATGCCATCCTGTCAGCCGACCTCGGGGCCAAGGTGAAGGCTGGCGACGTGATCGCTCGTATCCCGACCGAAAGCGCCAAGACGCGCGACATTACCGGCGGTCTGCCGCGGGTGGCGGAGCTGTTCGAGGCGCGGCGACCGAAGGAGGCGGCGGTCATCGCCGAAATCTCCGGTACCGTGCAATTCGGCCGTGATTACAAGAACAAGCGCCGGATCAGCATTATCCCGAACGATAAGGATGCCGAGCCCGCGGAGTACTTGATCCCCAAGGGCAAGCACATCCACCTTCAGGACGGTGACGCGATTGAGAAGGGCGATTACATCGTAGACGGCAATCCGGCGCCGCACGACATCCTGGCCATCAAAGGCGTCGAGGAGCTGGCCGGCTATCTCGTCAACGAGATCCAGGACGTCTACCGGCTGCAGGGTGTGGCGATCAACGACAAGCACATCGAAGTGATCGTTCGCCAGATGCTGCAGAAGGTGGAATTGGACGATGCCGGCGAAACCGACATGATCCAGGGCGAGCAGATGGACCGGCTCGAGTTCGACGAGATCAACGCCCGGTTCGTGGCCGAGGGCAAGAAGCCCGCGACCGCGCACCCGGTGCTGCTCGGCATTACGAAAGCCAGCCTCCAGACCCGCTCGTTCATCTCGGCGGCGTCGTTCCAGGAGACCACCCGCGTGCTCACCGAAGCCGCCGTCAACGGCAAGGCGGACACGCTCGACGGTCTCAAGGAGAACGTCATCGTCGGCCGCCTGATCCCGGCCGGTACCGGCGCCATGATGAACCGGCTCCGCGAAGTGGCGGCCAAGCGCGACCAGCTGATTCTCGACGAGCGCGAGAAGGAGGCCGCCAAGGCTGCCGAGGAGGCCCAAAAGGCCGCCCAGGCGGCGCTACCGGCGGCGGAATAGCCGCCTGGTCCTCCGCTGATTCCCGGAAAACGGCGAAAGGACGCCCGAAAGGGCGTCCTTTCTGTTTGTGGCACTGCAAAAAGTCCCGAAACTTCAGTATTTTCGGCGCTTTCCGCCTTGACACCTCGCGGTTGCGCCGATACATAGCGCGAACTTCGGCAGGCGGTGAGCTTCGCCAGTCGGAACGGCCTGCCCTCGTAACCCGTTAAACCGCTGAGAACGTTAATCTCTGCCGGCTGCGGATGGGGCGCTCCGAGCCTCGACGAATGAAGCTCAAACGCTGCCTCTGACGTCGAACGATAGTCAGGCTTCTGGTGCACGACCGCGACGCTCGGGTGTCGTGGTCCTCTGGACCGCATAGCGTCCTCCGCCGCCGGGGCGGATGGCGCTCATTCGTTTTGCGTGCGGGTCCGGGCCGCATCCGTGACGTCGGTGCGCTGCTGGCGCGTCGGCGGGAATCTCAAGCCAGGTTTTTGGCGAAGGTTTTGCACGAAGGCAGAAGACGAGCATGCCGACGATCAATCAGCTGATCCGCAAGCCGCGGGTGGTGCAGAAGGCGAAGAAGAAGGTGCCGGCGCTGCAACAGAGCCCGCAGAAGCGCGGCGTGTGCACGCGCGTCTACACCACGACGCCGAAGAAGCCGAACTCGGCGCTCCGCAAGGTCGCCAAGGTTCGTCTCACGAACGGCTTCGAGGTGATCGGCTATATCCCCGGCGAAGGGCATAACCTGCAGGAGCACTCGGTGGTCATGATCCGCGGCGGTCGCGTGAAGGACCTTCCGGGTGTGCGCTACCATATCCTGCGCGGCGTGCTCGACACCCAGGGCGTGAAAAACCGCAAGCAGCGCCGCTCGAAATACGGCGCCAAGCGTCCGAAGTAAGGATCGATCGTCATGTCCCGTCGCCATTCTGCGGAAAAGCGTGAGATCAATCCCGATGCGAAATTCGGGAGCCTGATCATTTCCAAGTTCATGAACTCGGTGATGTACGAGGGTAAAAAGTCGGTGGCCGAGTCCATCGTCTATGGCGCTCTCGATACGATCGAAACTAAGACCAAGGGCGACCCGCTCAAGGTGTTCGAGCAGGCGCTCGACAACGTGATGCCTTCGATCGAAGTCCGTTCCCGTCGCGTCGGCGGCGCCACCTATCAGGTGCCGGTCGAGGTGCGCAGTTCCCGCCGTCAGGCGCTCGGCATTCGCTGGATCATTGCCGCCGCGCGCGAGCGCAGCGAGAAGACGATGACCGACCGGCTGTCCGCCGAGCTGCTCGATGCGTCCAACAACCGTGGCAACGCCGTCAAGAAGCGCGAAGACACCCACCGTATGGCGGAAGCCAACCGTGCGTTCTCGCACTATCGCTGGTGATGGGCCGGCTCACGACCCGAATTTGAAGGAAAGCTGAACCCCATGCCGCGCAGTCATCCGATCGAGGACTACCGCAATTTCGGCATTATGGCCCACATCGATGCCGGGAAGACCACGACGACCGAGCGAATCCTCTTCTATACCGGCAAGAACCATAAGATCGGCGAGGTGCATGAAGGCGCCGCGACGATGGATTGGATGGAGCAGGAGCAGGAGCGCGGCATCACCATCACGTCCGCCGCGACCACGGCCTTCTGGAAGGGTAAGCGCCTCAACATCATCGACACGCCTGGCCACGTCGATTTCACCATCGAGGTGGAACGCTCGCTGCGCGTGCTCGATGGCGCGGTGTGCGTTCTCGATTCCAACCAAGGCGTCGAGCCGCAGACCGAGACGGTCTGGCGCCAGGGCGATAAGTACCATGTGCCGCGCATCGTCTTCTGCAACAAGATGGATAAGATTGGCGCTGACTTCTATCAGTGCCTGAAGGACATCGTTGACCGCCTCGGTGCCAAGCCGGTCGCGCTCCAGTTGCCGATCGGCTCGGAGAGCAATTTCAAGGGCGTGGTCGATCTTGTTCAGATGAAGGCGCTCGTCTGGAGCAACGAGGCTCTCGGTGCGGTGTATGACACCGTCGATATCCCGGCTGATCTCGTCGACAAGGCGAAGGAATATCGTGAGAAGCTGATCGAGGCCGCCGTCGAGCTCGATGACGACGCCATGACCGCTTACCTCGAGGGCAAGGAGCCCGACGAGGCGACGCTCAAGAAGCTGGTCCGCAAGGGTGTGATCACCGGCGCGTTCTATCCGGTGCTGTGCGGGTCCTCGTTCAAGAACAAGGGTGTGCAGCCGCTGCTGGATGCCGTGGTCGATTACCTGCCGTCGCCGCGCGATGTTCCGGCGATCAAGGGCGTCGATGCCAAGGGTAACGAGGTCGAGCGCCATCCTGACGACAATGAGCCGATGTCGCTCCTGGCGTTCAAGATCATGGACGACCCGTTTGTCGGCACCATTACATTCTGCCGCATCTATTCGGGCGTGCTGGCAAGCAGCACCGGCGTGATCAATTCGACCAAGGACCGCAAGGAGCGCATCGGCCGTATGTTGCTGATGCACGCCAACAACCGCGAAGACATCAAGGAGGCCTATGCCGGCGACATCGTCGCGCTGGCTGGCCTGAAGGATGTGCGCACCGGCGATACGCTGTGCGATCCGCAGCACTTCGTGATCCTTGAAAAGATGGAATTCCCCGATCCGGTCATTGAGATCGCGATCGAGCCGAAATCGAAGGCGGACCAGGAGAAGCTCGGCGTCGCGCTGGCCAAGCTTGTGGCCGAGGATCCGTCTTTCAGTGTCCATACCGATACCGAGAGCGGCCAGACCATCATCAAGGGGATGGGCGAGCTGCACCTCGACATCAAGGTCGATATCCTCAAGCGCACCTACAAGGTCGATGCCAACATCGGCGCGCCGCAGGTGGCTTACCGCGAGAAGATCACCAAGAAGGTTACGGTGGACTTCCAGCACAAGAAGCAGACCGGCGGCACCGGACAGTTCGCGCAGGTCAAGATCGAGGTCGAGCCGACCGAGCCCGGCACGGGTTTTGTCTTCGATAACCAGATTGTCGGCGGCGCCGTGCCTAAGGAGTTCATTCCGGGCGTGGAGAAGGGCCTGCAGTCCGTGCTCAACGCGGGCGTGCTGGCTGGCTTCCCGGTGGTGGACCTGAAGGTCACGTTGGTGGACGGCCGCTATCACGAGGTCGACTCGTCGGCGCTCGCCTTCGAAATCGCGGCGCGCGGTGCGTTGCGCGAGGCGCTGCAGAAGGGCGGTTGCGCGTTGCTCGAGCCGGTCATGAAGGTCGAGGTGGTGACGCCGGAGGATTACACCGGCTCCGTCATCGGCGACCTCAACTCGCGGCGCGGTCAGATCCAGGGCCAAGATATGCGTGGCAATGCCAACGTCATCACGGCGATGGTTCCGCTCGCCAACATGTTCTCGTATGTCAATAACCTGCGCTCGATGAGTCAGGGCCGGGCGACATTCACGATGCAGTTCGATCACTACTCTGAAGTACCGAAAGCGATCGCTGACGAAGTTCAGGCCAAGTACGCCTGAGCCAAACCGTAGACACCAACACCACCGGAGAGCCGGGAGACTTCAATGGCGAAAGAGAAATTCAACCGCAGCAAGCCGCATTGCAATGTTGGGACGATTGGTCACGTCGATCATGGCAAGACGTCGTTGACGGCGGCGATCACGAAGGTCCTTGCGGAGAAGGGC
>Ga0182740_1001342_pt1 | contig 16981 bp, 14 predicted proteins | sample eDN5th37CKraftBY_FD_128872 | JGI IMG/M metagenome (GOLD analysis project Ga0182740, IMG submission 128872) | Enriched backyard soil microbial communities from Emeryville, California, USA - eDNA 5th pass 37_C Kraft BY (version 2) (version 2) | ecosystem: Environmental > Terrestrial > Soil >...
ATGAACTCCTTCCGTGCCGTCGAGCGTGCCCTGCGGTACGAAGAGGTACGCCAGCGGGAGGTTGTCGCGGCGGGCGGCTCGCTCGTCCAGGAGACGCGCGGCTGGAACGACAGCCGGGGCGAAACCACCTCCCAGCGGACGAAGGAGGCGGCGCACGACTACCGCTACTTCCCGGAGCCGGACCTGCCGCCGCTCGATATCGCGCAGGACGCCGTTGAGGCTGTGCGGCGGGCGATGCCGGAGTTGCCGTTCGCGCGTCGGCAGCGATTCGTAGAGGAATACGGACTTGCCCCCAGCGACGCCGCGATCCTGACCGACGAGCGGCCGATTGCCGATCTCTATCAGGAGGCGATTGCCGGCAAGGATGACCCCGAGACGCGACGGGCGACGGCGAACTGGATCGTCAACGACGTGTTGGGCCTGGCCCGGGCACGCGGCATGGCGGTCGATGCGCTCCCGTTCACCGCGGCCCAGATCGCCGACCTGGTGGATGCGGTACAGAGTGGCAAGCTGACTGGCCGGGCCGCGAAGGACCTGTTGCCCCAGGTCGGGGATGGCGAGATGCCATCCGCCGCGGCCGCCCGGCTCGATCTGCTTTCGATCGACGACGGGGATGCCGTGCGCACCGCTGCGCAGGAGGCCATCGACGCCAATCCTGCCGTGGTGGAGGATTTCCGGGGCGGCAAGCAGGCGGCGATCGGCCGGCTCATCGGTGAGACGATGAAGCGGACCGGTGGCCGGGCGCGACCTGATGCGGTCCGCGCCACGTTGCTGGAACTGCTCGGCTAGTTGCCCGGACAGACAGGAACGGATCGGGGCGGCTCCCAGCGAGCCGCCCCGATCTGTTTGTCCGGACGATGCCCGTCGGTGCGTGGCGCACTGGTCCCGCGGGTGTATGATTCCGGGCGTGCGTATAGGCAATGAGAACAAGTACAGCGTCGTATTCTGGTCTCATTGCATAAAAGGAGTCGAATATGGCGAGCGTGGTAGAGCGCGTCCGTGCCGACGAGCCGGTTGCCGGGCGAGCAGTCAGCGAGAACCTCTTCCAGACGGCCGTCGAGCAGTTCTCGATCGCGGCGGACGTGATCGGCCTGGATGACAACATCCGGCGGGTCCTCTCGGCCTGCCAGCGGGAGCTGACGGTCAACTTCCCGGTGGAGATGGACGATGGCTCCGTCCGCATGTTCACTGGGCATCGCGTGCAGCACAACAGCGGGCCGGGACCGACCAAGGGCGGCATCCGCTATCACCAGAACGTCACCATCTCCGAGGTGAAGGCCCTCGCGATGTGGATGACCTGGAAGTGCGCGGTGGTCGGATTGCCCTATGGCGGCGCGAAGGGAGGGGTCGAGGTCGATCCGAAGCTGCTCTCGCAGAACGAGTTGCAGAACCTCACGCGGCGCTACACCACCGAGATCCAGCCGTTCATCGGGCCGAATGTCGACATCCCGGCCCCGGACGTGAACACGAATCCGCAGATCATGGCCTGGATCATGGACACCTATTCCATGAATGTCGGCTACTCCGTTCCCGGAGTGGTGACCGGGAAGCCGATCGTGCTCGGCGGTTCGGTGGGTCGCAACGAGGCCACGGCGCGCGGCTGCGTGTTCGTGATCGAGGAGGCATTCCGGACGGCCGGGAAGCAACTCGACGGCGCGCGCGTCGCCGTGCAGGGATTCGGCAACGCCGGATCGGTCGCTGCCCGGCTGCTGGCGGAGCGTGGCGCCATCGTGGTCGCAGTGAGCGACTCGCGGGGTGGCATCCACGCGTCGTCCGGACTGGATGTGCCGGCGGTCATCGCGTTCAAGGAGGCGACCGGCTCCGTGACGGGCTTCCCGGACGCCGACGCGATCTCCAACGAGGACCTCCTGACGGTCGATTGCGATGTCCTGATCCCGGCGGCGCTGGAGGGCCAGATCACCGAGGCGAACGCTCCGGAGATCCGGGCCTGGCTGGTGGCCGAGGCGGCGAATGGGCCGACCACCCCAGGGGCGGACGACATCCTGTACGACCGGGGTGTGCTGGTCCTGCCGGACATCCTGGCGAATGCCGGCGGCGTGACCGTCTCCTACTTCGAGTGGGTGCAATCGCTGCAATCGTTCGCCTGGACCGAACGGGAAGTGAACGAACGACTGCACGACATCATGCAGCGGTCGTACCAGGCGGTGTTCGAGACCACGCAGCGGTACGGCGTGCACATGCGAACTGGCGCGCTGGTGCGGGCGATCGAGCGGGTCGCCGAGTTCACGAAGCTGCGCGGGATCTATCCGTAGTCCGCAGGCTCGCGACACGACGACGCCCTCCCGGTGAGCAACCGGGAGGGCGTTCGTGCCAGGGCCGTGGATAGGAGGCGGCGCTACTCGTCGACAAGGAGGCGGCGCAGCTCGTCCTCCTCCGTGCGATGGGTGATGGCGATCACCTCGTCGCCCGGTTCGATCCGGGTGGAGCCGCGTGGCACGATCACGTCCACGCCGCGGGCGATGGCCGCGATCACGCAGTCCACCGGGAGTTCGATCTCGTCGAGCGTCTGGTTCGCGATCGGGGAATGCTCGTCGATCGAGGCCTCCACGATGCTGAGGTCGGCGTGTCGCAGGCTCAGCAGGTGGATGAAGTTCCGCTCGGGGATGGCCTGCTCGATCAGGTTGAGGATGAAGTTGGTCTGGCTGACCGTAACATCCACCCCAAGCACGCGGAAGAGCTGCTCGTTCTTCGGATTGTTGACACGGGCGATGGTGCGTCCGACGTGGAACTTGTTCTTGGCCACCTGGCAGACGACGAGATTGTCCTCGTCCTCGCCGGTAACCGCGATCACCACATCGGCCCGCGCCGCGCCGGCTGCCGCGAGCACCGCCGCCTCCGCGCCATCACCCGCCAGCACCACGGAGCCGAAACGCTCCGCATAGACTTCCACCTTGGCCGGATCGCGCTCGATGAGCAGCACCTCGTGGCCCTCGTTGACGAGGGTCTTCGTGAGGTAGTAGCCGACCTTTCCGCCGCCGACGACGATGATGTACACGAATGGACGTCCTTCCTCAGGGGCGGAACGAATCGGCCGCGGAGATCACCTGATCGAGGATCAGCGCGGAGACCGTGGTCGTGGGGCAGACGGTCGAGAGCCCGAGCCTGCGATAGGTATCTTCCCGCACGGGATCGTAGATGCGGCAGATCACCTGCGGCACGTTGAAGACGGTGCGGGCGACCTGCGCGGCCATGATGTTCCGGTTGTCGCCGTTGGTGACGGCCACGAAGGCGTGGGCGTCCTCGATCCCGGCCGAACGGAGGACATCCTCGTCGATCCCCGTGCCGATGATCGCGTCACCCGCGAAGTCCGGCGACAGGCGCTTGAAGGCCGCCGCGTTGTTGTCGATCACCGTCACATTGTGGCCGTTCTGGTCGAGCAACGACGCGACGCGGGCACCGACGCGGCCACATCCCATGATGATGACGTTCATGCGCCCTCCACGGCATCGGACAACCAGTCCGGCAGGGCTGGCCGCACGACGAGCACCTCGCAGGGGGCGTTCTTCAGGACATAATCCACCGTCTCACCGATGGTGGGACGTCCGAACTTTCGCTTGACCGAGGTGCCCATGATGATGACATCGGCATTGCGGTCGATCGCCTCGTCGACGATGGCGGCCCCAGCGGAGCGGGCCTGCAGCAGTTCGGTCGTGAGGCTGGCGGCGCGTCCATCGACGCACGTGATGCCGATCTTCTCGGCGTCGTGAAGCACCTGCTCGCCGCGCTCGATCTCGAGCGGCAGCTCGGCGTCCAGCGGCATCGACTGCTGGACCTCCACGACGTAGATGAGGGTGATGGTGGCGTTCTGCTTGCGCGCGATCTTCTCGACGAATTTCAGGAGCCGGGCATCGCTGTCGCCGCCGGAGACGGGGACCAGGATGCGCCTGGATTCGGGAATGGGGCGATCGGCGGGAACTGGTCGAAATGCCTGACGCAAACTGACCAAGAGAGATTCCTTCGTAGGAGAGGACCGGTGCTGGACCTTCCAGCAGGGACATGCGCGACCGCGAATCTTACGTGCTTCGGCTGGACATGTCGACCTCTATTGTAGTCCTTTCCGCAAGTCTTCGCGTCGATTGCACGTCAGTCTTCCGGGCCATTCCCGAGCGGCCTCTGGCTGTCCCCATCCCGGATCAGGTCGCGCCGACCTTCGCGCCCTGGCGCTTCAGGTGGATCAGGAGGGCGCCGATGTCGGACGGCGCGACGCCCGCCGTGCGCGAGGCCTGGCCGATGGTGGCCGGGCGAACGCGGGCGAGCGCCTGGGCCGCCTCGACGCGGAGCCCGGTGACTTCATCGAAGCCCAGCGACTGCGGGATCGGTTGGGCATCGTGGGCGCGGAAGCGCTCGACCTCCTTCTCCTCCTTGGCGATGAAGGCGCTGTACTTGGCCGCGATCTCGGCCCGCTCGACGACCACCGGTGACTCCGGGAGATCGCACGTCCAGAGGCCAAGGGCGTCCAGCGCCGCGAGGACCTGGGGCAGCGTGGTCCCGGGCCGGCGTACGAGTTCGAGCGCACTCATGGAGCGGGCGGCGGGTTCGAGCCCGGCATCCCGGAGCGCGGCGGCGTGGCGCGGATTGTCGCCGAGCCAGGTGGCGGCCAGGCGTTCGCCAATCGCGGCGACCTCCGCGTTCTCGGCCTCGCGTTCCTCCTGCTCGGGCTTCGGCAGGAGCCGCATGGAGGCGGCGAGCCCGGTCAGGCGCTGTGCCGCGTTGTCGCTCCGGAGCACCAGCCGGTATTCGGCGCGCGAGGTGAGCATCCGGTAGGGCTCGGTGAACGGCTTGGTGACGAGGTCGTCCACCATCACGCCGATGTAGGCATCGCTGCGGAGGAGGTGCATGGGGGGGCGTGAGTGCGTGTGGGCGGCGGCATTCGCGCCGGCGACGAGCCCCTGCCCGGCGGCTTCCTCGTACCCGGAGGTCCCGTTCACCTGGCCGGCGGTGAAGAGGCCTTCGACGCGGCGAGCTTCCAGTGTGGGCAGCAGTTCGGTGGGATCGAGCGCGTCGTACTCCACCGCGTAGCCGAAGCGGGTGATGCGCGCGCGTTCCAATCCGGGAATGGTGTGGAGGACGGCTTCCTGGATGTCGGCGGGAAGGCTGGTGGAGAGACCCTGGATGTAGATCTCGTAGGAGCGCCAACCCTCCGGTTCGAGGTAGAGCGGATGGGCGTCCTTGTCGGCGAACCGGCCGACCTTGTCCTCGATCGAGGGGCAGTAGCGGGGGCCGGTCCCTTCGATGCCGCCGTTGTACATCGGGGCGCGATCGAGGTTGGCGCGGATGAGGGCGTGCGTGTCCGGGGTTGTCCACGTCTGGAAGCACCGGAGCTGCCTCCGGCGGCCAAGCTCATCCACGCTGGAGAAGATACCGCCCGGCGCGGGGGGAACCAGGAACTGCTCCAGACGGCCCAGCTTGCCATCGCGGCTGAGGTAGAGCGGACGGTCGTCGCCCGGCTGGACGACGCAGCGGTCGATATCGACGGTGCGGGCGTCGATGCGTGGGGGCGTGCCGGTCTTGAAGCGGCGAAGGCGGAGACCCAGGGCGTCGATGGAGGTCGCCAGCGCGTCGTCCGCGCGGTCGCCGGCACGACCACCCTCCGCACGCGACTCGCCAGCGATCATGCGGGCGCGAAGGAAGGTGCCCGCTGTCACTACGACAGCGCGCGCGGGCACATCGCCCAGCAGGCGCAGGCGGACGCCGGTGACGACGTGCCGGCCGTCGCCAGCCGGTTCCAAGACGAGCCCGATGGCCTCATCCTGCAGGAGATCGAGGCCATGCTGCGTTTCCAGATGTTCCTTCATGGCCATCGCGTAGAGGGTCTTGTCGCACTGAAGCCGGACGGCGCGGACGGCTGGACCCTTGCTGGTGTTGAGTTCCCGCGCCTGGAGGGCGGTGCGATCGGCGATCCGCGCCATCGCGCCACCGAGGGCATCGACTTCCGCGACGATCTGGGACTTGCCGGGACCACCGATGGAGGGGTTGCAGGGCATGTAGCCGGTGCGATCGAGGTTGGGGGTGACGACAAGCGTGCGTGCGCCAGCGCGGGCGGCGGCAAGGCCGGCCTCGCAACCGGCGTGGCCGGAGCCGATGACGACGACATCGTAGGCGGAGGGGTGGGAGGACGTGGAACTGATCGGAGGATTCATCGGGATGCTCGGATGCGGTAGAACGGCAAAGGGGCATACCACTGTGCTCTGGCATGCAAGTCGCTATAGTTTCAAGGATACGGCACGGCCCCAGCGCACAGGATGCGCCGGACGGGGTATTGCGACAGGAGGAATCGTCTCATGGCTCTCAACCCGAATTCCGGCAACGAGGCGGCAGCTTCCGATGATGGAGGTCGTTCCAATGGCGAGGTCCTGCTCTCGGCGGGCCTAATCGCAGGCGCGATCGGCGGCGTCGCGGCGCTGCTGAACGGACTTCGCAACCAGGGGCACGACGTGCAGGACGCGACCGCCGACTCCCCCGGCATCGCCCAGGCATCGAGCGCCGCCGTGGGTGACGCCCGCTCCGAGGTGAGCGAGGCGGCGAAGCACCTGAAGGCCGCCGGCAAGCAGGTGGTGGAAACGGCCCAGACGCAGGGGCCGGACTACCTGAAATCCGTCAAGGAAGACGCCACGTCGAAACTCGCCGAGCTGACGCAGCTTGCCTCCGCCGAGAGTGAGCGGGCGCGGAAGGAACTGGAGAAGCGCGGCGTGACTCTGGATCTCGACTCGAAGAAGGTACGGAAGGCGCTCGATCAGGTCGCCGCCAAGGCCAGCGATGCGAAGGCCTCCGGCAAGGACTGGGTCGAGGTTGCCAAGGGTGAACTGGAAAAGCGCGGCATCAACCCGGCTGAGGTCGATGTGGCCGGCCTGATGCATCCGGACAGCGAGCTGGGCAAGCAGTGGCGGGACAAGCTGGCGGCCAAGGCGAAGGACTCGCAGGCCGACCTCTCGCCGAAGGCGAAGGACCTCAAGGAAACGGCGGCGTCGACGTTGAGCGAGGTGGTCGACAAGGGCAAGGAACGCGTCGACTCGCTGCCGACGCTCTCCGCGCTGGCGTCCGAGCATTCGTTCCCGTCGCTGAAGGATCTCTCGGCCGAGGCGAGCAACCTGATTGCGGGGCTGACCGATTCCGGCAAGGACTCCGCGCCCGAGCTCAAGGCGCTGGTCGAGGAGCATCTGGTCCCCCGGCTGAACGAGTTGCGGCAGCGGGCCGCGCATCTGGCGAGCGATGTCATCGACACATCATCGGAAGGGGCGTCGAAGGTCTCCGGTGACGATCTCGGCAAGCGGTTCGCGGAGAGCCTGGCGCAGGCGGAGAAGGCCCTGGACGAGTGGCGCGGCACGGCGACGGGAAAGGTCGAGTCCGCCCAGACGCATGTTCGCGAGGCTGGTGTGCAGGCGAAGGAAGGCGGCAAGAACGCCGGGGCTTCGATCCTGTGGCTGGGCGCTGCGGGGGCGGTCATCTACGCGGGCCTGCTCAAGGATGAGCACCGGCAGTGGGTGAAGGAGAAGACGAAGGCGATAGCTTCCGGCACGGCGGAGGTCATCAAGGACATGCGCGGTCACGACGGCGAGTTCACTTCGTGAGTTGAACGGCTCGCAGGAACGCGCGACGAAGGGAAGCGGCGGCATCCGTTCAGGATGCCGCCGCTTCCCTTCGTGCGGAGTTCGATAGGTGTATGAACGAAGAGCGCCCCCGGACCGAAATCACCGTCGATCCGGGGGCGCTCCTGGTAATCGGCGGTTGCGGCGCGATTACGCGACGCCGGTGGGGGACTTGCTGGCCACCGCGCCGTGGCAGTACTTGTACTTCTTGCCGCTGCCGCACGGGCATGGTTCGTTCGGACGGATCTTGCGCGTCCGGCGCTGCTGGTTGCCGTTGCTCTGCTCGGCAGGGGCGTTGGTGGTCGTGGCCTGGCTGACGCGCGTCTGGACCGGCTGGTTGGCGACGACAGGCTGCACCCGGAAGATGCTGCGCACCACGTCGTGCTGGATGTTCTCCAGCAGCTGGCCGAAGAGCCGGTAGCCCTCGGTCTTGTAGACCACCAGCGGGTCCTTCTGGCCGTAGGCCTGGAGGCCGACGCCCTGGCGAAGGTCGTCCATCGTGGTCAGGTGATCGACCCAGAGGCGGTCGATGATGCTGAGCAACACGCGGCGCTCCACCTTCGGCATGGTGTCGGGCGGGAACTGCGCCGCCACCTCCTCGTACGCCTCGTCGGTGATATCGAGCAGGTGATCGGTCAGCTCATCCTCCGGCAGACCGTCGATGTCGTCCAGCGAGACGCGGTCGCCGGGCACGAGGGCGTTGAACCCCTCGACCACCGCCGCATAGTCGATCCCGTGCCCGTTCTCGGCGGCGCTGGAGCTGATGACGCGCTCCACCGCCTGCTCGATCATGCGCTCGACCTTCTCGTGCACATCCTCGCCGGCGATGATCTGGCGGCGGTCGCCGTAGATCACCTCGCGGTGCCGGTTCATGACATCGTCGTACTGCACGACGTGCTTGCGGCGGTCGAAGTTGTGCCCTTCGACCTTGGTCTGGGCGTTCTCGATCGACTTCGAGATGAAGCGATGTTCGATCGGCTCGTCATCCTCCATGCCCATGCGGTCCATGAGGCCGCCGATGCGGTCGGAGCCGAACCGCCGCATGAGCTCGTCTTCCAGCGAGACGAAGAAGCGGGAGGAGCCGGGGTCGCCCTGGCGTCCGGCGCGGCCCCGCAGCTGGTTGTCGATGCGGCGGGACTCGTGGCGTTCGGTACCGATGATATGCAGGCCGCCAAGGTCGGCGATACCAGGCTCCAGCTGGATGTCGGTCCCGCGCCCGGCCATGTTGGTGGCGATGGTGACGTGGCCGCGCTTGCCAGCCTCGGCGACGATCGCCGCCTCGCGCTCGTGCTGCTTCGCGTTCAACACGTCGTGCGGGATGCCGCGACGCTTCAGCATGTCCGAGAGGTATTCCGACTTCTCGATGGAGGTGGTGCCGACGAGGACCGGACGGCCGATCTCGCGCATCTCCTCGATCTCGTCGACCACGGCGGAGAACTTGCCTTCCTCCGTCTTGAAGACCAGGTCGCCGAAATCGTCCCTGATCATCTCGCGGTTGGTCGGGATGACGACCACCGGCAGGTTGTAGATGCGGAAGAACTCTTCGGACTCCGTCTCCGCCGTGCCGGTCATGCCGGAGAGCTTGGCGTACATGCGGAAGTAGTTCTGGTAGGTGATGGTTGCCATCGTGACGTTCTGGCGGCGAACGCGCACGTTCTCCTTCGCCTCGATCGCCTGGTGGAGGCCTTCGCTGTAGCGGCGGCCCTCCATCATGCGGCCGGTGAACTCGTCGATGATGATGACCTCGCCGTCGCGGACGATGTAGTCCTTGTCGCGCTGGTAGATGGCGTGGGCGGTCAGCGCCTGTTCGAGGTAGTGGGTGAGCTCGACATACCGCTCGTCGTAGATGCTCTCGTCCTTCGGGATGCCGGCGAGTTGTTCGACGCGGTCGATCCCCTCGTCGGTGAGCGAGGCGTTGCGGTGCTTGAGGTCGACCTCGTAATCGCGGTCCTTGCGGAGCTGCTTCACGATGGTGGCGAACTGGTAGTAGCGGTCGGTTGCCTGCTCGGCGGCGCCGGAGATGATGAGCGGCGTGCGGGCTTCGTCGATCAGGATGTTGTCGACCTCGTCCACGATCGCGTAGTTGAGTTCGCGCTGGACGACCTGCTCCGGCTCGACCACCATGTTGTCCCGCAGGTAATCGAACCCGTATTCGTTGTTCGTGCCGTAGGTGATGTCCGCCGCGTAGGCCTCCTTGCGGCTCACGGGGCGGAGCTTCTGCAGGCGCTCGTCCTCCTGCGGGTAATCCGGGTCGAAGACGAACGAGGCGTCGTGCTGGAGGCAGCCGACCGACAGGCCGAGGGCGTGGTAGATCTCGCCCATCCACTGCGTGTCGCGCTTGGAGAGGTAATCGTTGACGGTGACGATGTGGACGCCCTTGCCACTGAGCGCATTCAGCGCTGCGGCGAGGACGGCGGTGAGCGTCTTGCCCTCACCGGTCTTCATCTCGGCGATCTTGCCCTCGTGGAGGACCACGCCGCCGATGAGCTGGACGTCGAAGGGGCGTTGGCCCCGGACGCGGCGTGACGCCTCGCGAGTGGCCGCGAACGATTCGGGCAGGAGGTCCTCCAGGGACTCGCCATTGCTGTGGCGCTCCCGGAGTTCCTGGACGACGGCCTTCAGTTCGTCGTCGGAGTAGGACGTGAATTCGGCTTCCAGCGCGTTGATATCGTCGACATAAGGCTGGACGCGACGGATTTCCTTGTCGTTGGAATCGCCCATGAAACGGGAAAAGAACGATCGCATGGTTGTGTTTCTCCAGGGGGTGCATCCGGCGCAGCCGGGCGCACTGAGCGATGATCGACTCGGAGCCAAGTATACTTCCGGACGCAATACAGCCCGAACCGGCTCCGATTTTCCCCTGCGAGCGCACCCATGTCCGAGAACCCTGCCGATCCGAGAGGCTTCGCGGAACGGGTCTACGCCGTGGTGGAGGCTATCCCGCCCGGTCGCGTGACCACCTACGGGTTGATCGCGCGGACGCTCGGTTCGCCACGTTCGGCGCGGATCGTGGGCGGGGCGCTCCAGCATACGCCGGAAGGGCGACACATCCCCGCGCATCGGGTCGTGAACCGGCAGGGGTTCCTCTCCGGAGGCTGGCACTTCGGGCATCCCGACATCATGCGTGACCGGTTGCTGGCGGAGGGTGTGCCGTTCCGGGACGAGTACGTCGTCGACCTGGCCCAGGCCCTCTGGGACCCGAGCGATGAACCCGACCTGGATCGCCTCTACGGGCGGCCCGAGGACGGGTTCGCGCCGGACGATCTGGACGACGACGCCCCGTTCCGGATCGTGGAGGTCACGGCCTGACCGCCTCGGCAAGGCTTCGCGCGGCGGCTTCCGGATCGGCGGCGCGGAGGATGGCGGTGACGACGGCGATCCCGTCCGCGCCAGCGGCCATCGCCTCCGGTGCATTCGCCGCGCCGATGCCACCGATCGCGGCGACGGGAAGTTCGCTCAGCGCGCGGCGGCGTGCGAACTCGTCCGGCCCGAGCGCGCTGCCGGCATCGGCCTTGGTGGACGTGCCGAAGATCGGCCCGATGCCGAGGTAATCCGCCCCGCGTCTGGCTGCGGAGCGTGCCTGTTCGTCCGTCTCGGGCGAGTAGCCGACCAGGAAGCCAGGACCGGCAAGGCGGTGGGCATCGTCCAGGGGGAGGTCGTCCACACCGAGGTGAACCCCGTCGGCATCCAGCGCGAGCGCGAGGTCGAGGCGGTCGTTGACGACGAGGGGGACATTCGCGGCGCGACAGAGTGCCTGCATCGGCCTGCCCATGGCCAGCGTCTCCCGATCGGTCCGGTGCTTCGAGCGCAGTTGCACCATCGTCACGCCGCCAGCGAGCGCGGCGCGGAGGGTGAGGATCGGATCGCCTGCGACGAAATCGGGATCGACGACGAGGTAGAGCCGAAGGGCCTGTCGCAGCGCGTCGGGAGTCATCGGTTCACGGTCGCGAGGGCGTCGGCCAGGATGGACGCCGCCTGCGGGGTGAAGTGATTGACCGGAGAATGGCCCTCGCCGATGGCGTAGGAGTCGCGTAGCGCGGCTTCGATGTAGCGCTTGGCGAGGCGGATTGCGTCCAGCGGCTCCAGGCCATGCGCGAGCAAGGCCACGATCGCGGCGGAGAAGGTGCAGCCGGTGCCGTGGGTGTTCGTCGTCTGGATGCGCTCACCCTCCACCGGGGTGAAGGTCTCGCCATCGAAGACGAGGTCGACCGCCGGACCGTCCAGGTGGCCTCCCTTGACGATCACCCAGCGCGGGCCGAGCGCGTGGATCTTGCGGGCCGCCTCCCGCGCATCGTCGCCGGTGGCGATCTTGATCCCGCTGAGGATCTCGGCCTCCGGGATGTTGGGCGTAATGATGGAGGCGAAGGGCAGCAGGTCGCGCTTGAGGGCGCCCATCGCATCGCGCTGGAGGAGGGGAGCGCCACCCTTCGACATCATGACCGGATCGACCACGAGCCAGCGCGGCCCCCATGCCTCCAGGCGATCGGCGACATTCTGGATGATGGTCTTGCCGCTGAGCATGCCGGTCTTGACCGCCGTCGCGCCGATGTCCTCGAAGACGCCATCAATCTGGGCGATCACGACCTCCTCGGGAACTTCGGCGATGGCGGCGACCTCGACGGTGTTCTGGGCGGTGACGGCGGTGAGGACCGACGTCCCGTAGACCCCGAGCGCGGCGAAGGTCTTCAGGTCGGCCTGGATGCCGGCTCCGGCTCCCGAATCCGACCCGGCGATGGTCATCGCGTGGGGGATCGGCGGGCTGGTGGGTGGGTGCGAGGTCATGGCAACTGCTCCGGGAGTTCAGGAATCACGCCAATCCAGGCGAGACGGGCGGCGACGATCGATGCCGCGATGATACCAGCCCCCAGGTGCGCGACCTGGGCATCCGGCCAGAACGGGAAACAGGACGCCGCTATACTGGAATGCGATGGAACGGAGCCCTGCGCCGGGCTCGGATGCCGACGAGAGCCACGACGCGAAGGGATCGCCAGATGAATGTGAAAGAGGGCCTCCTCGAGATCCGGGAACGGCTGGTCGAGAATGGGGCGAGTACGAAGACCATCGCGCTGGTCGACAACGTGGTGAAGCGGGCGTCGGTGCCATCCGCTTCGGGCGCAAACGCGAACTCGTTGCTGCAGTTGACCCGGATGCTGATGCGCAGCCCGATCGCCGACGCCGATCCGGATGTCTACGACGACCTGATCCAGATCGAGGCGGGCCTGGAGCAGCGAGCCGAGGCCTTCCGCGCCCAGCGTGAGGCCGACGATGCGAAGCCGCTACCGAAGACGAAGAAGTACTACAAGGATCTGAAGGACGCGAAGAAGGGCGACTGACCACCCGTCACGGGCAATCCGCCATGACACAGGGACACCCCACGGCCATTACGCCGTGGGGTGTCCCTGTGGGTGCCGTGGAAACAGGGGGATCGGCAGTTACGAGGTCATGAGCAGGCCGTAGTCGCCGTCCTTGCGTCGATAGAGGACGTTGTACTGGTTCTCCTCGACATTGAGGAAGAGGAAGAAGTCGTGACCGACCAGTTCCATCTGGTCGATCGCCTCTTCCACCGGCATTGGCTTCATCGGGAAACGCTTGCGGCGGACGACGCGGCCCTCCGGCTCTTCCTCCAGCGCGTCGTCGTCGGGGAAGAATCGCGGGTCCTGGGTCAGTTCCACGACAGTGGGGGCGGCGGCGGCAATCTCGGCAAGCTCACCGGCGGCCTTCCGGCGGCGGGTGGTCCGCTTGCCGTTCACCTTGCGAACCTGGGTGATCAGCTTCTCGAAGGCGGCGTCGATGGCCTTTCCCGGCTCCGGATCGCTGACTTCGGCGCGGAGGATGTCGCGACCGGTCTGAAGGGTGAGTTGGGCCCTGGTGCTTTCGGAGTTGGCGCCGACCGGGACGGTCCTGAGCTCGAGCTGGGCGTCCACGACCTTGTTGGCGAGGCGATCGAGGCGCGAGACCTTGCGATCGATCAGTTCCTGCAACTCGTCGGTGACCGTCGTGTCGATCGTCCGAACCTGCAGATCCATACGTTCCCCCGAATCATGGGAATCCGGCCGTTTGCGGGCGGATTCGGCGGCAATCAGCTGCCGGCGTCGGGGAGTGGGCGCGCCATGCGGAGAACGATGGAAGCCCGACCGGTCCCGGCACCAGCCTCCAAACGGACCGGATGCGTCGCGACCGGAGGCGGCTAGGGCCGGCGGTGGCGATGAGGCACGTCGGTACGCCTGTTCCTGTGAAGGCTACCACTCCCACGTCAAGGTGTCGCCTTCGACGGGCATGCCGGATGAGGTTGTCGGTGATGGGGCTTTCGGGGAGAGGGGAGTCGAGCCGGATGGCGCCCGCGGAGGGACTCGAACCCCCGACGCCCACCTTAGGACGGTGGCGCTCTATCCACTGAGCTACACGGGCATCCCGGCGACGAGGGGATCGTACCATACGATTCCCGACGCGATATCCTCTGCGCATGTCGTCGCATGTACACCATGTTGTTGTCGTATCGGACTACACCCTGGAGTCGTGGAATAGCGTGATTCCGGGCGACAGCCACGCTGGCGTTTCGGTGGAAAACCCAGGCTGGCCATACGTTTCTGGCGTATGTGGCGGGCGCAGACGGTGCCTGTCTGGCGCCGCATGCGGAGGCGTGGTAATTCGGGGCGATCGGTCGTCGGAAGGTTGCGCCGAGGCGAGGGCGCGTGCTATCCTCTCGTCCGTCGCGGGGAGTGGCGCAGCCCGGTTAGCGCGCAGCGTTCGGGACGCTGAGGTCGGAGGTTCGAATCCTCTCTCCCCGACCCTGAAGGGAGTGGCTACCAGCCACTCCCTTTTTGCATGCCCGGAGTCGTGCGAGGACCCGAGGACACGACCGCGCGTACGGCTGTTTCGCCGGCGTGGGCCGTTCCCGGGCAACGGCTCAAGTCGCCTGCAGGATGCGTCGGTGGCGGATACCGCGCCGAGGGGTGCGGGCGTCTCGGGTGAGCGTTTGCATCGTTCGATGCGCTTGTGGGCATGGGCCGGGCATGGCCAGCTGGAACTGTCTCTATCGAATCCGGACGAATCGACGGTGAATCGACGCCGGAGGTGGTGGCTGCTCGCCACGCATCGATACGCGACTCTCGTGCGATCCGGATGAGTTGCCTAACGTGTCGTCCCGAGGAAGCTGGGCACGCTCTGCGTGGCGAGCATGGTGGAGCGCCGGGTGGTCGGGATCAGCGGGCGTTCCTGGTGCCTGCCCGAAGCCCCAGCGCGCCCGCTACGCGGGCATTCATCTGGATTGCTGTTGTGGTGCGGGGATTCGGATTCCGCATCACCCGGCACGAGAGGTCATACCGGGCCGTGGGACTTCCACCGGCACGACGGGCAGATCATTAGAGGTCGCCGAACTCGGTCTGACCAGTGACGACGCGGCCCTTCGCAATACGTCGCGAAGGGCCTCATCGTCTGCGGGATCGGCAAAGAGGTGCGTACGTACGCCACAGCATTTATCGTTGTGGCGTGCGACTATCCTTGAAATAAGGGCTCGGAGCCGGGTAGAAGAGCTGGTGGCGCTGGGATAGCTGGGCGATCTGGTGCCGGACCAGATCGACCTGATCGCTGTCCTGTTCCCTCGTCGCTTCCTGCAGGGACGCCTGGAGTTGGCGGAAGAGGAACATGAACCGCTCCTTTCCGATGTTTTCCAGAACCTGGCTCGCCTCGGTCTGGATGTTGCCGGGAAATGCCTCCGGCCTCCCTTCCAGCATCGTGAGCAGGTTCTCCGCGTGGTCGGCGAGGTCGTCGTCCAGCCCGACGACCAGCTGCTCGGCGGTCAGGTCCATCAGGGCCGGATCGGAGAGCACCCGGATCAGCTCGCGATTGCGCACATCGATGATGTCCTCCAGCGGGATGCGGGTGGCGATGTCGAACGTCAGCTGGTGGTGCTTCAGCAGGAGGGCCACGAGGAAGTCCTCCTTGGAGCGGGGACGCTGCTGCTCCGGTACGGGTTCCGCGACGGTTCGCCGGGACGCGCTCGGGCGACCGCTCATGGTGCTACGCCGCACCTCGGCGAGCACGAGGCGTTCGTCCAGCATCAGGCGGCGGGAGAGCAGGCCGATGTAGTGGCCCTGGACGATGCGATCCGGAATGCCGTGGAGCAGCGGGGCGATGCGCTTCACGGCCTCCGACTTCGCGCGGGCGTCGTCGAGGGAGAGATCCTGGGTGAGCGTATCGATCGCGAAGTCCATGAACGGCTTTGCGTTGCGCACGATTTCGGGCCACTGCTCGGGGCGGCGGCGGATCAGCTCGTCCGGGTCCTTGCCCTCCGGCAACTGGACGATCGCGATCTCGGTGTTCAGCTTGCGCTCGAAGCGGATGATGCCCATCGCATCGGGCACAGGCTGCTCCTCACTGTCGAGGGAGTCGCGCATCGTCTCCAGGCCGCGCATGGTCGCCATCTGGCCAGCGGCGTCGGCATCGAGCGCGAGGACGATCCGCTTGCTGCCCCGCTTGATCAGGCCGACCTGTGATTCTGTGAGGGCGGTGCCCATCGCCCCGACGACGTTCGCGTAGCCGAACTGGTGGGCCGCGATCACATCCATGTAGCCCTCGACGATGACGACCTCATCCGCCTTGCGGATGGCGTCTTTCGCGAGGTCGAGCCCGTAGACGAGCGAGCTCTTGTCGAAGATCGCGGACTGGGGTGAGTTCAGGTACTTCGGCTTGGCATCGCCCATCGCGCGGCCGCCAAAGCCCACCGTGTGGCCGTCGCGGTCGCGGATCGGGAACATGAAGCGGTTGCGGAAGCGGTCGTAGTAGCCGCCGGAATCGCGCTCGGAGGCGAGGCCGGCTTCGGCAACCAGTTCGGCGGGGATATCGCGCGAGGCCATGAACGTGAGCAGGGAGTCCCACGAATCCGGGGCGAAGCCGAGGCCGAACGCCACGACCATCTCGGTCGACAGCTCGCGCTGCCTGGCCATCTCGCGACCGGCTTCGCCCTGGCGGCTGTTGCGGAGGATGTTCTGGTAGAAGGTGCCGGCGAGTTCGTTGATCTCGACCAGCCGCTGCCGGTGAGCGTCGAGTTCAGGCACGGGCGCCGGACCCGAGGTGAGGGTGACGCCCGCTCGCTTGGCGAGTTCCTGCAGCGCCTCGCGGAACTCGACGTTCTCCACGCCCATGTAGAACGTGAAGATGTCGCCTCCCTTGCCACACCCGAAGCAGTGGAAGTTCTGGGAGTCGGGGAAGACGATGAACGACGGTGTCTTCTCCTGGTGGAAGGGGCAGAGACCCTTGAAGCTGCGTCCGGTGCGCTTGAGGCTGGGGACGTAGCCGGTCACCAGATCGACGATGTCGATGCGGTCACGGATTTCGGCGACGGCGTCACGGGCCATAGGAGGAGCCTCCAGACG
>Ga0182740_1001345_pt1 | contig 16927 bp, 11 predicted proteins | sample eDN5th37CKraftBY_FD_128872 | JGI IMG/M metagenome (GOLD analysis project Ga0182740, IMG submission 128872) | Enriched backyard soil microbial communities from Emeryville, California, USA - eDNA 5th pass 37_C Kraft BY (version 2) (version 2) | ecosystem: Environmental > Terrestrial > Soil >...
CGTTTGCCGAGCTTGCAGTAAATGACAGCGATGATGGTGTCGTCGCGCTACTAACGCAACTGCTCGGTATACCTGAGAATACCACCGAAGTTCCGCTTGAAAGCAGTCGGGTAAGCTTCGATGCTAACGTGAAGCACAGCTTCTACTACTTGTTCCAAAAGCAGGGATTGATCACGAACAAGGAGCAGTTGTTCTATCGGCAGAACGAGCCGCAGCAACCTCAGGCGATCAAGGACACGCTCCCGATCCTTCTAGGCGTGTCTGGTCGAGATAAGTTTACGCTTGAGTCGCAGTTGCGCATAGCTATGCGCGAATTGCGCCTGAATGCAAAGCTTCTACAGCAGGCTCGGGAGGCAATCGACAATTCCGAAGAGCGGGCTGTCGGTCTGCTTTCGGAGGCTCGGGCAGTCGAAATTCCCCTTGGAGATGATGAAACGGCAGTTATCGCGCTACTCCGTCGCGCACTGAATTGGGAACCCACTCCGATCCCGGAAGACGATAGCAGTCGTATTTCCGGTATTGAAGGTGCGCTGCTCGACTTGCGGGACAAGCGCCGCGAGGTTCAACGACGTATCGAGGGCGCTCAGCAATTCTCCAAGCGGTCGGAAGGTTTTGAAGTCGAGGCCAATGAGCAGCGCGATAGACTCAGTTCAATCAAGGCTTTGCCGGTGAACAAGGCGACCGGTGAGTGGCAATGGCCATTTGCTCAAACCAATTTGGGAATGGAAATGCCTATCGCCCAGGTTCTGCTGGGCGAACTTGAGTCCCTAGACCGGGAGCTCGCTACAGTTACCGGCGAAAAACCTGCATTGGCTGCGTATCTTGTCGAACAAGAAAAAGCATTGGCTGAAATTGGTGACCAAATCCGAACGAGGGAAATAGAACTTTCCTCCGCAATTGCTTCAAGCGAGATGGCAACCGCTTTGGGCAACCGGAACAATGCGGCCTCGCGAGTAGTCGGCCGGATAAGTCTGTTCCTTGAAGGTCTCGTCCCCAACAAAGAGCTACTTCGTCTCCAGGCTGAGGAGCGTCGCCTCAAAGCTCGCGTGGCCGATTTAGAAGAGCGCCTGGGTGCGGATGACTCTGATGCGAAGCTCATGTCCACGTTAAGTAATATCGCTCTTCATATGTCAGGATACATCGCGGCCCTCGGCGGCGAGTTTTCTGAGTTTCCCGCACGCCTCGACCTGCACAATTTGACCGTGGTGATAGATCGACCAGGAAGGCCGATTTACATGAACAGGACTGGAGGCGGTGAAAATCATCTCGCTTACCATCTGGCCGCGCTTTTGTCCCTGCATCGATTTGCGGCGACATACGAGCACCCAGTACCTCGCTTCCTTATGATTGATCAGCCTAGCCAGGTCTACTTTCCGTCCGATGCTTCCTACGCTGCGGCAGGTGGCTCGGTTGAACAGACTGAGAGCCAGAAGGACGCGGATTTGGAAGCTGTTCGGCGTTTGTTTGAAATGCTGTATCGATTTGTCACCGACGATGCGCCTGGGTTCCAACTCATAGTAACCGAACATGCAAACTTGCGAGAGGACTGGTTTCAGCGATCTCTAGTTGAGACGCCGTGGACGAAGCCGCCGGCGTTAGTGCCGGACGATTGGCCTGATGTACCGTTGCAATAACGGTAGGCTGTGATCTGTTTGTTTTGCTAATTTAATCGTGCCTTTCATGCTTGCTTCCAAGGTGCAGCCCTATTGCTGGATTTTTTTGGGGGCGTGGCTAAAAAAGCCATAGCCTGACTGCCATCATTTCTTCGGGGCGATTTCGCTCTCATGCCAATGGCTGAGGGCGAGCCTTGATAGAATGGAGGCTGCGGCGAAAATGACGGCTCCCAGGCAAGCGAGCAGCACCAATGTTGCGAAGACGCGCGGTGTGTTCAACTGGCTTTGCGCTTCCAGCAACCGAAAGGCCAGCCCGGCATTGTTGCCGGCCTGACCGACAGAGAATTCCCCCACGATTGCTCCGACAAGCGCAAGCCCTCCACCGATTTTGAGACCCGCGAAGAAATGGGGCAATGCAGTCGGAGCGCTCAAATAGCGGATCGTCTGCCATCGGGACGCGCCGTAGGTGCGAAGCAGATCGGCATGATGGCGTTCGGCACTTTTCAAACCCTGTAGCGTGTTCAGCATGATTGGGAAGAAGGCGACGACGAACGCGCAAATCAACTGTGCAGTTTCAGGTGTCGGCACGTAGATCAGGATCAGCGGCGCAATTGCAACAATGGGCGTGACTTGCAGCGTTACCGTGATGAGATAGAAAAGCGCCTCGATCCAGCGAGCTTGCGCCAACAACAAGGCGATGCTGCCGCCGCCAATTATCGCGGATAGCAGGGCAAGCAAGGTGGTCTTCGTCGTGATTCCCAGCGCCGGCCCCAATTTGGGCCAGTCGGATATCAGAGTGGTGACGACTTTATCGGGTCCGGGAAGGATGTATGGCGGCACCTCCGAAAGCCATACATATGCGGCCCAAAAAACGACCATTGCGCCAGCGCCGAGCAGTGGAACGGCGATGCGAAAGGCCAATTCACTCAGGGATGTCTTTGATCGGACCGATCTAGTCTCTGCGGCTCCCACGTTTGTCCCTTCCATGCGGCATTCGTGTTTCGCATACTGAGGGAGGGTTTCGCGGAACTTGCGGGAAATGCAACTTACGATATTCGTTGAAGTCTTTGTAACCGCTTATTGCTTGGACCGCTTTCGCTCTTCCATCTCTTCCAGCCATTCTTTTGCGCGGGCTTGCCGCTCCGCTTTCAGAAGCTGGACATTTGGGTCATCGAGACGAGGATTGATGGGGCCATGAACAGGCTTTCGTCTCTTCTTCAGCCGGTTGATAAGCGACAATCGCTCCTTGATTGCTGCAACGGTTTCCTCATCAACATTTCGATTTTCGTCATATGAGCGAGGAATGTCTGTCGTTCCGTCGAAACTCGGGGGGCGTATGGCAACGATGATGGGCTTTCCGTCCGCATCCAGCTCTTTGCGGAACTGGTTCGTGCCGGTATTGTAGAGGCCGACAGCATAGTTGCCGGTTTCTCTCAACAGCACGCCCTTGTCCGAGAATAGATATGCTCGCTCGGTTCCCGCCAGCGTGACGATGAAGTGCCGTTTGGCGAAATTGACCATGATGCGGTCGAGCGTTCTGACAATGGCCTTCTGGATACGACTGCGGCTCTCGAAAATCGCTCTGGTGTCAGTTGAGGTCCAGAGAAGGCGTTCAATTTTTAACCGGTCTCCAAACTCGTTTATCTCCGTTGATTTGTCTTCGAGCGTTTCGAGTTGCAGGCGTAGGTCGGAGAGAAGCGATTTTCTCTCTTCGATCTCGCTGTTCCGCTTTTTCATTTGAGCGAGAACATCACGCCGCGTTTCTGGATCGTCTGCAATTTCGAGCGACGCCACTAGGTTGCGGTGTTTGCGCGATATCGCGTCGATCTCGGCTTCCGTATCTTCCATGCTCCGCAGAATAGACGTTCTTGAAATCTCTCTTTGTGCGGGATCATAACTGGGATCGCGCATGAAGTCGGTGATGTTGTCGAGGATTGATTTCTCCACCACGTCATATCGAATAGATCCCCGCTCGGCCGTGCATGTTTTTGCTCGGTAGCGATTGTCGCACACCAGGTATTTGAGGGGAGAATTTTTAGAGCCGCCGTCTCGTAGGCGAAGAACGCCACCGCAATGCATGCAGGATACGATGCTCGGGAAGAGGTTCGTTACCTTGTCCCGTTTATTGCCGGTCGAATAGCGCGTTTTTCGCTTCCGCTGCACTCGCCAGAACAGGTCCGGCGCAATCACGGCAGGCAGATGATTTGGAATTGGCGCACCATATGGCACCGTTTTCCCGTCGACACGGTGAGTTGGCTGGTACGTTCCAATGACTGCTTCGTTACGCAAGATGGTGCTGACAGCCGCTTGTTGCCATCCGGTTTCCGCATTTCGGAATGTCGGGATTTTCTCCTCATTCAAGCGGCGGGTGATAAGCAGTTGCCCAATGCCGCTATCGGCCAAATCAAATATGCGCTGGACCGCCTTCGCATTGTCGTTTGGCCTGTACTCGAACTGACCATTCGGAAGCTCGATTTGGTCTAGCCATTGCCACATGTTGGTAGCATAGCGGCCTTGGCCCTTTGCAGCCTTCAACCGGCGTGCTTCGTGTGCTGCCTTTAGGCGCTTGCTTTTGGTCTGGCTCTCCTCGTGGGCACGAGCCATGATTGTCAGCGAGATAATCAATTGCGTGAAGTTGTCGCCAACGCTGTCTGCCGAATACAGTTGATTATCTGCAAGGGTGACTACGATGATGCCAGCACGCAGGATGCTTAGAAACGGCTCCAACGCGTCAATCACGCGTTCGCGTGACAAGCGGTCAAGGCTTTCGACTAGCAGGTAACTGCCGCGTGCAATCTGGCCGCTCTGCACAAGATTGAGGAAGCGACCAAGCGCACCATCGCGAACATTCGAGCCTGTCCATGCTGATACACCGATGTCACGTAGGCTCTCGTCGAGCTCTAGGCCATACTTCTCAGCGTATCGACGGCTTAGGTCCAACTGCCTTCTAAGGCTGTCACCTTTGATTTGCTGCTGGCTACTCATGCGAACATACGAGTAGGCGAGCGTCTTTGTCGCCGTCTTTGTCATACGCGGAACCCTTTAGACTTCGCTAAGGGTACGCCGTTATGGTTGAAAAAACGCTAAGCGTTCCTTCCCCTTAACTATGCTCCTTAGGAAATGTTGTACTTCAAGGGTTATACTTAATCGGGCCTTAACTATTCCCCGCCATTATCCTGCCTGATCGAAGGACTTGGGGACCGGCGTGCCGGCCGTGCCAAGCACAGCCTATTGGAGTGAGGCCATGAGGAAAGTTTTGAGTGGCGTCGTTGCCGTCCTGCTGACAGGCACGTCGGGTTACGCGGCCGATCTGTATCAGCCGCAGGTCATCGAGGCCCCGGTGCAGGAAGCGACCGTCGTCGAGACGGGCGGCTGGTACCTGCGCGGCGATGCGGGCTGGTCCTATAATAAACTGCGCGGCGCGCATTTCTTCCAGGGGTCGAATAGCCTCGATTCCGATTTCGATACGGCAAGCCTGAAGAACGGCTTCACCATCGGCGGCGGTGTAGGCTACCAGATCAACGACCACTTCCGTACGGACGTGACGCTCGACTATATGTTCAAGTCTGATTTCCACGGCTCGACTTCTGGGGGTGGAGCGGGCGGTAGTAGCGCATGTGCCGTGGCTTGCACCTCAACTGACGTCGCATCTCTGACTGCTCTCAGCCTGCTTGCCAACGCGTATGTCGATATCGGCACCTATGGTTCCTTTACGCCTTATGTTGGCGCCGGTATCGGCGGCACTTACGTGAAATGGAATGACTTGGAAAATACTTCCTGCCCCGATGGCGGTGGAGCCTGCGATGATACCTACGTCCACGGCGGCAGGAAGAGCTGGCGCTTCACCTATGCCCTCATGGCAGGTGCAGCAATCGACGTGACCTGCAACCTCAAGGCCGACGTCGGTTACCGCTTCCGTCACGTCACCAAGGGCGACATGTTCGGCTACAATGAGGGCGGCGGCCCCGGCTACGACAAGGGCTTCTACAGCCATGAGGCCCGTGCGGGTCTGCGTTATTCCTTCAACGGCTGCGAAACGGCGTCCTATATCCCGCCGGCCGAAATCCCGATCGAGCAGCCGGTCTACAAGTAAGCCGGCTTTCCGGTTCCCCTTCAGGGCCGCCCTTCGGGGCGGCCTTTTGCGTTCGCGGCAAGGCTTAACGGTTTCTTCATTCCTTAAGAAATATGGTTAACCAAGGGTATAGGCGGCCGTTCTGCGGCCTGCCGCGCCCGTGCGCAACCGCCGGATTGTCCGGGCCGCAGGGAACGAAGAGATGAGCCGCCGTATCGTATCGCTTGGCATTGCCGCCTTCGCCGGCCTCGTGGCGACGGCTGCCGCGGCAACCGATCTCGACATCATCAACGCGCCGGAGATCGACGTGTCCGGGAGCGCGGCGGCGCAGGGCTGGTACGTTCGCGGCGACCTCGGCTATGCCGGCTGGACCAAGGCCGGGCGGGTGAGCGTGACGCAGTCCGGCGTATCGACGGATTTCGACGAGGGGCGATTCTCGCATCCCGTCTCCTTCGGCGCGGGCCTCGGCTACCAGTTCGGCGATATCGTGCGCGCGGACCTGACGGCCGACTTCTCCCGGGACGATTTCGAGGGCAGCGCGGCCTGCGCCGGCGGGGCCTGCGCCTTCAAGGCCGATTATTCCACCGTCGGCCTCATGGTGAACGGCTATGCCGATCTCGGCACGTTCGCCGGCTTCACGCCCTATGTCGGCGCGGGGCTGGGCGCGACCTATCTCGACTGGCGCGATGCCGCCTGCTCCGGGGCAGGCTGCACGAGCGCCGGCCTCGAAGGCAAGGACGACTTCCGTTTCACCTACGCCCTGATGGCAGGCGCCTCCGTGGACCTTGCCCCGCGCGTCAAGCTCGACGTCGGCTACCGCTTCTCCGACACCGTCGGCGGCGCCGCCTTCGGTGCCGGGGCCATGGATGTGCAGGATGACGGCCTTCGCAAGCACGAATTCCGCATTGGCCTTCGCGTTCCCCTCTGGTAGACCGGCCACCGTTTCCATTGCGCCGGATTATTTTTCATTTCCGACATATCGTGCTTGACTTCCGGCAAGCCCTCCCATATCCACGGCGGCGGGACACCCTTCCCCAACGAAGGGCTTTCTATCTGGAAGGATAGCCATCATGACGAAGACCGTCACCCCGCCGGACGTGCGTCCGAACAATACCCATTTCTCTTCTGGCCCGTGCTCGAAGCGCCCCGACTGGTCGCTCGACGCGCTTTCCGATGCTCCGCTCGGTCGTTCGCACCGCGCCAAGATCGGCAAGACCAAGCTCAAGCAGGCCATCGATCTCACCCGCGACGTCCTGGAAGTGCCGGCGGATTACCGCATCGGCATCGTGCCGGCGTCCGACACCGGCGCCGTCGAGATGGCGCTGTGGTCGCTGCTTGGGCCCCGCGGCGTCGACATGGTCGCCTGGGAGAGCTTCGGTTCGGGCTGGGTCTCGGACGTCGTGAAGGAGCTGAAGCTCCCCGCCACCCGCAAGATCACCGCCGACTACGGCCTTCTTCCCGACCTTTCCACGATCGATTTCGACCGTGACGTGGTCTTCACCTGGAACGGCACGACCTCGGGCGTGCGCGTGCCGAACGCCGACTTCATCCCGGCCGACCGCAAGGGCCTGACGATCTGCGATGCGACCTCGGCCGCGTTTGCGCAGAACCTCGATTTCGCCAAGCTCGATGTCGTCACCTTCTCCTGGCAGAAGGTGCTGGGCGGCGAGGGCGCGCACGGCGTCATCATCCTCAGCCCCCGCGCCGTCGAGCGCCTGGAGAGCTACACGCCTTCCTGGCCGATGCCGAAGATCTTCCGCATGACGAAGGGCGGCAAGCTCATCGAGGGCATCTTCCAGGGCGAGACGATCAACACGCCCTCCATGCTCTGCGTCGAGGACTATATCGATGCGCTCCTCTGGGCAAAGCAGGTCGGCGGCCTCACGGGCCTGATGGCCCGCGCCGACGCCAATGCCAAGGTCGTCTTCGATTTCGTCGAGAAGAACGACTGGATCGCCAACCTCGCCAGGGACCCGGCGACGCGCTCCAACACCTCGGTCTGCCTGACGATCGTCGACAAGGACGTGCTGGCGCTCGACGCCGAGGCGCAGGCAGCCTTCGCCAAGGGCCTCGTCTCTGCTCTCGACAGAGAGGGTGTCGCCTACGACATCGGCGCCTACCGCGATGCTCCCTCGGGTCTTCGCATCTGGGCCGGTGCCACCATCGACACCGCCGACCTCGAAGCGCTGATGCCCTGGCTGACCTGGGCCTTCGAGACCCAGAAGGCGACGCTTTCCAAGGCTGCGGCCTGATTTCGCGACCGGCTTCGTCCGCAGGGCGAAGCCACCTTTATCTCCATCTCCCCAGACCGATTTAAGGAGGCCTCTCGTGGCACCTCGCGTACTCGTATCCGACGAACTCTCGGAAACCGCCGTCCAGATCTTTCGCGATCGCGGCGTCGAAGTCGATTTCCAGCCGAAGCTCGGCAAGGACAAGGAAAAGCTCGCCGAGATCATCGGCAACTATGACGGCCTTGCCATCCGCTCGGCCACCAAGGCGACGGAGAAGCTGATCGCGGCGGCGACCAACCTCAAGGTCATCGGCCGCGCCGGTATCGGCGTCGACAATGTGGATATCCCGGCCGCCTCGCGCCGCGGCATCATCGTCATGAACACGCCCTTCGGCAACTCGATCACCACTGCCGAGCACGCCATCGCGCTGATGTTCGCCGTCGCCCGCCAGCTTCCGTCCGCGGACGCTTCGACCCAGGCCGGCAAGTGGGAGAAGTCGAAGTTCATGGGCGTCGAGATCACCGGCAAGACGCTCGGCGTCATCGGTGCCGGCAATATCGGCTCCATCGTCTGCTCGCGCGCCATCGGCCTCAAGATGCGCGTTCTGGCCTACGACCCCTTCCTTTCCAAGGAACGGGCCGAGGAGATGGGCGTGCAGAAGGTCGAGCTCGACGAGCTGCTGGCGCAGGCCGATTTCATCACGCTGCATGTGCCGCTGACCGACAAGACCCGCAACATCCTCAATGCCGAGGCGCTGGCCAAGACCAAGCCGGGCGTTCGCATCGTCAACTGCGCCCGCGGCGGTCTCGTCGACGAGGCGGCGCTTGCCGAGGCCATCAAGTCCGGCCATGTCGCCGGCGCCGGCTTCGACGTGTTCGAGGTCGAGCCCGCCACGGAAAGCCCGCTCTTCGGCCTGCCGAACGTCGTGTGCACGCCGCATCTCGGCGCCTCGACCACGGAAGCGCAGGAGAACGTCGCCCTCCAGGTCGCCGAGCAGATGTCGGACTACCTCGTCAAGGGCGCGGTCTCGAACGCCATCAACATGCCGTCGATCACGGCGGAGGAAGCGCCGATCCTGAAGCCCTTCATCCGCCTTGCCGACGTGCTCGGCGCCTTCGTCGGCCAGGTCACGGAAAGCGCGATCAAGGAAATCGAGATCCTCTATGACGGCTCGACGGCGGGCATGAACACCAAGGCGCTGACGAGCGCGGCGCTCGCCGGCCTCATCCGCTCGCAGGTCGCCGACGTCAACATGGTCTCCGCGCCCATCATGATCAAGGAGAAGGGGATCATCCTCTCCGAGGTCAAGCGCGACAAGTCGGGCGTCTTCGACGGCTATATCCGCCTCACGGTGAAGACCGCCAACCAGACCCGCTCGATCGCCGGCACGGTCTTCTCCGACGGCAAGCCGCGCTTCATCCAGATCAAGGGCATCAACCTCGACGCCGACGTCGGCAGCCACATGGTCTACATCACCAATACCGACGTTCCCGGCATGATCGGCTTCATCGGCACGACGCTCGGCGGCGCCGGCGTCAACATCGCCAACTTCCAGCTCGGCCGCGACAAGCAGGGGGGCGATGCCATCGCGCTGCTCTATGTCGACGGCGCGGTCTCGGATGCGGTGCTGGACAAGCTGCGCGCCAACGAGGCGATCCGCCAGGTCAAGCCGCTGGTCTTCAACGTCGACTGATCTTCGTCCTCCCAAGACGGAATGGAAAAGGCCCGCCGGAATCCTCCGGCGGGCCTTTTCGCGTCATGCCTTCTTCGGCCGGCCCCATTCGGCGACCGCGATGCCGCCGAGCACGAGCAGCAGCGCGACGATGTGGAACGGGTGCAGCGTCTCGCCGATCAGGAACACCGAAAGCAGCGTGCCGAAAACGGGAATGGCGTTGATAAAGAGGCCGGCGCGGTTGGCGCCGATCATCTCGACGCCGAACACGTAGAGCACCTGCGAGAGCAGCGAGGGGAAGATGCCGGCATAGACGACGATGGCCCAGCCGGTCGCGTCGGGAAAGATCGTGGCGCCGCGCGACAGTTCCCATAAGAGGAGGGGAACGGCGCTGACGAGCGCGCCGACGACGGGCGCGGCGATGAAGCTCTGCCAGTGCAGTTCCGGCTTCCAGCGCAGCGAGACCGTGTAGCCGGCATAGACGATGCAGGCGAGCAGCATCAAGAGATCGCCGAAGTTGAACTGCAGTTCGGCAAGCGCCGAGAACTCGCCGTGCGCGGCCGTCACCAGCACGCCGACGAGCGTGACGGTGAAGCCGAGGATCTGGGCGAACGAGGCCTGGATGCGGAAGAGCAGGAAATTGAAGACGAAGATCAGCATGGGAATGCCGGCCTGCTCGATGACGGCGTTGATGGCGCTGGTATAGCCGAGCGCCGTATAGAGCAGGGCGTTGAAGGCGGTGAAGCCGAAGACGCCGTAGAGCAGGAGCTGGAGCCAGTGCCGGCGGATGACCGGCCAGTCGCGCCGCACCTGCGGGGCCATGAAGGCAAGCACGAGGAGAAGCGCGATCGTCCAGCGGAACGTGGTCAGCGCCATCGGGCTCACATGGCCGACGGCGAGCTTGCCGGCGACCGAATTGCCACCCCAGAAAAGCGATGTGATGGTCAGGTACAGATAGGCTCTGATGTTCAAGGGCGGGTCGTCCGGATGGAGGGATGGTTCGGGCGGGGTGCCGGCGGGCGCTCCACATAAGGCGAAAAACCATGCGGTGTCATGCAAAAACCGGAGAGCGCCCGCCATAACAGGGTCGCATTCCCATAGACAACACAGTATAGATGCGCGGGTTTCAAGCCCGGCGCATCTCCATGCGCCTCAACGGTAAAGCGCTCGTGCGCGAAAACGGGAAAGATGAAATGACGAACGTGGTGGTTGTCGGATCGCAATGGGGTGACGAAGGCAAGGGCAAGATTGTCGACTGGCTTTCCGAACGCGCCGATATCGTTGTGCGCTTCCAGGGCGGTCACAATGCCGGCCATACGCTCGTCATCGACGGCGTGAGCTACAAGCTCTCGCTGCTGCCGTCCGGCGTCGTGCGCCCGGGCAAGATGGCCGTCATCGGCAACGGCGTCGTCGTCGACCCGCATGCGCTGATCGCCGAGATCGACAAGCTGGAAAAGCAGGGCGTCAAGATCTCGCCGGAGAACCTGCGCATCGCCGACAACGCGACGCTCATCCTCTCGCTGCACCGCGAGCTCGACGGCATCCGTGAGGACGCCGCTTCCAGGTCCAATTCCGGCGTCAAGATCGGCACGACCCGCCGCGGCATCGGCCCGGCCTACGAGGACAAGGTCGGCCGCCGCGCGATCCGCATCATGGACCTTGCCGACCTCGACACGCTGTCCGGCAAGGTCGAGCGCCTGTTGACCCACCACAACGCCCTTCGCCGGGGTCTTGGCGAGGCGGAGATCGCGCATGAGACGATCATGCAGGAACTGACCTCGGTGGCCGATCGCGTGCTGCCCTACCGCGACACGGTCTGGGTGCTGCTCGACCAGGAGCGCCGCCGCGGCGCGCGCATCCTGTTCGAAGGCGCGCAGGGCTCGCTCCTCGATATCGACCACGGCACCTATCCGTTCGTCACCTCCTCCAACACCGTCGCCGGCCAGGCCGCCGCCGGCTCCGGCATGGGCCCGGGCTCGCTCGGCTATATCCTCGGCATCACCAAGGCCTATACGACGCGCGTCGGCGAAGGCCCGTTCCCGACGGAGCTGACCGACGAGATCGGCCAGTTCCTCGGCGAGAAGGGCCGCGAGTTCGGGACGGTGACGGGCCGCAAGCGCCGCTGCGGCTGGTTCGACGCCGCGCTGGTGCGCCAGTCGGTCGCCACCAACGGCATCACCGGCATCGCGCTCACCAAGCTCGACGTCCTCGACGGCCTCGACGAACTGAAGATCTGCGTCGGCTACAAGCTCGACGGCAAGGAGATCGACCATCTGCCGGCAAGCCAGGGCCAGCAGGCCCGCGTCGAGCCCGTCTACATCACGCTCGAAGGCTGGAAGGAATCGACCGTCGGCGCGCGGCGCTGGGCGGACCTGCCGGCCCAGGCGATCAAATATGTGCGCCAGGTCGAGGAGCTGATCGGCGCGCCCGTCGCCCTGCTTTCGACCAGCCCGGAGCGCGACGACACCATACTTGTGACCGACCCGTTTGAGGACTAATCTCAAGCTCAACACCAGTTCCGTGACGTATTCCAATGGGATAGCGAGCGGACACGACGGAAAGTTCTGATGGCGGATTTTGTAGCAGTCATTCGAAGGGCCGTGGACGGCCTCTCGGACAACAATGCCGAGATGCGGCAGAAGGTTTACGAGAAGGCCCGCGGCGCCGTCCGCCGGCAGCTCGAATCCATGAACCCGCGCCCTTCCGATGAGCTCATGAAGCGCCAGCTCGACAAGCTCGAGGCGGCGATCGGCGACGTCGAGACCGAACACGCCGAAGCCCTGCCGGCCGAAGAGCCGGTGGAGGCGCTGCCGGTCGAGGAAGAGACCATCGCCGTCGTCGAGCCGGAGCCCCAGCCCGTCGAAACCGAGCCGGAAGAGCACGTCGAGCCCGCTGAAGAAGCAGTGCCGGCCGTCGGGGAAGAGCCCGTTGCCGAGCCGGTGGCGGAAGCCGAGCCGGTCGTCGTGGACGAACCCGTTCACGAGGAGCCGATTGCCGAAGAGCCGGTCTTTGTCGAAGAGCCTGCCGTCGAGGAACCTGTCGCCGAGGAACCCGTTGCCGAGGAAAGCGTCGTCCACGAAGAGGTGGTCGCCGTGGAGGCGCATACCGAGCCGTCCTGGCAGGTAGAGGCCGAACCGGCCGAAGACTACGTGCCGTCCTGGCACGAACCGGAACAGGCTGCGGCGGCTGCGGACGTCCATCCCGAACTGCCGGTCGAGCCCGAACAGCAGGTCTATCCGGTCCACGACGCCGTCGTGCCCGAGGCGGAGCCGGTCGCCGATGCCCGCATGCCGGCATCCGAAGCCGAGTGGGACTGGCAGGAGGCCGTATCCGTCACCACCCCGGCCGAAAAGCCGGAAGAGGCCGTGCCGGCGGACGATCCGCTCGCCTGGGAATGGCCGGACGAGAAGGCGACCCGGTCCGACGCCGCGCAGGCTGCGCCCGCCAGGACGAACGAGTGGGGCGATCTCGAAGACCTGATCGGCTTCACGCCGAAAACCGCGGCAGGTGTGGCCGCTGCGACGACGCCCGCGGCGGATGCCGGGCTTGCCGCTGCCGCGGCGGAGCCGGCCCGTGCGCCGCAGCGTTCCTTCCGCGCCGAACCGCGCAAGTCGCGCTTCAGCCTTGCGGCCCTTGCCGCGACCGTCGCGGTCCTTGCCGTCGTCGGCGGAGCGGGGGCGGCCTACTGGTTCAACCGCGATGCGGTGAACGGCTGGGTCGACGCGCGCATCGCCTCCTTCACGGCGCCTTCCGAAAAGCCTGTGGAGACCTCCAAGGCCGGGGATACGGCCGAGGGCAGCCGCAGCCTGCCGGCGAATACGGGTTCCGGGACGGGCGAAGCGGCGGGCAAGGGCAACGGCACCGAAGTGGCGTCCGCATCGCCCGCAAGCGGCGGCAAATTCACCCAGCGCCTGCTGGAGGACGGTTCGGAAGTGGACGAAGGCCCGGCGCCGGCGCTCGACGGCGCGAGCGAAGAGGGCAAGTCCGTCTCCGCACAGACGACGGCCGATGCCGGCGGCGTGGCGGCAGGCGCCACCGAGGGCGCGGCGCAGACGCCGGCCGGCGGTGAGACCGCCACGACCACCGGCGCCGCAACGACCGCTGCGGCAAGCGGCGATCAGGCCGCTGCCGGCGTGGCGCAGAAGATGTTCCTTTACGAGGAGCGCCTCGGCCAGACGTCGCCGACGGCCATCGAAGGCACGGTCGCCTGGTCGACCGCGGAGGAATCGCCGGGCGGCGACGCCAAGCCCGAGCCCGTGGTGCGCGCGCAGATCAACGTGCCCTCCAAGGGCCTGACGGCGCTGATCACCTTCCGCCGCAACACCGACAAGTCGCTGCCGGCGAGCCATATCGTCGAGCTGGTCTTCTCGCTGCCGGAGAATTTCGAGGGCGGCGGCATCGAGAGCGTGCAGCGCGTGGCGATGAAGCGCACCGAGCAGGACCGCGGCGACGCGCTGATCGCCGTGCCGGCGAAGATCACCGACGATTTCCACATGATCGCGCTCAACGATTTCCCGGAAGCCATCGCCAAGAACACCGAGCTCCTGCGTACGCGGAGCTGGATCGACATTCCGATCACCTACCGCAACGGCCGCCGTGCCCTGCTGACGCTCGACAAGGGCAAGGCCGGCGCGGAAGCCTTCGACAAGGTGATGAAGGCCTGGGCCAGTCTCGGCGGCGGGGCGGCCAATCGGTAAGCGCGAAAGCAATTTTATCATGAAAAAGGCCCGGCATCGCTGCCGGGCCTTTTTCATGTCTGTTCGGTCGCCTGCGGTCAGGCGTCTTCGATCACGCGCACGGCGCGGGCCTGTTCGGCCGCGTATTTCTGCACGGCTTCCTGGACCTTCTCGAAGGCGCGCACCTCGATCTGGCGCACCCGCTCGCGGCTGATGTCGAACTCGGAGGAGAGCTCTTCCAGCGTCACCGGATCCTCGGCGAGGCGGCGGGCCTCGAAGATGCGGCGCTCGCGGTCGTTGAGGACGCCCATGGCCCGGGCCAGCATGGCGCGGCGCGTGTCCAGCTCGTCCTGCTCGATGAGCGTTTCTTCCTGGCTGTCATGGTCGTCGACGAGCCAGTCCTGCCACTGTCCGCTGTCGCCTTCGGATGCCTTGATCGGGGCATTCAGCGAGGCGTCGCCGGACAGGCGGCGGTTCATCGAGACGACTTCGTCTTCCGAGACGTTGAGCTTGGTCGCGATCTCCTTGACCTGGTCGGGGCGCAGGTCGCCGTCCTCGATGGCCTGGATCTTGCCCTTCATGCGGCGAAGGTTGAAGAACAGGCGCTTCTGGTTGGCGGTCGTGCCCATCTTGACCAGCGACCACGAGCGCAGGATGTATTCCTGGATCGAGGCCTTGATCCACCACATGGCATAGGTCGCAAGGCGGAAGCCGCGCTCCGGGTCGAACTTCTTGACGGCCTGCATCAGGCCGACATTGCCCTCGGAAACGACTTCGCCGATCGGCAGGCCATAGCCGCGATAGCCCATCGCGATCTTGGCGACGAGGCGAAGGTGGCTTGTGACGAGCTGATGGGCGGCGTTGCGGTCGCCGTGCTCCTGGTAACGCTTGGCGAGCATGTATTCCTGCTGCGGCTCAAGCATGGGAAACTTGCGGATTTCATCGAGATAGCGGTTGAGACCGCCTTCTCCGGCCGTGATCGACGGCAGCGTGTTACGGGCCATTCAGCACCCCTTTCTGAGACGGCTTCCTTGCGGCAAGCCTTGGCACGGAGCTCGATCCCGAAACCGGATCCCCGCCGGAACCATGCTCCCCGTGGGTCATGGCGACCCCACGATCCTACAGATAGGTATGGCGAAACAATGTTTCAAGGTGCCGCAGGGCTTCACGGCTGCGTGAAGGCGGTGGTGGAGACGGATTGTGCGACACAGGCTTGAGATGGGGACGCCGCCCGGAAAATCAAGGGTCCGTGGGTGCGTCCATCGTGCGCAGCGCTTCGATGAGGCGTTCCATGTCGGCCGGCGGCGGGGCCTCGAAATGCATGGTCTCGCCGGTCGAGGGGTGCTCGAACTGGAGGAGGAAGGCGTGCAGCGCCTGGCGGCGGAAACCGTTCACCACCTTGCGCGCATCCTCCGGCAGGCGGTTCGCCTTGGTCTTGAAGGCCGCGCCGTATTCCGGGTCGCCGATCAGCGGATTGCCGATATGGGCCATGTGCACGCGGATCTGGTGAGTGCGGCCGGTCTCCAGATGGCATTCGACCAGCGAAGCGAGGCTGATGGCATCCTCGCCCTCGCCGAAGCGTTCGATCACCTCGTAGTGGGTGATGGCCTCGCGGGCGTCCTCGGCATCCTCGCGCTTGACGGCGCGCTTGGTGCGGTCGGCGCCGCGGCCGAGCGGGGCGTCGATCGTGCCGCGAAGCTGGCGCGGGCGGCCCCAGACGACGGCCTGGTAGGCGCGCTCCAGCGGGCCGGAGCGGCCGTGGTCGGCGAACTGGTCGGAGAGGTGGCGGTGGGCCGCGTCGTTCTTGGCGACGACCATCACGCCGCTCGTCTCCTTGTCGAGCCGGTGCACGATGCCGGGGCGGCGCACGCCGCCGATGCCCGACAGGCTTTCCCCGCAATGGTGGATGAGCGCATTGACGAGCGTCCCCGTCCAGTTGCCGACGGCCGGATGCACGACGAGGCCGGCGGGCTTGACGAGCACGATGAGGTCGTCGTCCTCGTAAAGCACGTCGAGCGGGATGTCCTCGCCCTTCGGCTCGGGATCGCGCGGGGCGGGCATGGTGAACTCGACGACGTCGCCGGGGCGCACCTTGCGCTTGGGCTCCAGCATCGGCGCGCCGTTGACGAGGGCCGCGCCCTCCTCGATCAGCGCCTTGATGCGGCTGCGCGAATAATCGCCGGCCAGCGTGGCGGCGAGCCAGGCGTCGATGCGCCCTTCGGCGTCTTCCGGCACCGTCAGGACTTTTCTTGTGGCGTCGGCTTCTTTAAAGGGGTCGCTCATCGTCTCACTCAAAACGCATTGCCGGAAGGGCCGACATGTCCAACATCGAAACCGACGATCAGGAAGAAAAGCCGCTCGATCCGGTGATGGAGAATGTGCGGCGCAAGATGATCCGCCTCCAGCTCGTCTCGGGCGGCATCATGCTCCTGATGTTCATGGCGGTGCTCGCGGCCATTGTCTATAAGATCACCACGCGGGATGGCAAGCCGCAAGCGGCAGGCGTCACCTCCGGCGTCGCGGTGCCGAGCGATGCGCCCGTCAAGGCGACCGCGGCGCTGCCGGACGGTTTTGCCGTCTCGGCGGTCTCCCAGTCGAGCGGCCAGATCCTCTTTTACGGCGTCATGGCCGACGGCACGCGCCGGGCCTTCCTCTTCGATATC
>Ga0182740_1001347_pt1 | contig 16898 bp, 9 predicted proteins | sample eDN5th37CKraftBY_FD_128872 | JGI IMG/M metagenome (GOLD analysis project Ga0182740, IMG submission 128872) | Enriched backyard soil microbial communities from Emeryville, California, USA - eDNA 5th pass 37_C Kraft BY (version 2) (version 2) | ecosystem: Environmental > Terrestrial > Soil >...
CGACGGCATCGCCTTCCAGACCAACATCCTGGCGCTCAACGCCGCGGTGGAAGCCGCCCGTGCCGGCGAACAGGGCCGCGGCTTCGCGGTGGTGGCGTCTGAGGTGCGTACCCTCGCCCAGCGCAGCGCGAATGCCGCCAAGGAGATCAAGGACCTGATCGAGACCTCGGTGGGCAAGGTCGCCGATGGTTCGGCGCTGGTGCACCAGGCCGGCGCCACCATGGGCGAGATCGTGGCCAGCGTGCAGCGCGTGACCGACATCATGGCCGAGATCAGTGCCGCCTCGCAGGAGCAGAGCGCGGGCATCGAACAGGTCAACCAGACCATCACCCAGATGGACGAAGCCACGCAGCAGAACGCCGCATTGGTGGAGGAAGCCACCGCCGCCGCACGCAGCATGGAGGAACAGGCGCAGGCACTGAGCGAGTCCGTCGCCGTTTTCAAGCTGCAGGCCGCGTCCAGCCAGCCGGCGCGCACGCCCGCCTCAGCCGCGAAGCCGGCCACGCCGCCGCGCGTCTCGCCCATGCCACAGGCCGTCATTCGCAAGCCGGTGGCACGCAAGCCAGAACCTGCCCTCGCCGACGGCGACTGGCAGGAGTTCTGAGCAGGCCATAACGCAACTCCGCGATGGCCGACACCCGACATCGGGGAAGGCGATTGCCTTCCCCGATCTCACATTAGCGGCAGATGTGACCGCTTTCGCTTAAGCGCAACACAGAAAAGTCGATACCGGAAGCGCAACCGGGCTGTTTCCGGTGAACGCAGGTCCGACGTCACGCCGCGATGTGCCTCCTCACATCCGACCCGTCATGCCCAGACGCGGCCAGCATCATTCCACACCATGATCAAGAGAAACCCCATGAAAACCAGACACCGCCTGATCGCAACCGCGATCGTGCTCGGGTGCACGCAGAATGCGGTCGCACAGGAACGCGAGCAGATGTTCAAGCTGAGTGGCTTCGGCACCTTGGGCGTAGCCCATTCCACCGAAGACCAGGCCGACGTCACGCCGGATTTCCAGTCCGAAGAAGGCGTGGGAGCGAGCAACAGCACGTCGGCGCGCCTGGATTCCCGCGTCGCCCTGCAGGTCGATGCGACCTTCACCGACGATTTCACCGGCGTCCTGCAAGCCGTCAGCGAGTATGCCGTCACCGCCTCGTATCGCCCCGAGATCTCGCTGGCCCACGTGAAGTACCGCTTCTCCCCGTCTTTCAGTGCGCGCCTCGGCCGCATCACCGCACCGCTCTACATGCTGTCGGAGTACCAGCGCGTGGGCTATGCCGTGCCGTGGGTGCGGCCGCCCCATGAGGTCTACAACTACCTGCTGCCCATGGACGGCATCGAGGGCCAATACACGCTGAGCGCGGGCGACACCGTCGTGGGTGTCCAGGCGTTCTACGGGAGGATCGATTCGGAAAAGGCTGAAGTCACCGCCATGCGCGGGATCGGCGTCCAGGTCGACCGCGGTGCCTCCACGTTCCGGGTCAGCCACATCCGTGGCCGCGTCTCCTACGTGACGCCTTCCATCAACCAGCTCTTCGATACCTATGGCTCATTGCCGATCCCGCAGCTGGTCGCCGCTGCCGATCGCCTCGACCCGCGCGGCACCGACGGGAGCTTCAGCGGCATGGGCTACAGCTACGATCCCGGCGCCTGGTTCGTGCGGGCCGAGGCGATCCAGGCGGACTACACCCCGTCCCTGAGCGGCAAGACCACGTCGGGCTATGTCAGTGGCGGTATCCGCAAGGGTGCCTGGACCCCTTGGGTGACGTTCGCGCACGTGGAGACCAGCGGACTCGAGCCGCCGGGCGCCCTCGACCCCATCGGGCTGCTCAACATGGCCGTGCTTTCGAACAACAACAGCCGCCACAGCTACACGGTCGGCGTACGCTGGGACGTGCACGACAACGTGGCGCTCAAGTTCCAGGGCAGTCGTATCGAGAATCACGCCGGTTCCTTCGGTGGGTTGGGCAACGTGCAGCCGGGCTTCGAGCCGGGCCGCGGCTACAACCTGATTTCGGCATCCGTCGATTTCGTGTTCTGACCGGAGTCCGACCATGTACATGTCTCCTATCAAGAACGCGCTCCTCGCCACTGCCCTGATGTCCGTCTGTGCCCTGGCTCATGCGGGGGTGGTGGTGGTCGTGTCGGCCAAGAGCGATGTCGGTGCCCTGACCCAGGCCCAGGTCTCGCAGATCTTCCTTGCCAAGTCGCTGGCCCTGCCGGGAGGCGGCACCGCGGTACCGATCGACCAGGACGAAGGTTCCGCCGTGCGTAACGCCTTCTACCGCCAGGTCACCGGCAAGGATGCTGCGCAGATGAAAGCGTACTGGTCCCAGCTGATGTTCACGGGGAAAGCCCAGAAGCCGAAGAAAGTGGCGGGCGACGAGGCCGTGAAGAAGGCGGTCGCCGCAACCCCCGGCGCCATCGGCTACATCGACGCTGCTGCGGTCGATGCCAGCGTCAAAGTGGTCCTCAAGCCCTAGCCCGCATGGCGATGCCGCTTGCCGCGGCATCGCCGGCGCCAACCGAGCACTGACATGAAACGCCTTCTTGCCCTGCCCCTCTTCTGGAAGCTGCTGGCCCCTGCAGGCCTTTCGATTCTCTGCCTGCTGGCCTACCTGGCTTTCAGCACCTCCGTCTTCAAGCAAAACAACCAGCGCCTTCAGGCGGTACGCGACGTCCATTTTCCCGTGCTGGACGCGATGACGCGCAACGTCGCCGCCCTGGATGACGTGATCAACGGCCTGAACGGGGCGGCGGCGGCCGGCGACGCCGACATGCTGCAGGCGACCCGTGCCGAGGCCGAACGCATCACCGCCACTTATGCCAGGCTGCAGAAGCTCGATCCCGAGCAGGCGGCCGCCCTGGGCGATCTGCGCAAGGAATTCGATGCGTACTACACGATCGCGTATTCGGTTGCGGAAGACTTCGTCAAGCAGAATCCCGACGTCGATCCCGACAAGGTCACGCGCATGGCGGAAGCTCTGGAGACCTACCGCAAGCACCTGACCTCGACCCAGAAGCAGGTCGATCAGCGCTTCAGGCGGACCGTACAGACCGCCATGGATAACTCCGATCGCGCCATGCTCACCGGCATGATCCTTGGCCTGGCGGCGATCCTGGCATGTGTCGGCTTCGGCCTGTTGATGGCGCGCGCCATCAGCCGCCCCCTGAAACGCGCCATCGATGTGGCACGCGGGGTGGCCGCGGGCCATCTGGACATGGACATCCACGTCGAGCGGGAGGATGAGGGGGGAAAGCTGCTGCTCGCGATGCGGGACATGCAGCGGCAACTCCAGGCCGTCATCTCCGCCCAACGGGAAATGGCGGGCCAGCATGAAGCGGGCATGATCAGCTACCGGATGGACGAAGCGTCCTTTCCCGGCGATTACGGCATGATGGTGCGCGAGACGAATGCGCTGGTCGCCGCGCATATCGCCGTCAAGATGCGTCTGGTGGACGTGATGCAGCGCTACGCCGCCGGCGACCTGTCGGTCGACATGGATCGCCTTCCCGGCGAGAAGGCGGTGCTCACCCAGGCCATGGACGCGACCAAGGCCAATCTGTCGGCCATCAATGGCGAGATCAAACGCCTGGCGATGGCGGCCTCGTCGGGCGACTTCAGCCAGCGCGGCGATGTGGACAAGTACCAGTACGATTTCCGCGACATGATCGACGGCCTGAACCGGTTGATGGAAACGACCGACGGCAACCTGGCCGAAGTCTCGGAACTGCTGCAGGCCATCGCCCGCGGCGACCTGACCGCCCGCATGGAAGGCGACTTCCACGGCGTGTTCGCCCGCATGCGCGACGACGCCAATGCGACGGTGGCCCAGCTGACCGACATCGTCGGCCGTATCCAGGACGCCTCCACCTCCATCAACACCGCCGCCGGCGAGATTGCGTCGGGCAACAGCGACCTGTCGCGCCGTACCGAGCAGCAGGCCGCCAACCTGGAAGAAACCGCCGCCTCCATGGAGGAACTGACCTCCACCGTGCGCCAGAACGCCGAATCGGCCCGCCAGGCCAACCAGCTGGCCCAGGGCGCGGCCGGTGTCGCCTCGCAGGGTGGCGAGGTGGTCGGTAAGGTGGTCACCACCATGTCCGACATCGAGCAGTCGTCGAAGAAGATCGCCGACATCATCTCGGTCATCGACGGCATCGCCTTCCAGACCAACATCCTGGCGCTCAACGCCGCGGTGGAAGCCGCGCGTGCCGGCGAGCAGGGCCGCGGCTTCGCCGTGGTCGCCTCGGAAGTGCGCACGCTGGCCCAGCGCAGTGCGAATGCGGCCAAGGAAATCAAGGACCTGATCGAAACCTCGGTGGACAGGGTGGCCGACGGCTCCAAGCTCGTGCACCAGGCCGGCGCGACGATGGGCGAGATCGTGGCCAGCGTGCAGCGCGTGACCGACATCATGGCCGAGATCAGTGCCGCCTCGCAGGAGCAGTCGGCCGGTATCGAGCAGGTCAACCAGACCATCGTGCAGATGGACGAGACCACCCAGCAGAACGCCGCGTTGGTGGAGGAAGCCACCGCCGCCGCGCGCAGCATGGAAGAACAGGCACATGCGCTGGCCGAGTCCGTCGCCGTGTTCAAGCTCCACGGCACGGCCAGCTCGCCGGTCCGCAAGCCCGCGGGCGTCGCCACCTCCACGCGCACCGTATCCACGCCCAAGGCCGGGGTCCGCAAGCCGGAACCGGCCCTCGCCGAGGGCGACTGGCAGGAGTTCTGAACCCTGCGGTGGGGACATGCAGTCCGCGCACGGCCCGATCGATCCGGGCCGTGCGCGGGCAGGCACCAGGCCAATAGCCGCGCAATGCGCCTCTGCGGGGCCTGCCTGCGCCCCACGCGTCGGATCGTGATCGAAGACGGTCCTCTGTCGATCACGCGTGCCGGACGAAACCCAGGCGCTGTGCAACCTCGCCAACGTCGCTAAAGATCATGCGACGCACGCCGATACGGTCTGTGACGCCTTCCGCCGGGCCTGCTGCCCCACGCCGACCGTATGACCGAGCCCACCGACTCCCCCCTGGCCGAGCCGATCCGGTACGAGGACGAGGAGAAGTACCTGGTGCGCAACGGACACGAGATCCGGCGCATCCTCCAGGCCCTCATCGAGCGGCGCGCCCTGGTGAGCGGCTGCGCGATGCCGCGCAACCACACGTTTCCGACCTCCATCGTCGAAGTCCTGGACGATGACGACGCGGTCCTGATCGACGGCAGCGCCAGGGAGACCATCAACCGCAGCATCGAGGACGCGACCCACGTCACCTGCGTTTCCCGGCTGGACCGCATCCACGTGCAGTTCCGCCTGCAAGGGTTGGTACGCCTGCACCACGAAGGACAGGTCGCCTTCCGCGCCGACCTGCCCGAGACCCTGTTGCGCCTGCAGCGACGCGAGTACTACCGGTTGCAGGTGCCGGTCACCCAACCGCTGGAATGCGCCATCCCCCAGCACCATCCCGATGGCGAGACCACCTACGAACGCTACCGCGTGCTCGACATCAGCGGCGGCGGTATCGCCCTGGCGGTCCAGGCGGAAAATCCCACACTGCGGCCTTACCGCGAATTCCCGGACTGCCTGCTGTACCTGCCCGACGGCGGTCCCCTGAGCCTGCGCCTGATGGTGAAGAGCCTGCACAGCCAGCTCAACCAGAACGGGACGAAAAGCTGGCGCGCCGGCTGCCAGTTCACCGACCTGCCACGCGGCGCCGACGCGCTGATCCAGCGTTACATCTTCCGGCTGGAACGCCAGCGCAGCGCCCGCGAGCGCGGCGCCGCGTGATGCACGTCGGTTTTCGTGTCGCAGCCCTTCATGTCACACGTTTCCGCACTCAACCTCGCCGCGCGCCCGCCGATATCCCGCATGACTCCTGCAACACGGGCGTGACAGCCGCCATCGGCCTCCCTTCCTGCAGGCGCTATCGCCGTATCGCTCAACCTGCACGAGGCCGCCATGTCATCCGCTCTTTCCCACTCCTCTTCCCGCAGCATCGCCACACGGGTGATGTACGGCGTCGCACTGGTCGCGCTACTGGCGTTCGGCGTTGCCGCTGCGGCCAGCTACCTGCGCAGCAGCCAGGCTCTGTTGACGGGCGCGCGCGCCACGATGGAAGGGCTGGCCAGCCTGGAAGCGCAGCGCATTTCGGGCGAACTTGGGCGCGCCTTCGACGGTAACGAGGCGCTGGCGCACGCGCTGCTGGCCCAGCGCGCCGGCGATGGCGTCAGCCGTGCGGCCGCCGGCGCCGTCATCAGGCGCCAGTTGGAGGCGCACCCCGAATGGGTCGGCGTGGGCACCCTGTGGGAACCCGACGCCTTCGACGGCCAGGACGCGGCGCATGTGGCGGCCGAAGGCCACGACGACACCGGCCGCTTCATGAGCTATTGGGCCTGGAGCGACGGCGCGCCGCTGCTGGAGGCCCTGCGCGATTACGAGGTGCCCGGCGCGGGCGATTGGTACCTGCGCCCGCGCGAGCTGAAGCGCGCGGTCGTCGCCGAGCCCTACGTCTACAAGATCGCCGGCAAGGACGTGCTGATGACCACACTGTCCACGCCCATCCTGGACGGTGACGAATACGTCGGCGTGATGACCGTGGACTTCGCCCTGCAATCGCTGCAGGAACGCATCGCCAAGCTCACCCCGATGGAGGCCGGCTTCGTCCGCCTGCTGACCCCCGCCGGCGTGGTGATCGCCGACCACGACGCGACCCTGCTCGGCAAGCCGTTCGCCGATCCCGAGGCGGCCGGCCTGCTGAAGCAGATCGCCGCGGACAAGCCCGTGTTCCGTGAGGTGGAGGACGCATCCGGCGAAGCGATGGTCGAAGCCTACGTGCCGCTGCAGATCGGCACGGCGGCGGAGCGTTTCGCGCTGGGCGTGGTGGTGCCGCGCGCGGTTCTGATGCGCGAAGCCCGTGCGGTGCTGTGGACCGTGGTCGCCGTGGGCGCATTGGGTGCGGCGCTGCTGTGCGGTGCGGTGTTCTGGCTGCTGCGTCGCCAGGTCAGCGTTCCGCTGGCAGGCGCGGTGCGCGTGGCCGACGACATCGCCGGCGGCAAGCTGGACAGCGAGATCGGCGTGGGCCGCGACGACGAGGTCGGCACGCTGATGAAGGCGCTGCGCAGCATGCAGGGCCACCTGCGCGAGCGCATCGAGCGCGACCAGGTCATCGCACGCGAGAGCCTGCGCATCCGCACCGCGCTGGAGGAAGTGACCACCAACGTCATGATCGCCGACGCCGACCGCACCATCGTCTACGCCAACCAGCCCCTGATGAGGATGCTGGCCGACGCCGAGCAGGACCTGCGGCGCGACCTGCCGGCCTTCGACGTGCGCACCATGGTGGGCGGCAGCATCGACGTCTTCCACAAGAAGCCCGAGCACCAGTCGCGCATCCTGTCGCAGTTGCAGGGCACGCACCGCGCGCAGATCCATGTCGGCGGCCGCATCATGCAGCTGATCATCAACCCGGTGACCGACGGCGACGGCCAGCGCATCGGCTACGTGGTGGAGTGGGCCGACCGCACCGCCGAGGTGATGGTCGAGCAGGAAGTCACCCGCATCGTCCAGGCCGCCGTACAGGGCGACCTGAGCGGGCGCATCGCCGAAACCGGCAAGCAGGGTTTCCTGCTGGCGCTGTCGCAGCAGCTGAACGGCCTGCTGGCGACGATTGCGGGGAGCGTGGACGCGGTCTCGGGCGTGCTGCAGTCCCTGTCGCGCGGCGACCTGACCGCGCGCATGGAAGGCGACTTCCACGGCGTGTTCGCCCGCATGCGCGACGATGCCAATGCGACGGTGGCCCAGCTGACCGACATCGTCGGCCGCATCCAGGACGCTTCCACCTCCATCAACACCGCCGCCGGCGAGATCGCGTCGGGCAACAGCGACCTGTCGCGTCGTACCGAGCAGCAGGCCGCCAACCTGGAAGAAACCGCCGCCTCCATGGAGGAACTGACCTCCACCGTGCGCCAGAACGCGGAAAGCGCGCGCCAGGCCAACCAGCTGGCCCAGGGTGCCGCGGGCGTCGCTTCGCAAGGCGGTGAGGTCGTCGGCAAGGTGGTCACGACCATGTCCGACATCGAACAGTCGTCCAAGAAGATCGCCGAGATCATCTCCGTCATCGACGGCATCGCCTTCCAGACCAACATCCTGGCGCTCAACGCCGCGGTGGAGGCCGCGCGCGCCGGCGAACAGGGCCGAGGCTTCGCGGTGGTGGCGTCTGAGGTGCGCACCCTCGCCCAGCGTTCGGCCAACGCGGCCAAGGAGATCAAGGACCTGATCGAAAACTCGGTGAGCAAGGTGGCCGATGGCTCCGCCCTGGTGCACCAGGCCGGCGCCACCATGGGCGAGATCGTCGCCAGCGTGCAGCGCGTGACCGACATCATGGCCGAGATCTCCGCTGCTTCGCAGGAACAGAGCGCGGGCATCGAACAGGTGAACCAGACCATCGTGCAGATGGACGAAACCACCCAGCAGAACGCCGCTTTGGTGGAGGAAGCATCGGCCGCCGCCCGTTCCATGGAGGAGCAGGCCCAGGCCCTGAGCGAGGCCGTCGCCACCTTCAGGCTGGGCGAGCATGGACACGTGGCCCGGCTGGTGCAGGAGCGCGTGACCCGCATCGCGTCGGCGGCCTCGCCCCGCGCCCTGTCCGAACCCCGTCCCTACTGACCCTAAAGAAACCCTGCCCGGGGCCGATCTAGGCCTTGACCGGTTCCGCCCCGGGAACCCCCTGCCCCTTTCCGGCTGCCACAGGAGCCCGATCAATGAGCGACAACAAGACCCAGGCCGCAGCGAGTGCGGACGAGTTCCTCAGCTTCACCCTGGGAGAAGAGCATTACGGCGTGGATATCCTGAAAGTCCAGGAAATCCGCGGCTACGACTCGGTCACCCGCCTGCCCGACGCCCCCGACTACATCAAGGGCGTGATCAACCTGCGCGGCACCATCGTGCCGGTCATCGACCTGCGCCTGAAGCTGCGCCTGAAGGAGGCGCGTTACGACGCCTTCACCGTGATGATCGTGCTGAATGTGGAGGACCGCGTGGTCGGCATCGTGGTGGACAGCGTGTCCGACGTGATCGCGCTGAACGCCGAACAGATCCGCCCCACGCCCGAATTCGGCGCCAGCGTCGACACCCGCTTCATCTCGGGCATCGGCACCGTGGACGACCGCATGCTGATCCTGCTGGACATCGAGACGCTGATCGACAGCGCCGACTTCGGCCAGCCGCTGCCGGAGCAGGTCGCGGCCTGACGTACCTCCGCGAACGGCATCCAGAGACCGTCGGCCGCAAGGCCGGCGGTCTTGTCGTTTCGGCCCCGGCGACGCGCACCTACGCCTTTAGTCGCGTACATGCGAGACGCACTGAAATTTCGGCTACGCAGGCCGATATCGATCGGGAGGGCCATCGGCGCCCGCCTCCCGAACGCCCACGTACCGCGCCTGCCGCCAGAGATCTCCGCATGAACGTCAATGCCCGCCTCGCCCAGTCCCTTTCCCATCTTCCCCTCAAGCGCAAGTTCCTGATCCAGACGGCCCTGGTCGCCCTGGGCACCATCGCGCTGGCCGTCATCGCCGCACGCATGCAGTACCTGGACCTGACCGGCACGCGCCAGGAAGGACTGAAAGCGCAGACCGAGATGGCGCTGGGCGTGATCGAGGGTTACGCCGACCAGGTAAAGCGCGGCGCGCTGGACGAGGACGAAGCCAAGGCGCGCGCGCTGGCCACGCTCTCCACCATGCAGGCCAACAAGGGCGTGGACTACTTCTTCGTGACCGACGAAGTCCCGACCATGCTGATGCACCCCACCCGCCCCGACCTGATCGGCAAGCCGCTGGACGATGTGCTCAGCCCGGACGGCAAGCGCATCTTCCCCGAATTCGTCCGCGTGGCGCAGGCCGGCGGCGGCCATGTCGATTACAGCTGGGCCAAGGCCGGCGAGGAAGATCCGGTGCCGAAGACCTCGTATGCGGTGCTGTACCAGCCGTGGGGCTGGGTGATCGGCACCGGTGTCTACGTCGACGATACCCAGGCCCAGGCACTGCAGTTCACCTTCATCATGACCGTGGCCGGCGGCCTGCTGGTGCTGGTGAGCATGGCGATCGGCTGGGTGATCGGCCAGTCGGTGCTGGAACCGGTCTCGCGCGCGCTGGCTGCCATCAAGGGGGTTTCGCGCGGCGATCTGAGCGTGCGCACCGGCCACCATGGCCGGGACGAGGTCGGCCAGATGCTGAAGGCCACCGACGAGATGGTGCACATGCTGGAGCGCTTCTCGCACGAGACGCGCGACATGATCCGCCTGCATGCCGCCGAGGACATCAGCCACCGCATGCCGGAGGACTTCCCCGGCGTGTACGGCGAACTGGCCGGCGGCATCAATACCATGATGTTCGAACACCTGGATGCCTTCCGCGATGCGGTCGGCATCCTGGAACGCTACGCCAGCGGCGACCTGAGCCAGGACGCGCGCCGCCTGCCCGGCACGCGCGCCTTCCTGCATGAAGCGATGGACGCGGCCAAGACGAGCCTGTTGGCGATCAATGGCGAGATCAGGCGCCTGGCCGCCGCGGCGGCGGCAGGCGATTTCTCGGTCCGTGGCGACGAGGCCGGCTTCCGCCACGACTTCCTGCACATGGTGCAAGGCCTCAACGCGATGATGGCCACGAGCGACCGCAACCTGGCCGAACTGTCCGCCCTGCTGCGCGCCATCGCCGATGGCGACCTGACCGCGCGCATGGAAGGCGACTTCCACGGCGTGTTCGCCCGCATGCGCGACGACGCCAATGCGACGGTGGCCCAGCTGACCGATATCGTCGGCCGCATCCAGGACGCCTCCACCTCCATCAACACCGCCGCCGGCGAGATCGCATCGGGCAACAGCGACCTGTCGCGCCGTACCGAGCAGCAGGCCGCCAATCTGGAAGAAACCGCCGCCTCCATGGAGGAACTGACCTCCACCGTGCGCCAGAACGCGGAAAGCGCCCGTCAGGCCAACCAGCTGGCCATCGGTGCCGCCGGCGTCGCTTCGCAGGGCGGTGAGGTCGTGGGCAAGGTGGTCACCACCATGTCCGACATCGAGCAGTCGTCCAAGAAGATCGCCGAGATCATCTCCGTCATCGACGGCATCGCCTTCCAGACCAACATCCTGGCGCTCAACGCCGCGGTGGAAGCCGCCCGTGCCGGCGAGCAAGGCCGCGGCTTCGCGGTGGTCGCCAGCGAGGTGCGCACCCTCGCCCAGCGTTCGGCCAATGCGGCCAAGGAGATCAAGGACCTGATCGAGACCTCGGTGAGCAAGGTGGCCGACGGCTCGGCGCTGGTGAACCAGGCCGGCGCGACGATGGGCGAGATCGTGGCCAGCGTGCAGCGCGTGACCGACATCATGGCCGAGATCAGTGCCGCCTCGCAGGAACAGAGCGCGGGCATCGAGCAGGTCAACCAGACCATCGTGCAGATGGACGAGACCACCCAGCAGAACGCCGCGCTGGTGGAGGAAGCCACCGCCGCCGCGCGCAGCATGGAAGAACAGGCGCACGCACTGGCCGAGTCCGTCGCCGTGTTCAAGCTGGAGGCCCGGGCCAAGGCCGGCGCGCAAGTGCGGCCGACGGCGCCCGCCACGCGGCCGGTCAAGGCATCGGCTGCACTGGCTACCGTGGTCCGCAAGCCGGTCGCGTGCAAGCCCGAACCCGCCTTCGCCGAAGGCGACTGGCAGGAGTTCTGAGACGGTGGGCGCGACGACGGGCCCCTCCTGCGACCGCGTTCAAGTAATCCGGCCGAGGGTCGATAAGTGACCAGAAGCCCTCATCACCCTTGGCATCCGATGACCGTCGCACTCCCCGCCTACGACGACGCCCGCTGTCGGATGCCCCCGCACCGCAAGGACACTGCATGCTCGGACGCACGCTGACCTCGCTGGCGCCCGGACGCGACGCACGGGCGACGACGGCGTCCTCGCAGGACAGTCTCTGGCAGGTGCTGGAGCAGTCCGTCGATGCCGCCTTCGTCGTCGATGCCCGCCATCGCGTGGTGCTGTTCAATCCGGCCGCGGAAGCGCTGTGGGGATGTCGCCGGGAGGACGTGCACGGCCTGCCGTTCACGCGCCTGCTGGCCGCCCCCCAGACCGCCGCCTCGCCCGAAGCGACCCTGGCGGCGCTGACCGGAAGTCACCGCGACGCGACCTTGCGACGCCCGGACGGCAGCGAGATCGCCTGCTCGGTATCGATGTCCACGATGGAAGTGGGCACGCACGCCTTCCACACGGCCTTCGTCCGCGACACCAGCGAACAGCAGCGCCAGCTGGCGCGCCTGCGCCAGCTGTCCATCGTGGTGGACAGCAGCGACAACGCGATCTTCATCAGTTCGGCCGACCGCGAAGTCGTCTACGTCAACAGCGGCTTCACCCGCATGCTGGGCTACCGGCTGGAGGAACTGCGCGGCATCCGACCCGCGCAACTGCTGTCCGGCCCGCACACCGACCCGTCGCTGGACGCAAGGATCAACCGCGCGATCTCCGCCGGTGAAGGCCTGCAGACCGAAGTGCTGCTGTACACCAAGTCCGGCCGGCCGCTCTGGCTGTCCGCCGCGATCAACCCCGTGCACGACGAGGACGGCGCGTTGCTGGGCCTGGTCAGCGTGCTGAGCGACATCACCCGCACCAAGATGCACCAGGTGCTGCACAACAAGGTGCTGGACGCGCTGGTGCACGAGTGGGCCGTGACCGACGTGATGACACTGATCTGCCGCGAGGTGGAGCACATCGCGCCTGAGCTGACCGTCTCCATCATCACCGTGGACAGCGAAGGGTTGATGCGCACGCTCGCCTCGCCCAGCCTGCCCGAAGCCTGGGCGCGCAAGGTCGACGGCATGGCCATCGGCCCGCGCGCGGGCGTGTGCGGTGCCGCTGCCTGGCGCGGTCGCGCCGTGCTGGTCAAGGACATCGCCAGCGACCCGCTGTGCGCGAACACGCGCCACCTCACCTCCCCGCTGGGCCTGCGCGCCTGCTGGACGCATCCCATCAAGTCCAGCAGCGGGCGCGTGCTCGGCACCCTGTCGTTCTACTACCGCGAGAACCGCGGCCCCGACGAACTGCACGAGCGGCTGGCCGACACCTGCCTGCACCTGTGCTCGTTGACCCTGGAGCGCGAACAGACCAACGAACGCGTCCACCAGCTGGCCTTCTACGACACGCTGACCGGGCTGCCCAACCGCATCATGTTCAGCGCCAAGGCCGAGCAGGCGCTGGCCAACGTCGCGCAGGCGAACGGCACGGCCGCCGTGCTGTTCATCGACCTGGACCGCTTCAAGCGGGTGAACGATGCGCAGGGCCATGCGGCGGGCGATGGCCTGCTGCGCGACGTGGCCGCACGCCTGAGCGAGGAACTGGGCGGCATCAACATCGTCGGCCGCCAGGCCGGCGACGAATTCGTGGCGGTGCTGCCGATGTGCAGCGCCGAACAGGCGGGCAGCGTGGCCGAGCGCCTGCTGGGCGCGATCGCCACGCCCACCGCCGCCGGCCTGATGACCCTGCACCCCAGCGCCAGCATCGGTGTGGCGATGTTCCCCGACGATGGTCGCGACATCGACCTGCTGGTCCGCCACGCGGACATGGCGATGTACCGCGCCAAGAGCGACGGCGGCGGCGGCTTCCGCTTCTTCAGCGTGGACATGAACCGCCTGGCGCAGGAGCGCGTCTCGCTGGAAACCGCGCTGCGGGATGCCCTGCGCCTCGATCAGCTGCAGCTGCAGTACCAGCCGCAGGTCGGGGGTGGGGACGAGCGGCAGCTGTACGGAGTGGAAGCGCTGTTGCGCTGGCACCACGCCGACCTGGGGGTGATCCCGCCCTCGCGCTTCGTGCCGGTGGCCGAGGAATGCGGCCTGATCGCCGAACTCAGTCTCTGGGTGCTGCGCCAGGCCTGCAAGCAGATGGCCGACTGGCGTCGCCGCGGTATCGACATCCCGCGCGTGTCGGTGAACATCTCCGCGATCAATTTCCGCGAACCCGCACTGTCGCTGCAGATCGCCGGCCTGCTGGACGAACACGGCCTGTCGCCGGACGACCTGACGCTGGAGATCACCGAAAGCGTGATGCTGGACCCGGATCCGGACGTGCTGGAGAACATCGAAGCCATCTACGTGCTGGGCGTGCGCCTGTCGCTGGACGACTTCGGCACCGGCTACTCCAGCCTCAGCCACCTGCATCGGCTTCCGATCAGCGAGCTGAAGCTGGACCAGAGCTTCGTGCGCGACATCGACACCAGTGCCATCGCACGTACGCTGACCTCCTCGGTACTGCGCATCGGCGAGAGCCTGGGCATGAAAGTCGTCGCCGAAGGCGTGGAAACCGAGTCGCAGCACCGATTCCTGACCGAACAGCGCTTCCCCGTGCTGCAGGGCTACCTGTTCTCGCCGCCATTGTTGCCTGCCCCGCTCGAGCACTGGCTGACCGAGCACCGCTATACCGCTGCGGTCGAGGCCGGCCCCGCGCCTGTGCGCGTGGCTTGAAACGGCGCGCGGGGCGGCGAAGTGTGACCGACCGCTCATTCGGATGCATGCACGCGACAGGTGGGCGACATCACCTCAAGTTTTGGTAGGTGAAGCCGATTTCAGGCAGTGAGCCTTTACCCCTCCCTGCAAACCCGGAGCCACTGGAATGAAAATCGCATCCGCCCTGACCCTGTCCCTCGCCGTCGTCGGCGCCGCCCTGCTGATGCCCGCCTCGCCGGCCAACAGCCAGTCGCAGGTCGACAACGCGATCCCGGCGGACATGGCCACCCGCTTCACCGGCAAGGCCGGCACCGTCTGCGGCAAGGTGGGTAAGGCCCGTTTCGCTGAGAACGCCGAGGGCACGCCGACCTTCCTGTACATGGGCGGCAACTTCCCGCGCCACACCTTCACCGCGCGCATTCCCGGCGACGCCCGCGCCAAGTTCAAGCCGGCCCCGGAAGAGCTGGAAGGCAAGGATGTGTGCGTGATCGGCACCATCGAGCGCGACAGCTCGCGCGCCGAAATCGTGGTGAATTCGCCCTCCAACCTGAAGCTGGCCACGATCCGCTGAGGCGCTCCACCGGCAGGGCGCACAGGCGCCCTGCCAGGCCCCGGACACACCCGAGAGCGGCGCGGCGCGCGCCCCGGTAAAGGAAGAACACTCCCATGCAGCGGATCAAGAACTTCAAACTGACGACGAAGATGATGCTGGCCTTCGGCGTCGTGCTGGCCCTTATGCTGGTCCAGGGCATTGCCGCCTTCGTCGGCCTGAACTCGTTGAACAACGCCACCACGGACGTCACCAGCAACGTGCTGCCCAGCGTGAAGGCCGCCGGCGACCTGCAGAGCCTGCTGGGCGAGTACCGCACCACGTCCTATCGCCAGCACGTGCGCGCCAGCGATGCCGTCAAGGCCGAGGCCAAGGCACTGGCCGCGCAGACGGAAAAGAAGATCGAAAAGGCCATCAAGGACTATGTCCCGCTGATCGCCAGCCCGGAAGAGAAGAAGGCCTACGACGCCTTCGTCAAGGAATGGAAGGCCGCCCAGCAGTCCTACGCCGAAGTGCAGGAGATGGTGGACCTGGGCCTGCCCGACGATGCCGTGGATGCCTTCATCGGCAGCACGCGCGACCAGCACCGCAAGGCGCTCGCGGCCATCACCACGCTGATCGGCGTCGTCGACCAGCAGGCACGGGCAGCCAGCGCCAAGGCCGACAGCACCTATGCCGCCTCCAGCACGCTGATGGTGATCATGCTGCTGGCCGGCATCGTGGGCGGCCTGGCCCTGGCCTGGTTCTTCGCGCGCGCCATCGCCAACGCCGTCGGCGAAGCCGTCCGCGTGGCCAACGACGTGTCCGCCGGCAAGCTGGACGGCAAGATCGACACCAGCCGCCAGGACGAAGTGGGCCAGCTGCTCACCGCCATGCAGCGCATGCAGGTGCAGGTGCAGTCGGTTATCGCCGCGCAGAGCGAGATGGCCGCGCGCCACGATGAAGGCCAGATCAGCTACCGCATGGACGACAGTGCGTTCCCCGGTGACTACGGCCGCATGGTGCGCGATACCAATGCCCTGGTCGCCTCGCACCTGCAGGCCATCGGTGATGCACTGAAGATCATGCAGCGCTACTCGGTCGGCGACCTGAGCCTGGACATGCCCAAGCTGCCGGGCGAGAAGGCCAACCTGACCGAGACGATGGACGCCACCAAGGCCAACCTGTCGGCCATCAACGGCGAGATCAAGCGCCTGGCGATGGCGGCCTCGTCGGGCGACTTCAGCCAGCGCGGCGATGTGGACAAGTACCAGTACGATTTCCGCGACATGATCTACGGTCTGAACCAGTTGATGGAAACGACCGACGGCAATCTGGCAGAAGTCTCGGAACTGCTGCAGGCCATCGCCCGCGGTGACCTGACCGCGCGCATGGAAGGCGACTTCCACGGTGTGTTCGCCCGCATGCGCGACGACGCCAACGCCACCGTGGCCCAGCTGACCGACATCGTCGGTCGCATCCAGGATGCCTCCACCTCCATCAACACCGCCGCCGGCGAGATTGCTTCCGGCAACAGCGACCTGTCACGCCGTACCGAGCAGCAGGCCGCCAACCTGGAAGAAACCGCCGCCTCCATGGAGGAACTGACCTCCACCGTGCGGCAGAACGCCGAATCGGCCCGCCAGGCCAACCAGCTGGCTCAGGGAGCTGCGGGCGTCGCTTCGCAGGGCGGTGAGGTCGTCGGCAAGGTCGTCACGACGATGCGCGACATCGAGCAGTCGTCCAAGAAGATCGCCGACATCATCTCGGTCATCGACGGCATCGCCTTCCAGACCAACATCCTGGCGCTCAACGCCGCGGTGGAAGCCGCCCGTGCCGGCGAACAGGGCCGCGGCTTCGCGGTGGTGGCGTCTGAGGTGCGTACCCTCGCC
>Ga0182740_1001348_pt1 | contig 16884 bp, 14 predicted proteins | sample eDN5th37CKraftBY_FD_128872 | JGI IMG/M metagenome (GOLD analysis project Ga0182740, IMG submission 128872) | Enriched backyard soil microbial communities from Emeryville, California, USA - eDNA 5th pass 37_C Kraft BY (version 2) (version 2) | ecosystem: Environmental > Terrestrial > Soil >...
ATCGCCGCCGTCGCGCGCGGTACGACCGTCCTGAATTGAGCTGAAGATGGAGTCCGTCGCCGGCCGCGCGTCAGCGCGGCCCGGCCTTAGAAACGGATGTCAGAAGCGCAAGGCTGGCTTCTGCCCGTTCTCGGACGTTGCCGGGGCACGCCTGACCCGCGTTTCGGACGTCTGCGGCCGCGCCACGGTCGACGGCTTCGCCGATTCGCTGGTGCTTCCGGTGGTCGCCGGCGCAGCTGCCGGGCTCACCGCCGCAGTGGCGGACACGCCGACCGGCTTCACCTGAGGGGCGACGGCCGCATTCGGGCCGGGAGCGGCTGGCGCCGCAGCGGGCGGAGCATCGCCAGAAACAGGCTTCACCGCCGGAGCTTCGGGCGACGCCGCAGGCCGCGTCCGTGGGGCCGGCGAGGCCTCGTCGACCGGACGCGGTCCCCCGCGCGACCGAATGACGCCCTGGATGCGCGAAATCACCATCGCATGCAGACGCGCGGACTTGTCGATGTCGATATGTCCGTAGCCCTGCCCGCTGACGTCGACATTCTGGAGCTGACCACGGAAACCGTTGCCCCGCCGCATATAGGCGTAGTCCCGCTGTGTCAGGTTATAGACCTGGCCGACATTCGACGAAGCCGCGAACGAGCCGGTGCCATCGAACGGGACCACGAGCGCGACCGGCACGCCCTTCTTGCCGAGATATTCAGCCATGTACATGACGGCATCGGCGCCGAGCGAATGGCCGACGAGGACCACCGGACCGTGCTGGCGCGCTTTATATTGCACCGCAATATTGTCGGCGAGGACCTGCCATTCGGAATGATTGTGAACGCTCGCGCTGATACCCCTGGCCTGGATCTTGGACGCCAGATCGTCCATCCCCAGCGAGAAGATGTTCATCAGCCCGCGCAAAAGATACACGTGGCCGTTGGATTGCGGCGCGACTGTGCGCTTCTGCGAGGATTTGGGGGCCGATCGCTCAGTGGACGCCGTCGTCTGCGCCTGCGATGGCGCTGCCAGCGCCACGGCGGAAAGAACGATGGGCACAAGCAACCAACGCTGTCTGATCCCGGTCATTGGACCCGATGCTCCAGTCTTTTTCGTTGATCGGGCCCATCCCTGAATCGCCCGCCATCGGGCTCAGGTTTACAACAGCCACCCGGCGGAACGCCACCTGACTACAAACCTTTCAATGTGAACATTTACCGGTGTTGCCGGTATGCCACGATCCGGATCAGTAGATTCCGGGGATCAGCCGGGCGGTCCGCCGCATGTATTCGCGATAATCGTCGCCGAAATTGTCGAGCATCATCTGCTCTTCCCGGCCGACCCGGAACAGGAACAGCGTTCCGAAGCCCACCAGTCCGGCCGGTCCGGCGATCCAGTTCGGCAGCAGCAGGGCCTGCGCTACGGCCCAGAGGAAGAAGGCCGTGTACATCGGATGGCGCACGTGCCGGTACAGGCCGTCGGTGACCAGCTTGTGCTGCTCGCGCACTTCGAGCGAATCCGACCAGTTTCGCCCAAGCTCCTTGTGGACGCGGTAGAACAGCCACAGCGCGACGGCGAAGATGATCGCCCCGAGCCAGGCCATTACGGGCTGGAACGGGTAATCAGAAAAATGCGGCCTCCCCGATACGACGTAGATGAAGGGGATGATGCCCAAGCCGGTGAAGGAGCAGGTCAGAAGGATTTTTTCTCGGGTCGTGCGGCGATCGAGCCGCGTCTTGGTCTTCCAAGAGCGTCGCTGATGCGGCCAGCGAATGATGAACCAGGCGACCGCCCCGATCACGAGAATCGTTTTGGCGATGGTGAGCGTCACGCTGTTCCCTCCGCATGAGTTGTATTGAGGCTGCCATCGGGCCCGAAGCTCGGCACCACTTTTTCAGGCGCGAACACCCGCATCTCGAGCGGCAGCGGCCCGCAGCAGATCATGTAGTAATCGTAGAAATACCGCTTCTCGTTGCCCATCACCAGTTGACGATGCAGGCGGAAGAAGTTCGCCTTGAACCTGCGATAGGTGGCCCGCTGCAGCATGTCGCGGATATGCACGCGCCGGATCAGGAAATTCGGACTTTGCGGTAACTTCATCGCCGCGAGCGGATCGACCTTATAGAACGAGATCGGATCGGCCATCGTCTGATATTCGATCCACATCACTCCTGGATGCGCGGAGACCCGCCCGACCATCTCGCGCAGCCATCCGGCTTTCGGGTGAAAGCCTATTTTCAGGAGCGAGGAGCCGGTGGACACGAGCCACAGCCGCTTGCCGCTTTTTCCGAATTCCGGGACGAGCTGCAGCGCCCGGTCGACCACCGCGACCTTCAGCGCGCAGCCGAGGCTGTGGGCCGCGAATACGACTTCGTCATAATCGTCGCGCCGCAAGACCTCCGCCAGCGCCTGCGCAAATCCTTCCAGGCGCGAATCGAAGCCTTCCCGCGACCGATGCACCAGTTGGTGCCCGAAAATCCAGTCGTCCATCATGTATTCGAGCAACACGAAGCGGCCCGGCCACATCATCAACAGGACGAAGACGCCGATCGCCGCCAGCGGCCCGGTGAGGATGGGCAGCGGCAGCCCGAGACCGACCAGCAGGGACGCGACATAGATCGAAAGTGCCACGAACCCGACAAGCAACGACACTGGGTAGGCGAAGAACAGCCCGTACCGCCAGTTGAACCGGAAGTACCGGAATGCCGTTCCGGTCAGGAGGAAATCGCCGAAGGCGGTGACGGCGAGCAGCAGGCGCCGCCAGGTCGGGCGCGCAAAGTCGGCGATGACAAAGTCGTCCCACAACAGTGAATTATATTCGGATTCGGTCTTCCAGTTCGGCCCCCCCGCGGCGATCCGCCATGTTCCGATCATGCGCCCGCGGTCGAGCTCCAGCGGGCCGACCTCCGTCGTCACCGACCAGGTTCGTTCCGAGCGGGCAAGCTCGCGAATATACCGTTCGTGTTGCCGCGCCGGGGGAATCGGCTCATAGCCGCCCAGGAAGAAAACACAGCGCTTTTTGACCTGCAGGTCGGTCATCGTCCATCGTGGCCGGGTTGCGGGCTGCTGGTTAGGGAATTGGCAGGCCCGACACAAGGCCGAAACGGACCGTACTGCCGTTGAACTTGCGGCCCGCCTTCGCTATAGGGCTTGCCAAACCCCGAAAGCGGCAGACTTAAGCCGTCCCTCCACTGGGCGTCCGCCGCCTGCCCGCGATCCTGAGAGCACCGATGTCCACTACTTTCGATAAAGTCGCCGATATCATTGCCGAGACGTGCGATATTCCCCGCGACACGATCACGCCGGACAGCCACGCAATCGACGATCTGAAGATCGATAGTCTCGATTTTCTGGACATCGCATTCGCGATCGACAAGGCTTTCGGGATCAAGCTGCCGCTGGAACAGTGGACTCAGCAGATCAACGACGGTCAGGCGACCACCGACCAATATTTTGTGTTGAAAAACCTCTGCGCCCGGATCGACGAATTGATCGCGGCCAAGAGCACCGCCTGAGACGCGGCCGAATGCGATTGTCGGTTCGTTCCTTCAGGCCGTTGCGAACAGGCGCAGGCGATCATGCGGCTTGAATATTTTCAGATGCTCGATCGGTTCGTCGAGGTGAAAGCCGACGAACGATGGATTCGCACGGAAAGCACCGTTCCGGACCAGAGCCCGGTCTTCGAGGGCCATTTTCCCGGCTATCCGCTGATGCCGGGGGTGCTCCTGATCGAAAACATGGCGCAAACCTGTGGATGGCTGGTGAGCGCGATCACCGGCTTCACCGGGCTGCCGGTGCTGGCGGGCGTCAAGGACGCCAAGGTGCGCGGCGCGGTGTTCCCCGGCATGCAGCTTTCGACCGAAGGCAAGATCGTTCACGACGGGTCCGGCTTCGCCATCGCGGACGGGAAGATTCGCTCCGGCGACACTCCGATTGCGGATGCGCGCCTGACCTACCGGCTCATCCCCTATCCGAGCCCGGAATTCCAGAACACCATGGTGACCTGGGCGCGGCAGCTCGATTTCCCGCTGGAGCAGTTCCGCAAGCCAGCCAGCCAAGGCCAAGGATGAAGCCGTGAGCGACCGCCAGGATGTCTGGATCACCGGCGTTGGACTTGTCTCCGCCCTTGGCGAGGGGCTCGATCAGCATTGGGACAAGCTGATGGCCGGCGGCCCGCCGTCCTATGACGACGAGACGTTCGCGCCGTACATCACCTTCCCGACCCAGCCGATCAATTTCGACAGCCAGATCCCCAAGAAGGGCGATCAGCGCCAGATGGAAGCCTGGCAGCGGATCGGCGTCTATGCCGCTGGGCTTGCGCTGACCGACGCCGGCATCGCCAAGAATACCGACATCCTCGACAAGACCGACATGATCGTCGCGGCCGGCGGCGGCGAGCGCGACGTCTCGGTCGACACCGCGATCCTCACCGACCTGCGCAAGATCGAGAAGCGCGACGCCTTCGTCAACGAACGGCTGATGAGCGATCTGCGCCCGACGCTGTTCCTCGCCCAGCTTCCAAACCTGCTCGCCGGCAACATCTCGCTGGTGCATGGCGTGGTCGGCTCCTCGCGCACCTTCATGGGCGAGGAAGCTTCGGGCGCCGATGCGCTGCGCGTCGCCCATGCCCGCATCGCGGCGGGGCAAAGCGAGATCAGCCTTGTCGGCGGCGCCTATAACGGCACGCGGTGGGACCTCGTCCTCCTGTTCAGCCTCGGCACGCCGCTGCTCGAGCCGCCATTCCGTCCGGTCTGGGATCGCGGACCCGAGGGCGCGCTGGCCCTGGCCGCGATGGGTGCATTCGTCGTGATCGAAAGCCGCGCCCATGCGGAAAAGCGGGGCGCAAAGCCGGTGGCGCGGCTGACCAGCGTGCAATCGAACCGCAATCCGCGACAGCCCGGCGATACCACCGCCACGTTGCTGGACGAGTGGAAGGCCATCGAATCGCTGGTGGATCGCAACGCCGGCGTCGTGATTTCCGGCGCGTCCGGCGCTGAACCCGCGACCAGGGAAGAGCATCAGGCGCTCGACACGATCGGCCTCCCGGTCCGCGCCACGGCCTCCTATATCGGCAACGGCATGGAAGCGCAGTTTCTGGCCAATATCGCGATCGGCTGCCAGGCGGTGCGTCAGGGCACGCTGTTTCCGGCCTATGGCAGCGGCGATACGGGCGAGACGCCGCCCGGCGGCGTTCGGCAGGCTGTCGTGACCAATGTCGGACACTGGCGCGGCGAAGGATTGGCGCTGATCGAGCGCATCGATTAGCGCATGATGCGGTAAGCTGAGTGGGGCCTCCCCTCCTCCGCTCGTCCCCGCCAAGGCGGGGACCCATAACCAGGAACGCTGGATTCCCGCTTGCGCGGGGATGAGCGAGTTCGGATAGGCTCCGTTCAACCGGACCACGCTCAAAGGAGATGCGAATGGCGGGCAAAGGATTGCGCGACAAGAAGGGCCGTCCGGTCGTTGTCATCACCGGCATGGGCATCGTCTCTCCCCTCGGAACCGGCAAGGAGGACAACTGGAAGCGCCTGACCGCGGGCGAATCCGGCATCCGCTCCATCACCCGCTTCCCGACCGAGGGCCTTCGCACGACGATCTCCGGCGCGGTGGATCACGTCTATGAAGACGGCATGGTGTCCTCGGAATTGTCCGAGAAGCTGGCCCGGCTCGCCGGCAATGAGGCGATCGAGCAGTCCGGCATCAGCAAGGGCGATTTTCCCGGCCCGTTCTTTCTGGCCTTTCCGCCGATCGAGATCGAATGGTCGCAGCGCTATGCGCTCGCGGATGCGTCCGGCGCCAACGACAAGATCGAATATGCCGATCTCGTCCGCGCCGCGGGCAAGCCGCAATTCCGGCCCTTCTACGAGGAATCGAAATACGGCGTCGTGCCTGAGCGGCTCGCCGAGCATTTCGGCACCAAGGGCTCGCCGATCTCGCTGACCACGGCCTGCGCTTCGGGCGCGACAGCGATCCAGCTCGGCGTCGAAGCGATCCAGCGCGGCGAATGCGATGCGGCGCTTGCGATCGGCGCCGACGGATCGATCACCGCGGAATCGGTGGTGCGGTTCTCGCTGCTGTCCGCATTGTCGACGAACAACGCGGCGCCAGCCGGCGCCTCGCGGCCCTTCTCCAAGAATCGCGACGGCTTCGTGCTGGCCGAAGGCGCAGGCGCAGTCGTGCTGGAAAGCTACGACCACGCGGTCGCGCGCGGCGCGAATATCCTCGCCGTGGTCGAGGGTTGCGGCGAGAAGGCCGACAATTTCCATCGCACGCGTTCAAGTCCGGACGGCAAGCCGGTCATCACCTGCATGCGCTATGCGCTTGCCGATGCCGGGGTCACGCCCGCCGATGTCGACTACATCAACGCGCACGGCACCTCGACGCCGGAAAACGACAAGATGGAATATCTCGGCGTCTCCACCGTGTTCGGCGAGCGGCTGAAGGACATTCCGATCTCGTCCAACAAATCGATGATCGGCCATACGCTGACCGCGGCCGGCGCCATCGAGGCGGTGGTTTCGGCGCTCACGATCATCAACCAGCGGATTCCGCCGACCATCAATTATCAGGTGCCCGATCCGGCGATTCCGCTCGACGTGGTGCCGAATGTGGCGCGCGATGCCAAGGTGCGGCGCGTCATCTCCAACTCGTTCGGCTTCGGCGGCCAGAATACCTGCCTCGTCATCACCGGCGAACCGGCCTGAGGGCTTTCCCCGGGCCAGGCGTAACACCCACCTCGTCCTGAGGAGGCCGCGCAGCGTCCGTCTCGAAGGACGGGGTGGCCCTCGCTGATCGCGCAGGGTTGACGCCCGCCTTGCCCCGGCGATAGGCAAGGCACCCGTTTCCTCCCCCATTGCACTGGAGACCAGCGCCGATGCGTGCGCTCGCCCTGATTGCCGACCGCAAGCTCGACCTCGTCGATCTTCCCGCCCCGCCGCCGCCCGGCGCCGGCGAGGTGCAGATCGCCGTGAAGGCGGTCGGACTGAACCACCTCGACCTCTGGGGCTATCGCGGCATGGCCTTCGCCAAGCGCGCCTTCCCGGTGGTGGTCGGCGTCGAGGCCGCGGGCGAAGTCGTGTCGGTCGGCGACGGCGTCACCAAATTCAAGGCCGGCGATCCGGTCGTGATGTATGGCGCGCTGACCTGCGGCAAATGCAAGGCCTGCGTCGAGGGCCGTGACAATCTGTGCGAGAATGTCGGCGGCGTGATGGGATTCCATGTCGACGGCTTTGCGCGCGAACTCCTCAACATGCCGGAACGCCTCGTCATCCCGGTGCCGGCCGGCGTATCGATGCGGGACGCGGCCTGCGCGCCGGTCGCATTCTCGACCGTGCAGCACATGCTGTTCGACAATGCCAAGCTCCAGCCCGGCGAGACCCTGCTCGTACATGCGGCAGGATCGGGAATCGGTTCGACCGCGATCCTGATGGCGAAGGCGATCGGCTGCACCGTGATCACGACGGCGGGCGATGACGCCAAGCTGGAAAAGGCCAAGGCGCTCGGCGCCGATCACGTCATCAACTATCGCAAGGACCGGTTCGAGACCATCACGCGCAAGCTGACCAACAAGAAGGGCGTGGATGTCGTGTTCGAGCATGTCGGCGGCGAAGGCTTCAACGGCTCGCTGCTGGTGCTCAAGCGCGGCGGCCGCCTCGTCACGTGCGGCTCGACGGCCGGACCGACGGTGCAGATGAATCTGATGCAGCTGTTCCAGCAGCAATACAAGATCTTCGGTTCGTTCGGCGCGACCATGCAGAACATTCGCGAGAGCCTCGACAAGATGGCCGGCGGCATGAAGCCGGTCATCGACATGGAGGTGCCGCTGGAGCAGTTCGAAAAAGGACTGGAGCGACTCGAGACGCGGCAGGTCTTCGGCAAGGTGATCGTCACGCTGTGATGCCCGCCGTCCTCAAGCCGTCGTTGTCGCCGCGCAAACGGGGACCCAAATTGCAGAGCGGTGGATATGGCACCCCGCGTCCGCGAGGACGACTGGCCTGATGCGCATCCGCATTCCGAACGCCGTCCGCGACGTCGTCGTCGGCAATGCCGCGGTCGGCATGATCAGGATGCTGCGCTGGACCGATCCACACCGGATGTCGGATTTCGCGGCCACCGTGATGCGCAAGGTCGGACCGAGGCTGCGCGAGCACAAGATCGGCCGCGCCAATCTGCGGATGGCCTTTCCGGAAAAGTCGGACGCCGAGATCGAAGAGATCCTGCTCGGCGTATGGGACAATCTCGGACGGCTCGGGATCGAATTCGCCCATCTCGACCGGATCTGGGATCACGATCCGGACAATCGCGGCAGCAGCCATATCGATTTCGATCCGGCGTCGGAGGAGCGCTTCATTCAGTTGCGCGATGACGGCAAGCCGGCCCTGGTGTTCGCTGCGCATCTCGCCAATTGGGAGATGCCCGCCCTGCCCGGCCCCGCGCACAACCTGCCGAGTGCGGCGGTCTATCGCGCGCCGAATATCGGCAAGGTCGCCGACATGGTGATGGCGACACGCGGCGTGAATATGGGGCGGCTGATCAAGACCGGGATGGACGGGGCCCTGAAAGCCGCCGAAGCGCTGCAGGAAGGCCTGCATGTCGGCATGCTGGTCGACCAATATTACGTGCGCGGCGTCCCGGTGACGTTTTTCGGCCGGCAGACCAACGCCAATCCGCTGCTGGCGCGACTGGCGCGGCAGATCGAATGCCCGATCCACGGCGTGCGGGTGGTGCGCAAGCCGAATTACCGCTTCTTCGTCGAACTGACACCGGAAATCCCTCCGGTGCGCGATGCCGAAGGCCGGATCGACGTGCAGGGCACGATGCAGGCGATCACAACCGTCGTCGAGGGCTGGATCCGCGAACACCCGGAGCAATGGCTCTGGCTGCACCGCCGCTGGCGCTAGCCCCTTGGCGGCTGGTCCGGGGCTCCGCGCCCCGGAATACCGGCGTTAGCGCCCCGTCTTCACCCGCGTCCAGAGCCGGTTGACCAGGCGCTGCGCCTTCTGATCGCGCGCGGTCACGACATAAAGGCGCTTCATCGTTTCGGGGTCGGGATACACCGCCTTGTCGTTCAGGATCGCCGGATCGATCAGTTTCTGGCTCGCCAGATTGCCGTTCGCGAACGCGACGAAATTGGTGTTCTTCGCCGCCACCTCCGGCCGCAGCATGTAATTGATGAATTCATGCGCTTCGGCAACGTTGCGCGCGTCCTTGGGGATCGCGAAATTGTCGAAGAACATCTGCGCGCCGGTCGCCGGGATCACAAATCCCACTTCGACGCCGGCCTTGGCTTCCGCCGCCCGTTTCTGCGCCTGCTTGATATCTCCGGACCAGCCGACGACCAGACAGATCTCGCCGCTCGCAAGCGCGGTCAGATATTCCGAGGAATGAAACTTGCGCACCGAAGGGCGGACCTTCGCAATCAGGTCGGCCGCCTTGTCCAGATCGGCTTGCGCCGTCGAGTTGGGGTCCAGTCCGAGGTAATGCAACGCCGCCGGGATGATGTCGTCGGCGGAGTCGAGCATCATCACGCCGCAATCCTTGAACTTCGCAAGGTTCTCCGGCTTGAACACGATGTCCCAGGACTGAGGGACGGCGCCGCCAAGGATTTCCTTGGCCTTCTTGACGTTGTAGCCGATGCCGGTGGTGCCCCACATGTAATTGACGCCGTAGGCGTTGCCGGGATCGTAGGTCGCAAGCCGCTCTGCAATCTGCGGCCACACATTGCTCAGGTTCGGCAGCTTCGACTTGTCGAGTTTCTGAAACAGGCCGGCCTTGATTTGCCGCTCGAGAAAATATGCGGTCGGCACCACGACATCGTAGCCGGATTTGCCGGCGAGCAGCTTGGCTTCCAGCGTGTCGTTTGAGTCGAACGTGTCGTAGCGCAGCTTGATGCCGGTTTCCTTCGTGAAATCCTGCAGCACCTGCGGATCGACGTAATCGGACCAGTTATAGACGTTGAGGACACGCTGATTCTGCGCCATCGCCGGCGATGCGCAGGCGCACAGAACAATGGCGGCAGCCGCCGCGAGCGCGCGGGTCATTCGCAATAAAAGCATGTTTCGAACCTATCCGGTTTTGGTCGGCAGACCCGCCTCTTTCCAGGCAATGATCCCGCCTTCGAGATGAGAGTCATGGGGCAGACCCGCTTCCTGGGCGGCAAGCGATGCCGTCACGGAACGACGGCCTGAGCGACAGGCAAACACCACCTGCTTGAAACCAGGATCGGGAATCTGCGCCACGTCGAATGTGGATAACGGCACGACGACCGCATCCGGATAGGCTTCGACGGCGACCTCGTTCGGCTCGCGCACATCGACCAGCAGGATGCGGCCCTCGGCAATGCCACGCGCGACATCTTCCGGCTTCAGATTGTGCACCACCGGGGGCTTGCGGCTGAACCAGCTCATTCGACCTCTCCCGCTTACGGCTCCGAGAGGAACCACCAGGCGGCCCTCTCGTCAACCGGTCCGGCTGCAAAAGCAGCGCCGCCCGGCCTGGCGTCCGCCAAGCTGGACGGGCGCGCGCGCCGCGCTCCGGGACCGCCGGTTATTTCGCCAGCGGATCGGGCCTGACCTGGATCTGCACGGCCATCGGCCGCGCGCCCTTGCCGAGTTCGTTCAGCCACGGCGTGCGGTCACCGCTCGAACTCCACAAGCCGCGCCCTTTCCATCCCGCATTCGGATCGTCGATGCGCGCATCGAGCCCCTTGGCGTAGAAGCCCATGGGATAAGGCACGCGCATCAGGATCATCCTGCCGTCCTTCAACGCGACGAATCCGTCCTGAAGATTGGCGGTCGAGATCGGGATATTCTCGCCGAGGCCGACGGCGTTGTGCTGATCGACCCAGGTGTAATAGCTCGCCTCGGCGCTGTATTGCTCGAAACCTTCGAAGCCCGGCCCCGGATAGCGGTGCAGCGTGAAGCCTTCCGGACAATGATCGCCGGTCGCGGTCGGGCCGTTCAGCGGTCCCTTGCATTTACGCCGGTCGAACGCGATCAGATGGCCGCTCGAGCCTGAGCCCCATACGACGCCGTTCTTGTCGATGTCGCCACCGCGCAGGCCGATAGCTTCCTTGGGCACGGCGTAGAATTCGCTCAGCCTGGTCTTCGGGTCGAACCGCATGAAGCCCGGCCGCCCGGCAAAGATCCCGACCGTGTACCAGATCGAGCCGTCAGTCGGATGCGGCATCACCGCATACGGGCCCGAGCCCGGATTGATGCGGCTGTCCTTACCCTCCTCCGCGGGCTTGCCCGGCTCGGTCCATGCGTCGAGCGTCCCGTTGCCGTTGGCGTCACGAACGAACGGCGCCCAGCCCTGCGCCTTCCGCGCATCGCCGGTCTCGTCCCACACCTTCGTGTTCACCCAGCCCGCGACCTGGCCGGTGCCGGAGAACCAAAGCGTATTGTCGGCGTCATAGCCGAATTGCGGGTGATGCGTGCCGAAACAGGTATCGATGAACGAGTATTTCATCGTCGCCGGATCGAGCATCGCCACCTGACGCGCGCTTTGCGGCAGCGGGAATGCTTTTGCCGAGGGATGATCCGAACCCGCCTTGCAGTAATCGGGATTTGCCAGGCCGCGCACGCTCGCCGCGAGCCACAGGCGCCCCTTGTCGTCGAACATGGAATTGTGATTGTTCGCGCGGGTATCCCACAACACGTCGTCGCCCCAATAGGCGGATGGCATGGTCGGCGCGATGCCGCCCGCGTGACCCGGACCGAGCGATACCGGCATGTTCGGATCGGCAACCAGCATCTTGAAGAAGGTCACTGTGTGGGTCTTCGGATCGAGGATCGGCATCATGTCGGTGGAATATTCCGGCGAGCCGTAGAGCTTGCCGTAGGCATTCACCGTGGGCTTGCGCCGGTCCGACGAGATCAGGTCGTGCATGTATTTGTTCGGCTGCGACCAGTCCCAGGTCGTGACCACGAGATTGCGTTCTTCGCCTTGCGGGCGCGCCGGCTTGTGCTTCGGCAACTCGCCGCGCGCGACGCGATCGGTCCAGTCTCCGAAATATTTGTAGGGCACGCCGCCGAGCTCCCCGGCGATGCGGTTCGTCATCGATTCACCCGACTGGCCCGAGGCCAGCCGGCGCATCCATGCGTCCTCGCCGGTTTCGAAATGGCCGAACTGCGCCGGAATCGTGCGTGTCGCTGCCTGTCCGAGCTGATGGCAACCGACGCAGTCCACGTTGCCCATGCGCTGACGCCAGCGATCCTGCGTGATCTCCTTGGGGATGTCGGTCGCGCCGCCAAAATCCTTGGCCGGCGGGATCCTCATCATCGTGTACCAGTAGATCGCCGGATAATAATGCGCGGCCGCGCGATCGTCCGGCGCCGGGACCGCGGTGTGGTTCAGCACCTGTCCGGGCTTGGCGCGGAGGCGCGGGGAATCGACAAGTCCATACCCGCGCACCCACACCTTGTAATTTGCGACCGGAAGATCGGGAATGACGTAGCGGCCCTGATCGTCCGTCACCACGCTCTTGGTGTAACGGGTCGGCAGGTCTGTGGTTTCGGCGATCACCCAGACGCCGGCTTCCGGCCCGTTCGCTCCAGTCACCACACCGCCGATATCGTCCGCATCGATCGCGACCGGCTGCTGCGCATAAACCCGGGATGACGATCCGGCCGGCATCGCTGTGAAGAACGCGACAGCTACACCGGTCAGAAGCACGTGGCGGGACGGCATGGCAGGCTCCTCCACTGTCGTTTTTGCGATTGTTGGATATTAACAATCGCAATGGCGCCAAATTCGAGGAGCGGTTGATAAAATTTCGGCCTCGACCGGCGGCGCAGCCTTACACCGTCACCTGGGTTCCGACCTCGACCACACGCCCGGTCGGGATCTGGAAGTAGTCGGTGGCGTCGCTCGCGCTTTTTGCAAGCCCGATGAACAGCCGGTCCTGCCAGACCGGCAGTTGAGAATTGGGCGCCGGCTTCAGCGTCCGCCGCGACAGAAAGAACGACGTCGACATGATGTCGAAGCTCCAGCCCAGCTTGCGCGCGATGGCGAGCGCTTTCGGCACGTTGGGCTGCTCCATGAAGCCGAAACGCAAAATCACACGCCGGAAGCGCTCACCGAGCGGCTCGATCCGCACCCGCTCGCTTTCATCGACGCGCGGCGCGTCGGCATATTCGACCGTCAGGATGACATTCTGATCGTGCAGCGCCTTGTAGTGCTTCAGGCTGTGCATGAGCGCGGTCGGCGCGCTCTCCGGATCGCCGGACAGGAACACCGCGGTTCCCGGCACGCGGACCGGTGGCTTGCGCTCGATCATCCTGACAAGGTCACGCAGCGGCGTCTCGAGCTTGCGCGTCTTGCGGAACAGTTCGCGGCTGCCAACGCGCCACGTATACATCACGACCATCAGCGCTGCGCCGAGCACGAGCGGCATCCAGCCGCCATCGGCAATCTTCAATAGATTGCCCGACAGGAAGGTCAGGTCGATCAGCAGGAACGGCAGGATCACCGCGATCGCCGCGGCAAGCCCCCATCTCCAGACCTTCCACACCACCACGAATGCCATCAGCGCGGTAACGACCATCGTGCCGGTCACGGCGATGCCATAGGCCGAAGCGAGCGCGGTGGACGAGCGAAAGAACACGACCAGCACCAGCACGCCGATCAGGATCAGCATGTTGACGCGCGGCATATAGATCTGGCCGAACTGGGATTCCGACGTGTGGCGGATTTCGAGGCGCGGCAGAAGTCCGAGCTGGATTGCCTGACTGGTGATCGAATAGGCGCCGGTGATGACGGCCTGGCTCGCTATCACGGTCGCTGCGGTCGCCAGAAGACCATCGGCAGGATTGCCCATTCCGGGTAAAGCAGGAAAAACGGATTCTCGATCGCCTTCGGATCGGCGAGCACCAGCGAACCCTGCCCGAGATAATTGATCGTCAGCGCCGGCAACACCACCGTGAGCCAGGCGGCGCGGATCGGCCGCTTTCCGAAATGCCCAAGATCGGCATACAGCGCCTCGGCGCCGGTGACGACCAGAAACACCGCACCGAGCGTCAACAGCCCGATCATGCCGTGTGTCGCGACAAAGCCAGCGCCGTACAGAGGATTGAACGCGCGCAGCACCGACGGATTGTCGCCGATATGATAGAGACCGGCCGCGGCGAGAGCGATGAACCAAACAAGAGTGATCGGTCCAAAGAAGCGCGCGACGCTCGCTGTACCGTGCGACTGCACGGCAAACAGCGCGAAGAGAATGATGATGGCGAGCGGCACGACATAGGGTTCGAAGGCCGGAGTGACGATCTTCAATCCTTCGACTGCAGACAGGACCGATAGTGCGGGCGTAATCAGCGCGTCGCCATAGAACAGCGCCGCGCTCACGATCCCGAGCCCGATGATGAGCCCGCCTCTCTCGGGAAGCGCACGATGCGCCAGGGCCATCAGAGCGAGAGTTCCGCCTTCTCCCCGGTTGTCGGCACGCAAAAGGATGATGACGTATTTGACCGTGACCACAAGCAGCAGCGCCCAGATGATCAACGAGAGAATGCCGAGCACCGCCTCTTCGGTCGCAGCGTTACCGCTGCCGACCGCGGCGCTGACGGATTCGCGCACGGCATAAAGCGGGCTCGTGCCGATATCGCCATAGACAACGCCGATGCTTCCGAGGGTCAGCGCGAACAAGCCTGCACGCGGTTTTTCGGCCGAATGCAGAGTGCCGCCGGACTCGCCGGCGGCGACTGATGAAACCATGACGGAATCTCCTTTTCGGAAAATGCCCGCGAATTGCGAGCGGCGCGCTATTACGCCGATCCGAGGGCTTTGTCCTTGCGGCCGCGCGGCGAATTCGCCCATACAGCCATGCTGGCGACGCTGGTCTTCGCGACGTAAAGTGTCTCTATCCGGCTAAACAGACTGCAGATTCCGTGCAAGCCTTCACGTCCGCGTGAAAAATTCTGTCTGCGATTTGCATAAGCAGATGACCGGCGCTGCGCGCCGTTGCCGAGCGACTGGAAAATACCGGCGTTGTTCAGCGCCGCAGCGCGTTACACGGTCACCTGGGTTCCGATCTCGACCACCCGGCCGGTCGGGATCTGGAAGAAGTCGGTGGCATCACTCGCCATCCGCGCGAGGCGGATGAACAGCCGGTCCTGCCAGACCGGCATGCCGGACGTCGGCGAGGGTTTGAGAGAGCGCCGCGACAGGAAGAACGACGTCGACATGATGTCGAAAGTCCAGCCGAGCTTGCGCGCAATCGCGAGAGCCTTCGGCACGTTGGGCTGCTCCATGAAGCCGAAGGTCATCCTGACCGCGGTGAAGTGCGGACTGATCTGCGTCATCGTCACGCGGTCCTCGTCGGGAACGCGCGGCGTATCGGCGCTGGCAATGGTCAGAATGACGTTGTGCTCGTGCAGCACCTTGTTGTGCTTGAGATTGTGCATCAGCGCGGTCGGCGCGAAAGCAGGATCGCCGGTCAGGAACACCGCCGTGCCCGGCACGATATGCGGGGGCCTGCGCTCGAGAGAGTTCACCAGCGTATCGAGCGGAATTTCGAGCCTGCGGGTCTTCTGCCGCAGCAAATGCGTGCCGCGCCGCCAGGTCAGCATGATCAGAATGATTACTGCGCCGATCAGGACCGGAACCCAGGCGCCATCCAGGATCTTCAGCATCGCAGCAAGCATGAAGGCGCAGTCGATGATGATGAACGGCCCCATCAGCAACATGACGAGCGGCAAACGCCACTTCCACAGCTTCCAGAACACAATGACGCCAAGAAGCGTGGTCATCAGCTCGGCCGCGGCGACCGCAAGCACATAGGCCGATGCGAGCGCGCTCGAACTCCTGAACATCAGCACCAGCAGCAGCACACCGACCAGCAGCGTGGTGTTGACCCGCGGCATATAGATCTGCCCGTAATGCGCCTCCGACGTATGCCGGATCTCAAAGCGCGGCAAGAGGCCGAGCTGGATCGCCTGCTGGGTCAGCGAATAGGCGCCGGTGATCACAGCCTGGCTCGCGATCACGGTGGCGATGGTCGCAAGCCCGATCATCGGGAGCAGAAGGTCCTGCGGCACCAGCGCGTAAAACGGATCGGCCACGGTGATCGGATCGCGCAGCACAAGCGCGCCCTGCCCGAAATAATTGATCAGGAGCGCCGGCAGCACCGCGAATATCCATGCGGCCTGAATCGGCTTGCGTCCGAAATGACCGAGATCGGCATAGAGCGCTTCGCTTCCGGTGACGACCAGAAACACCGCGCCAAGCGTGATCAGACCGATCCAGCTATTTTGCGACAGGAACACGACCGCATGATACGGATTCAGTCCGTGCAGCACCGCGGGGTTGGCGTAGATCTGCACGGCGCCGAGGATCGCCATCACCACGAACCAGACGAGCGTGATTGGGCCGAACAAGGCCGCGACGCGCCCCGTGCCGTGCGACTGGATTGCAAACAGACCGGCCAGGATGACAACGGTCAGCGGTACGACATAGGGGCCGAAGACCGGCGACACGGCATTCAGACCTTCCACCGCCGACATCACCGACAGCGCCGGCGTGATGAAGGACGAGCCGTAGAACATCGCGGCGCCGATGACGCCAAGAACCAGCACGATCGGTCCGCGCTGCCCAAGCGCGCGGAAAGCCAGAGCCGTCAGCGACAGCGTGCCGCCTTCGCCATTGTTGTCGGCCCGCAGCAGGATGAAAATGTATTTCAGGGTCACCACCAGAACGAGCGACCACACGATCAGCGACAGAATGCCGAGCACCGTCGCCTTGGTAACGATCTCGCCGTCGGTCGCGGCCATGACAGCTTGCCGGAACGCATAGAGCGGGCTGGTGCCGATGTCGCCATACACCACACCGACGCTGCCGAGCATGAGTTTCCAGAAATGGGGATTGTCGTGTTCCGTCTCGCCGACGGAAAGCGCACCAGCGTTC
>Ga0182740_1001349_pt1 | contig 16857 bp, 14 predicted proteins | sample eDN5th37CKraftBY_FD_128872 | JGI IMG/M metagenome (GOLD analysis project Ga0182740, IMG submission 128872) | Enriched backyard soil microbial communities from Emeryville, California, USA - eDNA 5th pass 37_C Kraft BY (version 2) (version 2) | ecosystem: Environmental > Terrestrial > Soil >...
CTCGGCCTGGGCCTGGGTTGCCTCCGATGTGGCGACGCAGATCACCTTGAGGCCGCCGCGCACGCGGTCGCCCAGCAGTTCGACAAAATGCCTGGCCGTGGAGCCGGTGCCCAGCCCCAGCCGCATGCCGTCGCTCACGGCTTCAAGGGCGCGCGCCGCCGCCTGGCGCTTCAGATCTTCTGAACTCATCCTGTCCTGTCCCGGCCGTCCTGTCCCGGCCCTGCCGCCTGGGGCGGGTCGCCTGGCGCAAAACCCGGTCCACCAGACCCACGCCTGCTCCAGCCCCTGAAACACTGGCTTTGCACGCCGTTCGCGCCGCCGCCGCGCGACGTGGAGCCGACATCGGCCGGGTCCCCTCGCCGCAAAGCGCCTTACCTGGCCTGCGGCGTGCAGACCACCTTTTCGTTGAAGACGTAGCAGATGCTCATCTCGCCGGTGCGATCGTTGATGCGGAACACCCCGCCTTCCCGCTCGTGACGCGAGGTCACCAGCCGGTAATCGCCCGGCGTCTGCGCGCCGCCGCCTTCGCCCGGTCCATAGCACAGGGTGACGCCGACAGAACCCTCTTTCAGGCCATACTGGCAGGCGCCCATCTCGCCGGTGACGCGTTCGACGCGATAAATGCGGTTGAGATCGACCTGCGGCGCGGGAGCGAAATCATAATTGCCGGCGCGCGCCGCCGTGGCGCCCAGCGCGCATGCGGCCAGCGCCCCCGCGAACACCGCGCGCCGCAAACTGGCCGACGCGGCGCGTTTCTTCTGCGACATGAATCCAATCCCCGTGACAAGAAGCGACGAATCGACCGCTGGCGGACCGTGACGGCGCTACTGTATCAGAGTCGCAAACGGCCATATCATGGCCGGCGCGATTTCGGCCGGCGCGATTTGGACCGCCCGGCCCCGCCCGCCAAAAGCCCGCCAGTTCCCTCCTTGCAGGCCGTCGCCCACGGCGGCCGGCGCACAGCCAAATTCCACAGGAGCCCGCATGATCACGCCGCCAACCCTGGTGCTGGACCTGGATGGGACGCTGGTGGACACCGCCCCCGACCTGCTGGCGACGCTCAACGCCGTGCTGGCGGGCGAGCGCCTGCCGCCGGTGACCCTGGACCAGGTGCGGGCAATGACCGGCGCCGGCGCCCGCGCGCTGCTTGAGCGCGGCATGGCGGCCGCCGGCGTCGTCGCCGGGCCAGAGCGGATGGACGCGCTGTTCGCCGCGTTCATTGATTATTACGCGGCGCATATCGCCGATCATTCGCGCCCATTCCCCGGCGCGCCGCAAGCGCTACAGCGTTTTTCCGACGCCGGCTGGCGGCTGGCTGTCTGCACCAACAAGCTGGAAGGCCTGGCGCGCCTGCTGCTCGATGCGCTGGAGCTGACGCCACGCTTCGCCGCCATCGCCGGCGGCGACACCTTCGCCTTCCGCAAGCCGCATCCCGGACACATCCTGGAAACGGTGCGCCTGGCCGGTGGCGAACCCGGGCGGGCGGTGATGGTGGGCGACAGCGCCGCCGACATCAACGCCGCCAGGGCCGGGGGCGTGCCGGTGATCGGCATGACCTTCGGCTACACCGACATTCCGGTGGTCGCACTGAACCCGGACGCCACGCTCGATCACTTCGATGACCTGTACGACGCCGCCATCCGCCTGCTGCCGGCCCGCATCGCAGCCGCCGGGGCCTGACCGGGACGCTGCGCGCGGTGAACCCGCTTGCAACGGCGCGGAAAAAACCCGATCCAGAAGCGAAACGCGTCTGAACCGCCTGCGGCGGAAACGGCGCTTTCTGATCAATCCGGGTGGGGCCGGACGCCAGGCGGCGCCGGATGGGGCTGATGACAATGAAACGACCTGGAAGGGCCGCCTGGACCCGCACGGGCGCGGCCGCCCTGCTGCTGGGGATCGCGCTGGCCGGCGGCCAGACGCAAGCGCGGCCGCAAGACCCGTACTTCCGGACGGCGCAGCGGCAGTTTCTGTCCCTGGAGCCGGAAACGCGCCTGTGGTTCCAGATTTTTCTCACCAGCGCCGGCCACTGGCCAGCCGTGCCCAACATTGGCTATTCGACGCGGCTGTTCGAGGCGACCCGACGCCTTCAGGCGGAACGGGGCGAAGCGCCAACCGGCGTGCTGACGCGCAGCCAGGTGACGCAGATTCTCGGCTCCGCCTCGTCGGTGCTGCACAGCTGGGACATGCGCAGGGTCGACCACCCCACCCGCCGCGCCTGGATCTGGCTGCCGGCAGGCGTTGACCTCCATTTCAGCCGCACGGCGGATGGGCTGGAAGCCCGCTCCTGGCGCAGCCGCCTGCGCATCCGTTTTGAATATTTCCCCGGTCAGAATCTCACCCGCGCCCACGAAGCCACCCTGACCTCCATGATTCGTGGCGGCGACCGCATCCAGTACCAGACGCTGAAGCGCGACTTCATGGTGGTGTCGGGCCGGCAGGGGCCACACCAGCGTTATGTGCGCTATCATGACGACGGCTCCGGGCTGATTGGCTTCGACATGACCTGGTCTGACGAGGAACCGCCGGTTTATGGCGAGCGACTGGCCACCCTGGTTTCCGGCTCGCTGTGGGCGTCGATGACCGGCGCGCCCTTCCCCCGGCTCGATCGCCCTTTCCGCACCCCCTCACGGGGCGACGAAACTCCCGCACAAGAACCCCCTGCTCAAGAATCTTCCCCCAGCGAACCCTGGAGCCATGCGGCGACGCCTCCACCTGCCGGAAACTCCCCAGCCAGCGAGCCGCGCGCATCGTCACAAGCCGCGCCGCCGGCGACGGCGCAGGAGCGTCATGACGACAGCAGTCGCGGCGTCTCGACCGGCTCCGGATTTGGCGTTTCCACGGCGGGCCACTTCCTCACCAACGCCCATGTGGTGTCCGGCTGCCGCAGCATCGCCATCCGCGGCGCTGATCTGGCGACACAGCCGGCGGAACTGCTGGCGCGGGATGAAACCAACGATCTCGCGCTGTTGCGCGCCAGCGCCCCTGCGGAAGCGGCGGCGGTCCTGCCGTTGCGGCCAGGGGTGCGCCTGGGCGAGGCGGTGGCCGCATTCGGGTTCCCCCATAGCGACATGCTGGCGACGAGCGGCAATTTCACGCTCGGCAATGTCACCGCCCTGTCTGGCCTGAGGGACGACAGCCGCTACCTGCAGATTTCCGCGCCCGTGCAATCCGGCAACTCGGGCGGGCCGTTGCTTGACGCGTATGGCAATCTGGTCGGCGTCGTCACCGCCAAGCTCAACGCCATCAAGGTGATGGCGGCGAGCGGCGACCTGCCGCAGAATGTGAATTTCGCGGTGAAATCGGCGCTGGCGGCGAGTTTTCTGGATTCCCGTCAGGTTCAATACGCCACAGGCGGGCCGGGCGAACGGAAGCTGGAGGCGGCCGATCTCGCGGAGCGGGCGCGGCGCGCCAGCGTGTTTGTCACCTGCGCGCGTTAACCCCTCTCGACAGGGGACGGCCGGCGTGCTGTTTCTGGGACAAAGCAAGCCTGAAAAACGCCCAACGGGAGACACGCCATGGACGCCGCCACCGCGCCGACGGTTCAGGAAGTTCTGTACGAGGTCGACAGCCACGTCGCGACCATCACCCTCAACGCGCCGGAGCGGATGAACACCATCTCTGGCCCGATGCTGGATGAGCTGACCCAGCTGCTGTTGCGCGCCAACGAGGACCCGGAGGTGCGTTGCGTCATCCTCACCGGCAAGGGCCGCGCCTTCTGCGCCGGCCTTGACCTGCGCCCCAGGGGGGAAGCCGGCGCCAAGCTGATGAGCTCGGCCTCCTCCCCCACCAACCTGAACCTGCGCAACACGCCGCCCACGGTGATGCACGCCATGGACAAGCCGATCATCTGCGCGGTGAATGGCGGAGCGGCCGGTTACGGCATGGACACGGCGCTGGGCTGCGACATCCGCATCATGGCGAAATCGGCCAAGCTGGCGGCGGCCTTCACCCGGCGCGGCGTGGTGCCGGAATCGGGCGGCACCTGGTTTCTGCCGCGCATGATCGGCTGGTCGAAAGCGGCGGAGCTGATCTTCACCGGCCGCACGCTTTCAGCCGAAGAATCGGTTGAATGGGGCCTCGCCTCCTATGTGGTGGAGGATGACCAGCTGATGGCGAAGGCCCGCGAACTGGCGCTGGATATCGCCGGCAACGCCCCGCTCGCCGTGCAGGCCTCCAAGCGCATGATGCGCATGGGCCTTTCCGAGCAGTTCAACGACCACGTGCACCACGTGTTCCTGCAATTGCTGCCGCTGTTCAAATCGGAAGACGCGGCGGAAGGCATGACGGCCTTCATGGAAAAGCGTCCGGCGGTGTTCAAGGGCCGCTGACGCCCGCGACCAGGGAGGCGCGCCCCTCCACAGGCTTGCGCGCTTCGCGCTGTTCCACAGGCCGGCGTACAAAAGAGCCGTGTTCAAAAACGGGGCGGCCATTGACGGCGGGCGCCGCCCCAGGCCACCCTCATCATCAAACAAATGTGACCGCTACGGCCTGGCCGACGGCTTCCGCACGGAAGCATCCCCGGCATGTCGCGGCGCATCCACAACAAATGCAAAGAGACGGCGGCCCGCATCTGGCGGGCGCCCCCCCGGGAGGCACCCATGAAGCACCTGCTGAAAGCCGGCGTCGCCGCGCTTGCCCTGATCACCTGCGTCGCGGCGGCCCAGGCGGAAACCATCCGTATCGGCGTGCTCACCGACATGGCTGGCCCGCTCTCCGACGCCCAGGGGCCGGGCTCGGTCGAAGCCACGCGCATGGCGGTGGAGGACTTTGGCGGCAAGTTGCTGGGCGAGAAGATCGAGGTGATCGGCGCCGATCACCAGAACAAGGCCGATATCGGCGCGGCCATCGCCCGTGACTGGTACGACACCCGCAATGTGCAGATGATCATGGATCTCGGCAGCTCCGCCGTGGCCATCGCCGTGCAGAACATCGCCAAAGACAAGAACCGCCTCTCCGTCGCCACCGGCGCCGCCAGCAGCGAACTCACCAACAAGCATTGCAACACCAACGCCATCCAGTGGGGCTATGACACCTACCAGTTCGCCAAGGGCATCACCGGCCCGGTGGTGAAGGCCGGCGGCGACAAATGGTTCTTCATCTCGGCCGATTACGCCTTTGGCCATGCGCTGGAGAACGACACCCGCAAGAACGTGGAAGCCATGGGCGGCAAGGTGGTGGGCTCGGTGCGCCACCCGATCAACAATCTCGATTTCTCCTCCTTCCTGATGCAGGCGAAGAACTCCGGCGCCAATGTCATCGCCATCGCCAGCGCCATCGCCGACCAGCAGAACGCGCTGAAGCAGGGCCAAGAGTTCGGCATTTTCGACGACAAGACCAAAGCCGCCGCCATGGCGCTGCTGCTGTCCGACGTGCATTCGGTGGGCCTGAAGGCGGCGCAGAACACCACGGTGTCGTCGATCTTCTACTGGGACGCGGACGATGAGAGCCGCGCCTTCTCCGAGCGTTACGCCAAAAAAATGGGCCGGCCGCCGTCCGAGGCTCAGGCCATGAACTACAGCGGCACGCTGGCGTGGCTGCGCGCGGCGGAAGCAGCCAAATCCGTGGACACCGACAAGGTGCTGGCGCAACTGCGCAGCGGCCCGATCAAGGCGCCATTCATCAAGAATGGCGAACTGCGCGCCGACGGCAAGCTGGTCCGCGATATCTGGCTGATGAAGGTGAAAGCCCCGGAAGCCTCGAAGAAGCCCTGGGACTACATGGAAATCACCGGCACGATCGCCGGCAAGGACGCCTTCCGGCCGGCTTCGGAGTCGGAATGCACGTTGTTGAAGGGGTGAGAAAATCTTGTCAAAAAGCCTAGTTCCAACTCCCAACGCAATCAACGCCCTTGACTGATAAGCACGTTTCACATCAGAAAGGATCAACTCAGATGTGTGGGGGAAGCGTTGGTATCCGACTTACGCGATAGGCGCTTATTGTGCTTGGTCCGGCGTTTCGCCGGATCTCAAATGATTGGTGAGTTTTGTCAGGTGCGGTTGTTCGCGATGTCTCATCGCGAGCGCTCCACTCGATGAGACATCGCGAACAACCGCACCATTATTGGTAAGTGACCAACGACCTCAACATACCCGAGCTGCCGGACTGCGTGGACACGGAGACGATTCGTGTCCACGCACCCTCGCCCGTTATATTTGTTTGCGGTGGCCCATACGACGTCACCAGCCCTGTCCCGCTTTCCTTCAGAGATGCCTTTCTGCGGGCCGCACACAGAGAGCCATTCGCGCGACATACTATATTAGTGGCCGAGGAACTCAACGCCTTTTTCCCCTCTGGAGGCTACAGGGATATCTTAAGTTTTGAATCTGACATAGCCCAAATCGCAGACTTGATAATACTCTTCTCGGAAAGCTATGGAAGCGCAGCCGAATTAGGTGCTTTTTCGGTGGTAGAGGAAATTGCCGCAAAACTTCTTGTCGTGATCGATGAAAAAAACCACAATGATAACTCTTTTATACGCTTGGGTCCATTACGCGCACTTGAAATTACGTACGGAGACAATTCATGCTGCGTATTAAATTGCGATGATATAAACATCAAAAGTATACATACCTTATCTACAATAGATATTTCTGCATTTAATAATATACTAATTGACGCATTCGAACATCGAATCGCCCACGCGCGCGAACGCACTTTATTTGATCGAAATCGCAATGGTCATATCATCAAATTACTCGTTGGGATAATTCAACATTATGGAGCATTAACCGCCGATGAACTCCATGTGGCACTTTTCGGTTTAGGCGTCGATATGCATACCGATAAAATTAAAGATTTATTACTTTGCGCAGAATTTGCCAAGTGGGTTAAGAAAATAAAACGAGGAATAAATACATTCTATTTACCAACCCAAGAAAAGCCCGCAATTCACTATAAGCTGAAAGCCACTATCCCGCATCTCAATAAAGAGCGTTGGCGATATGATATTCGGGAACACTGGAAAAAAAAAGATACGTCCCGCTTCAATTGCATAACGAGCTTGATTGGAAGCACCCGAACATGAGCAGACTTATCAAGGAACTCGCCACGCATACCGGCCTCACTGAAGTGGGGGTTCGCCGAATAGCGGCCAATGCGGCTCTGCGCTATAAGATATATCAAATTCCAAAAAAGGACGGAGGAAGCAGGGAAATCGCTCAGCCTGCGAGAGAAGTTAAGGCGCTGCAGCGAGCTATTGTTGATATTTATATAAAAGCATTACCAGTGCATTATGCGGCAACAGCATATCAACCTGGTTCCAGCATCTTTACAAATGCCACGAGACATATCACCAACTCCGCCATTGCAAAATTTGATTTTCGTAACTTCTTTCCGTCCATCACTTCCAATGACTGGATCAAGTACTGCATCAAAAATGATGTATTCGAATCTATTGACGATACACTGATATCTTCGCAAATTCTGTTCAGAAAAATTCCCAAACACCGGACTTTGCGCCTTTCGATAGATGCGCCTTCATCTCCCATTATATCGAATGTTCTTTTGTACGAATTTGATCACATTATATCAGAATTCGCAAAGATGGAGAACATAACCTATACTCGTTATGCCGACGACATCACCTGCTCCGCCCCCAGGATGGGATATCTTGTTAATGTGGAAAGAACCATTCGAAGAACATTGCGAGACATTCCGTCTCCGCGCCTGCACCTAAACCCCGAAAAAACGATCCGGATTACATCAAAGTACAGAAGGTCGATTACGGGCCTCATAATAACAAATCAGAATAAAATTAGCATTGGACGAGACAAAAAACGCAAACTATACTCACAAATTCATTATGCGATCAATGATAAATTATCGAAATCCGAGATATTAAAACTTTCCGGATATTTGTCCTATATAAATGCGGTTGAACCAGCATTTTTAACCAGGATCGATTCAAAATACGGCGAAGGCACTGTATTCCGCATAAGACTTATGGCATCGGAACATAATTTTTAACGATCCCACAACGAGCAGTGTCAAAACTAAATTTTACTATATCTAGGTTGTAATATTTGATGGATATCATCATTAATCGAAACCATTGCACCCTTTCCCCACTTCCGCCATGATCCCTCCGGAACCAGAACAAACGGTCCGGAGGAAACATGACGACTATCCGCACGGCGTTCGCCGCCGCGCTGTTCGGCGCGACGGCTGTTGGGGCAATGGCTATTGGCGCAACGCCCCTAAGCGCGGCGTTCGCCGCGCCGGCGGCGGCGCAGGGCGCTGACAGGCCGGTGAAGATCGGCATGATGGGCGACCTGGCGTCGGTGTATTCAGACATTGGCGGCAAGGGCGGCATCGAGGCCATCAAGATGGCCATCGAGGACTTCGGCGGCGAGGTGCTTGGCAAGAAGATCGCGTTCGTCGCGGCCGACAGCCTCAACAAGCCGGACCAGGCCTCCGCCATCGCCCGCCAGTGGTATGACAATGACGGCGTCGACGTCATTCTCGATCTGCCGACATCGGCCACGGCGCTGGCGACCATGCAGATCGCCAATGATCGCAAGAAGATTGTGATGGTGACGGGCGCCGGCAGCTCCGACATCACCGGCAAGCACTGCTCGCCCTACACCGCCCACTGGACCTGGGACACTTACGCCAACGGCAAGACCGTCGGCCAGGCTATTGTGAAAGAGGGCGGCGACACCTGGTTCTTCATCACCGCCGACTATGTGTTTGGCCACTCGCTGGAGCGCGACACCAGCGAATTCGTCAAGGCGGCCGGCGGCAAGGTGCTGGGCAGCGCCAGGCACCCGCTCAACAACCAGGACTTCTCCTCCTTCCTGCTCCAGGCCCAGAGTTCGAAGGCAAAGATCGTCGGCCTGGCCAATGGCGGCGGCGACACCATCAATTCCATCAAACAGGCGGCTGAGTTCGGCCTGGGGCAGAGCGGCCAGAAGCTTGCCGGCCTGGTGATGTTCATCTCCGACATCCACAGCCTGGGCCTGAAGACCGCCCAGGGCCTGGTAATCACCGAGGCATGGTACTGGGACAAGGACGAGAAGACCCGCGAGTTCGCCAACCGCTTCTTCAAGAGCACCGGCCGCATGCCGACCATGAACCAGGCGGCGAACTGGAGCGCTGTCACCCATTACCTCAAGGCGGTGAAGGCCGTGGGCTCCACCGACGCCGACAAGGTGATGGCGAAGATGCGCGAAACCCCGGTGAAGGACATGTTCACCGACAATGGCGTGCTGCGCCAGGACGGCCGCATGGTGCACTCCATGCTGCTGCTGGAAGTGAAGAAGCCGGAAGAATCGAAGAAGCCCTGGGACTATTACAAGATCATCGCTGAAGTGCCTGGCGACCAGGCGTTCCGCCCCCTCAAGGACGGCGGCTGTCCGCTGGTGAAGTAAACTCGCCCCTACAGCTCCGGCGCCCTGGCGCGCTTCAGGAATGCTGGCTCCTGGGATGCGCGGTCTGCTGGCCCTGTCCCGTTGCCCCCACGAAACGTGGAAGCTGGCCTTTCGGGAAAGCGCCCCAGGGCGAAGTCTGGCTGCCCCAACCCCGGCGCGCGCCCAATTCACGGGCGCGTATTTTTTTGGCACGGTCCGGCAGCCAGAATCCCGTCGGGCTCCGCCTCCGGTAACCGCGCGCTCACGCAACGCGCGCACACGCCCCCATACCTGCGCCCCGGCGGGCAAGTATTGGCGTGACGCGCGCCTGCAAATTCTTCCAGGCGCCAAACGCCTGACCAGGAGCGCGTTCCGGATCAAGAAGAGCGCCGCAGGCTGGCCGCCCCGCCCCGACGTCAGGCGGCGCGCCCGCGCGCGAGTCATGACAGGAACACAATCCTATAGAATTGATGATAATGCCTGTACGACATACAGGAAAATCTGATAATATTCTCATATATATTCATATATATCATTGGATAAACAATGCATAACAACCAACAGTTGCTTGCGACACAATTCGTGACACTGTTCACGGTCCTTGATCCACTGAGCCATGTGGCGCTTTTCCTTGCGCTGACAGGTCATTTCAGCCCCAGGCAGAAGCAGACCGCCGCGATTACCGGCGTCGCCACGGCGTTCCTTGTGCTCGCGGCCTTTGGGCTGGGCGGCCAGGCCCTGCTGAAAACCATGGGCGTATCCTTGCGATCGTTCCAGATAGCCGGGGGCGTCATCATGTTGGTGTTCGCCATGACCATGGTTCTGGGTTCCGGCGAGATCGCCCACGAAAGCGGGGCGGGTAAATCAGGCTCGCCGTTTGACACCGCCATCTACCCCCTGGCGGTCCCTGTGATCGCTGGTCCGGCGGCGCTTCTCTGCATGGTTCTGATGATGGACGGCGTGAACAACACGGCCAACGCCAGCCGCATCCAGGTTCTGGGCGTGCTGGTCGCCGTGCTGGCGTTGCTGCTGCTCGCGTTACTGCTTGGCGATCGTATCTCCCGCGCTATAGGAAACGGCGGCGCCAATCTGCTGCGGCGCATTCTGGGCATGGTACTGGCAGCAGTCGCGGTCAATACGACCCTTGCGGCCGTGGGCAGCTGGCTCGAACTGCCGCCAATCTGAGCATGGACCGGCCATTTCCTGAAAGACCGCCCCACCCCGCCATACTGGAACACGACGGTTCGCAAACATGACGGAATCAGCAAGAGCCCCGCCGGCGCGTGCAAAACAGGACAACGGGCCGGAACAAAATCCGCGAAAATGCTCCGCCATCGCATAAGCCTGCCCTGCCATCGGTCAGGCTCATCCAGCCATATCATCACGCCCTGGCGCAATGGACGCTACCCATGTGAATGGCGTCGGCTTCGCGCGAAATCAGACAGCTCCCATCCGGGAACCAGCCTTCAAATACGGATGCAGCTGAATGGAAAATGGTGGGCGGTACTGGGATTGAACCAGTGACCCCACGCGTGTGAAGCGTGTGCTCTCCCGCTGAGCTAACCGCCCTAACCGGTTGCGACGCGTTACCGTCGCCGGGAATGCGCCACTCATAGGCGCCGCCGCGGATGCCGTCAAGCGGCCGCCGCGCCGTCATGCACAGTTTCCCCAATGGCTGCTTCTGGCGCCCCATCGTGGCCGCCGGCAACTGTTGCCCATGCGTCACGCGCGTCTGGCAATCGCCCCCCTGGAGGTCGCGCCGGATTGCCTGTTAACCCCACCTTGAGCATTTTGTCGCAAACAAGGGAACATTGCGCCCCTTCGGCGTATTTCCCGATATGAACGCCACATTTCACCCCGGACGAGGCAATGATGCGTCGCTTGACTTTCGGTATGGTCGGTCTGTTGGCTGGACTGGCGTCGTTCGCGCCGTCTGCATTTGCCTATCCCGAGATCGATCCGCTCACCCGCCAGCCTCTCGTCTATGATGCTCCCAACTTCAGGGCGAAGGCGACGAATATCCCGCGCGCGGTCGTGGAGTTTCCCGGCAAGTACGCGCCGGGCACCATCGTGATTTCCACCTCGGAGCGCCGGCTGTACTTCGTGCTGCCGGACGGCAAGGCCATCCGTTATGGCATCGGCGTTGGACGCGAAGGCTTCTCGTGGGCCGGCACCGAGCGCGTCACCATGAAGCGCGAGTGGCCGACCTGGACGCCGCCCGCCTCCATGCTGAAGCGTCGCCCCGACCTGCCCCGCTTCATGCCCGGCGGCGAGGACAATCCGATGGGCGCGCGCGCCCTCTATCTCGGCAACACCCTCTATCGCATCCACGGCTCCAACGAGCCGGAGACGATTGGCCAGGCTGTTTCGTCCGGCTGCATCCGCATGATGAACGAGGATGTGATTGACCTCTACGCCCGCGTGCCCGTTGGCACCCGCGTGGTAGTTATGCGCTGAGCCGGCTTCCGGCAGCCGCAAGAGAAGCAGAAAGGGCCGGAAATTCCGGCCCTTTTTTTTCGTGGGCGAACGACCGCAGGCGGCGGCTGTCCCGGCAATCCATTCCCGCCCAACATTCGCCGGCCCAACCGGCGCGCGTCGCGGCAAGGTGATGACGACAACCGGCGGTCTGGACGGGCGGGTTAGCGGCCCATGCCCTTATGGGCGAGTTCGGCCAGGTACTCCGCCCACATGGCGTCCTGTCCCACAACCATGCGACGCAACAGGCGCCAGCCATACAGGCCGGTGTCGTGGCCATCGTCGAAAACGATGCGGACCGCATAATTGCCTATGGGCTCCAGCGCCGCTATCCGCACGTCGCGCTTGCCGCCAACGGTCTTGCGGTCGGCGGCGCCATGACCCCGCACCTCGGCGGACGGGCTCCAGACGCGCAGGAACTCGGCCGACAACACGCCGCTGACCCCATCGTCAAACGTAACGGCCAGCCCATCCCTGGCGGAAAGCAGCCGCAGCTCTTCCGGCCATGCTCCATCATCACCCGCGCCGCGCCCAGTCATGCCCGCTCTCCAACCCGAACCAGGGCGGTGAGGATAGCGACGCGCCCGCCGCCTGCAAAGCGCCCGCCAATGGACGCCTCATAACGCGCGACGCTGACGTCAGGCCAACGCCCTTTCCACCGGGGCGCCGTGCAAGACATCCGGCGCATCCGGCGCCAGCGCTCCGGGCCCCCGCGGCCCCAAAAAGCAAAACGCCAGCCCGAGGAAGCTGGCGTTTTCCCTGCTCTGGCCGGCGCCATGGCCTGGCCATCATCAATCAGCCCTACCCTCCCCTTGCGCGGGCGCGGATCATGAAATTGTCGAAGGTGTATTCAGCCACCTGCCACCACAGATAGGAGTCGTTGCGGAAGGTGCGAACGGCGTCGTACACCTTCTTGAACTCGGGGTTCTTGGCCGAAATTTCATCATAAAGCTGGTTCGAAACCTTGTAACAGGCCTCCATGACGTCCTGTGGGAATGCCCGGAGCTGGGCGCCGCCGGCGACCAGACGCTTGATGGCGCCCGGGTTCTTGGCGTCGTAATTCGCCTGCATCTGCTGGTTGGCCATCAGCGCCGCCGTGCGCACCACCGCCTGGTAGGTTTTCGGCAGTTCGTTGAATTTGGCCTGATTGAAGAAGAAGTTCAGGGCGGCGCAGCCCTCCCACCAGCCGGGATAGTAGTAATATTTGGCGACGCGCGCGAAGCCGAGCTTTTCGTCGTCATAGGGGCCGACCCATTCGGCGGCGTCAATGGTGCCCTTTTCCAGCGCCGGATAGATGTCGCCGCCGGCGATCTGCTGCGGCACGCCGCCAAGACGTTGCAAAATCTGGCCCGCAATGCCGGCGATGCGCATCTTCAACCCGTTCAGGTCCTGAACCGAATTGATTTCCTTGCGAAACCAGCCGCCCATCTGGGTGCCGGTGTTGCCGCCAGGAAGCATGGTCACGTTATATTTCTTGTAGAACTCATTCATCATGTCCAGACCGCCGCCGGTAAGAAACCAGGCGTTGATCATGCGCGCGTTGAGGCCAAAGGGTATCGCCGAGCCAAAGGCAAAAGTAGGATCCTTGCCGACGTAATAATAGGAAGCCGTGTGGCACATCTCCACGGTGCTGGCCTGTACGGCGTCCAGCGCCTGAAGACCAGGCACGATTTCATTCGACGCAAAAACGTGGATCTGGAACTTGCCGTCGGTCATATCCGAAACGGCCCTGGCGAAATCTTCCGCCGCGCCGAAAATAGTATCCAGCGACTTGGGAAAACTCGACGTACAACGCCAGCGCACTTCTGGCGCAGACTGGGCGATGGCTGGAGAAGCAACCGCAGCGCCCACAACGCCTGTGCTGGCGGCCTGCAAAAACTGACGACGCTTCATCGCGTTTTCCTCCCGTGGATCGGCGCAGAACCATTCACGTGCAAAAGAAAACCAGCGCGCCCAGCATCACGCAACAGAAATTACCATTCCCGGCATCATACATTGGTTGGAATGTACAGGATTAAGCTGCCGCCCGCCGCGCCGGCGCTCCCTCATCCGCACGCCATGTCGCGGCCCGTGAACCAGAAGCTGGCTCTCACCGGTTTTGAACGGGGGACCACGCGGCGCCATGGCGCGCGACCGCCAGGATGCGCCCGCCCCGCTCCTGGAACACGACCGGCGTGCGCCGCGGCTCCCGGAGAACGCCCACGGCGTCGGGATGCGGAGCGAGCCCCTCGCGCGCCGGGTCGCCCGGCGATTCGCCGGTGAAAACGCCATAGCCGCCGGCAAGCGTCAGAAGAACGGCTCCGACGACGGGCGAACGCCGCCCCCCGGCGCGCCGGAGGGCCCAGACGCGGCGAGGTTTCACGCCAGGGACAGGCGGGGTGAAACCGGAAACTGGAATATCGTGGCGGCCTGGCATGTGCGCCTCCTCTTCCACGCGAATCTGACGCTGGCGGCCACGCTCCCCGCAGCCGCGAGGCCCCGTGTATCCGCAAGACCTTGGGCATCCGCGCCCGGGCGAACCTACTTTCGCATGCTATGAAAACCGCCCCGGCCAGTAAAGCCGCCAACTATCGCGCGCGCCGCGACATCTGCGCGCGCCAAATCATAATTATTCTGAAAAGAAATTTCCTGTCACAGGTTGGTCATTCAGAAAATAACCTGCGACAATACGGTGTAATACGCATGTATCATTCAGGGCGCGGCCATCGAGCGATACGCTGAAGGGAAGCGCGGACAGGGCTCCCGCCAACGCGCCCGGGAGCGCCACGTCAGTCCGGCGTCCGCCGCCAGTGTTCATGGGCGGGGTGGCTGCGCGAAGCGGGCGCCAGGGCGTCCTGGATAATCACCGGTTCACGGAAAACGCGCCAGGGTTGGCGCATTTCGCGCCCGCGCTTCACTCTACGAAACCAGGATCCGGATTTCCCCGATCATGCCATGGGCTCCAGGCGCCCGGCGGCGAATGCCGGCAGGGTTTGGGGCGAATGCTGGCGGGTCTGGCGGGCTTTGCGATCAGGGAAGCGCGGCGCACCGGGGCGACCCACGCCTGCCCTGACTGGCGCGCTTTAGCTCCGGTCCCTGCCTCCCCCGCCCCTCGCCCCGCCCCTCGCCCCGGCGCGACAGACCCGGTGACTTGCGGAGGAGCACCGATCCAGCACCGCCCCTCCAGACCGCCCTCCGTCCAGCCCCGGTCCCGGCGCGGCAGATGGGGGCAGACGCGTCTCCTCAGTCGATGACGATGCGCGGCGCCTGGCGGGCCGATGCTCCCGCAGCCAAGCGACTGGCGATCGCTTTGGCGATCGAAAGGTAAGCCGCGGCGTGCGGTCCTTCCGGCTCCGAGATCACCACGGGGCGGCCGGCGTCCGAGGTTTCGCGGATGGTCATGTGTAGCGGAATCTCGCCGAGGAACGGCGCGCCAATACGCTCCGCCTCATGGCGGGCGCCGCCATGGCCGAAAATGTCCGAGCGGGTTCCGCAGGCGGGGCAGATGAAGGTGGACATGTTTTCCACCACCCCCAGCACCGGCACGTCGACCTTGTCGAACATGGCGACGCCGCGCCGGGCGTCGATCAGGGCCAGGTCCTGCGGCGTGGAGACGATGACCGCGCCTGCCAGCGGCACGTTCTGCGCCATGGTCAGCTGGGCGTCGCCCGTGCCGGGCGGCATATCGACCACCAGCACGTCCAGATCGCCCCAGACCACTTCGCGCAGCAGCTGTTGCAGGGCCGACATCACCATGGGGCCGCGCCAGATGATGGCCGCCTCCGGGTCGACCAGAAAACCAATGGACATCACCTTCACGCCCCACCGCACCGGCGGCTTCAGCATGCGGTTTTCAAGCATCTCCGGCTTTTCTGAAATGCCGAACAGGCGCGGCGCCGAGGGGCCGTAGATGTCGGCGTCGAGCAGGCCGACGCTGAGGCCGAGACCTGAGAGCGCAAGGGCCAGGTTGCAGGCGGTGGTGGACTTGCCGACGCCGCCCTTGCCGCTCGCGACCGCCACGATATGGCGCACGCCGGGAACGGCGGCGCGATTGCGCCCGGCCGCGGCGCGCGAGGCGCCCGGCCCATGGCCGGCCGCGCGCGCGGGCGCCGGGCGTCCGCCAGCGCCCGGCGACGCCTCGGCGGTGAGCGCCACCAGAGCGCCGGCGACGCCCGGCAACGCGGCGATGGCCTGCTCGGCCGCCCGGCACAGGGGCTCCATGGCGGCGGCCCGCGCCGGCTCCGTGCGGATCGCCACATAAACGCGGTCGCCATTGATGGCGACATCCGACATGAGGCCCGTTTCCGGCAACGGCGTCACGCCGTCCGGTCCGGGCACGCGGGCGAGCGCCGCCAGCACCTGGTCCCTGGTGATCATGGCGCTGGTATGAGGCGCCGTCCCCGGGGCGGTCAATGCGTCCGTGGCGCGCGGCTGATGCGTACGGTCGGGGCGTTGTGGCGGCGTCCGCTTCAGCGGAAAACGCCCGTAGAAGGAGCAAACGCGGGAGAAGGCACATCCCGGCCGTCTTTTGATTCTGGCGGAATGCAAGTTCGTCGCCCGCCGGCCCGGCGTCCCTGCCGGGCATTGTCATGGCCCGGCCCCACGGCGCGTCGCCGGCAGGGCTGGCCATCACCTGCGCGAGCTATCACCTGCGCGCGGAAAATGCGCTAAACCAAACGCGTTGAATCAATGGGCAGGGCAGGATTCCGGCGCCACGCGAACGGGTTTTGCTCCGGCGGACAAACAAGGAGGCCGGCATGGCGAAGGCAGCGTTTCTGGGTCTGGGCGTGATGGGCTTTCCCATGGCCGGGCATCTGCAGGCCAGCGGGCATGCGGTGACGGTTTACAATCGCACCGCCGCCAAAGCGGACGCGTGGATCGCCCGTCATGGCGGACGCGCCGCCGCGACGCCGCGCGAGGCCGCCGCCGGGTGCGATTTCGTGTTCGCCTGCGTCGGCAACGACGACGACCTGCGCCAGGTCACCATCGGAGCGGACGGCGCCTTTCATGGCATGACGCCGGGCGCGATTTTCGTTGACCACACCACCGCCTCCGC
>Ga0182740_1001350_pt1 | contig 16857 bp, 12 predicted proteins | sample eDN5th37CKraftBY_FD_128872 | JGI IMG/M metagenome (GOLD analysis project Ga0182740, IMG submission 128872) | Enriched backyard soil microbial communities from Emeryville, California, USA - eDNA 5th pass 37_C Kraft BY (version 2) (version 2) | ecosystem: Environmental > Terrestrial > Soil >...
CCGCGATGTCGATCTCTTGGGGCTGTCGTTCTATCTTCCTCGTGCCAAGACGCCTGCCGGGCTGCGGTACATCCCTATACATCGCGACCTAGCGTCCATCTTCGCGCGCCGGATCATCGACAAATCACCCAATGCAAGGATCTTCACGGAGCTTCCCGAGGAAACGCAAGACCGTCTTGCCGAGACGGCCGATAAAGTTGGCAAGCGATTTGTCACCTATCGACGCGGCCTCGGCATCGAGGACAAGATCCCAGGAGAGAAGCGCTCCCGCGTGGACTTCCATTCGTTCCGCAGGTGGTTCGCGACCAAGGCAGAGCAAGCCGGCATTCCTCCGCACGTCATCGCCGCAGTGGTAGGCCACAAGAAAGACCGAGAGGGCATGACGCTCGGTGTCTATTCGGGAGGCCCCTCGATGGAGCAGCGGCGGCAGTGCGTTGAGGCCGTGAAGCTCCCGGCGAGGCCGTCCGGGCGGACCTGAGACCGGCCTGCCAGCACAATATTCAATCATGGTTGACGGCCCAAGCTGGCGAGAAGCCTGGGTCAGATGCAGTCCGCAAACCCTTGATGTATCACGATCTGACCACGAGCACTGCGGTTGATTGGCTTAGTCTGCCGCATTTTCCCTGATATTACAATAGCTTGACTCCCACGCAAGTAGGCGCATCTGTTCTTCAGGCGCCGTGACGCTTTCCCGCATGTCCGGCACTGAGAAGCCCCCAGCACCCGTCTTGTATTGGAGTTGATGCAGCTATGAACGACTTCCCTACCGGCCCCTCCCAGCCCCAGGAGACGCGTCTATCCCCCGAGTTCGCCAAGCGGATGAGAGACATCCAGGAGCGAGCGAAGGGCTTGTCGCCTGACGAGATCGCCGCCCTTCCGGTCGAAGAAGGCCTTGATGAGCACGGCGACCCGGTCGTCACGAAGTTCGTCACCCGTGCACACTGGCCCGATGGCCGTCCGATGTATGCCACCGTCGACAAAGACATCGCGGAGAAGCTGAAGGCGAATGGCGATTTGGATGAGAGATGGCGGATGCACACGCCTAAGAGTGGCAGTGTCACTAACAGGTATGTCATCATCGCGCGCAGCAATGCAGGCCGCATCCGCACCGTCCCGAATGACATGATCGGATTTGCGCGTCGTTCTCCGGGGGAAGGGCAGAAGCTCATCCTGAAAGACGGCAACATCGCAGACCTTCGCAGCACGAACATCGAAGTCGTGCCCTCCAAACGCGATCGTGCTTTTCAGGTGCCGAAGCTGCACTTCACGAACACGCCACTCGATGCAACGACCGAGGCGTGGATGACGGCCAAGCAAGTGGAGCTGCGCGGCGTCTCCCAACGAGTGATCAAGAGTGAGCCGTTTCACTACGGAAAGCACTCCGATGGTTCGGAGATCGCCCTCAAGTTCGTCACCTGCAAAGAGAAGTACCGCCACACCGAAGCCGGCGACTGGCGTTATGTCATCATGGACAAGGAAGTCGGAGAGGGCTTCGCGTCGCGGCCACATCCCGAGGGCGACCGGACTTGGTCTCTAGCTTTCCACGAGGATGGCACGCCAGAGGAGTTGATCATTGGCTGCAACGGGCAGCCACAGCTCGCTCGTGTCGTCTACGGCCTCATCTATCCCGATGTGGTGCTCTCGGGCCGCTGCGCTATTTCGACCAAGAACCACAACACGCTGGACATGCGGCGCAGCAATCTCGGTCCGATCGACAACGCTGGGAAGGGCAGGCGACCGAGGAAGAAGTAGCGGGGAACGCATCAGTGGCAGACCGCATGGAGAAGCCCCGTAGGAGTCCGCACAGACTCAAACGCACGTCGCGGCTAGGGAGATAGCCATCCAGCGAACGGCCGCTGGTGACTCTCCTAGGGGCCTTCACGGCGATGCTGCTTTTCTCCGAGTGGCAGCCCCGAGACGGCGCAAAGAGCGTGTCCACGTGGACAGTCAATCCGCCCGGATTCACATACCATATCAACGCCTTATCGTTGCTCTCTGCATGCCGCCTGCCATAGCCTTGAACGTGGGGCCGGCTTTCCTCGCGCGGTCCCATTGATCAGTGCAACAGAGCACAAGGAACGCATTGCCATGACAGTCAAAACCACGACGACGAACGACAACGCTGCTTCGACTTCCATTGCCGAGCTACCGCCTTGCCCGTGCGACATCACACTCGCGGATGGCGTCACGAAGGCCCGCATCTTCTCTTGGACCGATGGCAGCACTCAGGCGCCGATCATTGGGTTCTATGAACGAGATGGCTATGGCGCGGTCCCGGCAACGTGGCGGGCGGATGGATCGCTTCATGACGGCGAGCTGTCATGCGAGCGGGCTTCTCTCCAAGGGTTCCGCATTGCCGAGCTTCCGGAGACAGTCGTCGCGTTCCATCGTGCTCGCATTGCCGAGCAAGAGCGCAAGTCGGACCCGATGCAGTCTCTCGTGCAACAGCTTCGGACGGCCTTCGAAGAACACTCCCCTGTTGGCAGCGGTGGGATGCATCTAGGCCAGCGTTCGCGCGTCATCGAGCTGGAGAGCGAGGACGGGACCGAGCAGAGTGCCGTCGTAGTGTCACGAGCTGAGACACCCGAAAGCCTCGCCGCACAGTACGGCCATCGCATCATCAGTGCTGGCTACCTGTATCGGACCCACATGCGTGATGGAACGCGGGACAAGCTGGCGGCATCGGCTGGAGCCAAGTGGCGGCCTTCTGTCACCCTCAGCCGGCGAGAGCGGAAAGCCGCGAAGGATGAGGCCATCAGGCGCAAGACAGCGAAGGCAATAGAAGCCGCATGAGCAAGAACAGCCGCAAGCCGCACACACCAGCGCAGCCCCTTCGATCGCATACCGCTAGCGAGGATGATGTGCGGCGAAGCGCTCAGCGTGAGCGCCTGCGCGGCCCAACACTGTCGGAGGGTGGCATCGAGCACTATCGCCCCACAGACCTGCCCTCCGATCCCCGAGAGCGTGCCCAGCTTCTTCGCGAGTTCGATGCACGAGCAGGAGCCTATCTCGACGCGAAGCTGGCATGGACGAAGGCGCAGCGCGACGGCGATCCCATGCGTGTCAAGGCCGCCCGTCGCCTCGCACGCAACTGGAGCCGGCCACTCGCCGAATACATCGAGGCAGAAGCACAGAAAGCCAGAGGCAAGCGCGGCGTCAAGAACCGTTGGCAATCGGCGTACAACGCCCTCGGCGCGGACGCTCTGGCCTATCACACCGTTTCCGCCATCCTCCACGTCATGATCACGCGGCTGTCCTCCGATGGGCGAAATAACCCCGTGCACGCGACGGCAGTCTCCCGCGCGATCGGCCACGAGATCGCCACAGCAGCGCGGCTGGCAGCATGGGCCAAGATGAACCCCGCGTTGTTCGATGCCTATCAACGCCGCTTGAACGATGCAGGAGCGACGCCGCGTCACCGCGAGGAAGTGCTGGCAATCGGCCTCAACAAGAAGGCCCGCGACCACGAGACTGCATCTCCCGAGTTCCTAGAGGCCACTGCACCGTGGCCAGAGACTGAACAAGCCCGCATTGGCAAGTGGCTGCTGATCGTGTCCGAGCGCGTGACGAAAGGCGCCATCAGCCTGCGTCGCCGCACGGAAGGCCGGAAGAGCATCAAAGCTGCTCCGTACATCGTCGAGCTATCACCCAAGGCAGTCGAGTGGTTGCAGCAGGCAGTTGAAGTCCAAGCGCTGCGAGCCACCAAGACCAGACCAATGATCTGCCCGCCGAGGCCGTGGCGTTGTCCGCAAGATGGTGGCTTCCTGCTCGGCGACGATCTTCGCTTCGAGACCACGCGCATGGTCCGAGGCATTCCGCCAGTCGTGAAGGCCATCGAGCATGATCTTGCTTCGGAGGATGCACTGCGAGCTGCTGAGCCTGTCTTCACCGCGCTCAATGTGCTCCAGAACACGCCGTTCGCGATCAATGAGGCTGTGCACGACATCGCCATGGAGGCAGCTGCGGCCGGCCTCAGGCTGGACGATCTACCCGCGAGCTACCGATTGGAACGCGTGCCCAAGGCGCCGCCGACAGGAGACAGCGAGGCAGACAAGGCGCGGCACATTGAATGGCGCCGGATGCAAGCGGCCGTCGAGAACCGCAATGCACGCAACATCAGCAAGGCCCTATGGTCGCAATCCGTGCTGGGAGAGGCGGCAGAGCTTCGCGAGTTGGAGATTGATAGTGCAGGCAGTCCGAGGACTGGCGAGCAGTCCTACGGGCAAGTGAGCAATGGTCCGCTGTGGTTCGCTCATCGAGCCGACTTCCGAGGGCGGATGTATCCGGCAGGCACGGCACTCAATCCCCAAGGCAGCGACCTCGCGCGGAGCCTACTGCGGTTTCATCGCGGCCAACCCATCGGCGCCGAGCGTGGCCCTTTTTGGCTGGCAGCTCAGGTGGCGAAGGCATTCGGGCATGACAAGCTGAGCTGGGATGATCGTGTCGCCTGGACGCACAGCAACGAGGACGTGCTTCGGCGCATCGCGAGTGATCCTCTTGGCAACCGACAGCTATGGGAGCACGAGAGTGACAAGCTGTGGGCCGCGTTGGCGGCTTCTCGGGAATGGATAAGCTACCTCGACAGCGGGCGAAGCCCGTCCTTCATCACCACGCTTCCTATCTTCATCGACGGCACGTGCAATGGCCTCCAGCACTATGCGGCTTTGAGCGGCGATCCCGAGCTGGCTGGGCTCGTCAACCTGGAGTCCGGAGAGAAGCCGCAAGACATCTATCGGGAAGTCGCCGAGGAAGCCCTCCGAGACATCAAGATGCGGTCGGAGCGCGGCACCATGGGTGACCGCCGTGCTGCTCACTTGTGGCTGAGGATCGTCGGAGACGAACCGCCCCGGAAGCTGGCCAAGAAGATCGTGATGACGAAGCCCTATGGCGGCACCTTCAGCGTGATCCTGGAGGAAGTCAGGGAGTTCTTCGACGCCAACGAGCGCAAGCGCCGCGACGAGTGGGGCAAGTCGATTGACGACAAGGAAGCCGCTCACTTGCGGGGGTGGCTCGCGAAGCGAATGGAAGCTGCGCTCAAGGGCAGGACCGCATCGGCCGACAAGATCATGGAGTGGCTGCAACAGGCCATGCGCCTTTTGTGCGATCACGGCGTTGCCGACAAGCTCGACTTCCGAACCCCTGCCGGCTTCCCGTGGAAGAACCTCTATTTCGGCCACTCCAAGCAGAAGGTGAAGCTGACCGTGGACGGCACAAAGCACGCCATGACGCTCGCCTCGAATGACACGAGCAAGTTCAACCGCAAAGAAGCTGTCTCCGCTATCGCGCCGAACTTTGTGCACGCCCTCGACGCAGCCGCTATGCAGTTCGCGATCTGCGCGGCGAAGGCCCGTGGTGTGACAGAGATGATCGCCATCCACGACGCTGTCGGCGGGTTGGCCTGCGACATGGATATCATCGCGGAAGCCGTGCGCGTTGGGTTCGTGAAGTGCCACGAGGCACAGCCGACAGGCGAGCAGTCAGCGGGGCCAATGGAGCGTTTCCGAGAGGCTGTGCTGCTGGCGTTGCCTGATGATGAGGCGAGGAAGGACTTGCGACCGTTGCCGATGCGCGGGGGCTTCGACGCACGCCGCGTGCTGGACAGCGCCTTCTTCTTCTGCTGATTGGTCAATGGGGAAAGAGGCAGCAAGGAAGTATCATGGCCGCCGAAGATCATGACGACGACGACGATCCCAAGCTCATCATGTCACCGCTGTGCAAGGAATCCTTCAAGCGCGATGGTCTGACGATCAAGGTGCACATCTATCGCCTTGAGCACGAGGATAAGTGGACACTCGAAGTGGTGGACCGCGATAACAACTCGATCGTGTGGGATGCTGAGTTCGATAGCGACGCAGCTGCCTATGACGAGTTCCTTCGCGCTGTGAAGTCCGAGGGCGTTGACGGCATCCTGAGGAACCCCGACCGACTGCACTGAGAAGTTCGGCCTCCGCGCTGCAATGACTCTGTATGACTCACAGAGGGCCGTACAGACTCTTTCGACATCTGCGGCTAGGGCAGTGGCTTGCGAGATAGCGGCCGTCCTGGGGCTTCCTGGAGGCTCCTGGGGCCGTGGCGCTGTGCGTTCGTACTGCTGCTATCCACTCACCCTCGCGACGAATCCACCGGTGTGCTCCCGGAACGCCTCAAGCATCGCCGTTCTCGCCACGTCTCTATGCGGCTCCGCCACGAGCAGCCCGTCATGCAGTGGCAGGACGACAACGCCTTGCTCCAGACAGCGCAGCACGGTGTGGATCATGATCTCGGACTCGTGATGCATCAGCTCGAAGCCGATCCCCGGCACGCGGAACCACTCGGCAATGTCGGGATGTCTCGCCTCGACGCGGTCCTGTAGGACGGCCCCAGTCATGCCCTTGCTCAGTGCCGCCTTGGTGTTCTTCACGAGACGATGCGGCTTGTCGCGCTCCCTTGAGAACAGCATCGCGCTCACATTCCGCTTGATGGCATCGCGCATGGCCTGCTTGCGATCGGGATCAGCGGGCCAACCCTCGACGGGGTCAATGCCAGCATAGAGGTCGCCCTTGATCGGCGTCTGCCGTCTCGCCATCACGGTATAGAGCAGCTGGAGGTACACGGCGCTGAAGTCGAGAGATGCGACGCGGTGTCCATCCATGCGAAGACCTGCCCGCAGCTCCCGCTTCATCGCCTGCCAGAAGCCACCATAGAGCCGACCGCCGTGATCCCAGCGCCCGTTGTTGAAGATCCGCTTCAGCATGCGGTCATGCAGTGCGATGCCGTGCTCAGGTACTTCATGCCCGTTGATGACGCCGTTGCCTGGATCGAATAAGATGTCGGCGTTGGCAAGGCCATTGTTGATCGTGCGGACCTCTTCACGCCATGCCTCGATCGTCGGGCCATCGGGATACTCGACGGAGCGGGACCGGATGCGGGTTTGCAGAGGAATGAAGCCAAACGAGCGCTCTTCAATAAGCGGCTCGCGAAGCTCGATCAGCTCGGGCTCGACGCGATCGCCATCTGCCGTGACCACACATGAGAGCAATTCAAGCTCGTCGAGGCGCGGCTCGTGCTCGGCGATCAGCTCCAGCATTCCTGTGCGGCACTTGATGGCGGATGCCCGCGTGGCCTCCGAATGGCGGGGAGCACGGTCCAAGTAGATCAGCTCAAGATCGGCCATGGCGTCCACAATGCCGCGACGTTCGGGCTTGCCCTTTCGCCGCGTCGTCATCAGCATCCCGAGAGGAATGGGCGTGGCATCGTATCGGCTTTGCTCAGCGTTTGGCGTGAGGCGACGCGATGACAGCGGAACGCGGACCCACCCTCGTTTCTCGTCTTCCGCGTCCACGTCCTGTTGACTTGCATCGAGCTGACAACGCAGGAGGCTGGCCACGACGGCATCGACCACAGCGGCGAAGGTCGCAGCGTCGGCTTGCTTCCGTTGGCGCTTCCGCGTCTCGCAGGCAGCCAGGCGTGAGATCACCGCGTCTGTCACTCTCTGTGCTGCGGTTCCTTCACGGGTACGGCGCCAAGGGTTGAAGGCCCAGCGATCGGGCGCTTGTTGATCCTCGGGATGGAGCAGTTCGTCGTCATCACGCTCCAGACCAAGTCGGGCAGTGGCGCGTGCAGGATCCAGAGGGGATGCAGGACGGTCTTGCATGCCGAGACGATACGGACGTGCACGCAGCATGGCGACAGCTTCTTATGACCACCGTAAATGCTCCTGTAGTGTCCAGCTAGGGCCAAGCCCCCGTCGAGGCAGCGAGGTAGGCCCCACGGGACCAGGGCGACAGCCCGTCAATCCCCCTTCTTCCCTTCCCTCCGGCCGACATGCGCGGAAGTCCCAAGCCCTACAGCGTCGATGCCTGCCACGTTGAAGGGGAGCTTCGGCCTACGGCCTCAGGGAAGCAAGGAGTGAGGTTCTATCACGCCTAGGAACGCCTGCCGCTGAACCCCAGGCATCGCCCCGAGCCCCCACGCCAAGCCAGTCCCTTCGATCATAGGCGGCTCGCCGACGCCCCAGGCCAGCTCAATAGGGGCTCAGTGTACCGCCACGAGGTAGTTCCCGAGGTCGAAGGTCCAGTGAACCGCCTTTCGCGGGTGTCTGGAGTGACCGGGTAGGCCCTCACCTCGCTTGTGAACAGAGTGACCGACCGCCTCTCCGTTCGAGTGCCCACCCGTTGGCTCCACGGTGCCAAGAACAACCAATCGCGCCGCGTCACCCCGAGGCATGCACCCGATGCATGACTAAATAGGGCGGCATTAATAGATGACGGACCGTGCCGATGTATCTCCGCGAGCATCGCGCCGCGCAGTACCGGGAAGGCTCGGACATGAATTTGGGTCGCGCTTGCGAGGGGCCATCCGCAAGAGCCTTCGCGCCGGAATCCCCCCATCCGACTTTGGCGAAACGCGAACAAGCTCGGGAGCACGCTACCGGCCGCGCATGATGTGGCAGCCGCCGGGCTCTCGATCATGGGCAGACCACACTAGCGGACACTCGCCCGCAGCCAACACCATCAGCGCAAATACGGACCAACGAGCGACCACGTCGTCGGGATCGAACTCCAAAGCCCAGGGTACATCCTGCGCACCTTGGGTGATGGATGAGCTGACGTGATCACTTCCACCGGCAGCCCCCTCAAATGAGGCGCAGCGTGTCTGGCAGCGCTCCTTCCCACGAGCACCACCACACGAAGCCTCGGCAAGAGCGCTACCAACCCCACCAAGCTCGCGGCGCCCTCCTCAAGCTCGGCATCCGTCAGGTCGATCGTGCCGTTCCACCAGGGCACCACGTTCCAGGTCACGGTCGCCTTCCGAGGAATCCCGGCTTCGTCCATGAAACCGAATGTGGCCTCAGCAGACGGATCATCGTTGTTGCGACTGATAAAGCCGGAACCACCGCCAAGCACTGAGACTCGCGGACCGGGCTTCTCCAGGAGAAACAGCGCGCGCGCATTCACGCCGCCGTCAAGCGGATCGAAGTCCGGCACCTCGAAAGTGCTGCTGTCTCGAAGCTGCTGGGCAAACCGAGTCAGCGGCACAACGTGGGGCTCCGTCAACATTGCGCGGCGACGCAGCCTCACGCCTTCGTCTCTCATCGAGCGGGGATAATCATCGGGGTGTCGCATTGTCGAACTCTGCCCCAATCAAAGCGCCAAAGGAAGAGTGCCACAATCCTTCGTTTACTACACTGTGCCATAAGTGGTGCCAACGGCTAGTATCTGTGGTGTCATAAGTCGGTGCCAATCCGTAGTGCCCGAAAGGAGCCCACCGACGATGCCCCCAAAGACCAAGCCCAGCGCCGAGACCAAGACCGTATTCTATGCCCGCGTCTCTACTCGCGACCAGAAGGCGGACTTACAGCTAGATGCCGCTCGCCGCTTGGGCATCCCCGTGGAGCACATCTTCGTGGAGAAAGCCTCAGGTATCCGGCACGACAGGCCCGTCCTGGAGAAGGCACTCGCGACGCTCAACGCTGGCGACACCCTCGCTTGCTACAAGCTGGACCGCATTGGTCGCAGCCTCGTGCACGTCACCAAGCTGCTCGCCAACCTAGAGGCCCGTGGCATTCACTTCCGGACTGTCGAGGATGGCCTCAGCACACAAGGGTCAACCGGCAAGCTCATCCTGCACGTGCTCGGCGCCGTGGCTCAATTCGAGCGTGATCTCATCCTGGAGCGCACCAAGGCGGGCCTAGAGGCTGCCAAGAAGCGCGGGAAGCGCCTCGGGCCGCCGCTCAAGTGGTCACCGGAGATGGCCAAGAAGGCTCGCGCGCTGATGACCAAGGATGGCCTCAACGCGGATGACGCTGCGAGGGTGCTCGGCGTGTCTCGGCGCACCATGTTCCGTGGCTTGAAGGCTGCTCGGGATCATGACGCGTTGGTGTCTGCCGGGGAGTGACCACGGGACCAGCAAATGCAACGCTCCTCTCCCTCGCTATCATCAGTCTCTTTGATCTCGGTCACTCTGCTCACTCGTTCCAGCACTGCGCTGGGCGCAATTCATCTGTCGGCGGTGCTGACTTCAAGAGGCATACCGAATCAAGTCTCATGTCGTCGGAGACGCAATTGTTCTCTCCCGATTGATGATCCGCTGGAGCCAAGGCGGTCATCAATCAGGGCATCCACATTGACAGGAGACTTCTGATAATGCGCTCTATCTTGCTTGCTGGTATCGTCAGCGTCATTCTCCCGACATCCGCAACTGCCTGTATCGCATGGCGAGCCAACGATACGATGGTGAACACATGCAATCGACCGGTCGGGGTAGGTTATGCGACCTACAACGGCCCTTGTCGTGCAGTCCGTGGAAGGCCTCTGCCTTGCTCTTTCATGCTCAGCCCAGGCGGACAGCAATGGATCGGCGCTCGGGTGAGCCAGTTTCGCTATTGCGTGGGCCGCATCATCGACTCGCAAGGGCGCTGTGGATAGGTTTTCTGGACCGCTAGCCTGAGGATAGGCGGCGACTGTGAGTCAGGAGAGTCGACTGCCATACGCGAGAGGCGCTCTCGACGGCATCGAGAACGAACTCCCGCGCCTACTAGGTTGTCGAAGAGCTCGATCGACTTCTTCGCCTTCGCGGCAAGCCGAAGAGCCTTCGGGTTGACAACGCCGGAGTTCGCGGGCCGGATGCTGAACCAGTGGGCGTACCTGAATGGGATCACACTGGACTTCTCGCAGCGTGGAAAACCGACGGACAATGCGTTCATCGAAGCCTTCAACAGCCGGCTGCGGCAGGAGTGCCTCCAATGCATCGTGGTTCCTATCGATGGCTGATGCACGGAGCCGGATCGAAGCCTGGGGGACCGATTACAATCGATATCGACCACATACGAGCCTCAACGGCTTGACGCCGGAGGCGTTCGCTGCCGAACTTCAACCAGCCCGGATGATCGCATGACGTGCGGACCAAAATCGGGCTGAGGTCCAGACGGCCGGATGCCAACTTAGAACATGGCACCACTTCGTGGGGCACCCTCCACCTAAATGATAAACTGTCGTTCCTTTTTGTTCCAATCACTTGGGATCTTAACGCATGAAGCGCGCTTCTCTCGTCGTCGCTTTCATCCTGTTTTATGCACCCGCGCATGCGTCGCAAACTCTATGGTCCCTCCAGGGCAAATGGACGGGGCAGTACACATGCGGACAAGGACGTACCAACCTCGATCTGGTCGTGAACTTGGTAGACGGTCAATATACGGGGATATTTTCCTTCAAGGTGCCAAATGGCCCATCGGGAAGTTTTAACATTGCAACGCCGCCACGAGTGAGATTATCGAACTCCGTCAAGCTTGTTCCGGGAACCTGGATCAAGCAGCCGGGTGGTTACTATACAGTGGCAATGAATGGCAGTATCTCGTCCAATGGACTGGTCTACCAGGGGAGGATCGAGGCACCCCATTGCTCGACCTTTAGGGTTACGCGAAATGTAGCGATCCCACTTGAACCGAACGCGGGCCTCATTGCTCAGATGCCCACTGCGCCTGGGGAAACAACGCAACCCACCACGGTGCCGCTCCCCCGGCCAACCATGAACACGCAGCCACCTGCCAAACAATCAGGGCCGGCTCAGGTCGCAGGGAACGTCGATAAGCGGATTGCGCAAAAGACTGACAAATATTCCCCCGCACCAGATATGGCCGCAAGAACCCTCGAACGAGATCCTCAGCAAACGATAGGCATATATGCCAAAGAGTTCATGCATGTGAATGCTAAAAACGCAACTGCGGAAGATCTCCTGAGGCTTATCGATGAAGCCTTCAAGATCGTTGGGAAAAGTGACGCGAAAATCGAAACGCTTCCGATCCACCGTCCGTCGCAGTTCAGAGAGAGGAATTTCTATGATGGATACCGTTTTGTCTCACCTCATCCGATCGAAGTGCGGAAATGCTCGGGCAATCACATATTCATCGATATCGCAAGCCCATATCTTTTGCACAATCTGGATCGTGCTTTCAGGCAAGATCCTAATCTTGCCTATTACTTGCTGTTTGATTATGCAAAGTGTTTGATCAACCGGAGTAACCCCCAGGCCGTTCAGGCTTTCCCAGTGCGCTATCTGGGTCGCGAGCCTCTATACGAGTTGCCAGTCACCATCGCGGCATCGGCGAGAAAATACGTCGATTATGAGTTCGGCATCCAGGCGTCATTTAGCAATCCAAGACCACACGTCGAACTCACGTCGGACAAGACACTGGCAGAACTCCAGAGGCTTTACGATCTATACTGGAAATGGAAACTCGACAACGCGGTCACGCAAGACGAGTTGATCAAAGCGTTGATGGCGGCTGCCCATCTCCATGGTGACATCGGCTATCTCGCGGCGCATGTGGTGTATGCTCTTAAGACCTTGAAAAGAGACTACCACCCGAATGTCTATATGTTCGCAGCTGCTCTGCTTGGAAATGGGCAAGCGCGCTACACGGTCGGCCGGTGGGTGGACAGTGCCATATCGGCCCCTTCGACCGATCCGAACGCTAAGGTCCGTCTTGCAGCTTTTAGAGATTATCTAAAGGCTGTTGCGAGTGTGCAACAGGGCGCGATTCCGCAATTTCATTGGCAACAGGAACACATCCGCTTGATGTACGAGCGCATCAAGAACAGAGGCAACCAACGCCCGAGGATTGAAGACATCGCTCCGCTAGAGGGAAACGTCTCATACATGAAGCCGGAGGCGGCTCCGCAACTTGATGAGGTAAGAAGAGCGACGGAGGGCTGGCTCGATGAGGATTGCTCACGCCATGAAGTGCACCTAGGATACCTCCGCAAGGGAGCGTTTAACAATTGGGTCGTGAATCAGGTTGTAGGCGAGAAGCGTAACCTTGGTCATCTTTATTTTCATAGCGGCACCGTCAAGAGGTCAGGCAACCGTTGCGTGCTGGAAGCGCAATTGCAGACAATCCCGCTAAGTCTTTGGAGCTACCGGAAAGTAGGGGAAGGTGATGCCTGGTGCACGAAAACAGGCGAGCGCACCTTCATCTGCAATTACACAGCTGGCTCGCGCGCGCCCTTCTCGGACACGTTTCTCGAAGTTGCCCGGGGGTCGTTTATCCACGAGGGCCTCGCACGCAAGATTTTCGATAACTGGGCCGACTACACCCGTATGAATATCAGGGGAACATTCGTCGAGGAAAAGGTCGGCGAGCAGAAGTACCAATGGAGAGCGACACAGGTAACGATGCAGTCACAGCGCTGAAATGACAGGCTCACTCAAGTTGGGCGCGACCTAAGCTGAGCGGGCCTGCTTTTGCTTCAACGCTGTTAATCCCACCCTACTACCTGCAAATCTCCATCCGGCCGTTCGTGGCATTGCGACGGATCAGGCCTTCCATACCCGCCCCACATGCAATGTTGTCGTTATTGACCTTTGATCTGCTCCCGTAAAATGCCCCCAATTGAGGTTAGAGTTTTCCGGCACATTCCCTTGGCTGGGGAGAGGACGGAAGACGATGAAGGCATCGAAGTTCACGGATGCGCAAAAAGCATTCATCATCCGGCAGGGTGAAAACGGCACGCCGGTCGAGGAGGTTTGCCGCAAGACGGGGATCAGCCAGGCGACCTTCTATGCGTGGAAGAAGAAGTACGGCGGCCTGATGCCATCCGAGATGAAGCGTCTGCGCCAACTCGAGGAGGAGAACGGGCGGCTGAAGCGCATCGTTGCCGATCTCTCTTTGGACAAGGAGATGCTGCAGGACGTCATCAAGCGAAATGTATGGTTCGCCCCGTCCGCGCAAGGGACGTGAACAGTTGCCGAGAGCAGTCTGCGTAAATGTATCCGGCCTCTCGCGAGTGGGCTGCGGTTGCAGCCAGGCCATGATGAGATCTGCACGCGTCGTTCCCAATTAAATACTCCGGGCAGAAGGCCCGCTTTCGGGCGCTGGTGAAACGCTCACCGGCAACGAGCCGGCGAAAAGGTGGAAAGTTCCGGCCCGGCGTGGTCCGAATACGGGGGCAAGCTCAGAAGGCCAAAAACTCAAGCTTCAGATGAGGGCAAATTCGGGCTCAGAACACTTACACAATCAGCTCAATCTGTCCCGTAGGTCCTGACGGGGGACAGGTCGCCCCTCGCCCAGCGCCACCTCCAGGGCAGAGAAGTCGCCACGGCCTTCGATCGTGCAGAGCTTCCCTAGGCGCGAGAGCAATGCCCCCAAGCGCCGCCGGCGCGTTACCCGCCAAGCGACCCGCCACTGCGAGTTGCGCCCGCTCTGGCATCTTGCCGCCGAGGCAGCGCATGGGGGGAGGAACCTCTCGATCTCAGAGGGAGAGACGGGTTGACATCCATGTTGGGATTCCGTCGACTATAGGGTGGCCGTGGGGCGGCCAAATTTTCCAGTCGCCGGATTATTGCCAGTGCGGGGGTAGGGGATGCAGCACAGAGCCTTGCTGGACGTCGTTGCACAAGTGCGTTCGGAGCCAGAACGCAAGTCCGACACGAAGTCGATAACGCTCATTATTCCGGTTCGACTTTCCGAACGCCGCCTATACGACGAGACTGAGCGCCTGGCCCGCATCGCCGCGGCGGTGCCGTCAGATCTATTTGACATTCTCATCGTCGATTTCGGATCGAGCGCAGAACGCGCCAGAGAACTTCGGGCAATCGATAGCGACCACGTCCAGGTCGTGCGCATCGAGGCTCCAGGTCCATTCAGCGCTGGACTGGCGCGAGATCATGGTGCGCTCCATGCTCGGACGCCTGTCATCCTCTTTCACGACTTGGACCTCATCGCATCTTCGTCAATGTATCGACGCATTGCAGAAGAATGCCAAATCCGAAATCTCGCAACCCAAGGGTACGATTTCTTCTGCGTCCCCGCTGTGTACCTGAGCAATTTTGGCACGCAGGAGTACATCCGCGAATTTGAGATTGGACCTACGGATCACGCTGATCGCCGGGCAATCGACGAGGCCCAGCAGGGCCGCGTCGGCTACTCGACCACTTTTGCCTTGGCTACTTCGACCGTTGCCGTTAACCGGTATTACTACCTGACCATAGGTGGCCACGATCCTTCGTTCGCGGGGCACGGTGCAGAGGACTATGAGCTGCTGCACAGAATGGCCGCCATGTCCCCCCGCGCTCCTCGCCCACCGCGGTACTATGAAAACCTCAACGGGAAGGGCCACGGCTACAATGGCTTTCGCGCCTATTTTGCCACCCTCGGAATCGAGATGTGGATGCGCGGCATTGCTCTGCTTCACTTAGAGCACCCGCGCCGCGAGCAGTTCGACGAGGCATATAGAAAGTCACAATCCAATTTCGCGATGCTGCCAGGGCGGATGGAAGAGTTCGACAAGGGGCACTTCACGCCTCGCCCGCTAGCTGATCCGCATGCTGGTGAGAAGACTCTCGTGCTGGCCGGAGAGGGCTCGCTTCCGGCGAAGTCACTGAGAATGGCTCTCCCTGCTTTGGGGCAATACGAGTGCCTGCCAGAGTCCGTATTCCAAGACTCGTCTCACCTGATGTCATTCGTCATCGATCGCGGCATCACGCAAGTTCTCTTCCTCACTCCTTATGGCAATCAGTTTCGTCTATCTCTCTGGCGCGACCTGAAGGCCGCTGGCATCCGCACAATAACCTATGACCGCGGCGCGCTTCCAGACAGCTGGTTCTTCGATCGCGACGGTTTTCTAGCCGACGGAGACGGCTACGCACGTTACAGGTGGGATCGACCTCTTTCAGCAGAACGGCGCCAGCAAGCGCTCGATTACATTCAGGACTACGTCTCTAATGGCGCCACGCTCGAGTCCAATGGCGAGCGGCGGGGCGGCAACTATTGGCGTACCGCAATGAATCTTGGTAACCGCAAGGTGATCCTCGTACCATTCCAGCGTCCTGCCGACGTGGCGACGAAGTGGTTCGGCGGCGCTGTCGGGTCGGCTGAAACCTTCGCCGAGTGGATCGAGTTCCTACACTCCAGGCTCGACAAGACGTCGTATGTGATCGTTGCCAAGAAACACCCGCTCGAAAGCGACCGCATTCCAATCAAGGGCGTCACTTACGCGCGCGATTACGCCAATATTAACGATCTTATCGAGCTCGCTGACAAAGTCATCACTATCAACAGCGGCACGGGCCTTCTCGCGATGCTTCATGGGAAGGCATCCATCGTGTGTGGCAGGGCATTTTACCAGCATGAGGGCTTGGCCCACCAAGCAATCTCGGCAGTGGATCTCGTCAAGCTCGCCCACGCTGCCACGCCGCCGAACGAGGAAACTCTCCTTCGCTTCGTCTCCTACCTGACGAGGGACTTCTACAGCTTCGGCGCAGCGGAGTACCGCGATGACAAGTCACCTGACGGATCGAGCCGGCGGAGCGTATTCAAGATCAAATTCCGCCAGATTGTGAACTTGACTCCGTCACCGATTCTCTTGGGTGAAGCCAAGCCGACGCTTCCGGTTGATTGCTTCTTGCTTTCGGCACTCGGCGCTCAAAAGCAGCCAGCCTCTCAAGCTGTCGCGAGGCCAACACCGGCACGAGCGTCCCCAGCAAAACCCAATTGGGGTCCTGTGCGCCGCACCATCGCTTTCTCAGGAAGGCTTGCGCTCCGCCCGTTCTTATCGGCGGAAGACCTAAGCCGGATGCGCAACAACCCCATCGACTTCTTCAAGAAGGCCAAATGGCCCCCCAATCGCTTTTTCGGCCGACTTCTCCTGGACAAATCGCAGAGACCGTATTGAGCAGAGCCGTCGGGAGGGACAAGCCGCAAACTGCTGGCGGCTGGCTTGTGTGCACTTAGCTTAGCCTCATATCGCCAAGGACACTCGCGAGCCTCTCGGCCAACTGTGCATGCTCATGATCCCGCGCAAATGTCGCGAGCGCACTCTGCTCGCAGCGCCGGCGCGCATCCACGTCATCGATCAGACGAACGCTAGCCTCGGCAAAGGC
>Ga0182740_1001351_pt1 | contig 16854 bp, 9 predicted proteins | sample eDN5th37CKraftBY_FD_128872 | JGI IMG/M metagenome (GOLD analysis project Ga0182740, IMG submission 128872) | Enriched backyard soil microbial communities from Emeryville, California, USA - eDNA 5th pass 37_C Kraft BY (version 2) (version 2) | ecosystem: Environmental > Terrestrial > Soil >...
ACCGGACACCTGCGGGAAGCGGCCGGCTGCCCTTGGCAAAGCGCTGAAGCCGTTTTCGAGGCCGGCGCGGATAGCGCGGCCCGAAATCTCCAGCAGCGCGATCGTATTGCGGAACGGCAATTCAGCCATCATGTCGCGGCGGGTGATCGTCGTGCCGGGCGGATAGATCCGGCCGCCGCGGATGCCGCCGCCATTGGTGATGGCGATGTCCGCATTGGTTTCCGCGCGCATCGAATCAGCAATCAGGTCGCCGATCGCAGCTTCCTGTGTCCGGACCGTCGGGTTGCGGCTGTCGAGTTCGGCGGCGGTGGTCGCTATCGGTACGTCGAGATGCTTCGAAAGCTTGCTTTCATATTGCTGGACGACCGCGTCGATCTCCGCGTCAGGGACGACGTTGCGGGTGTCGATCGGGCGGAATTCCGGATACCAGCTCACCTCGCGGCGCCCTTCATTCATTCGAACGGTGAAGGTGATGTCGACGCAGGTCACGAAATGCGCGTCGTAGCTCGATTCCGCCGCGGCCGTGCGTTCGTCGTAATTGATCCAGAGATCATGATCGTGCCCGCTGAGGATGATGTCGGCGGCCCGAGTGCGGATCATCGCTTCGTCCTTGGCGCGATCGGTATGGACGACCGCGACCACCACATCCGCGCCCTCCTTGCGCAGCAGTGCAGCCTGCTTTTCGATGGTGTCGACCGAGCGCGGAAATTTCAGGTCGCCCGGGCTCGACAGGCTTGCGGCATCCTCGTCGGTCGCGGCCGTGATGCCGATACGGATGCCGCTCATCTCGATGATGTTGCGCTCCCGGAAGCCGGGAATGAGCTTTCCGTCGGGATTGAGAATGTTCGCGACATAGAGCGGGAATTTTGCCTCGCTCATGCGCTTGAAGAACAATTCCTTGCCGAAATCGAATTCGTGGTTGCCGGGGACGAAAATGTCCGGCGCGAGCATGTTGGTCAGCGTTATGACATGCTCGCCCTGATCGAGGCTCGACATCAGCGAGGGAGACAGGGCGTCGCCGGCATGCACGAACAGGACATTGCCGCCTTTGGCCCGCTCCGCTTTCACGACCGATGCGAGGCGCGCATATCCGCCGCGCAGCTGACCGTCCGGCGCCGGCTGGTCGCTCATGAGGTAGATGTCGCTGACGAGCACGAATGTCACCCGCGCCCGCGTCCCCAGGGCGGAAGACAGGCGCGGCAGGCCGGCGACCAGCGCCAGGGCGGACGATCCGAGCAGCAGCAGGCGGCGGGTGATGGACATTTTCATGATTGATTTCCGGGAGCCAGATGGGCTTAGCATGGCCGCATGAACGACGCATCGTCAGACGCCGTCGCAGGCGCGCACCGGCCCGCGGGCCATCCGCCGGTCAAATCCGGCAAAATTGGTGTCCTGATCGCAAATCTCGGTACTCCGGATGCGACTGACTATTCATCGATGCGGCGCTATCTGAAGGAGTTTCTCTCCGACAAGCGGGTCATCGAGGAGAATTCGCTGGTCTGGAAACTCGTATTCAATCTGATCATCCTGACGCGTCGGCCGGCCAGCAAGGGCCGCGATTACGACTCGATCTGGAACCGCGAGCTGAACGAGTCACCGCTCAAGACCATCACGCGGTCTCAGACGCAGAAGCTTGCTGCCGCGCTCGCACCGGTCGATCAGCGGATCGAGGTCGAATGGGGCATGCGCTACGGCAATCCATCGGTCGGATCGGCGATCGATGCGCTGGCGGCGAAAGGCTGCGACCGCATCCTGTTCGTACCGCTTTATCCGCAATATGCGGCGGCGACGACCGCGACCGCCTGCGACGCGGTGTTCAAGCATCTGATGACGATGCGCTGGCAGCCGACGCTGCGCGTGGCGCCGCCCTATCATGACGAGCCGGCCTATATCGAGGCGCTCGCTTCCTCCATGGGAGAGGAACTGGCAAAGCTGCCATTCAAGCCGGACGTGATCCTCGCGTCCTTCCACGGCATTCCGCAGGACTATTTCGACAAGGGCGATCCCTATTACTGCCATTGCGCGAAGACGACGCGGCTGCTGCGCGACGCGATGGGCTATAGCGAGGAGCAATTGCGCATGACCTTCCAGTCGCGCTTCGGCACGGCGGAATGGATCAAGCCCTACACCGACAAGACCGTCGAGGCGCTCGCGCGCAGCGGTGTGAAGAACCTCGCCATCGTGACACCCGGCTTCTCCGCCGATTGCCTGGAGACGCTGGAGGAGATCGCGGTCGAGAATGGCGACATCTTCAAGGAGCATGGCGGGGTGAACTTCGCGGCCATTCCCTGCCTGAACGACAGCCCGCAGGGCATGCAGGTGATCCGCGACGTCGTGCTGCGCGAGCTGAAGGGCTGGGTCTCCTAACCCCCCGTTAACCATATCGCTTTTAACTCCGTTAACCATTTTCGCCGGCCGCGAGGCTGGCCGCCTTCATGTGCGCGTCCCCGACGGGGGCCGCCATCAGGGCGCGGCAGGAGTTGATGCGTGGCGCGCAGCCTGGTCCCGATTGTGCTGGTCGGCCTTGCCGGTCTTTGCGCGACCGTGCCGGCTGTCGCGCAGCAGGCCGAGCCACGCGATCCGTCGACCCCGACCCTGTTCGATCCGCATTTCGACAGCGGGCGTTCGCAGCAATTCCGCCGGCCTGGTCAGCCCGCGCGGGCGGGTGAGGTCACAAGGCCGCAGAGCGGCGCGGGAACGACCGGCTTCGACGCGACCAATGCGCGGGTGAAACAAAAAGCGAAGGAGGCCGCCCGGAAACGCGCGCTCGCGGAAGCGGAGAACCTCCCGCCGATCGCAGCGACGGCTCCCGATCGCACCGTGGCGCCGGTGTTTCAGCGGCAGGAAAGCCGGGCGGCGCAACGCCGCCGCGCGACCAATTCCGCACCCATCACACTCGATGCGACCGGCACGGTTGCCGCGCGTCCCATTCGCAAGCGCATCGACGAACAGGATCCGTTCGGTCCGGTCGGCTTCCATGCCGGATCGCTTCTCTACAAGCCTGCGGTGGAAGTGTCGGGCGGCTACAACAGCAACCCGGGCCAGCGCACGCTTCCCAAGGGCTCGATCTATGAAAAGATCGCGCCCGAACTCAGCGTCAAGTCGGACTGGTCGCGGCACGAAGTGTCGGCGGATCTGAGGGGCAGCTATACCTGGTACAACAGCAACGGCCTCGACAATCTCAACCAGCCCAACCTCGACCTGAAGGGTAAGGCGCGGATCGACATCACCAGCCAGACCAAGGCCGACCTCGAAGGGCGCTTCGGCCTGCAAGCCGACAATCCCGGCGATCCGAATCTGCCGAATAACATTGCGACGCCGCCGCTTTACATCACGCCGGGCGCGACCGCGGGGATCTCGCACACGTTCAACCGTCTCGAACTGTCGCTGAAAGGCAGCATCGATCGCACGGCCTATGGCGACGCCGAGACCTACAGCGGCGCAGTCGTCGATTTTGGCGACCGCAACTACAATCAGTATGGCGCGCGGGTGCGTGCGTCGTACGAAACGCTGCCCGGCATCAAGCCGTTCGTTGAATACGGCATGGATCAGCGGCGCCATGATCGCGAGAACGATGCCGCAGGGATTGCGCGCAATTCCGATGGCTCGACCATCAAGGTCGGGTCGCAATTCGAACTGTCACGGTATCTCGTCGGCGAGGCGTCGATCGGCTTCCTGGAACGGCGATATGCGGACGCGGCGTTTCCGACAATTCGCGCGCCGCTGCTCGACGCGACGCTCACATATTACGCCTCACCGCTGACCACGCTGAAGGTCTATGCCAACACGACCGTGGACGAGTCGATCCTTCCGGGTGTCGCCGGATCGCTGAGGCGGGATTTCGGTGTGCAGTTCGACCATGCCTTCCGCCGCTGGCTGGTCGGCACGCTGACGCTCGGTTACGGCACCGACAATTACGAAGGCTCGAACCGCACCGACAACCGCTACCTCATCGCGAGCAGCCTGATCTACAAGCTGACGCGCGAACTGCATTTCAAGGCTGAAGCGCGACGCGAATGGTTGAAGTCGACCATCGAAGGATGGGACTACACCACGAATATATTCACGGTGGGATTGAGACTGCAGCGCTAAAGTGTTCCGGGCGCAGCGCGTCGCTTCGGGCTGCACCGCGCCCGGGGCACGGGACTTACCCCAACAGCTGCTGCAGTTCCGCGCGCAGTTCACCGGCAATATCCTTGCGGTTAAGTGCATAGGCGACGTTGGCGGTGAGGAAGCCGAGTTTCGAGCCGCAATCATAGGAGCGGCCTTCGAACTTCACGGCATAGAACGGCTGGCTCTTTGACAGCGTGATCATCGCGTCGGTCAGCTGGATCTCGCCGCCGGCGCCGGTTTGCTGGTTCTCGAGAATGTCGAAGATCTCAGGCTGCAGGATGTAGCGACCGGTGATCGACAGATTGGACGGCGCATCCTCGCGCTTCGGCTTCTCGACCATTCTGGTGATCGGCATGGAGGGCCCCGCTTCCTTGCCGACACCGACGATGCCGTACATGTGCACGCGGTCCATCGGCACTTCCTCGACCGCGATGATGTTGGCCTTGTCCTTCTGCTTGCTGTAGGCCTCGACCATCTGCTTCAGGCAGCCGGGCTCATTGAGCACCAGCACGTCGGGCAGCACCACGGCGAACGGCTCGTCACCGACGATGTCGCGCGCGCACCAGACCGCATGTCCGAGCCCGAGCGGCTGTTGCTGACGCGTGAAGCTGGTCATTCCGGCGGCGGGCGTATCCGCTGCGAGGAGCTCCAGCTCGGTGGTCTTGTTGCGCTCTTTCAGCGTGGCTTCGAGCTCGTATTGCCTGTCGAAATGGTCTTCGATGACGCCCTTGTTGCGGCCGGTGACGAAGATCATGTGCTCGATCCCGGCTTCTCGCGCTTCGTCGACCACATGCTGGATCAGCGGGCGGTCCACCACCGTCAGCATCTCTTTCGGCATGGCCTTGGTCGCAGGAAGGAAACGGGTGCCGAGCCCGGCCACCGGGAAAATCGCTTTACGGATAGGCTTCATGTGGGGAACCGCGAGAGGTGTGTGAACAGGAGGGTCTGGTAGCACGCGGAGGTTACGGAAAAGCCTTCAGCCATCCCAATACGTCCACGGTTTTGTGAATGTTGTTAATGGTCTGGCAACCGTATGCATCGCCCATAGGGCATTATCGTGGCCCGGTTGCGTGAGGCTGAAATGGCCCGTCGTTCTCAAACACTGCCGACTCTTTCGTTCTCGGCAGTCCTCGGTCTGTCGCTGATTGGTTGCGCCGGCGGCAACGATCGGCTCGATGTTGTGGCCACGTCTTCGGTCCCGCGACAGGTGACGGCGCAGCCGGTCGCCCAACCCGCGGTCCCGGCGCGCGCGCGACGCGCTTTTGCGCAGGCGACCGGTCCGGAGTGGAGCGGCGAATCGGGCTCGTCGGGTCATCCGCTCATGACAGCGGACGCCATCCGGGCCGCCGCCGCTGACTTTCAGGGATGCCTGCAGCGCCTTTATCCGGCCGCAGCCAAGCGCGGCATTCCGAAACAGGCCTTCGACACCTTCACGCGCGATCTGACGCCTGATCTGAAGATCATGGATCTGGTCGACGCGCAGCCGGAATTCACGCTCGCCTTCTGGGACTATCTGGACCGCCTGGTCGGCGATGAGCGCATCCAGCGCGGTCGCGAATTGCTGCAGCAATATCGCGCGACGTTCGACGCGATGGAGCGGCAATACGGCGTTGACCGGCACGTCATCGCCGCGATCTGGGGCATCGAGTCGAAATACTCGACCATGATGGGTGAGCGTTCCGTGTTGCGTTCGACCGCAACGCTGGCCTGCGTCGGACGCCGCCAGGACTATTTCCGCAACGAGTTTCTCGCGGCGATGGAGATCCTGTATCGCGGCGACGTGCAGCCTGACCGGATGAAAGGCTCGTGGGCCGGTGCATTCGGGCCGACGCAGTTCATGCCGACGGTCTACAAGAACTACGCGGTCGATGCCGACGGAGATGGTCATCGCGATATGACCGCTTCGATCCCGGATCTGTTGTTTTCGACCGCGAACTATTTCCGCAAGCACGGCTGGGAGACCGGACAGACCTGGGGCTACGAAGTCGTGGTGCCGCAGAACTTCAACTTCATGCTGGCCGACCGCAGCAAGGTCATGACTATCCGGGAATGGGAGCAACTCGGGATCCGGCGGGCCGGCGGCAAGGCGTTCCCGCGCTCATCCGACCGCGCTTTCCTGATGGTGCCGGCGGGCAGTCAGGGCCCGGGCTTCCTGATGCTGGGTAATTTCCGCGTGATCATGCGCTACAACCCGGCCGAGGCGTATGCGCTTGCGATCGGGCACCTGTCGGACCGGCTGCGCGGCGGCGATGCACTGGTGCAATCCTGGCCGCGCCACGAGCGGGTTCTGACCCGCGAAGAGCGCGCTGAAATGCAGCAATTGCTGATCCGGCGCGGCTTCGATATCGGCGAGGCAGATGGCCGGTTTGGAGCCAAGACTCGCGCCGCCATCCGCGATTTCCAGGCACGGGCCGGACTCGTGCCCGATGGTTTCCCGACGGCGACCGTCCTGGCGCGGCTGCGCGGGAATTAGGGCCTCGAGATCCGACCTTCGCCTCGCCATGTTCTTTTGCTATGCAGGTGCCATCCGGCGGGGTGAAAGCCCCGGAAAGGTCGCACGGGTCTGCAACAATCGGCCCTTATCGAACGGATCGGCATGGCGCGGCAGAACGGTGCGCGGAAGCGCTTGATGGTACGGGCGGTTTGCCTGGGCGGGCTCGCGCTTGCCGCGGTTGCGGCGTGCTGGCCGGCACAGGCGCAGTTCTTTCCGTTCGACGACCGCTTCTTCGGCTTTCCGAGGCAGCAGAAGCCGCGTCCAGCCGTGCCGCAGGAACAGACAACCGCGCCCGCACCCAGGAAGCCGGAAGTACCTCCGACCATCCGCATTCTTGTTCTCGGCGATTCGCTGGCGGACTGGCTCGCCTACGGTCTTGAGGAGCAACTCGCGGAGACCCCGGAGATCGGCATCCTGCGCAAGCATCGCCCGCTGTCCGGGCTGATCCGCTACGAGCAGAAGTCCGACGCCGAATGGCCGAAGGTCGCGCGCGAATTGATCGCCGCGGAGAAGCCGCAGGCCGTAATCGTGCTGCTCGGGCTTCAGGACCGGCAGGACATCCGCGAGCGGGTGGTGGCAAAGCCTCAGCCGCAATCGCAATCAGCGCAGAAGCCGGGGCAGCCGGCACCCGCTGCGCAGCAGGCACAGCAGCCCGCAGCGGCCCCTGCGCCGCAGACCCAGAAGCCGGCGGGTGACGATGACGAGGCCCCGGCCATCGCGTCGCCCGAACCGCAACGCCCCGCGCGGCCTGCAGGACCCGTCGAGTTCCGCAGCGAACGATGGGAAGAACTTTACGGCGCCAAAGTCGATGAGATGATCGCGGCGGTGCGCAGCGCCAATGTTCCGGTGCTGTGGGTCGGCATACCCGCGGTGCGCGGCGCCAAATCCACGTCCGACGTGCAATATCTGAACGAGATTTACCGCGCCCGCGTGGAAAAGGCGGGCTTCATCTTCGTCAATGTGTGGGACGGCTTCGTCGACGAGCGCGGCAATTTCATGCAGCGTGGTCCGGACGAGACCGGGCAGATCCGGCAGTTGCGCACCTATGATGGCGTGAATTTCACGCGCTTCGGAGCACGCAAGCTCGCGCATTATGTCGAGCGCGATCTGAAGCGCGTGTTGCGCGAGCCGATTCCGGCGGCGATCAGCAACGCGCCCCTGGAGCCACATGATATCCAGCCGGCGAAGCCAAGCGGACCGGCGGCGCGGCCGCTTGCCGGGCCGGTCATCCTGCTCGGCACACCGCTGCAGGAACCGACCGATCTGGCGGGTGGAACGCCCGTGACCCCGGCGAAGGCTGCGCCTCAGCTTGATGCTGCGGCGAGCCGCATGCTGGTGAAGGGCGAACCGCAGCGGAGCGAGCCCGGTCGGGCGGACGACGCGTCATGGCCGCCGCGGATGCCCAATCTCGTTGCGAGCGAACCGATACCGCCGACCACGGCACCGCTCGCGATTGTCCGGGCGCCTGTGGCGGGAAGCGTTCAGCAGGCGGCATTGCCCGGTCAGAAGCCGGGCGCAGCGCCTGGGCAACGCGTCGCGGGCCATCCGCAGTTGCAGGCCCAGATGCGCCAGCAACAGCAGCAGGCGCCGACCTTCTGGCGGCGTCCCGCGTACGAATCGTCGGGACCGCGCTTCTTCTTCGGATTGTTCGGGCGGTAGGCCTAACCGGCCTATCGCGGCAGGGTCGTCGTTCCCATCAGGAACTTGTCGATCGCGTGCGCGCACTGGCGCCCTTCGCGGATCGCCCAGACCACCAGCGACTGACCACGGCGCATGTCGCCGGCGGCGAACACCTTCGCGATCGACGTCTTGTAGTCCTCGGTGTTGGCCTTGGCGTTGCCGCGCGGGTCGAGCGCGACGCCGAGCGAAGCCAGCATGCCTTCCTTGACCGGGTGCACGAAGCCCATGGCGAGCAGCACGAGATCGGCCTTCACCGTGAATTCGGTGCCGGGGATCGGCTTGATCTTTTCGTCGGCGCGCACGCAGCGCAGCGCCGTGACCTTTCCGTCCTTGCCCTCGAAGGCTTGCGTCAGCACCGAGAAGTCGCGGGTGGCGCCTTCCTCATGGCTCGACGAGGTGCGCAGCTTGTAAGGCCAGTCCGGCCAGGTCAGCGCCTTGTTCTCGCGCTCCGGCGGCATCGGCATGATTTCGAAATTCGTCACAGACAGCGCGCCCTGACGGATCGAGGTGCCGATGCAGTCCGAGCCGGTATCGCCGCCGCCGATCACGACAACATGCTTGCCGCCAGCCAGGATGTCTTTCGCCCCGGCGAGCGGAGCTTCGCCCGAAACGCGGCGGTTCTGCTGCGGCAGGAAATCCATCGCGAAGTGGATGCCGTCGAGTTCGCGCCCCGGGATCGGCAGATCGCGCGGATGCTCCGAACCGCCGGTGAGGGCGACCGCGTCATATTCGGAAACGAGCTTGTCGACCGGAAGATTGACGCCGACATGAGCGCCGTAATGGAAGGTGACACCTTCCGCTTCCATCTGCTTCACGCGGATGTCGACGATGCCCTTCTCCATCTTGAAGTCGGGAATGCCGTAGCGCAGAAGGCCGCCGGCCTTTGCCCATTTCTCGTAGACATGGACGTCGTGGCCGGCACGCGCGAGCTGCTGCGCGCAGGCGAGGCCCGCCGGGCCTGAACCGATCACAGCCACTTTCTTGCCGGTCTTGTTCGCGGCCGGTTCGGGCTTTATCCAGCCGCTTTCGATCGCCTTGTCGGCGATCGCGCATTCGATGGTTTTGATGGCGACCGGATTGTCGTCGATGTTGAGTGTGCAGGACGCCTCGCACGGCGCCGGGCACACGCGGCCGGTCACTTCCGGGAAGTTGTTGGTCGAGAGAAGGTTGCGCGCCGCCTCCTCCCAATTGCCGCGATAGACGAGGTCGTTCCAGTCCGGGATCTGGTTATTGACCGGGCAGCCGTTGTGACAATACGGGATGCCGCAATCCATGCAGCGCGCCGCCTGGTCGCGCGTCTGGCCTTCCGGCAGCGGCAGGACGAATTCGCGATAATGCTTGATACGCTCCTCGACCGGAGCGTAGTCGCGATCCTCGCGTTCGATTTCAAGAAAGCCAGTGACCTTACCCATGTGACTCTTACTCGGCAGCTTCCAGAGCCTGGGCGGCCTGCATTTCCTTCAGGGCGCGACGATATTCGACCGGCATGACCTTGCGGAACTTGCCAAACCACGTCTTCCAGTCGTCGAGGATCGCTTGCGCACGCGTCGAGCCGGTCAGCTTGGCATGCTGGCCGATGTAGTAGCGCAGCCGCTCGGCATCGTAGCGCGTCATGTCGGTGAGGATGTCGACACGGCCCGCGGTTTCGAGGTCGTGTTTGGAGTGATAGACGCGCTCGTTGATGTCTTCCTCGGCCGGTACCGGCTCCAGCTCCACCATCGACATGTTGCAGAGCTTCTCGAAATCACCGCTCTCGTCGAGCACGTAGGCGATGCCGCCCGACATGCCGGCTGCGAAGTTGCGGCCGGTCGGTCCGAGCACGATCACGATGCCGCCGGTCATGTATTCGCAGCAATGGTCGCCAGCGCCTTCGACGACGGCGACTGCGCCTGAATTGCGGACCGCAAAACGCTCACCGGCGACGCCGCGGAAGTAGCATTCGCCCTGGATCGCGCCGTACAGCACGGTGTTGCCGACGATGATCGACTCTTCCGGCCTGATACCGGAATCGGCGGTCGGACGGACGATGATCTTGCCGCCCGACAGGCCCTTGCCGACATAGTCGTTGCCTTCGCCCTGCAGATCGAAGGTGACGCCCTTGGCGAGCCAGGCGCCGAAGCTCTGACCGGAGGTGCCGGTCAGCGAGACGTGAATGGTGTCGTCCGGCAAGCCTGCATGGCCGTAGCGCTTGGCCACCTCGCCCGACAGCATTGCACCGGCCGAGCGGTCGATATTGTGGATCTCGGCGGTGATCTTCACCGGCGCGCCGCGATCGAGTGCGGGCTGGGCCTGCGCGATCAGTCTGCGGTCCAGCACGTCATGGATCTTGTGATCCTGACGCTCGGAATTGTAGATCGCGACGCCTTCGGGTGCGACCGGCTTGGTGAACAGCTTCGAGAAATCGAGGCCCTTGGCCTTCCAGTGCTCGATCACAGCACGCTGATCGAGCATCTGCAACTGGCCGACCATCTCGTTGAAGGTGCGGTAGCCCATCTCGGCCATCAACTCGCGCACTTCCTCGGCGACGAAGAAGAAGTAGTTGATCACGTGCTCGGGCTGGCCGGTGAAGCGCTTGCGCAGCACCGGATCCTGCGTCGCGACGCCGACCGGGCAGGTGTTGAGATGGCATTTGCGCATCATGATGCAGCCGGCCGCAATCAGCGGCGCGGTCGCAAAGCCGATCTCGTCGGCGCCAAGCAGCGCACCGATCACGACGTCTCGTCCGGTACGGATGCCGCCGTCGACCTGAACCGTGATGCGGCCGCGCAGGCGGTTTCCAACCAGCGTCTGATGGGTTTCGGCGAGGCCGATCTCCCACGGGGAGCCGGCATGCTTGATCGAGGTGAGGGGAGACGCACCGGTGCCGCCCTCGAAGCCCGCGATGGTCACATGGTCCGAACGCGCCTTGGACACACCGGCGGCTACGGTACCGACACCGACCTCGGAGACGAGCTTCACCGAGACGTCACCCGCCGGGTTGACGTTCTTCAGGTCGTAGATCAGCTGCGCGAGGTCTTCGATCGAGTAGATGTCGTGATGCGGCGGCGGCGAGATCAGGCCGACGCCCGGCGTCGAGTGGCGCACCTTGGCGATGGTCTTGTCGACCTTGTGGCCGGGCAATTGCCCGCCTTCGCCGGGCTTTGCGCCCTGCGCCATCTTGATCTGCATCACGTCCGAATTGACGAGATATTCGGTGGTGACACCGAAGCGTCCGGACGCGACCTGCTTGATCGCCGAACGCAGCGAGTCGCCGTTCGGCAGCGGCTTGAAGCGATCGGCCTCTTCGCCACCTTCGCCGGTATTCGACTTGCCGCCGATGCGGTTCATCGCGATCGCGAGCGTGGTGTGCGCTTCGCGCGAGATGGATCCGAACGACATCGCGCCGGTCGCGAAGCGCTTGACGATGTTCTGCGCGGGCTCGACTTCGTCGAGCGGGACGGGCTTGCGGCCGTCTTCTTCCGCGCTCTTGATCCGGAACAGGCCGCGGATGGTCAGGAGCTTTTCGGACTGCTCGTTCAGCGTGCGCGCGAAGGCCCGGTATTGTTCGTAGGAATTGCCGCGCACCGCATGCTGCAGGTTCGCGACCGTCTGGGCGGTCCAGACGTGATCCTCGCCGCGCGTGCGATAGGCATATTCGCCGCCGACATCGAGCGCATTGCGATAGATCGGCGAGTCGCCGAACGCGTCGCGGTGCCGCCGCACGGTTTCTTCGGCGATCTCAGGCAGCGCGACGCCCTCGATGCGGGTGGCGGTGCCGGTGAAATAGTTCGCGACGAATGCCGAGCTCAGGCCGATGGCGTCGAAAATCTGCGCGCCGCAATAGGACTGATAGGTCGAGATGCCCATTTTGGACATCACCTTCATCAGGCCCTTGCCGACGGATTTGATGTAGCGCTTGATGATTTCCTTGTCGTCGAGCTTTTGCGGCAGCGTGTCCTTCATCGCGATCAGGGTTTCGAACGCGAGATAGGGGTTGATCGCTTCCGCGCCGTAACCGGCCAGGCAGGCGAAGTGATGCACCTCGCGCGGTTCGCCCGATTCGACAACGAGACCGACGGAGGTGCGAAGGCCTTCGCGGATCAAGTGATGGTGCACGGCCGCGCAGGCGAGCAAAGCCGGGATCGGCACGCGTTCGGCGCTGACCTTGCGGTCGGACAGGATGATGATGTTGAAGCCGTCGCGCACAGCCCTTTCGGCGTCCGCCTTCAGCTGCTTGAGCGCCGGCTCGAGACCGGCCGCGCCGGCTTCGGCCGCGAAGGTGACGTCGAGCGTGCAGGACTTGAAGTGATTGTCTTCGATGTCGCCGATCGACCGGATCTTCTCGAGATCCTTGTCGGTGAGGATCGGCTGACGCACTTCCAGACGCTTGGTGGTTGAAGTGCCTTCGATGTCGAAAAGGTTCGGCCGTGGGCCGATGATCGACACGAGGCTCATCACGATCTCTTCGCGGATCGGATCGATCGGCGGGTTCGTGACCTGCGCAAAGTTCTGCTTGAAGTAGGTGTAGAGCAGCTTCGACTTGTTGGACAAAGCCGAGATCGGCGTGTCGTTGCCCATCGAGCCCGTGGCTTCCTCGCCGATCGAGCCCATGGGCGTCATCAGGAGTTTGATATCCTCCTGCGAGTATCCGAAAGCCTGCTGACGATCGAGCAAGGACAGGTTCGACAGCGCCGCCTTGCCGCCGGATTCCGGCAGTTCCTCAAGCACGATCTGGGTGCGATGCAGCCACTCCTTGTAGGGGTGCGACTTCGCAATATCGGCCTTCAGCTCGTCGTCCGGGATGAGCCGGCCCTGCTGCAGATCGACCAGCAGCATCTTGCCGGGCTGCAGACGCCACTTCTTGACGATGTCCTTTTCCGGAATCGTCAGCACGCCCATTTCGGACGCCATGATGATGCGGTCGTCGCGGGTCAGACAGTAACGCGCCGGACGCAGGCCGTTGCGATCGAGCGTCGCGCCGATCTGGGTGCCGTCGGTGAAGACGAGCGCCGCCGGTCCGTCCCACGGCTCCATCAGCGCGGCATTGTATTCGTAGAAGGCGCGCCGCTGCTCATCCATGAGCGGGTTACCGGCCCATGCTTCCGGCACCATCATCATCATGGCGTGCGACAGCGGATAGCCGCCCATGACGAGGAATTCGAGCGCGTTGTCGAAGCAGGCCGTGTCCGACTGGCCTTCGTAGGAGATCGGCCAAAGCTTGTTGATGTCGTCGCCGAACAGCGGCGACGATACCGAGGCCTGCCGCGCCGCCATCCAGTTCACATTGCCGCGCAACGTGTTGATTTCGCCGTTATGCGCGATCATCCGGTAGGGATGCGCGAGCGACCAGGTCGGGAAGGTGTTGGTCGAGAAGCGCTGATGCACGAGGGCGAGCGCGCTTTCGAAATCCTTCTCGTGCAGGTCGGGATAATAGGTGCCGAGCTGGTCGGCGAGGAACATGCCCTTGTAGATCACGGTCCGGCAGGACAGCGACACCGGATAATAGCCCGACAGGCGGCGTTCCCTCCGCAGATAGATCGCGTTCGAGATCGCCTTGCGCATGATGTAGAGGCGGCGCTCGAAATCCTGCTCGGTCTTGATGCTGGCCGGGCGTTCGACGAACACCTGCATATGCACGGGTTCGGTGGGCTTCACCGACTCGCCGAGCGTCGAATTGTCGGTCGGCACCGTGCGCCAGCCGAGGATCTTGAGGCCTTCCTGCGCCGCGACCTGTTCATAGGTCTTGCGGATTTCGTCGCGCCATTCCTGGTCGCGCGGCAGGAACAGGAAGCCGACCGCGTAATGGCCAGGCGCGGGCAGGGTGAAGCCGTTTTCCTTCGCCTTGCGGGCGAAGAAGGCGTGCGGGATCTGCACCAGAATGCCGGCGCCGTCGCCGGCGCGCGGATCGGCGCCGACGGCGCCGCGATGCTCGAGATTGACGAGGATCGTCAGCGCGTCCTCGACGATCTGATGCGACTTGCGTCCCTTGATATCGGCGATGAAGCCGACGCCGCAGGAATCCTTGTCGAGTGCGGGATCGTAGAGGCCGAATCCTTCAGGTGTGCCGGGGTCGGCGGAATCGGCAAAATCGGAGGCGCGCAACACGCTCCGCTTCTGCTGCACTCCCCGGTCGTTCGTCCGGCTCATCTCGACGCGATCCCTCGATGCGTTTCTCTGGCGTACCCGCCGCCTTCGCTGCGCCGGAGGTCCGGGCCTGCGTTGAGCGGCAAATCTCGTGCTCGGAGTGACAACCCGGACCCACCCAGCGGCGGGCCCTGCGGGCTGCTTTGAAGTCGGCGCTGCGATGCCGAGCCGCACCGTGCGCCCCCGGTCGGCAGGGTGGCTCGAAAAACCCGCCGCCTCGACTTCGCAAACTGGGACAGCAATGCTGTCCTATCGTTCCTTTGCCAAATTTTCGCCCAGCCGACAAGTGCCAGGGGGGCGAGTCCTTGGCATTCTTCCAACATTATTATTCTTTCCGCGGCGGAGCTTCCTAACAAGCGGATTCTTTTGTTCCGCCTGAACCAATTTTGCCCAACGGGCCTCCCGACGGCGCTGGTCTCTGCTATCGGTCAGCGAGGGGCTCGCCCGGACCGGGCCAATGAACGGGGCTTTTTGGTGAATTTTGCAAGCGACAACACCGCCGGCATTGCTCCCGGCATCATGGACGCGATCGTCCGCGCCAACCAAGGTTTTGCGCTCGGATACGGCAACGACGCGCTTACCCGCTCCGTCGAAAGCCGGATCGGCGAGGTGTTCGAGTGCGACGCCGCTGTGTTCCTGGTTCCGACCGGCACGACCGCCAATGCTCTGTCGCTCGCCCAGGTGACGCCGCCCTGGGGCGGCGTGCTCTGCCATGCGCAGGCGCACATCATGACCAGCGAATGCGGTGCGCCGGAATTCTTCGGGGGCGGATTAAAGCTCATCGGGCTGTCCGGCGAGGACTGCAAGCTGACGCCCGATACGGTTGAACGCGCGATCGCGCGTTACTCCGGGCACGTTCCGCATCAGGTCAATGCGGCGGCACTCTCGATCACGCAGGCGACCGAAGCCGGTACGACCTATCGCGTCGAGGAGATTGCTGCACTATCCGACGTCGCGCATGCGCACGGGCTGGCCGTTCACATGGATGGAGCGCGTTTCGGCAATGCGCTGGCGCGCATGAATGTCACGGCAGCGGAGGCGACGTGGAAGGCTGGCGTCGATGTGCTGTCGTTCGGCGCCACCAAGGGCGGCGCGATGGCTGCCGAAGCCGTGGTGGTTTTCGATCGCAAGCGTGCAGCCCACATGGCCGAGCGGCGCAAGCGGTCGGGACATCTGTTCTCGAAGCACCGCTTTCTTGCGGCGCAATTCGAGGGCTACCTGAATGACGGCTACTGGCTGGCGCTGGCGCGTCATGCCAATGCAATTGCCGACCGTCTGGCGGAAGGCTTGCGGTCCTGCGGTGTTTCCATTGTCTGGCCAGTCGAGGCCAACATCGTCTTCGCGCTGTTGCCGCAGACGCTCGATGCGAAGCTGAAATCAGCGGGCGCCGCTTATTATGTGCGTCCCAATACGCAGGCGGGTGACGATGTTAAGATCGGTCCCGACCAGATGCTGGTGCGGCTCGTGACATCGTTCGCGACCGTGGATGCCGAGGTTGATCGTTTCGTTGCGCTGGTTCGCGCGGGCTAATAGGGGAAAGAGCATATGAAGGTTGCAGTTGTCGGCGCATCCGGACGTGGCGGATCGCGTATCGTCGCAGAGCTGGCACGGCGTGGTCATCAGGTCACGGCGATCGCGCGCAATATCGAAAAGGTGGAGCCGGGCCCGAACATCACCGTCCGGCGGGGCGATGTGAACGGCCTCGGTTTTCCGGGGCTGCTTGCCGGTCACGATGCGGTCGTCAGCGCGGTTCGCTTTGTCCAAACCGATCCCGACGTGCTGATCGGCGCTGTGCGCAAATCCGGCGTGACGCGCTACGCGGTCATGGGCGGCGCCGGAAGCCTTGAAGTGGCGCCCGGCAAGCGGTTGCTCGATACGCCGCAATTCCCGGAGGCCGCGAAGCCCGAAGCGCTGAAGGGCGTCGCCTTTCTCGACAAGCTCAAGGCGACGACGGATCTCGACTGGGTGTTTCTGTCGCCGGCGGCGGTCATCGCTTTCGGCGAACGCACCGGAAAATTCCGGCTCGGCAAGGACGAGTTCATGACCGATGCCGATGGCAAGAGCAAGATCTCGTTCGAGGATTATGCGGTCGCGATGGTCGATGAACTCGAACAGCACAAGCATTCCCGCGAACGCTTTGCGGTCGCGTATTAAGGCGGCCGCCCCTGATGTGCTTGCAAAATGATCGGGGGCTGATTCAAAGCCGCTGAAATTCCGCCGTAGCCGCGCCCAAATCGCTGAGCACGCTCACAGGTGACAGGCGATGCTCGTTGGCATCGCGGTACCTGCCTCGGTTGGGAGGGGCTACGTGAAATACGCATGTGTTGTTGCGGCCGTAATATCAGCTGCACCCGTCAAGGCGCAGCCGGTAGCGGCAGATCTATTGCCGGCCTACGAGGTTTCGACCATCATCGCATCGATGGGGATGCGTCCGGTTGGCCGCC
>Ga0182740_1001352_pt1 | contig 16849 bp, 15 predicted proteins | sample eDN5th37CKraftBY_FD_128872 | JGI IMG/M metagenome (GOLD analysis project Ga0182740, IMG submission 128872) | Enriched backyard soil microbial communities from Emeryville, California, USA - eDNA 5th pass 37_C Kraft BY (version 2) (version 2) | ecosystem: Environmental > Terrestrial > Soil >...
CGCGACCGAGCGGCTGACGCTCTCCGGTATAACGCCCGCCAAGCTCTCGGCCCTTTCGGCCCTGGAAATTGCGCGCCTCCCCGTCGGTGTCGAGAAGGGCGGGGTGACGCTCGGAGACGCCTTCGAGATCTCAGGCAGCGCCGGCGACGTCCTGACCCTTGAAGGCGCGACGGCCGAACTCGATTACATCGGCCACGGCCTCGACAGCGGCACGATCCGCGTCATCGGCAACGCCGGCACGTACGCGGGCCGCAAGATGTCGGGCGGCAAGCTCGAGATCCACGGCAACGCTGGCGACTTTCTCGCCTCCGGATCGACCGGCGGCATGATCCATGTTCGCGGCAATGCCGGCGATAACCTCGGCGGCATGGTGCAAGGCGACCGCTTCGGCATGCTGGGCGGTCTCGCAGTTGTAGAGGGCAATATCGGTGCCCGCGCCGGCGATAAGATGCGCCGCGGCACCATCGTCGTTCGCGGCAAGACGGGCGCCCACACCGGCTCGCGCATGATCGGCGGCACCATCTGGGCTGAGGGCGGCTTTGGTCCCGAACCCGGCCTGATGATGCGCCGTGGTACCTTGATCGGCCCGAGCGTCGAGAAGCTGCTGCCGACTTTTGTCGACACGGGGAAACACGATCTCGTGATCGTGCGCATTATCTCGCGCTATCTGAAGACGGTGCTTGGCGATTTGGCGCCCAAGCCTATGCCTTTGTTTGTGCAGAAGATTGGTGGCGACCTCGCGACCATCGGACGAGGCGAGATCCTATTGCCGGCGTCCTGACGCGCGCATTTGGCATCTACAATTCCGGTTGAGGCGGCCCGAAACAAATCCCCGGGTCGCGACGTCATTTTATTGTCAAGTACCGCTGACGCTCAACCGGACAAACGCCATGCTTGCACTCGTTCTCTCTGCATGCCTCACGACTGATCCGAATGTCTGCCGCGACTACAAGATCCCGATCCAGGCGGATGTCGACGCTATGACTTGCATGGCCCAGGCCCCTCCCCATTTCGCAAAATGGGCCGAGGAGCATCCCGGCTGGCAGGTGATGCGCTGGCGCTGCGCAAGCGCGTCTGAGAACGATATCTGAGCCGGAACTCACGCTTCAACGGTCGACGTTCGTCACGCGATAAGGGGCGGGCGGCTGCGCGCCGCTAACCTCGATGACGAACTTCTGCCGGATGGCGCGTTCGAAATCGCCATAGCCCTGAGCAGGCAGAACGAAGCTGCCGGGCCCAGCCATGACGTTCGCGCGATACCACTCTTCGAGCGGGTGCTTGCCTCCCGGTACGGCCTTCGGCAGAAGCGCTGAACTCTCTGGCGTATCGAGCAGAATCGGCAGTCCGTTGACCGTGACACCATTGGCCACGAGCTCGTTGCGGACGCTTTCAATCGATTCCTCGGCGTTGCAGTTGTCGGGCCCATCTCCCGAAACATCAACGAGGATGCGAGCCGCCTTGGCTGGGATCTGCGGGACGATCTTATCGTTCACCGATCGCAGCATGCGGGTCATGCAGGTGAACTCGCCACCCTGATGCGGCAATGCCCGCACGCGTTTGGCGGCGGCCAGAGCATCCGCCTTGTTCGCGATCCGTATCCACGGAATGACGAACGTCGGCGTGTCGGCCCACGTCACCATGGAGAAGAGGATGCCGCCTGCGGATCCGCCGGTGATCGCCTCGATCACGCCGGGATCCTCAAGCGCCTTGGCAATGCCTTCCATCTGGAGCTTGTAGCGGGAGTCATCGACCGAGTTCGAGACGTCCACGGAGACGACGAGCGCGGTGTCGGCCGGTGCCCCCTCTTGCGCCCATAACGAGAAAGCTCCGGCCAAAATTGCGCCGGCCGACATGACGGCGGCAATTGCCGCCCGCCGCTGATTGATGAAGCTGAAAATGGAAAAAACTCCTGCAGGCAGCGCACGGCGACATATGCCGAGCCTATGGTGACAAACCTACCAAAGGGAAATTTCCCCGCCAAGCCGTCCCCTGAAGCCGGGGACCGGGGCATCAACGTTTACAGGGCCCCTAGATATTCACGTCACCGGCTCGCCGCCGCGCGTCGCTCTTGAGAGGTGCAGCGTCGGCCAGGCCCCAGATCAGGCCCGCCATCAGAAAGAAGTGGCGCCAGTGATCGCTGTCGATCACAAAACCTTCGAACGCCAACCCTGCGAACGACGCAAACGCGATGACGGCAGGCCCCTGTATCCTCGTCCGCTGCAGCGCGGTTCGAAACCCGACGTAGAGCGTCGCGATCACTGTCACAACGTAGAGCATCCCTCCGAGCCATCCGGCGTTCAGGAACATCGTGAGATAGACGTTATGCGGCTCCTCGTGATGGTAGGTGTCGCGGAAGGTATGGGTCCCGATCCCGAAGGGATGCTCCACGATCAACGCACGCGCCTTTTGCTGGCCGCCAAAACGCCCATTCGGGCCCTCGTCATAACTCTGATCCAGGTTGGCCCGCTGGCTGAGCAGGTCGCGGACCTGATCAAGTTGTGTCGCCATAGCGAGCGCACACATGAGCCCTGCGATGCCGATGATGCTCACTTTCCCGAAGCGATTGAAATCCGTGGCGCGCCGCGACCGGAACAGGACGAACCCGGCCAATATCGCAACGGATAGGAATGTCGAAATCCAGGCGCCACGCGAAAAGCTGACGAGGAGGCCGATAACCAGCGGCAACGCCACCGCCGCCGCTATGAGCGCGTGCAGGGGTCTGCCCCGCAACATCACCCAAACGACGGTGACGATCGCCGGAGCGACGGCGGCACTGTAGACATTCGGATCCTTGAAAGTGCCGCGCGCGCGATCGTAATTCGTGAAGAGTTCATACGCCGACGGGACAAGGCGGAAATAACCGGCGAGCGCGGCCGCCGTGGCGATCAGGCAGGCAATCACGTAGCAGCTGAGCACGAGCTTCGCTCGCGGCTCGGGATCTTCCGCGACATACCCCGCGATAATAAAAGCGCCCGCCGCGAGAAATAGCGTCACCAACTGATGGATGACGGCCGTCGAGAACGTCGTCGACAGCATGGTCGCCGCGAAGCCCAGCGCAAAGATCGCGAGCCAAGCCGCAAAGTTGAAGAACGCAGCTTTCCCGAATTTCAATACGCCGAGCACCGGCAGAAGGCCGATGACCGCGGCCATCAACGCATCCGCAATCGCAGGCTCCGAAAAAACGATCGTGCTGAGTGCCGTCGCAACAGCGACGAAGAGGCCGGCAAGCGTGCTCCGGCGGATAGCCAGTGACCTTGGCGCCGCGGAATAGAATTCAGGAGCTGAAGCGGCGTCAGTACGCATTCTTACCTGTGATGAGCGAGATCGGCGTCATCGCGATGACGTAAAGGTCGAACAGCACCGACCAGTTGTCGATGTAGTAGAGATCATGCTCGACACGGCGGACGAGCTTCTCGTGCGTGTCAGTTTCGCCGCGCCAGCCATTGATCTGCGCCCAGCCCGTAACGCCTGGCTTCATCCGGTGCCGCGCAAAGTAACCTTGCACGACATTCTCGTAGAGATCGCGGTCGGCCTTGGCGCCGGTTGCATGCGGGCGCGGCCCGACAAGCGACATCTCGCCTTTCACGACGTTGATGAGCTGAGGCAGCTCATCAAGGCTCGTACGCCGGATGAAGCGGCCGACCGGGGTCACACGTGGATCGCCGCGCGTGACGAGGTTGCTCGCCGTCGCATCTTGTTTCTCAACGTACATCGAGCGGAATTTCAGGACTTCGATGAGTTCGCTGTTGAAGCCATAGCGCTTCTGACGGAAGAAAATCGGCCCCTTGCTGTCCAGCCTGACAGCGATGGCGACGAGCGCCATGACGGGCGAGACCAGCAACAACAGCAGGGCGCCGAGAACCCGATCCTCGATGTTCTTCAACACTCGATCCCAGTCGCTGAGCGGCTTGTCCATGACCGCCAGCATCGGTACGCGGCCGATGAAGGTGTAGGCGCGCGAGTTGAGCCGCAGCTTCGAGTTCAAAGCCGAGACACGAACGTCAACCTGAAGCGTGAAGAGCTTGTAGAGGATTTGCATCAGCCGCTCTTCGGCACGCGCGGGAACGGTGACGATGAGCAAATCGACTCCCGCGTCGCGGCAAAAATCCGTCAGCATCTCGAACGTGCCGAGCCGCGCGATGCCGCCATAGTTGCCGACGGCGCGATCATCCTGCCGGTCATCGAAGATGCCGAGAATGCGCATATGGTTCGACGGATCGCTGGAAAGCGCAGCGATGAGTTCCTCGGCGTCCTTCCCGCCACCGACAATGACTGTCCGCCTGACAAGACGCCCGGCGCGCGTCAAACGTTCAATGGTCCAAGCCGCAACCGAACGAATAAGACAGAGAAAGACTGCCGATAATTCCATCCAGGCGGCAACCTCGCGCGGGACAACGGCGGTCTGGTCGAAGAGAAACGCAAGGCCTGATATGCCCAGCGCGACGGCTGCAAGAGAGGTCAAAACCTTCCAGACTTGGCTGCTGAAGTTGCGCAGCGAGGGAATGGAATAGGACCAGTTCCGGCGCAGTATGCAGATCGACAGCACACCGACCAGAGCGGTCAGAGCCAAGCTCATGACTGACAGCGAGGGCGAATTCCCCAACAGAAGGTTCGATAATGGCCAAGCGGCGATGATCGCCAGAAGATCGGCCAAAGTCACGACGAGGAGAATTTTCGGACGTGAGGCATTGCCGAGCCTGTCGAAGAAAAACGACTTGGCGAAAGCGCCAACGCCCGCTGCACGCGGATAGGCGGCATGGACGACGAGCTGGGGAGAGCTGGACTTCTCGGACATTGCTACTCGGAACCTTGGGAATTGAATACAATTCCATACGATCGCCCTGGTGAGGCGACGGTAAACGGCCGGCACTTTGCGGAATGCGCGACGGGTAACACCGCATCCTTGGTTAATGAACGGTGTTTTTTGCTTAGCTTCGTTCCTTAATGGGAATTTTCCCCGCGCAGGGTCCGCCTGCTGACCACAGCAGCTTGCATATCCCGCCTACTGCCCATTTGCTCGAAGCGAACACCCTGCACGTATGGCCGGCGTGCCACTCCTCTTTCCTTCCCGCACTGTCCGAGAGCGAAGCGAGGAAACTTCAGAAGCAATGATTGCATTTTGAAATGTCCGGCACGCCGAAAGGCGGCTTTTTGCCGGCCCGCTAATTGATGCTCAATCTTCTTCAGTCTAGGCTGGCTCTCCGGCTTGCCACACATCCAAGGTCAAAAAAATGGATCATCTGCACGCAAAGCAGCAGCACCCCAAATTGGGTCTGGCTTCGTTGGCGATGATTGCATTGGCATCCGTATCGACGCTCGACAGCGCAAGCGCAGCAAGCCGCCAGCGGCATTCGGGTGATGCCGCTGAGGAGAGCCTGAGCCGCGACGCGGTTATGGCCGTCGTCTCGATCAAGGATCAGCACGTCACTATCTACGATGCCGACGGCGGCCGGATGCGCGCCCGCGTTTCGAGCGGACGGACGGGCTACGAGACGCCCGTCGGCGTCTACAGCGTGTTGCAGAAAGAAGAGGAACACTACTCGAACCTCTACGATGACGCTTCGATGCCCTTTATGCAGCGCATCACCTGGTCAGGCGTGGCACTCCACGGCGGAGCGCTGCCAGGCTATCCAGCCTCTCACGGCTGCGTTCGCCTGCCCGAAAGCTTTGCCCGCCGCCTCTTCCCGATGACGAAGATCGGCATGCGCGTCGTTATTTCATATGATGACGTGGCCCCCGTCGAGATCTCGCACCCTCTCCTGCTGAAGCCCACGCCGCCGCCGGCAATCGACGCCGCCGTTCCCATAGCGATGTCTTACCATGAGGATTACGGCGACGAGGACCGCAGCCCTTTCGAGCCGAACGTGAAGCGCTGGCCGGCTCGCCTCGCACAGCTTGAAGCATTGAAGTCGGTGGCGGCCGGCAAGCAGATCGAAGCCGATGCTGCCAACAGCCAGGCCGACGAGATGAAGCAGATCGTCGCCGAAAAGAAGGAGCCGCGCGATAAGACGGCAAAGGCTCTGCGCAAGCTCGAAGCGGCCAAGAAGTCCGCGGATGATAAAGTTGCGCGCGCCGACAAGGGCCTCGCCGGAGCCAAATCGCCCAAGGCGGTAGCCAATTGGGAGGCCACGAAGGCAAAGGCCGTGAAAGCCGCCGAAGACCTGGCCGCCAAGCTTGCGGCTTTGAGCGCAACTCTTGCCACGCAGGAGTCCGAGTTGCAGCTCGCCATGCAGCAGGCGGCCCCCGTCGAAGAGGCCCGCGTTGCAGCCGTTGCCCGCGCCAAGGAGGCCAAGCGCAAAACGCAACCTGTCTCCATCTTCATCAGCCTCAAGACGCAGAAGCTCTACGTGCGCCAGGGCCACGAGCCGGTCTTCGAGTCTCCCGTTACGATTAGCGAGCCCGAAAGGCCGATTGGCACGCACGTCTATACCGCAGTCGATTTCACGAAGGACGGCAAAGATCTGCGCTGGACGGCCGTGACCTTGGAGCACAGAGGCTCCAACTACGCATCGTCTGACGACCGCCTAGCGAGCGACGCCGAAGGAAGGCCGCAGACCGAAGCCGGTAAAGCCGCAGCCGCCCTCGACCGCATCACCATTCCGGCGGATGTCATCGAACGCGTGTCCGAGGCAGCCTGGCCAGGTTCGTCGCTGATCATCTCCGACGAGCCTATGAGCAAAGAAACCTCGAAGGCGACCGACTTCGTGGTTTTGATCAGCACAGAGCCGCAAGGCGGTATCAAGAAGCGTCCGAAGCAATTCTTCCGCTACGACAACTTCTATCGGGATAGCTCTGACGACTTCTATTACGGATACGACCGCAACGGCCGGCGGCCGTATTATCCGCGCCAGAAGCCGCTGTTCTGGTGGTGATCTGACAACGGTCTAAGCTTTCTGTTCGCACCGCTGGAATTATTGCCCGCGGCGCGCGCCTCTCCTTGAAAATGCCGCGAGGACGTTATTGCCTGCGAACAAACCAGTTCGGAGGATACGTTATGAACGCCCAATCGCGGCTCGCAAGCGATGTGACGACGCTCGGAGTCATCGAACAACTTCGCGATGCTTTGAAGTATGCAGATGGCGAATTGCAGCGCCGTTGTGTCATCTCGACCAAAGTGCGCGACGCTCTGAGGACGGCCGAACGCTTCCTCGCCAACGCCAGCGCCTGACGGGACGCCTGAAGCCCTCGGCTCGAGCTTGAAACGGTTACGAACCGTATGCGGTGGTGGCACGTCGCGGGCAGCTTTGATCAGGCAAACGGCAAACGCAGAATTCGGCCCAGGCGTGAAACAACTGCCTGAAAGAAATAGCGCGACTGATCCCAGAGGTTGGGCTTGCGCGCCCCTTCGAACAACTCTTCGAATTCGAACCGCGGCTTCAAACCAAGCCGGTGCCGGTGCGGATAGTAAAATACGAGCACCGGCGAACGCCGCCACCAGACTTTAAACTGCGCGTCATTCATCTCTCGCGGCGATACCGGCCATAGCAGCCCGCCTGCATGGATCATATCCGCGCACACCAAATCGTAGACGGCCGTCGCTATTCCCTTGCGCTGATAGGATCCCTGAACTTCGGCTCTCCGTATGCGCGCGATGCCCTTCATCATCCGGCCCACCTCGCAAATACCGATCGCCTCCTCGCCGATGATTGCCGAGAGTTCGGTGCGAAAAACGCGGTACGTGATGCCGCTGTCCGACAGCGCCCGCCGCACGAAAAAGGTTCTGCCGCTTTGGGTGTAAATTTTGACCAGGGGCTGATCGCGCACCAGAGCACCAAGCCGGGTCTCCGCCTCGACCGGCGCAAAATCCGATTTCGCCTGTTGCGCTATCAGCCTTGCATAAGTCGCTTCAGCTCGATCAAGCAGCTGAGACACAGGCTGGCCCCTCCCACCCTATTCGCGTATTAGGCATCGTGCAGAGCAATTTACCCAAACTACGATGAAGATCTCCCTGAAGGCGTTAACACCCCACCGGAATCCCCATGCAGCGCAAGCGCCGCGATGTTGGCAAAACCCTCAGTTCAGAACGCATACGCACGGGCCGCCACCGCTTTAGCGTTGTCATCAATATTTCTTGGGCTTCATGCGTGACTGCACGTATAGAGCCCCCATCCGCTTGAGCCCTAATGGCAACTTTAAAGGAACATGAAAGTTGCAGGTTACAAATAATCGGAAAAAATCGATGCACGATCGATCGCTAGACAAGAAGCCGGCGCCCAGTGCTGTCCAAAGCCCAGGCCCTTCGTCCGCGCACGCCCCGCTTCTTTCCGGGCGAGCAGCAGCAGTCCTTGGCGTTCTTGCACTCATCGCCATGGCCGCGGGCGGGTACTTCTACTGGCAAAACGCGGCACTCCACCCCTCGACGGAGAACGCTCAGGTTCACGCCAATATCGTGCAGATTACGCCATTGGTCACGGGGTCCGTCACCGAGGTCAAGGTGCAGGACTTCGCTGATGTCAAATCCGGTGACGTCCTCGTTCAGTTGGACCGCGCTCCGTTCGAAGCGGCGCTGAAACTTGCAGAGACGCGGCTCAATCTGGCCCAGCAGCAGCCCGCGGGTCAGGGCCCACAAGCCGCGGCAGGCAAAGCCAACCTCGAGCAAGCGCAATTGGCCGTCGACCAGGCACGAGCCGATCTCGATCATGCAACGATCAAGGCGCCGGTCGATGGAACTGTGGGGAAAGTCCGCATCCGGCCGGGCGAAATCGCCAAGGCCGGAATGGCCATGTTCCCTCTCGTCGACACCGCGCACTGGTGGGTCGATGCGAACTTCAAGGAAACCGATCTCGCCCGCATTAAGCCCGGACAAACCGCCACCATCACGATCGATGCGTTCCCCTCCCGCACCTTCGACGGCAAGGTTGAAGCTGTCAGCCGAGCCAGCAATGCCGCCTTCTCGTTGATGCCAGCGGAGAACGCCACGGGCAGTTGGGTGAAGGTTGTCCAGCGCTTCCCCGTTCGCATCGGACTGACGCTGAAGCCGGATGATCCAGCAATCGGCGTCGGCGCCTCGGCATACGTCACCGTCGACACCGCCGAAGAGGCGAACAGTGACGTCAAGTAATCGCGTTGCAGATCAGCAGAGTGCGCCCCTGCCGGAAAGGCTTCTGAGTTCCCTAGCCGTTCTGCTCGCCGTTCTGATGGTCATCCTCGACATGACCGTGGTGAACGTCGCGCTGCCCGACATGATGGGCGCGCTCGGCGCGACGCCCGATCAAATCACATGGGTCCTCACGTCCTACATCGTTGCCGAAGCCATCATCATTCCGATGAGCGGCTTTCTTGCACAGCGGTTCGGACGGAAAAACGTTCTGCTCGTCAGCGTCAGCGGTTTCGTTGTTTCATCCATGCTGTGCGGACAGTCGACCACCTTGTTCGAAATGGTGCTGTTCCGCCTCTTCCAAGGCGCGTTTGGCGCGAGCGTCGTACCGCTCTCGCAGGCGACGATGGTCGATTCCTATGACGCTGCGAACCGCGGCAAGGCTATGGCCATCTGGGGCATAGGCGTTCTGCTCGGCCCGATCATGGGCCCGACAGTCGGCGGCTTCATCACCGATCATCTCGGCTGGCAATGGGTGTTCTACATCAACCTGCCGATCGGCATCGTCAATTTAGCCCTTCTCGCCGCCTACATCAGACCGACAAAGGCCATGCGCGTGCCCATCGACTGGCTGGGAGCGGCGTTTCTCGCCATCGGCGTCGGCAGCCTTCAGATGTTGCTCGACCGCGGTAACGTCGAAGACTGGTTGCAATCACCGGTGATCGTCTCACTAGGCATCGTATCGGCTGCGTGTCTCGTGGCATTCGTGGCGCGAAGCTTCAACCGGCCCGATGCAATCCTGAAACTCAGCCTCCTGAAGGATCGCAACCTCGCCACATCGACGTTTCTCATCATGGCATTCGGCGTAGGCATGCTGAGCACGATAGCGCTGCAGCCGCTCTTCCTCGAGCACCTGCTCGGCTATCCTGCGAGCACAGCGGGACTTGTCATGGCGCCCCGTGGAATCGCCGTCATGGTCGGCATGATCATCGTCGCCGCGCTGATTTCACGTGTGGACCCGAGATGGCTTGTATTTTTCGGCCTCGCGCTCGCGGCCGCCGGCACCTACGTGACGACGATAACGTATAATCTCGAGATCGACAGGTTCTGGATCATCGTGCCGACCATCGCACAAGGCATCGGCATGGGCATGATCTTCGTGCCGCTGTCATCGCTCGCCTATCAGACCTTGCCAAAAGATGCCTCGGACCAAGCCGCGAGCATCTTCAACATCGCGCGTACGATCGGCGGCTCCATCGGCATTGCGATCGCCGCAACCATTCTAACGCGCGCGTCGCAGCGCAATTGGCAAAGCCTCGGAGGCTCACTCGATCCCTATAATCCGACCCTTCACGCATGGTTCGGCGCAACGGGACTGGCAGCCTCCGATCCTCAGGCGCAGCAGATGCTCGGCGCCGAACTCATGCGCCAGTCGATGATGATCGGCTTCATCGAGGCCTTCGGCTTCGTCAAACTGAGCTTCCTTGTCCTGATCCCCTTCGTGCTGCTCCTTCGGGATACCGGCGCAGGGTCTCCATACGCGCCAAGCACGCAGAACTAAGCGTCGCCGCAGAACTCATCCTCTTGGCGTAACCGGCAATGTCCACGGCTCACCACACGCCGCCTCGCCCGATTAATCGATAGAAGCTGCAAAACCCTATCGCCGCGATCGCCGGTAATGAAATCTCTGCTCAAGCAGAATAGAATTCTGACTTGGCGGGTACGGCCCAACTTAAGTGCTCCTCACGGGCCGTGCCTCACTCCCTAAGCAACGCTGCCTGCCTTTCACAACGAGAGTGCTGGCAGATCGGCTGGACTACGCTGACGCGGCTGACGAAACTTTGTCTTCAGGCGCATAGATCACGAGCCCTGAAACGGGATCGACCCACGCAAGGTGGCTCCGCACCTCTTTCACGCCGGGCACGTTCTTTGCGGCAACCACGGCGGCCTCATCCTGCTGATAGGCGTGAACGCGCCCCACAGGTCGACAATGCCGTCCTTGACAGTCACGCTGATGAACTGACTGGCGGCCCACGGAAGATCGCTTACGGCCTGACGTACGTTTTCGCGGAGCGCAAGATCATCTGGCCGAAGGGAGGCGCCGCCGCGAACGAGGCCTGCGAGGGCCTGCACCAGATTGGCCCGGCTTAAGATCCCGACGACCGCGCCGTCCCGCACGACCGGCAAGCGCTTGATCTGATGCTTCTCCATCAGATGAATAACTTCGTCGAGATCCGTATCTTCGGTGATGGTGATCGGATCGTGCGTCATCACATCTCCGACCGTCCGCCCGTGAGAACGAATATATTCCTCGGCGAGCGTTTCGGGAGAAACGAGAAATGACCACCACCGCGATCTCTTCACCTGGGTTCCCGTCTCGGCGCGGCGGAGGCAATCGCCCTCGGTCACGATGCCGACAAGCTCGCCTTTCGAATTGATGACGGGCAAGCCGCTGACCCGGTATTCTTGCATCTTCGCTGCCATATCGGGGATCGAACAATCGGGTGTGACCGACACCACGTCTTTGGTCATGACGTCCTTGGCCTGCATCATCAGATCCTCCGGGCTGAAGCACTTCTGTGTTCAAACATTCTGCACTCGCGCGCAGCCGCAGAATGCGGGCGTACCCTAGAGCGCAATCACATTTTCGATGTGAGAAGGTATGTCAGCGTCACCGACGTGCGTGAGGTCCTTATCGACTTCCGCAGCCAGCCTTTCTCGTGCGCTGGAAGGCAACGCCTTGCGCAATTCCCCGAGCATGGTTGGCGGCGCCACTAGCACAAGCTGATCGTAGGAATCCTTCTGGGCGTAATCGCCGAGCATTGCGGCCAGCTGGCCTGCAAACTGATCTTCCATCGCGCGATGCAAATCTTGCCGGGGCTCCACGGCGTGACGTGTGTGCCCGACGGACTCGTGCACCCGGCTCGGCCTGTCCCTTCCCTGTAAGTGGCTTGGCGGATTATCGAGCCTTTTTTCCGAGCCAGGAACCAGATGAACGCCTTTGCCGCGGCCCACCGCTTCCAGTATCCGAGCGCGACCGCCGTCAGCAACCAGGATCCATGTGCGCGTAGGTTTCATAGCACTCTCCTAAAACTTCAAGAAACTTGCGCTTTTCCATGCCGCCCATCGGAAGCAGAGCGCAGGCTACTTAGGAGTTTTCTTTCGGTCCCTGAAACGGCCAACCACGCTTTCCAGGCAAGCGGAAATCGCCACAATGACCGTGATCAACAAAAGCGCCACGACCATCTCGACGATCTGGAAGTTGGTTGCATCACGAGCAACAAACAAGCCGGCAATGAATGCCGAGACCACCATGACCAAGCGGATAGCCCAATTTATCATGGGGGCACCTGACTGGTTAATGACTAAAGTCCGTCAAAGTCGACCGGTCGTGCGGACCAACTGATCATAACACAGAGTATTTGAACTTGGGCAGATTCTACGGGGGAGATTCTGAAGAGGATTACCCAAAGGGACACCTGATCGGGAGAGTGTCCGGGCGTGTGCAGCCATCACCGGCATCTCCGGCCACCGTGATCCGCCGGAAGCAGCCGCAACTGAGTTGACATGTTTACGGGCCGGGTCGGAAAGGGCCCGCACACCTGCTGCCTGGGCAGAGCTGGGATGTTTCCCCGTGGGACGGCTCGGCAGCCGGCCAGCGGCCGAGCCGATAAAGCCTCAGCGTTCCTGCCGCCGGCCTTGGTGGGTCGTGTTCTGATGGATGTTTTCCTGCCGGCCTTGCTCGGATAAGTTTTCGCTGCCGGTCGTCGGGTTTCTGCTGCTTCGCTTCAGACGGGTTCGAACCCGTCCCCGCGTGGCTCCGGTTTTCCTCAGGCACTGGCGGTGCTTTTGCGCTCATGTTGTTCTCCTGTCTTTGTGACTGGGGAACATCGCTCAGTTGGGTCCGTTCCCTGGTCCGCATCCGAGAGGAGATGATCTGGCAACTTAATCTGACGCTTCGATGCCAACGGCGTGGGCTCAGCCTTGAGCCGCCGCCATCCGCTTGCCCGGCACGAGCGATGTGATTTCCACGCGCTGCCCAAAGCGGCATACGAGGGCCGAGTTTTCCGGAACCTCTTTCCAGTTGCCGTGCTCGCCATCGATGGGCTCGGATACGATCACGACGTCGTTTTCCGACGCCTGATAATAAAGGCTGTTGGCTCTGTCGTTGATCGCATAACGGAATGCGTAGAGATCGCGGCCATTACTCAGCGCCGACGTAAAGCGCAACGGCTCACTACCCATCATATCCGCAAGCTTCCCGAGCACGTTCTCGGTCGCGGCCAAAACATCCGGCGTTCCGGTGGACGATATCAACCCCTGCCCGAGGATCGCCAGAAACATCGCCTCGGAATCCGTCGTGCCGACGCGCGATGGATAGAGCGCGTCGGGAATTAAGGCTTCCACCTTCCTGCGAACACGCGTCCAAGGACCGACGAAGCCGTTGTGCATGAACAGCCATCGCCCGCACGCGAACGGATGACAATTCTGTCTCGTCACCGCTGTCCCGGTGGCCGCGCGGACGTGCGCAAAGAATAAGTGGGAATGGAGATGCCGGCAGAGGTAGCGCAGATTTTCATCAGACCAAGCGGGCTGGATCTCGCGATAAAGGCCAGGCTCGGGATGTTCGCCATACCAGCCGAGACCGAACCCATCGCCGTTGGTCGCGGCTGTCGACTCAAGAGCACGTATGCTTTGCGAAATCAGCGAATGGCTGGGGCGAGTGACATAATGCTCCAGCGCGACTGTCGCGCCCCGATAAGCGATCCAACGGCACATATGAGGTCCATCAAACTGAAACAGTCGTTTGGGCGATCCAATCGATCACAGCTGCGAAAGGATCGGACGCTTCCGGCGTCTGCCTGTTCCTATCATAGATGGCCACCTGAGAGTCCGCCGAAGTGCCCTCTGCGGCGATTGTCCGGCAACGCTCGATCTCATCCGCACACTGAAGTGCGCCGATATCCTCTTCGATCATGGCAAGAGTGCGATCCAAGAAGTCCCGCACGGGAATGGGGCCATCCTCCGTGGCGAATGTCCCGTGGATCCCATACCTTTGCGCTCGCCACTTGTTCTCGACAGCCAAGGCCCTGGAAACCGTGTCCGGCGGCCGCCCGAGATTGGGCCGCAACACGAAGTGTCTGACGAGAGAGCGATAAAGAGCCGCAATGGCGATGGCGTCGTCAATCCGCGTGCAGCAGTCCGGCGCCCGCAGCTCGAGCGTCGGATACTTGGCGGACGGACGTAGAGTCCACCACAGCGAACTCGAGCTCTCGATCGCGCCAGCGTTTACCAACGCCTGAACATACGCCTCATATTCGTGCGTGCTGCTGAAGTACTCCGGAATGCCCGTTCGCGGCAGCTCGTCGTAGGCCGCAAGCCGGTAGCCGCGGAGCCCCGTGACATGGGACTGCCAGAACGGCGACGACGTCGAAAGCGCGATGAACAGCGGCACGAAGGGTGTAATCCGCCGCATCAATTCAACCCTGAGCGCCGGATCCGGCACGGAGACATGAACGTGCATGCCGCAGAGCAGATTTCGCCGCCCGATGATCTGCAAATCGTCCATGACTTTGTCATAGCGCTGCTTGCGTGACTGAACGGACTGCTCCCAATTCGCCGTCGGATGCGTTCCGCACGCAATGATCCGCAGGCCGTGAGCCTTCGCGTATTGTGAGACAACCCTCCTCAGATAGGACAGCTCGGTTCTCGCATCAGACATCTTGAGCTGAGGCGGTATCGCAATTTCGACCTGCGACTGCAGGAATTCGCGATCGACCTGTCCCTCGGTTGCCGATTTCGCGCTTTCAAAAAGGCTGTCCGGCGTGATGAAGGCAAGATTGCCCGTCGAATCGACGAGAAAATATTCTTCCTCGATGCCGAATGCAAAGCCGGCGGGTTCCGCCACGGCGCGCTCACGCAGCGCGTTGGCCAGCGCCTCGGACCCGGGACTATGACATATACCGTTCACGTCAGATGCCATTGGTCTGCAACCATGCCTCAAGGACAGCGACTTGCCACAGCTTGGAGTGCCCCTTCGGAGTGAGGCAGCTCTCAGGTTCTCGAAGCAGCGACTCCACATACTCCGGCTTGAAAATTCCACGCTCCCGCGCAGCTCGGCTCGTGAGCGTTTGATTCACAAAATCCAGGACCGGGCCTTGAATGTATTTCAACGCTGGAACCGGGAAATATCCCTTCGGCCGGTCGATCACCTCATCCGGGATAATCCCGCGCGCGGCTTCCTTCAGAATGTACTTGCCGCCGTTGCCGACTTTCAGCGGAGCGGGAATGCGCGCTGCGAATTCCACGAGTTCGTGATCGAGGAACGGCACGCGCGCCTCCAGACCGTACGCCATGGTCATGTTGTCGACGCGCTTCACGGGATCGTCGACAAGCATGATCGAGGTGTCGAGCTGAAGAATGCGATCGATCCCTGAGCCTTTGGCATCAGCCAGATATTGCGCAACAAAATCGCCACTGTAATCGCGGCCGAGGTATCGATCATCGAGCGCCCTGAGCATCTCGTTATGATCACGATCAAAGTACAACGCAGCGTAATCGCTGGACGGATCGTTCGAGTCCATCAGCTTCGGGTACCAATGGTATCCGCCGAACACCTCGTCCGCGCCCTGGCCGCTTTGTACCACTTTCACGCATTTGGAGACTTCCCGCGATAGAAGGTAAAAGGCGACGCAGTCGTGGCTCATCATCGGCTCTGACATGGCAGCAATCGCGCCGGGCAGCGCCTCGACAGTCTCGCGCCCATCGATCACGATGCGATGATGGTCGGTACCGAAGTGGCGCGCGACGATATCCGAATACTGGAATTCATCGCCGGCCAAGCCGTTGACCGCATCAAAGCCAATCGAGAACGTCTTCGTCTCTTTTCCCTGGTCGGCCAGCATACCAACTATCAGCGAGCTATCGAGACCGCCCGAGAGCAAGACGCCCGTCGGAACATCGGCAACAGTCCGGCGCCGAACAGCGGTGCGAAACTGCTCCCGCACCTCTTCCAGAATTTCCCGCTCGTCAGCGTTGATGCTGTCCTGAGCTTTGCCGCCCAGACTCCAGTAAACATGTTCGGAGCGCGTGCCGTTCGGCTCGACTGTCAGGATTGTCCCTGCCGGCAGCTTCCTGATGCCTTTGAAGATCGTCAAAGGTGCGGGCACGACCGCGTGGAAGCTCATATAATGATGCAGCGCGACCGGGTCGATCGATGTGTCGACGCCAGGAACAACCAGGAGAGCCTGCAGCGTTGATGCGAAGCGCAAGGCATCACCCGACTCTGCGATATACATCGGCTTGATGCCGAGACGATCGCGCGCCAGCACAAGACGCCCGCTGGCAAGTTCCATGATCGCAAACGCGAACATGCCCTGGAACCGCTCGACGCATTTTGTGCCCCACTCGCGGTAGGCTTTCGCGATCACCTCGGTGTCACCGCCGGAGAAGAACCTGTGCCCTCGCAGTGTGAGTTCTTCGCGAAGTTCTTTGAAGTTATAGATGCAGCCGTTGAAGGCCAAAGCGAGCCCAAGTTCGCCATCGATCAGCGGCTGACTGGACAAAGAAGAGAGGTCAAGAATTTTGAGGCGGCGATGACCGAAAGCGAAGCGGTCGTTGGAATAGACCCCGCCGGCGTCAGGACCTCGATGCTGAAGGCGGTTCGCCATCTTGAATGCTATGGCGGGATCAGCTGTCCCGTTGAACTTCACTTCTCCGCACAGTCCGCACATGATTCCCATTCCAGCCTAAACAAGCCCTGGCAAACCTGTCGGCCTTGGAAAAGGTTCCGCAAACTTTGCGTAACCGAAC
>Ga0182740_1001353_pt1 | contig 16847 bp, 18 predicted proteins | sample eDN5th37CKraftBY_FD_128872 | JGI IMG/M metagenome (GOLD analysis project Ga0182740, IMG submission 128872) | Enriched backyard soil microbial communities from Emeryville, California, USA - eDNA 5th pass 37_C Kraft BY (version 2) (version 2) | ecosystem: Environmental > Terrestrial > Soil >...
CGTCGAAATCCGGGTGATCCTCGACTTCGGCGCCGGCTTCATCGACTGGCGCGGCTGGTACGCCAACGCGGGCGCGTGATGGCCGACGTTGCCGATCTCGAAGCCATGCGCGAAGCGCTTCTCGCGGCGCGCTTCGCCGGCGTGCGGACGGTCGAATACGAGGGCCGCCGCATCACCTACGCGACCGGCGCATCGGCGCGGCGTCCGCGTCGCGCGTTGCCCAGGTTCGCATCAGTTCATCGAAAGGAACGTGGCCATGAAAAATTACATTCAGGAAGGCCGCATGATCACCGTTGCCGCGCCGACCGGCGGCGCGACCTCGGGCGATGGCGTTGTCATCGGCGCCTTGTTCGAGGTCGCCAGCAAGACGGCCGCCGCTGGCGAGACAGTGACGCTCGCCACGACCGGCGTGTTCGACCTGCCGAAGCTGGCAAGCGCCGTGATCGCCGCCGGCGATCCGGTAGCCGGGGATGACACGGCGAAGCAGGTCAACGTGCCCGGCGACGGGCCGCTATCCGATCGGATCGCAATCGAGGCAGCCGGCAATGGCACGGCAACCGTGCGCGTGCGGCTCGACGGTATCGCGACGGCGGCGGCCTAAGTCAATTTAAGACTTCGTGTTCGGCAAGTGCCTGCCGACGTGCGCGACGACAATTTTTCCCTTTGTTTCGTCCAATATGAAGTGGATCGATGCGCACGAATTGGGATCGCCGGACCCGAGCGTGATGTGAGGCTCGAATAAACGAGATTTCGAGTCATATGAGAACGTGTAATCGGCCTTATAGCGACTTCGAGTCGTATCGGAAATGTGCATGCTGCACCTCTTGCCCCATCCTTGATCAATGAGGTGCTGACGCAAGTCTCCTCCGTTTCCTCGCTCGGCCTTAAGCTTGGTCCAAGTGACGGCCACCTCGTCGAGGTCTTGCAAGGCTTCCACGATATCTGCGGGCCGCTGAAACGGACTCGAAGATGCCGAGCTAAGTGCGCTGTCAAGAATAATGAGATGGCTGCATTTCCTCTTCGCGACTTCGACTGCTTCTTGCACGCTTGCAGGAACCGCGATCTCCTCTGGAGAGACCTCGTCCATCTCATCAGACGCACGACTAGCGAAGAACACTTGCTGATTGGCACGGAGATTCTCGTTTTCAGCTTCGAGCTCAGTCAAACGCTGTTTTGCCGCCGACAGTTCGCCATCGATCTCTACCGCGTATGCTTCCCAATCCACGCCGGTTGATGCTCGCTGAGCTTCGAGCTGCCCGGCTCGCTGAGTCCGCTCCGCTTTCCTGATGATTTCGGTGATGCGCGCGTCCGGTACAAAGCGGAAGGAAGCCACGGCGAAAACAGTGCGCTCCAGTGTACGGGCAATGACATCCGGTCCAAGCGCCTCTACCCTCGCTCCCAGGTAGAGCGGATGTCGGCGCGGATCATCCGTATCCTTGAAGCCGGGCCAGTAGATTCGGACCCCGCCATTGAAACAGGAAAGCGAGCGTCCGAGCGCCTCACCAATGTCCCATGTGGCATGAACGTCCTGCACCTCCACCACTATCGCCACGCCCGCAAGGCGCTGCGCCATCGCTGTCGCATCAATCTGGTTGGGATCGCCTCCGGCATGTGGGGCCAGAAACACGATGGGCAGCTTTCGAAGCTGGCTTCGGAGCAGCGCCAGAAAGTCGGGGACGCCATTGTTTTTTAGCGGGTAGGGCGTGGCCCGTACCTGCATCTCGCCAACACGAACAGATTGATCGGAGCAGAGTCGTCGGATCACACTTGGCGATCCCAATGCGAACTGCGCGGGCGAGACTTGATAGTCGATCGACTCGATCCAGATTAGGTGTTCGACACTGCAGCGCCCGTCAAATCCGCCGATTCGAATGTCATTCCGCCAGCGTAGCGTATCGTCGTTGTCAGCCGGATATGCCCATTCAATCACCACCGCTTGGCCAAGGTCGGTCGCAGCGTGATTGCTCTTCAGCAGGTGTCCAACCGGCACGATGGTGGCGGTGCCGTTGGTGGATAGGTCACAATCGAATAGCGGCATTCCTCGCCTCTCGCGATAATGGCGCTCAATCCATTCGCGGTAGGCGGGAACGGCCGAACCAACGCCGGACGTCGATGGGACCTCAAAGCGGCAAGCATAGACCAGGCGCGCCAAGGAAGGAGCCTCACGCTTCGAGAGGAATCGGGGAACGACATTCAATCATGCCGCCATGAATCTGACGAGTCCACGATTCCGAGGCCAACAAGGCCTTATCCGCGCTTCTCGTCGCATAGAATGTTGACTCGGCCCTGTTCCGACCGAAAGCCAATCAAGAAAAACGCGACTTATCCGCGACCAAACGCCGAGTCGCGTTGCGGCGCGACTGGCGCGACGGCGTAAGCGTTTGATGCTGAAATGAAAATGGCGCGCCCGAAAGGATTCGAACCTCTGACCCCCAGATTCGTAGGCTTGGGCAGAACGTTGTTTCCGCTTCGGTTTTCAGCAAACCCTACCCTATTCCGCACCATTTAGATCAAGAGGTTAGCAGGCCATCTGCAAACCATTGGAGGCCACCGCCCCAAAATGAAACCGCCGCCCCGACGGCAATCGGGAACGGCGGCGAATTTGGAAAGCTGGCTGGCTATTCCGACGCCGAGGATATCAAATCCAGGCACGGCCGCAACACTCCCGACGTGGATGCTGTCCTAACTGATGCGCGCCGTGAAATCGCCAATGCCACGCTGACCGAACTGGATTTTCAAAGCCATCGCCTTGGCGAACTTGTGCGCGACGGATTGCTTGAAGTTACGCTCGCAGCGGACACCCTCTATGACGCGGCGGTATCGAACGGCCTGGTTGCCGCTCACGGTGATGACGCCATTCAAGCCATCCTTGCGGCTGGGTTCGGGGGTGCGGCATGAATCGGCACAGCATCCGAGAATTCACCAACGCCGAGTTGGATACAGTCGCCATTCGCGCGGATCGGCGCTGGATATCGGCGCGCGACCTCGACGCTATGGAGTTCGATCCGATCCGCTATGTTGTCCCCGGCTACATTGCCGAGGGCCTCACGCTGCTGGCTGGCAAGCCCAAGCTGGGCAAGTCATGGCTGGCGATGGACATTGCGCTGGCCGTGGCGAGTGGCGGCGTCTGCCTTGGCGACGTGCAATGCGACCGTGGCGACGTGCTGTATCTCGCCTTGGAGGACAACCGCAGGCGTCTGCAATCCCGCATTCGGAAGCTTTGGACGCTGGATGCCATGGCTCGCAACATGGTGCCGGATCGGCTGCACCTTGCGACGGAATGGCCACGCGCCAATGAGGGCGGACTACAGGCCGTTCGAGACTGGATCGACACGCATCCCGATGCCCGGCTTGTCATCGTGGACGTGCTGGCCATGTTCAAGGCCACGGCGAAGGCTAAGGACCAGACGCTTTACGAGGCGGACTATCTGGCGATCAAGGGATTGCAGTCTCTCGCCATGGAAACCGGCGTGGCGATTGTCGTCATCCATCACACCCGTAAATCCGGTGCCGAGGTGGACCCGTTCGAGAAGGTTTCGGGGACGCTAGGCCTGTCCGGCGCTGCTGACACCACGATCATCCTCGACCGCGACCAAAACGGATGCACCCTGTACGGGCGCGGCCGCGATATCGAAGAAATCGAGACGGCAGTTCAATTCGACAAGGCTACATGCCGATGGGCTGCGCTCGGCAAGGCCAGCGAAGTCAGGCGCACCGATGAACGCGGCTCCATTTTGGCAGCATTGGAGGACGCTGGCGAGGCCATGTCCCCGACCGAAATTGCCGACGCTACCGGAATGCCGAGCAACAATATCCGGCAACTTTTGTTCAAGATGGCCAAAGCTGGCGAGATCAGCAAAGCCGGTCGCGGACGTTACCGGCATCCCGACCACACCCCCGATAACAACGATAACAAGATAACAACCGCCACGGAATCGAATGCCTATTCAAAGGCAAAAGACCCAGGGTGACTTGTTACTTTGTTATCGTTGTTATCGCCCCCTGAATGTTATCGACCACCAACCAGCATGAAAGGAACGACTATGACTAAACAAACAAAACAATCTCGCCGTTCATCTGCCGCCGTCGCTTCAACCGCAAATCTGACCCCAAACGTTGCAGGGGCACTTCAGGGTGAAGATCCGATATTCGCGCTTATTGAGGCGCACAAGGCGGCCTTCAAGGAATTTACAGAAGCGTCATTAGCGAACGACGAGGTTGCAGCAAAGCTTCGTGGAGAAAAGCTCGGTAAGGAGGCGTCGGACAGGTACGATGTGGCGAGCGAAGCCGAGCTAGCACTTTGCGAAGCCCTGATCGCCACACAACCAGAAACCCTCGCCGGTATCGCGGCGGCTATCAAATGGTTGGCTGAATATGACGATGGTTGCCTGCCCGATATGTCGGGCCGGTTTCTGCGGACATTGGCTGCATCGCCGCTCCTGATCGGGGCTTGAACATCGAGTCCCCGCCTGTCCCGACCTGTCTCTATTGTAACGACATGCCACCGTTGATGATGGTGGCATGTCGATTTTACTTGGTGATCTTGCCTACGACGTTGCCGACGCTTTGGACAGCGCGGGCATCCCGTTTGCCGTCACCATCACGCGCGACGTACCGCAAGACAGTCCCGATCCCGCTGACCCATTGCCGCCGATATCCACCGACTTCGCGGGCAGCGGCTTCATCGATGAATGGGATGCCGACTACATCACGTCGACCTTGGTTGAGCGTAGCGACGTAAAGATAGTCATCATCGCCAATTCGATTGCCATCGTCCCCGTTGCCGGCGACCGCGCGACGGTGCGAGGCAAGAGCTATTCCGTTCTCAACGTCAGCGCCGATCCCGCGCTCGCGACCTACACCTTGCAGGCGCGCGCATGACGAAATCCGGTTCCAATAGTCGGATTGGGAGAACCCGGAACAACGGAGCGGAGCGGGCTGTCGCGCTCTCGCTTCCTGAAAAAAATCCGGCAGAAATCGCCATCCGGTTTCTGGAAACCCTGCGCATTCCCGAGGGTCCGAAGGCTGGTCGACCGCTGCGGCTGGCAGAATTTCAGAAGCGGTTTGTCCGTGGTGCGCTGGATCCTGCCAACATGGTGGCGGTGCTTTCCATCGGTCGCGGCAATTCGAAAACGGCGACGGCGGCCGGCATCGCGCTCGGCAGTCTCATGGGCGAATGGGACAAACAGCCCAAGCGGGAAATCCTCTTTGCGGCGCGCAACCGCGACCAAGCCAAGACGGCGTTTAACTTCCTTGTCGGGTTCATCGAAAGCCTGCCCAAGGCCAAGCGGGAATTGTTCATCATCCGGCGCGGCTCGCGTCTTGAGGTGGAATACAGCGGCAACGGTGGCGGGCTGGCGCGGTGTATCGCGGCCGATGGGCGCTCCATTCTCGGCGGTGCGCCAACGCTGGCAATCCTCGATGAACGTGCTGCATGGGAACGCGAAAAAGGCGACTTGTTGGAAAACGCGATCTTGTCCGGTCTGGGCAAGCGCAACGGCACGGCGCTGATTATCTCGACGTCCGCACCGGATGACGCCAACACGTTCTCGCGGTGGATGGATGAACCGCCGCCCGGAACGTATGTGCAGGAACATCGGCCGCCGTTCGGGCTTCCTGCCGACGACGCGGAATCCTTGCTGATAGCTAATCCCGGCGCGGTGGAAGGCATCGGCGCAAGCGTCGAATGGCTACAGGCGCAAGCCCGTCGCGCCATCGCTCGCGGCGGCTCCGCGCTGTCATCGTTCCGCAATCTCAACCGCAATGAACGTGTTTCATCGGAAGATAGGTCGGTCCTGATTACGGTCGACGAATGGCTTACGGCGGAAGTCTCGGCATCCGACCTGCCGGCGCGCTCCGGACCGTGCATCCTTGGCGTCGACCTTGGCGGCTCGCGCTCAATGTCCGCCGCCGCGCTGTATTGGCCGGAAACCGGACGGCTTGAAGCCGTTGGCGCATTCCCTTGCGTGCCATCGCTTGCCGACCGTGGCGCGTCCGATGGCGTCGGCAGTCGCTACACGGAAATGCAGGAACGCGGCGAACTGTTCACGATGGGCGACAACACGGTGCCGCCCGGACCATGGCTCGCGGAAGTCGTCAAACAGGTCGACGGCGCAAGCATCGCTGCGATTGTTGGCGACCGTTTCCGCCATGCCGAATTTATCGAGGCCATGGCAAAGGCCAATCTGCGGGTGCCGTTCATCTGGCGCGGGTTCGGATGGAAAGACGGCAGCGAGGATATTGAACGCTTTCGCCGCGCGCTATTCGACGGACAGGTGAAAACGCTGCCATCGCTATTGCTGCGGTCGGCATTCTCGGAAGCCATCACGCTGGTCGACCCTGCCGGCAATCATAAGCTCGCAAAAAGCCGTTCGCTCGGCCGGATAGATTCCGCCGCCGCAACCGTGCTTGCCGTCGCGGAAGGCGCGCGGCGCATGGCCCGTCCCGTCAAACAAGCGAGGGTGCCGGTATGGGTATGAAATATGACCGCGCCGGCGCTGCCATCTATCGTTCGAAGCGATGGCAATCCGTCCGCTTCCTCGCAAAGCGGCGCGATGGATGGAAATGCGTCAAATGCGGTGCTGGCGGCTGTCGGCTTGAAGTCGACCATATCAAGTCCGTTCGCGATGCGCCGGATTTGGCGTTCGACATGGGCAATCTACAGACATTGTGTGTCGGCTGTCACAGCCGAAAAACGCAGCAAGAAGTCGGCCTTCACTTTGAGGGCACCGACCCTAAGCGCCGTCAATGGCGCGTGTTCACGCGCGAACTGACGCGCAAACCCCTCAAAGCTTTGGAGAACGTCAATGCTTGAATCTGTGAAAATCTCCCGGCGTCAGTCGGAAATCCGCGAAGCCCTTTCCGGTCTTGTCGGCAAGCCCGAACTGACCGAGGACGAAACCCGTGCCATGTCTGCGATGGACATGGAATATCGTAGCAACGAGGCCAAGTATCGCGCCGCGCTGATCGTTGAGGACAACGAGCGACGTGAAGCCAAGGGCGAACTTGAATCCCGTTCCGATAAGGAATACGCGGACCTGATCGGCAAGTTCGAACTGCGGCAGGTCGCGTTGATGCTGGACGAAAAGCGGCCGCTTGACGGCGCCACCGCCGAAATCGTGCAGGAACTTCGCAGCCATGGCGGTTATCGCGGCGTCCCGGTGCCGTATGAGGCGCTGGAAATTCGTGCCGGCGAAACCGTTGCATCGGGCACGCCGTCTCCGGTCAGCACCGCGCCGATCATCGATCGTATCTTTGCGGACAGCGTTGCCGGCAAGATGGGCACCCGCTTCATCAACATTGCGCAGGGCACGAATGAATATCCCGTCACCAACTCGGCAGTAACGGGCGGCTGGGCTGCAACCGAAACCGGCGCTGTGGCGGGACCGACCGCGTACAGCACCACGGATTTCAGCCTTGCTCCGAACAACACCTACGGCATCACTATGAAGGTGACGCGGAAGGCGCTGAAACAGTCCGGCGATGCGCTGGAACAGGCGGTGCGCCGCGACATGAACGGCTGCCTTGCGGTCGGCATGGACAAGGCCGTTTTCCTCGGCGCGGGCACCGGTGGCGAACCGTCCGGCGTCATGGTCGGCAGCTACGGCATCACGTCCACCGCCGTCAATGCAGCGGCGTCATGGTCGGCGTTCCGCGCTGCCGTCACCCGCTTCATGGTGGCGAATGCGGCAACCGGACCCGGCTCCGTCAATCTGCTCATTCGTCCCGAGGTCTATGACGACATGGACGACACGCTGATTAGCGGCACGGCGGTTTCGGAATGGGATCGGCTCACCAAAAATATCGGCAACCCGATCATGTCGAGCAACGCGCTTGCGGCTCCCGCAGGCTCACCGCTCGCCAGCAAGGCGCTGCTCACCACCACGGTTAACGGTGTTGCGCCGATCTATGTCGGCACCTGGGGCGCAATCGACTTGATTCGCGATCCGTTCAGTGACGCGGCATCGGGCGGACTGCGGCTCACCGCGCTGGCGACCATGGACGTCACCGTGTCCCGCGCCGTGCAGTTGCAGATCCTGACCGGGATTCAGTGACATGGAAACCGCCCTTTGGATGGGCGATCTTGAGGTGCGCGCCGCTCGCAAAGGGCGGCGCAAACTTCGGGGCCGTTTCCCGTACAAAAAGCGCGCCGTCTTGTCCGATGGCGGGCGCAAGGGCGGCCGTCCGCAGAAAGAAACCTTTGCACCGAAAGCCTTTGCCTATCGTGTCGAGGCTGCGGACAAAGAGATTCACTTGCTTGTCGGGCACGACTTCAATCGACCGCTCGCCAGCAAACTCACCGGCACCATGAAGCTGGTGGACACCGCCGAGGCGCTGACGTTCGAGGCGGAAATCACGCCAGAGATTGCGGCTACGTCCTACGGCCGCGACGTGCTGGCGCAAATCGATTCAGGATTGGCTTACGGCATCTCACCGGGCTTTCGCCTGCCACCGCCGCGCCGTGTCGCCAAGCCGGAAGTTTTCACCGATGAGGGTTTTGACCCGTCGCGCGGCATGTTCAACGCGCTCATTCGCACCATCAATTCCGCGCTGCTCTATGAACTGAGCATCGTGACGCGGCCGGCGTACAAGGAAAGCACCATCGAGGCGCTGCCGGACGATGGCGAGGACGACGCGGAAAGTTTCCCCAACGTGGGAAACATTCCAGCGCCGCCGCCCGTCACCGACGCTGAGAAACTTGCGGCCGGATGGATTTGGCAGAACGGCGCGCTTGTCCCGCCGCCATCGCAGCAACAGACGACAACCATTCCCGTGCTTACCGCTCCGGTGCCGTTGATCCGTCCCATTCCTATCGTCAGGGCGCAACCCGCGCTGCCGTCAATCGCGAGGTATCGCTAATGGCTGTCACCATCAAACAGACGGAGGGCGCGCCATCGGCATATCCGACGCTCTCGCCAGCCATCGAATTGAACGACGTGGCATGGATGCGCGTCGAGCAATGGATTGCATGGCGCTACACGTCCCGCAGCGTGTCGTGGATTGTCGAGGGACCGGGCGCATGGTTTCCGCCCTTGGCACCGGCAACCATCACCACGGTCGAGATATGGGACGCTGGCGCATGGTCTGAGGTGACGCTCGATGCTTCACCGCTTGGCGGCTACATGCTGACCGGCGAAGGGCCTTACCGTTTCACCGGCACCGTTGGCGGCGGCACCGTTCCCGCGAATGTTTGGGAGGCCGTGAAGCGTCTGGCGGCTTATCTCAACACCAAGGCAGGCAAACCCGGTGCGCGCTCCGAAAGCGTCACGGCGGGCAGCGTCAGCATATCGTCGTCGCGTTCACCAACATGGATGGCGGCTGCGATGCAGAACAGCGGCGCGGCCGATTTGTTGAGAGGGTATCGCAATGTTTGAACGTCTGAAACGTATCCTCTCACCGGCAACCGAAAAGCGTTCGGCTGGTAGCGGCTTCACCGCTGAAATCATCGCCGCGCGCGAAGCCTATATCAGCGGCAGGCGCGGCATCGCAGAATTGACGGCAACCGCTCAATCGTGTGTCAGCCTATGGGAAAACGGTTTTACGCTGGCGCAGGTCGCCGGCACCGACCTATTGGACCGCCGCACCATGGCGTTGATTGCCCGTTCGCTGGCGTTGCGTGGTGAAAGCGTATTCCTGATTGACGGCGATGCGCTGGTGCCGTGTTCGGATTGGGATTTGCGGACCCGGAACGGTCGTCCGACCGCGTATCGCGTCAGTATCCCGGAGGCTGGCGGCGGAAGCTCTACAACGGCTTTAGCGGGCGAGGTGCTGCACGTTCGGATCGGCTGCGACCCGGCCGCGCCTTACTACGGGACCGCACCCTTGAAGCGCGCAAGTCTTACGGCGGGCATGTTGCAGGCGGTGGAAAGTTCGCTTGCGGAGGTGTTCGAGAACGCGCCGATTGGTTCGCAGATTGTGCCGTTCCCCGAAAGCCCGGACACCGACATGACCGCCATCGGACGTTCGTTCCGAGGACAGCGCGGCCGCGTCATGCTGCGGGAAAGCGTCACCGTGTCGGCAGCGGGCGGACCCGCACCGGCAACCGATTGGCGACCATCCGACATGACGCCGGACCTTGAACGGGCCATGACGGCGGAAACCCTTGAAGCGGCGCGCAACGGCGTACAGGCGGCGTTTGGCGTGCTGCCCGGTCTGTTCGTATCGCAGGCGCAGGGACCGCTTGTCCGCGAGGCGCAACGGCATCTGGCGCAGTGGACGTTGCAGCCGATTGCCGAACTACTGGCGGAAGAAGCAACGGCAAAGCTGGGCGGCGGCGTCACGATTGACACGATGGGACCGACGCAAGCCTTTGATGCGGGCGGCTCGGCGCGGGCTTTCGCAACGCTGGTTCAAGGTCTGGCGCAGGCGAAGGAAGCCGGCATCGACGCCAAGGCGGCGCTGGCAATGCTCGATTGGGCGGACGGCAACGCGGGGTGATGCGATGCAGATCGTCGAAAAAATCTGCGCTGATCTGGATATCGAACTGACGCCGATCAATGTGTCTCGCGGTCCGATGCGGTTGCGTTGTCCGAACGTGCTGGCGGGCATGATCGAAAAGTATGGCGAGGGCCATGTGATCTTGGTGCTGCGGACCATCGCGGAGTCGCGCGGCAACGAATCGGCGCTGAACAGCCAAATCATCACAGCGGTGTCGGACATTATCCGCGCAAGGCCAGAGTGGGCCGCTCAAGGGCTTCGCTGGATCGAAGCGTTTGATGATGTTGATTTGCTCGCAATCGCGACCGCCGGGAAGCCGTGGCGCAATTTCCTGCCGGTCAAGCACTACGTCGCGGCGCACGTAGTTGCCCAGTTGCGCCAATCACTTGGTTAGGGCTGGCCACCCCGTCGTGATGAGAGACGCGACGAACGGCTGGGATTAGACGGTGAGTGCCCGGTTTTCCTGACCTAAACCCCGTCAAGACGCGGCGGCCGGCTGGTCCGCGCGGCGTCAGTGGCGGAACGCCACTCTTGGACCGGGGGCGGGATGCTCCCGGTCCTCTTTCATGGACACGACCAAGAATGTCTTGTTTAGACAAAAATTGTCTGATACGATCTTGGTCAGATTCGTGGAGGCATCATGGCTATCGCGCTGACATTGGCACAAATCATCGAATTGTCGGGGGGTAGACCCCGCCGGATGCGGCAGTTCGCAAATGAAGGAATCATCCAGGCGCAGGATGAACGGCTGGGCCGATCCGCGCGTGTTTATCCAATTTCAGAAGCAGCGATCGCCTGCATCGTCGCTCGGCTGGACACGATGAATATTCAGTCCGGCGCGCTGGCTGGCATTGCCGACTATATTCGAAGCATCTACCGCGTCCCCACCGACTACAATTTCAAGTCCCACAAAGATGGCTTGGCTTATTGGGCTCGCGAAGTATTGCTGAAAATGGATGCCGGCGACCCGAAGATTCAGCGGACACCAGAAAACAAAAAAGAGATCGCAATTGCTTTCGGTCTTGACGAATTTCCGCGCGGCGCGCCCCTCAATATCTCGACGGATGAACTACATCGTATTCGTCACTGGACTATTCTGGAAAAAGCGCGCGAGGGCGAAGAAACTCAATCCGCACTTCACATGAAAGAAGATGGAAGCTGGACGTTCTGGCTCGATGGAAAGCCCGGCAAAAGTGACGATGTGGATGTTTACATCGTTCTGAATCTCCATCGCATACTGTCGGTGCTCAAGTGACAGATGCGTCCGAAATCATAGCCGGCCGGGCTCGCATCGCTCACGCTCTTGGACGGTCAGAGAAAACGGTTACGCGCTGGGTCAAGCGCGGCGTCTTGCCGGCCCTTCACGACGGCCCATTTCCGAATAGTCTGCTTTGCGTCCGTGCCGCCGACATTGAGAAATTGAAGTTAGCACCGGAGATCGAGAACAACTAATGGCCAATCGACCCGCAACGATTCGGAAGGCCGATATCGAGCGCACCGTGAAGGGTGTTCTCGCGTCAGGTCTTGCGATTGCACGGGTTGAAATCGAGGGCAGCAAGATCGTGGTTTTCACCGGCGAAGGCGAAGCGGCGGAAAGTCCGCTCGAAGCGTGGAGGCGCTCGAATGGTTCGCGCTAGGCTTCAGGGCATCAACACCGTCCGAAAGCGTCTCGCTGACGGCACCGTGCGACTCTACTACTACCACCGCGCCACCGGCCTGCCCCTGAGCGGTAAGCCCGGCTCTCCTGAATTTATTCGCGACTACGGCTTGGCCGAAAAGACGATGCAGGATCGGCTCGCCGGCACGTTGAATGGTCTTATCCGCGACTACACACTATCGCCCGAGTTCGAAAAGCTGCGGGAGAGCACGCGCAAAGAATATCGCCGGATGCTCAACAAAGCGGAAGCGAAGTTCGGCACGATGCCGCTTGCGGCACTGGAGGATTCCCGCGTGCGGCAAGACTTCATGACGTGGCGCGCGGCCGTGTCCCGCGAGTCCGGGGACCGTGAGGCGGACAACCGCCTGAGCGTTATTTCAGCGATGCTCACTTGGGCGAAAGAGAATGGACAGGTTTTCAGCAATCACATTGCCGGCTTCCGTCGCCTGCACAGCGCCGACCGTTCCGACCTGATCTGGTTGCCCGAACATATCACCGCATTCATGGCGACCGCTCCAATCGAGTTGCAGCGCGCTCTTATCCTCGCGCTACATACTGGCCAGCGGCAGGGCGACCTATTGCGGCTCACATGGGGCAACTACAACGGCTCCCTGATTACGCTCCGCCAGGGCAAGACCGAACGGAAGGTGGAAATCCCCTGCACCAAGGCGCTGCGGAGGATGCTCGACAAGATGGACCGCGCCGCGGCTGTCGTGCTTGCTACCAAAACAGGGCGGCCGTGGAAGCCTCGCTACTTCAAGGCTCAATGGGAATCGGCGTCCAAAAAGGCGGGCATCACCGAACTGCACTTCCACGATCTTCGCGGCACCGCTGTCACCATGCTGGCAGAGGCGGGATGCACCACGCCGCAGATCGCGGCCATCACCGGGCATTCGCTCAAGACCGTGACGACGATCCTCGACAAATATCTCGCCCGTACTCGCGTTCTCGCGGGCGAAGCCGTGACGTTATTCGAGAACGCAAAGAGCACAAAGTTTGCAAACCGGCTGCAAACCAAAAAGCAAAATCCAGCGAAAGGCGGTGCTAAGTGACTGATTTTTATGGCGCGCCCGAAAGGATTCGAACCTCTGACCCCCAGATTCGTAGTCTGGTGCTCTATCCAGCTGAGCTACGGGCGCGCGGATTGCAAGCACGGCGGGCGAGGACCCGCAATCGGTTGCATGGTGCTTCCGGCGAACGGCACGTCGCGAAAGCGGGCCATAGCTAACGGCTCCGGATTGCGTTGGCAAGCTCTCTGACGATCAAGCGCACATTTTACGACCGACCCGCCGCCATCGCTGCCGTTTCGGCCCATTCAACCTCGTCATCCGGCCTATGAGCATGTCCGAAGACCTGTCTTTATCGAAATCGACGGATCAGGCCCGACAAATCATCGATCCGATGTCTCGGGAAACGGTGTCTCGACCATTCGCTGCGGGCGGGGGCGGCTGCAGGATGCGCCTTCATCTGCCGTTGGACGAGACGAGCTTGCCAAGCCAGCTTGGACTCAGGCCCGGGCCCGTTCCCCGCGCAAGCTGGCCAGTTCCACGGGTCGGTCCGGAATGGCGATCCGGAAGGTCGCCCCGATGGTGCCCTCCACCAGGTGAATCTCGCCACCATGGGCCCGCACCAGCTCGGCGGCGATCGCCAACCCCAGGCCGGTTCCACCGGCGCGATCGGACGCCTGGAACGCTTCGAACAGATGGTTTCGTGCCTTTGGCGGGATGCCCGGGCCGGTGTCCGAGACCTCGATCATCGCGACGGTCCCCTCACGCCGTCCCGTGATGCGGATCTGCGAGGTCGCGGTATCGGATTCGGCTTGGCTTTCCAGCGCCTGCTTGGCGTTCCGCACCAGATTGAGCAGCACCCGGAAAAGCTGATCCGGATCGGCATCGATGGTCAGGCCCCGCTCGATGGCATTGATCCAGCCGATCGAAGATTGCGCCGGGACCTGCGATCCCAAGCCCGCCGACTCCCGAACCTCGTTCACGATCGGCTCGACCAGGACCATGCGCCGATCCGGCGCGGCCTCCTGGGCCTTGCCGTAGGACAAGGTGGACTGACACAGCGCGATCGCCCGCTCCAATGAGCGCATCAGCTTGGGTGCAAATCGCTGCACACGCGGGTCGGGCACGCTGGCAAGCTGGTCCGAGATCAGTTGCGAAGAGGCCAGCAGGTTGCGCAGGTCATGATTGATCTTCGACACCGCCAGGCCAAGCGCCGCCAGGCGGCTCTTCTGATGCAGCATCGACACCAGATCGCGCTGCATGTCGGAGAGCTCGCGCTCGGCCACTCCGATTTCGTCGCCGCGCTGCGTCGGCAGGATGATACTCGCAGAACTTTCAGGATTGCGGTGGAATCCGACCAAGTTGGCGGTCAGTCGCCGCATCGGCCGTACAAACAGGAAGTGCAGCGCGAAATACACCAGCGCCGCAGTCAGAACTGCAATGCCGAGCGAAAACAGCAGGAGATTGCCGGAAAAACGATACATCGCCCGTCGCAGCGGCAATTCGTCAATGACCACCTCGATGAACTGCGCGCCGCCCGGCGCCGGACCGATGACGCGGATGGTCTCGTTGCCGCTTTCCCACATCGTCTCGAACGCGCCGACGATCGCGTCCCAAGCCGTGAGTTCCCGCAGGTCAACGTCGTGATCCACGGCCGGCGGGAGGTTTGCACTCGCGAGCAACCGGCGCTGCTGCCCCATCTTGATAGCGACCGCGCGCGCGCCGATGCTGTCGAGGATCTGCCGCGCCAGGGATTCGGGCACCATGCCGCTGGGCGCGGCGTCCAATACCAGTGCCGCCGTATTGGCCGCGGCAATGCGATCGTTCAGGCGGTTCATGCGAAAATTGGCAATCGCCGGCACATAAATCAGCACCTCGGCGATCATCACGAGCGGAATCGTCAGAAGCAGCAGCTTGCCTGACAGCCCAAGCCGGCCCTGGGGCAGCACCCGGGCCGGTTCGGCCGGAATTCGCTCTCTGGGCTGCGGGACGATATCCGCTGGCGTGGTCATAGCATGCGTACAATTGATCCGGGCTCGGACCTCGTCAAATGACCGATCCGTCATGTTGATATTATATCAGAAATCTGGACGACGCATGGCGGCCGGCGGCCCTCTGGCCCAATGTTCCCGGGTGAGCCCACTCGATCGCCCGCAATCCCCGAAATCAGATCCCCAACCGATAGGGGAGATATCATTCGACCCTGTTTTTGCTGCCAGATTTAACCTGCGGCGATCGACCGGCGGCCTTCATGCAAACGTTGACGAAAACGGACTGCTCCCGTATAAGCCGCGCCAATTGTCCGTAATGGCCCGGTTCACCGGGCCCGGCTGTTTTTGAGGCCGGTGCGGCCCACAGGGCCAGAATTGCGGATTTACCTCATTCCTCGGCGAATTGCCTGGTCAGCGGAGAACAGACCCGTGAAGCGGACTTATCAACCCAGCAAACTGGTGCGCAAGCGCCGCCACGGCTTTCGTGCGCGCCTGGCCACCACTGGCGGCCGTAAGGTCCTCGCCGCACGCCGCGCCCGGGGCCGGAAGCGCCTGAGCGCCTGAGCGGGCCTCGCGAGGCCCTGTTATGGATCGATTGAAACGGCGGGTGGATTTTCTCGCCGTTGCAGGCGGGACGCGAACGGCCAGTCCGGCTTTCGTCGTACAGCGACGGACGCGCGAGGATAACGGGCCGGTGCGGGTCGGCTTCACAGTTTCAAAAAAAGTTGGCACCGCCACCGAGCGCAATCGCGTTCGCCGCAGGCTTCGCGAATTGGTGAAGCACGCAGGTGTCATATCCATGCGACCGCACAGTGATTATGTGATAGTCGGCCGCAGGAGCGCTCTGCATCGAAGCTTCGTGACGATGCTTGAGGATTTGCGCCTGGCGCTTCAACGCCTCGACCGGCCTTCGCCGGAACGCTCGTGACCTCACCTCCCTGCACCCGACGGATCGCACCATTGTCGCATCGCGCTCCGAATAGAATGACGAGACCAGAACGATGACTGACAATCGCAATACCATTCTCGCCGTCATTCTGTCCGGTCTGGTGCTGATCGGCTGGCAGTACTTCTTCAACATTCCGCAGATGGAGAAGCAGCGCGCGGCCGAACAGGCGCAGAGCGAGCTGGCCAAAAAGAACGCGCCGGCGGCCAATTCGACCAATCCGGCCAGTTCCGCCGCACCCGCGGGCACGCCGGGAACGCCGAACGTCAGTCAGCCCACCTCGACGCCGGCCGTCAGCCGCGATGCGGCCATCGCGGCATCTCCGCGCATCAAGATCGAAACCCCGCGCCTGACCGGCAGCATTTCCCTGAAGGGCGCGCGCATCGACGATCTGTCGCTGGTGAAGTACCGCGAGACGGTCGATCCGAACTCGCCGGCCATCGTGCTGTTTTCGCCGTCCGGAACCCCCGAGCCCTACTACGCCGAGTTCGGATGGGTCGCCGCCAGCGGGTCGGCCGTCAAAATTCCTGACCAGAACACGCAATGGCAGCAGGACGGCAGCGGAAACCTGACGCCGGATCATCCGGTGGTTTTGAAATGGGAGAACGGCGACGGCCTGACGTTCCGCCGTACGATCACCATCGACGATCAATATCTGTTCTCGATCAAGGATGAGGTGGCCAATTCCGGCAGCGCCGCCGTCACCCTCTACCCGTTCGCGCTGATTTCGCGCCATGGCACCCCACATGTTGCGGGCTATTACATCCTGCACGAAGGACTGGTCGGCTATCTCGGCGATCAGGGACTGC
>Ga0182740_1001355_pt1 | contig 16829 bp, 15 predicted proteins | sample eDN5th37CKraftBY_FD_128872 | JGI IMG/M metagenome (GOLD analysis project Ga0182740, IMG submission 128872) | Enriched backyard soil microbial communities from Emeryville, California, USA - eDNA 5th pass 37_C Kraft BY (version 2) (version 2) | ecosystem: Environmental > Terrestrial > Soil >...
CGCCGTTGCCGTCGCGAAGATGGCAGGTGCCGCGCGCGAGGTCTCCGTCCACCGCGGGTTCGATCCGCGCGAGTTCGCGCTTGTCGCGTTCGGCGGCGCGGGGCCGATGCACGGCTTTCTCGTCGCCGAGGAGCTCGGCATGTCGCGTGTCGTGATTCCGCGCTTTCCGGGCCATCTCTCGGCGCTCGGCCAGATGGTCGCGGATGTCCGGCGCGATTTCGTCAAGGCCTGGGGCGGCGGCCTCTCCGCGATTGCGGTTGCGGATTTGCGCGCCGAGGCGGACATGCTGCGCCGCGAGGGCGAATCCCAGCTCGTTGCGGACGGCATCGCGACGTCACGGCATCGCCACGCCTTCGCGCTCGATATGCGCTATCGCGGCCAGTCCTTCACGCTCCCCATTGTTTGGCGGCCGACCGATCCTGATTTCACTGCCCTGCGCCAGGACTTCGACGCCGCGCACGAGGAGACGTTCGGCTATGCGGACCGCACGAACGAGGCCGAGATCGTCAATATCCGCCTCGTCTCGAGCGGAGAGGTGGACAAGCCCGCGCTGAATTTCGCACCCGACGCCGATGACGCGCCGACGCCGCGCGTGCGCAAAGTCTGGTTCGGTGGATGGGTGGATACGGCCATCTACGACCGCGCGGATCTTCCCGCTGGATACGTGTTCTCCGGTCCTGCCATCATCGAGGAGGCGGGCGGCACGTCCATCGTGCCGCCGGGCTGGACGGTTCGCGTGCACGACACCGGCGCCATGATCGGCGAACGGCCGGAATAGTCGCGCTCGGTCTTTACTGCGCCGTGGACAACCGCGTCGGCACGATGCGCTGGACATGGATCTTGGAGCGGTCGATCAGCTCCGTGACCTGGGGCGCGATGACATTTTTCCAGTGATCGGTTTCGTACACGGCTTTGTACAGCCGCTCGCGCTCTGCCTCGCTCTCGAAGCGGCGCGTCCACACGTAGACGCTGTCGTCGCTCTCGCCGCGATAGCTCCCCGTGATGACCATGCCCTTACCCACCTGGAAGGGGATGATCTCGTCCTCCATGAGCTTCAACCACGCCGCCATCTTGCCGGGGCGCACCGTGTATTGCCTGAGCTCATAGAAAGCCATGTCGTCGTCCCCCTGATGGATCCCCGGAAGTGCTGCGGTTTCGAGGCTCGATCTAAACGCGTGCGAGGACCGGCGCAAGTGACGAGGCCGCGCGCGAGCCATCGTCGCGCGCGACGGCGCTCTCCCTGCTTGCCGGGATGAAAAGCCGTTAGCCCGCGAGATCGAGAAACTCCCGGAGGGCCTCACAGGCTTGGGTCGCATCCTGCTTGTCCCTCGCCGAGAGCATCCAGCCATCGCCCTCGTGCATGAGCAGCAACGTGCTGTACATCTCGGCCTTGGATGCCGGATCGACATCCGCGTTGAGCTTGACCTGCTTCACCGAAGAGAGGGGCCGTTCGACGGGCTTCCGCGCCCAAAAGAGCAGCTTGCGCTGCAGGACGGCCTTGCCGGCGACTTTGTCGAGCGCGACCGTCGTTGATCCGGCATGCAACGCCAATTGCTGTGGTCCACGTTCAATCGTGATCATCGGGGTGCCTCCCCCATTCTCGCGCGAAGATCCTTTCAAACCGCTCGGTTGCGCTGACGGTCGCCGATGGCGAGCATCTCGTGGAGATGAAATGAGCTGCCGTCACCGGGCCGATAGCGCGCCCAGGCGGACGTCCCGTAGCTGCATCCACGAACAATTCTGACAGTGCCGGAAGCTTACCCAGATAAGGCGCGTGTGCAAGTGGACGGCGGTGGCGTAAGTGCGCCCATCGTGGCGCTCTCCCCGCAGCGTCCGGCCCTCGTTTCTAACTGGTTGATTTTTCCGGGCTCCGCTGGCAGGAGCCAGCTCTCAGACCAGAATTTAAGTCTTCGAGGACCTGCTAGATGCCGGATGCGTCGACGCCGTAGTCGGATATGTGGAGCCACTCCGGCGTGGGCGGCACGGTCATCATCTGGATGTAGTTCTGGTTGGCGGTCTGAGCGTAGGCCCGCGTCTGGATCATGAGAACGCTCGTGCCCTCCTTGAGCTTCAGCACCGGATGGACGCGGCCTCGATGCGTCTCCACGCGCAAATCGATGCCCATGCGTACTATATCGAGGTTCAGCTCCCGGCGCAGGTTCACGCCGACGATCTCGCGTCGGCGGGCAAGTACGCGGTCGACAGGCGCCGCGTCGATATAGAACGCCGCATACAGGGTGAACTCATTGCCGATGCGGACGGCGCGCTCGATGCAGACCACCTCGTCGGAGTGCTTGAGGAACGCGCTCCAGGGGCCTGTTCCGGAGTGGCGCTTGATTCCGATCAGCTTCGGAAACACGGGATGGAACGGCGAGTCGGCATCCGTCCTGAAACGAAAATGCCAAGGTGTGTCGAGAATTTGCGACGGCCGAAGCACGAATGTGCCTGCTCCCGCCCGCCGCTCGACCATGCCGTCCCTCACGAGATCGGCATACGCACGCTGCGCCGTACCAAGGCTGAAAGGCGTGAGGCGCGCGAGCTCCCCCTCGGGAGGCAGTTTCTCTCCAAAGCTCCAGAAGCCGTCGTCGATCGCGCGCGTCAGCGCCTCACGAAGCTGAAGGTACTTGTGCAACTGCCGCGAGACCGTGCGCTGATACTTCTTCCAGAAGAGGCGCGTCTGATCCTCGGTGGTGGAGACCCGCACCATCGATGCAATGTCCTGATTGTGGGTTGGCGCTGGAGCGGACTGATAGCCCGATGTCATTGCCGTGCCAAGATCAGCCAGCAACGGCTATCGTTCGAGCCCCCAACGCACCACCGTACGCTGGGCGATCGTGCGGAATACAACCTCCTCGACGAACAGGCCGATGAGAATGACGGTCATCAGGCCGGCGAAGACATAGTCGGTCTGAAGCTCATTGCGGTGCTCGAAGATGAACCAGCCGAGCCCGCCGGACCGTGAGGCCACCCCGAAAACCAGTTCCGCAGCGATCAACGTGCGCCAGGCGAATGCCCAGCCGATCTTCAGCCCCGCGAGGATCGAGGGGAAGGCGGCCGGGACCAGGATCTTCCAGACATACGTCAGTCCACCGAGGCCGTAGTTGCGGCCGGCCATGCGCTGGGTCTCCGAGACGCCGAGGAAGCCGGTCTGCGTATTGAGCGCGACCGGCCACAGTACCGAGTGAATAATGACGAAGACGAGACTCGGCATCCCAAGACCGAACCACAGCATGGCCAAGGGCAGCAGCGCGATGGCGGGCAGCGGATTGAACATTGAAGTGAGCGTCGAGAGCAGATCTCGACCAAATCGGGTCGAGACCGCGAGGGAGGTCAGCGCGCCGGCGAACAGAACGCCGAGCGTATAGCCCATGAGCAGGACTTGCAGCGACGACCACACGCGCGACAGGAGCCGACCTTCGACAGCCGCAAGCCAAAGGGCGCGCAGCGTGTCGCTGAATGTCGGCAGAAGGAGAGGGTTGTTCAGGTGATGCGCATAGACCTCCCACGTGCAGGCCAATGCGGCGATGATCGTCGCACGACGCACCCAGTCGACGTTCGCGATGCGCTCGAGAGGTGACAGCGCGCGCTCGACGGCACCGATATCCGCCGCGGGCAGGACGTCGTATTCGATCTCCGGCCTTGTACGGCGCGGTCCGGCTGGATGGGGTTCACCCATGAGCGTCGTCCATCTGAGGCTCGTTGAAGAGCATGTTGTGGATGCGCTTCTGCAAGGATGAGAAAGCTTCTCCTCCCTGGTCCCCGTGATCGAAATGATCACAGTTGAGCTCGGCGCGCACGCGGCCTGGATGGGGTGACAGCAGGAGGATGCGCGACCCGATCAGGATCGCCTCCTCGATAGAGTGCGTCACGAACAGGACGGTGAAATTCGTGCTCGCCCAAAGCTCGAGCAACTCGTCCTGCATGCGCCGCCGCGTGAGCGCATCGAGCGCCGCGAATGGCTCATCCATGAGCAGGATTGACGGCTCCATCGCCATGGCGCGGGCAATCGCGACACGCTGCTTTATGCCTCCCGACAGCGTATGCGGATAGCTGTCCTTGAAGCGCGTCAGGTTGACCTTCGACAGGTAGAGGAGGGCGCGCTCGTTGGCCTCGCGTGTAGAGCAGCGGTGCGTCGCGATGAGAGGAAAGGCGACGTTCTGCAGAACAGTTTTCCATGCAAAGAGCTGATCGAACTCCTGAAATACCATCATTCGGTCAGGACCCGGCCGGAGCACGGGAGCCCCCGCAAGCGTGAAGCTGCCTTCCACGGGCGGCAAGTAACCGCCGATGCTTTTTAGGAGGGAGGACTTCCCACAACCCGATGGACCGAGAACGATAAAGCGATCCCCGGGATAGATATCGAACGATACCCGGTACGTGGCCGTGACGAGATGATGGCGCGTTTTATACTGCAACGTTACGTCACGCGCCTGCAGAAGGGGCAGAGCCTCCGCCGTTGCTGGCGCGTGGCGATCGGGAGTGTCGCCGGGCGACAAAGCAGTGCGGCCACTGGCTGTTGTCATGGCAGTCGCCCCTAGATGCTCTCGTCAGCTACCCTTCAGCCCGTGGGCATTCGCGAAAAAGAGATCCTTCCAATCGGAGGGCTTGTTCTTGATGCGCCCGGTTTTCACCATGTAATCGACGAACGGCATCACGCGGCTCGGTGTGGCGCTGTATGCGATCATGTCCTCGTCCGAGAGGATGGCCATGATCTGGTCCTTCGTCAGTTTGCCTTTCGTGTTACGCATGAATAGGTCCGCGGCCGCCGACTTGTCGGCATTGATGATGTCGATCGCCTCCGACAGCCCCTTGTATGTTGCCTCGTAGAGCTTCGGATTCTGCTTGAGGAAGCTCTCGCGCGTGTAGGCGACGATCAGCGTATGGCGCCCGCCGACGACATCACTCGATTTGAGGATCGTTCGCACGCGCTTGTCGGCCAGCTCCATCTGGATGAAGGGGACGGTCGTGGCATGGGTTTTGACCTGGGCGCCGCCCGAGAGCAGAGCCGCGACACCATCGGGATGGCTCATGGACACCGTCAGATCGTCGAGCTTCGTCCGGTTGTCCCAGCCGAAGGCAGCGGCCGCCGCCATCTGCAGGACGAGCGCATGTTGTGTCCCGCGCCCGGCCGTCATCGCAACACGATCGTCGGGCGTCAGATCGCGAATGGATTTGATGCGCGGGTCAATGGTGTTGAAGTAGATGGGCGTATCGGCAATCGCCATCATGCCCTTGATGGCATCGCGCCCGTAGGTCTTGTCCCAGAGGTTGGCGAGAACGGTGCTTCCCGCCATGGCGACGTCAATCGAACCCGAGATCAGCGCATCGTTGACCGCGGCACCGCTCGCGATGGTCGCGACTTCCACCTTGGTGCCGGAGAGCCCGAGTTTTTCCCCCTGCTTCTCTATCAGCTTGCCGTCGATGGCGACCATGAGCGGAAGGTAGGCAAGCCCGAACTGTTGCGCGATCCTGACGGTCGTCTCCTGCGCGCGGGTGGCACTTGGAATGAGGGTCACCGCCAAGGCGAGGAATGCGGCTTCCAGTATGTCATGCGTTTCATGCTGGTTCCTCTCTCATAGAGCGCTAATTCAGCTTGTTGAGGAGCAGGTCGCCGACGGGGATCTCCATGAGGTCCTCGCCAAAGAAAATGTTGCCCCGATAGACCGATCCCATCTCAGCGATCACGCGCTCGCGCGCGCCGGGCTTGTCGAATTGCTCGGTGATGTGGGTCGTGACGACGCCGCGGACATTGGCATCGGCGGCGAGCTGGGCGAGCTCCATGTGCCCCATGCAGGAGTCGGCAAATCCTTCACTCAGCGCAGTGCCGGAGCGGTAGTGGCACATGTGGATCAGGACGTCGGCGCCTTCCGCGAACGCCCTCATGGGGGGCGTAGGGCCGCTGTCGCCCGAGTAGACCAGCGACCGGCCGCCTGCCTCGATACGGAATGCGAGTGTTGTGAGATACGGCCTGAAGTGCTCCGCCGCGCCGACTTTGAGTACCCAACCCCTGCCCTCGATCACGTCGCCGACGGCAATCTCCCGAACGCGAGGCTGCGGCCATGCCCGTGGCAGCACGCCGCCGCGCGCCTGATAGATGCTGAGGCTGCAATCGTGCTCTGTGCGCGCTGTGAGATCAGGGCCGTAGACGCCGTCACGCGCAAAGAGTTGCTCGGTCATACGCGCCAGCGGTGGCGGGCCGAATACCTTCAGGTTGGGAATCTGTCCGGCACCCTGATCCCACCGCGTCAGCACCAAACGCCCGTAGTCGCCGCAGTGATCGTAATGGAGATGAGTGAAGAAGAGATGGGTGACGCGGGTTGCGGGGATGCCGAGCTCGAGCAGCCGGTGGTGCGCGCCAAATCCGTGGTCCAGCACGATGACGTCATCGCCGATTTCCACGACATAACCGGAGCACATGCGGCGCAAGGAAGGGGTGGGCGTCCCAGTACCGAGCAGTCGAACGCGCATCGAAAGGCTCCGTTAAGCGCTATATAGCGTTTAGGCTGGAGCGCTATCGGCGACTTGTCAATATGCTTTGCGCCGGATGCGTTGAAATTATCGGCGCGATCGACGAGCCTGCCGCAACGTTCGACATTCCACGCGGGAGTTGCCGGATTTCGAGGCAGGGCGCACGAACCAATCGCCGCGCAACGCAGAAGGGAGTGAGACTGGCGCCGATCGCGACCAATCGCGTCCGCGACTGGCGACACGTGCGCAGCGCACGCACTCCGGATGGTGCGCCGACGCCGACCTCGACGCGGGCTAATCCGTGTTGTCTGCTGCGCGAGAGGTATCGGGATCGCGGGAGATTGCCAACATCGAGCGCAGGTCGGGGATCTTCACCCGTGGGCGCCCTTGTTTGCTGCCGAGCTGGATTTCATGTTCATCCAGCCGCAGCCAATTCAGCCAGTTGGTGCAGTCCACGCCGCGGTGGTCCAGGAGGGCTATAATCCGTTCGGGATCACCGCCGCTGCACGGCCCCCGGGCAGCGAGATCGGCAAGCAGACCACAAACTGTTTCGGCGGCATCGCTCTTATTGGTGCCGACTGTCCCGGACGGCCCGCGCTTGGACCATCCGGTAACGTATTCCCTGCCTGTGAACTGACCGCTCACGTCCAGCACGCGACCTTGATTATGCGGGATGATCGATCTGACTTCATCGAACGGTACGTCCGGCAAGGGCAAAGCTTTGTAGCCGACCGCGCGAAAGATCATACCCACCTTGATTGTCTCGAAATGTCCCGTTCCGCGCACCTGATCCTCGCCAAGCGGCTCATTGCCTTCGAGCAGGACCCCTTCGACGCGGCTCTCGCCTAGGATGCGCACCGGGCGACGCAGGAACCGAAGATGTATCCTGCGCGTCCTGCCCCGCAATGGTCGCTGTGCCCATTCGCGCAGCATCGCGACATTCGTGCGGAGCTCGCGATTCGAGCTGAGCCGAATTTCATCGTCGTGGGTCAGCAACAGCTCCTCGGGACGGACGATGACGTCGGCGCTGATCAGATCGCCGAGTCCGCGCAACTCCATCGGCGTGAATTTCGCCTGCACCGGGCCTCGCCGGGCAATCAAGTGTACGTCGGTGACCTGGCTGTTGCGCAACGCGTCGAGCACCCGATCGGGCACATCCGTTGATGCGATCTCCTCAGGATTGCGGACGAGCATGCGAGCGACGTCGAGCGCGACGTTACCCGCGCCGATCACCGCAATCTGCTGCGCATTCAAGAGGAAGTCACGGTCCGCCGCATCAGGGTGTCCATTGTACCAGTCGACGAACTCCTTCGCCCCGTAGCTCGCGGGCAGGTCTTCGCCGGGTATGCCGAGCCGGCGTTCGTCCTGAGCGCCGGTCGCATAAATGATCGCGTCATAGTGCTCGAGCAGATCCGCGCGAGTAATGTCCACGCCGAAGCGGACATTGCCGATGTAGCGCACCGGGTTGCCGTCGTCGAATACCGTGCGCAGTGCCCGTATCACCGACTTCATCTTCTGATTGTCCGGCGCGATGCCATAGCGCACCAGGCCGTACGGCGCCGGAAGCCGGTCAAAAATATCGACGCTAAGCCCCGACGCTCCTTCCAGCAGTGATTGCACTGCGTAGAGCCCGGCCGGGCCTGCGCCGACCACAGCCACCCTCGCGCTGCGGGTGCTTCCATCCGCCCCACTCAGGCGCCCCATTGCGGGAGCGACGCATGAGTTCGTGTTGTCACTCACTGTCGATAGGCTCCAGCCGGCAATGGCGGCGACGGCTTCGTGCTTTGTCAGTCGATCAAAGTGGTCGAAACCGCGCTACGTCGCGACGTTCTGCGGATATGAGGCAACCAGCAGGGTATCGACTCCGAGGCGCCCGATCCGCTTGGCGCCACCGGGTGAATTCAACGGCTCGGACCGGCCGGGGAGCGGTTCGGTGAAGAAATCCTCGTTGTCCTTGAGATGCCGGTGCAGCGAGTCGGGAAGATCTTCCTCGTGGTAGATCGCTTCCACAGGGCAAGCCGGCACGCAGGCGCCGCAGTCGATGCATTCAGCGGGCTGAATATAGAGTGACCGGGCACCTTCGTAGATACAGTCCACCGGGCACTCTTTGACGCACGAGCGGTTGACGCAGTCGATGCACGCTTCAGCAATTACGTGGACCATGAGGCGTCGCCGATCCTCTCACTGCTCAATAAAGCCGCGGCTTGTCAGCCTCGCGCGCTATGGTTGCAGGATCGCGTGCACCGGCGATACCGAATGGTACATCTCGCCGTGCCATCTGGGCCTTTCGCCGTCCGGATCAAGTCCGAACGCGGAGGTCTCGGCGAGTATCGCTCTGACAGCTTCCGCAGCCTCGACACGACCGACGTATCGACCGACGCAATAGCCCTGTCCAAACCCAAATGCGAAGTGCGTGCTTTCCTGCTTTCTTTCCGCATCGAAAGCGTGCGGGCACTGCCAGCGCTCCTCATCCCGGTTCGCAAGTGGCGTGATCACGTATATCGAATCGCCGGCACGCATGCTCTGCCCACCAAGCTCGACATCCTTCTTGACGACGCGACGCATGGTTCGGAAGGGCGTCAGGAATCTCAGACCCTCTTCGACGAAGCCTGTCACGAGGGAGGGCTCACGGCGCAGCTTGGCCTGCAGCTCTTGGTCGCGACATAGTGTGTACAAGAGGCCTCGCAGGAGCGGCTTTGTTTCGTTGTCCAGGCTGCTCCAGCACGTGCTCAAGACATCGTTCTCGTTCCAGTCAGGAAATACGCCGGGGCCTTTCCGCCAAAGCGCACTGATCAAATCATCGCGCGGGTGTTCCCGTCGCTCCCTGATGATGGGCAACAGAATTGACGCCATGGTCTTCAGCGCAACTTGCCCGTCTTGGGCAGTCTTTGATACGAGGGGAATGCCGTCTCCCGCGTGCAGCGCCTCTTTCCACTTCGCGCGGATCTGCATCTGGACCAGCAGCTTCTCCATCGCAGCCGCATCCAGGCCGTAACCGACGAAATCGCAGCCGATCAGGAAAATGACGGTGTCGGCGTAGTCCACGACGAGTTCGGCCCGCCCCTGCTTTACGAGCGGGGAGATGACGCTGCGGCAGATGTCGCGCGCCCGCTGGCGAATATTCTCCGCAAAGGCCTCGCCGGTGAGCTGCATATGAAGGGTGTGCAGGCGCCGATGATCGCGGCCTTCGAGGATCAACAGATGCCGTCCCCAGAATTCAGGGCTGCCCTCACGCAGTGGAATGTCGCGCCAGAAGGTGCTCGCGTCTTCGAGTATTGTCGCCGTCTCCGCATATCCGGTTACGATCCAGGCGTTGCGTTCAGCGTTCCAGTAAACGCTGCTGTCGCCCATCCACTCAGCAAACGTTGCGTCGACCTCTGCCTCTATGGGGCTGTGTGCTTTGTGATCATCGGCCGTGTCGCGCATCGCCATCTGAAATGTCCTCTCGTCCGCCGTGCATCGATCTGGATCATCCCTGACCGAGCTTCTTCCGCTTCGGATTTTCAATGCGCGATTGCCGCTATCGCCACCACTCGTTTGCAGTTGATCGGCCGATCGAGTACTGTCCGATAATCGGACAGTATGTTCATTATTGAGGTTAGCGGTGGCCCGAATGGGTGTCAATCTCTCGGGGCTCGCCTCTCATTCGGTGGAACTGGAGAACCTATGTCGGAGACGTCGAAGACAGTGACGAATGCACTTCGCGCGCTGAGTTGCTTCAGTCGCTCGGCGCCGGTTCTCACCGCATCCGAGATTGCCCGGCAGCTCAAATTGCCGCGCACGAATGTGATTCGTCTGATGGCGACACTGGAAAGCTCGGGATTCGTTGCGCGACGACCCGGCGACGGTGGATTTCAGGTCGGATTGCGTGCTTTTGAAATCGGAACGCTATTCCTTGCGGCCAACCCGCTGTCGTCGCTGATGGCGAAGGCCCTCGACGAGCTGGTTGAGAGGACGCAGTGCACCGCGTACCTTGCGATTCTTGACCGCGACGACATCGTGATGCTCACCTGTCGCGAGGGGACACTACCCATCCGCTTCGTATGGCAGGTTGGAGACCGGCTGCCGTGTCACACGACGGCCATGGGGAAGGCGATCCTTGCCTATTTCAGCGCCGAAGAGATCGACGCGCGCCTGGGCAAAGGCAAAAAGCTGCGCGCTCTCACCACGAATTCAATCCGGACTCGCGACAAACTCGATCGGGAGATCGAGGAGGCGAGGAAGCGCGGATGGGGCCTGGCGCGGGAAGAGAGCCATGCCGGGCTCACGGCGGTCGGATCGGCCGTCGTCAACGGCGACGGATATCCGATCGCGGCAATCAGCATCAGCTATTTCGACTACCCGCCCGACCCTAAGAGAATGGAGAAGCTGGCTTCCATCGTGCAATCGGTCGCCCGCAGCGTCTCGGATCGGATCGCCGAGTACGGCAGTTACGGTGTCGGCATCTCTCAGCGCGATCTAAGGAGCGTACCGGCGGAATCCGCCAATGGGAAACCCCTTGCTCAGCGTTCTTCGGCAGAGCGAGGCGCGCGTCGGACGTTGGGTCGATAGGAGACGGGCGTCCGCCCGCTCAGAAGCCGGCAACGTGTTCGCGTCGTGCTTCTTCGAGAAAACGCCGGACATAGGCGCCGAAGGAGCGGCCCATCTCGACGCGAAACGTCTCCTCGGCCGTGCGCCACAGCACGATCTGGGCCTTCCCCAGGATGGTGCGCGTGCACATGCTCACCGGAAAGGCGGCGATCGAAAGATCGAGCGGACAGCCGTGACTCAGCACCGCTGTCGCCTGCGGCCCCTCGATGACGAGCCCGGTCGAGGCGTGGCCGATGTCGACGAGCGAATGCGGCACGCCGGCGAGTGCTGCGCCGCGCTGCGCGATATCCGACGCATCCGCCTCGGGGGCGAGCAGGAGCCATTCGTCTGGCCCAAGCCAGAGCGCGGCACGATCGCCGGCCGTCGTCGCCCGGCACGCCGCTCGCGGCAGCGCCAGCGCAAACGCTGCTTCCGCCTTTTCGACCGCTTCCGGACGGCAGCGGAACGCGAAGCGCGCGCTGGGTGGGAGCGTCCGCAGCTCAAGCATGGAGACGCTCTCCCGTGGGGTCGTAGAAGACAGGTGCGACGACGGTTACGGCCAGCGCCCGGTCCGGCATGGGTACGAACAGTCGTTGGCCCGTGAGCGCGCGGCCGCCGCTTACCAAAGCGAGCGCGATCGAGCGACCGAGCACCGGGCTCCAGTAGGCGGAGGTGACATGTCCGAGCGGGCGTAGCGGCGCGGCGCCCTTGGGATCGGCGACGACCTGCGCACCTTCTTCGAGCACGGTCTCCCGCTGGTCGGTGAGGAGGCCGACGAGTTGCTTGCGATCCGCGCTCGCCATGGCGGGCCGCGCCAGCGCGCGCTTGCCGACGAAATCTTTTTTTGCTTTGCCGATTGCCCAGCCGAGTCCGACGTCGTCGGGCGTGGCGGTGCCGTCGGTCTCCTGGCCGACGATGATGTAGCCCTTCTCGGCGCGCAGCACGTGCATGGTCTCGGTGCCGTAGGGGGTGATGCCGAAGGGCGCGCCCGCCTCGAAGACAGCCTCCCAGACGGCGCGACCATGGCCGGCCGGAACATTGATTTCGAAGCCAAGCTCGCCGGTGAAGCTCACGCGGAACAGCCGCGCCGGGACGCCGCACACGCGGCCTTCGCGCACGCTCATGTGCGGCATGGCTTCTGCCGAGATATCGATATCCGGGCAGAGCGGCTGCAAAACGCGGCGTGCATCGGGACCTTGCAGAGCGATCACCGCCCATTGCTCGGTGGTCGGGGTGAGCCAGACGTCGAGGTAGGGCCATTCGGTCTGCAGGTAATCTTCCATCAACTGCAGAACACGCGTGACCCCGCCGGTCGTGGTCGTGACGTGGAAGCGGTCCGGCGCGAGGCGTCCGACCACACCGTCGTCCAGCACGAAACCGTCCTCGCGCAGCATGACGCCGTAGCGCAACCGGCCCGGTGCGAGCTTGGTCCAGGAATTGGTGTACATCCGGTTCAGGAATTCGGCGGCATCGGGCCCGACCACCTCGATCTTGCCGAGCGTCGAGGCATCGAAGATCCCCACGGATCTGCGCACGGCCAGGCATTCGCGTGCGACCGCCTCATGCATGGTCTCGCCGTCGCGCGGAAAATAGTGCGCGCGCTTCCACGTTCCCACGTCCTCGAACGCGGCACCGTTTGCCACCGCCCAATCGTGCATCGGCGCGGTACGTATCGGATCGAACAGGACGCCACGGCTTGGACCGGCAAGCGTCCCGAACGTGACAGGCGTATAGGGCGGGCGAAATGTCGTCAGGCCGATCTGGGGAACGGGAAGGTGGAGCGCCTCGGCGACGACGCCGAGCGCATTCATGTTCGATGTCTTACCCTGATCCGTGGCCATTCCTGTCGTGGTGTAGCGCTTCACGTGTTCGATCGACTGGAAGCCCTCGCGGGTTGCGAGTTCGATGTCGTGCGTCGTCACGTCGTGCTGGAAATCCACGAACGCTTTGACACGCCGCGTCGCACGGCCGTGCCGCACGGCGCCGATGAACGCATCCGTAGCGGCATCGAGCGTCGTGACGGCAAAGCTTCGCGGCGCAACCCGGTCGCCGCCAGCCTCGATTGCTGCGGCCGCGCCTTGCGCATGTCCGTCTTCGAGCACGGCGGTGAGGGCGAAGAGGCCACGGCACGCGCCCGCTGCCCGTTGTCGTTCGGTCGTCCGGTCCGGCACATAGGCTTTCAGCGTTTCGTCGAAACGGAGCTTGCCGCGCGATTGCGAGAACAGGCTCACGTTCGGCGTGAAGCCGCCCGACATCAGGAGCAGATCGCAGGCAACGCTCGTTGCCCTGCCGTCACGCCCGGCGAGCCGCACGCCGGTGATGCGCCGCCGTCCCGAAGTGCCGGCGACGACCGTGCCCGTCAGAACCTTGTGGCCCGCCGCGCGTGCCGCTGCCGGCAGCGCGCCGTCGGCCGTCTCCCGCAGGTCTGCGATCGCCGCGATCTCGACGCCGGCGCGGGCGAGATCGAGTGCCGCGCGATAGGCGCCGTCGTGTGCCGCGAACACGACCGAGCGCGTGCCGGGCTTGGCGGCGTAACGGTTGACGTACGTGCGCGCGGCGTCCGCCAGCATGATGCCGGGACGGTCGTTGTCGGGAAAGACGAGCGGCCGCTCGATCGCGCCGGTCGCAAACACCACCTCGCGCGCCCGCACCTGCCACAACCGCTCGCGCGGCAAGTGCGGATCGGGCTGCCCGAGATGATCAGTCACCCGCTCGACGAGCGCGATGAAATTATGAGGATAGCAGCCGAATGCCGTCGTGCGCGGCAGCAGCGTGACATTGCTTCGCCCGTCGAGGGCGGCGACGGTCTCGGCAAGCCAGGCAGCAGCCGGCTTGCCGTCGATGACTGCCTCGATCTCCGCCAGCAGCGAGCCGCCGAGTTCCGCTTGCTCGTCGCACAGGATCACACGCGCACCGCTTTCCGCGGCAGCGCTCGCCGCGGCGAGGCCCGCCGGCCCAGCCCCGACGACGAGCACGTCACAATGCACATAGCGCTGCGAGTAGCGATCGGCGTCCGCGACGCGGGGCGCGCGGCCGTGGCCGGCAGCAGCCCGGATCAAGGGCTCGTAGAGCCGCTTCCACGCAGCGGCGGGCCACATGAAGGTCTTGTAGTAGAAGCCCGGCGGCAACAGGCGTGCGAGCGCGTCGGTGACTGCGCCCAGGTCGAAGCGCAGCGATGGCCAGCGGTGCTGGCTTTCGCATACGAGGCCATCGTGGAGCTCGACTGACGTCGCCTGCAGGTTCGGCGTGTAGCGCGCGGGCTCGCGCCCGACACCGACAAGCGCGTTCGGCTCGTCCGTGCCCGCGCTCACGAAGCCGCGCGGACGATGATACTTGAACGAGCGGGCGACGAGATGGACGCCGTTGGCGATCAGCGCCGAGGCGAGCGTGTCGCCCGCGAGCCCCTCGTAGCTGCGGCCGTCGAAGGTGAAGCGCAGACGTTGCGTGCGGTTCACTCGCCCGCCGCGCGGAAGACGGAAGGCGCCGCTCATGATGCGTCCGTCTTGTCGTTGGGTTGCGGCAGGTCCGGCTTCGGTGCGCCGATCCGGTAGGTGGCGGAAAACGCGTCGTTCGTCGTGTCGCGCAGGGCGTTGAAGAACCGCCCACAGCCGTGCACGTGCTGCCAGCGCTCGGCGTGCAGACCCTTGGGATTGCTGCGGACATAGAGATAGGCCGACCACGCTTCGTCATCGAGCAGCGAAGGGTCCTCGGCGCGCGCGATGTGCGCTTCGCCGGCGTAGCGGAACTCGAGTTCCGGCCGTGGACCGCAATAGGGGCAGGGGATCAGCAGCATCGGGTTTCTCTCAGTGCGCGACCGCGGCCGCGGCGGCCTCGTCGATCAGCACGCCGTCGCGGAACCGTTCGATCGTGAACGGCGCGTTGATCGGGTGCGGCTCGTCCTTGGCGATGGTCCAGGCGAACAGTTGGCCCGAGCCCGGCGTCGCCTTGAAGCCGCCCGTGCCCCAGCCGCAATTGACATAGAGGCCGCGGACCGGTGTCCGGGCGAGGATCGGCGAGCGGTCGGGCGTCACGTCGACGATGCCGCCCCAGTTCCGCAGCATCCGCAAGCGGCGAAACTGGGGGAACAACTCACAGATCGCGTCGAGCGTGTGCTGGGCGATGTGGAGCGCGCCGCGCTGGGTGTAGGAGATATAGGCGTCCGTGCCGGCACCGATCACGAGCTCGCCCCGGTCCGACTGCGAGATATAGGCGTGGATCGTGTTGGACATGACCACGCAGGGAAACACCGGCTTCACCGGCTCCGACACCAGCGCCTGGAGCGGATAGCTTTCGAGCGGCAGCCGCACGCCGGCCATCTGCATCAGAACACTCGTATGGCCCGCCGCGACCACACCCACCTTGCCCGCGCGCACTGGGCCCCGCGTCGTCTCGACTCCGGTCACCGCCCCTGAAGCGTCACGCCGGATGCCGGTGACCTCGCAATTCTCGACGATGTCCACCCCGCGCGCATCGGCGCCGCGCGCGTAGCCCCAAGCCACGGCGTCGTGGCGCGCGGTGCCGCCGCGCCGCTGCAGGGCAGCGCCCAGCACCGGATAACGCATGCCCGCCCCGATATTGAGCGGCGGACAGAACGCTTTCGCCTCCTGCGGCGTGAGCCACTCATTGTCCACGCCGGCGAGCCGATTGGCATGGACGTGGCGCTTGAACACCTGCACGTCGTGGATCGTGTGCGCGAGCATCATCACGCCGCGCGGCGAGTACATCACATTGTAGTTCAGCTCCTGGGAAAGCCCTTCCCAGAGCTTCACTGCGTGGTCGTAAAGCGCAGCGCTTTCGTCGAACAGATAATTCGAGCGGATAATGGTCGTGTTGCGCCCGGTGTTGCCGCCGCCGAGCCATCCCTTTTCCAGCACCGCGACGTTCGTGATGCCATGCTCCTTGGCGAGATAGTAGGCGGTGGCAAGTCCGTGACCGCCGGCACCGACGATCACCACGTCATAGGCGGCCTTCGGCTCTGCGCTGCGCCAGACGCGCGGCCAGTCCTCGTGGTCGCGGAAGGCATTGCGAACGAGCGAGGCGATCGAATAACGGGTCATCCGCTTGACAGTCGTTGGTGGGGGAGCCCGAATATCATCATTGCTGCGTCGGGAACACATTGAATGTACGGGACGACGCTCCTGAACAAAGGCGACACTTGGCGGCCGCGCCCAGGATGCGCCGCGGCGAAAGGGTGCTATACTGACCGGAAGTCGTGAGGCTTGGCCTGGGATGGTTACTCGTCAGTTCGCCCCCGTCGATGCGGCCGCCGTGCCCGGCAAGGCGGGTGTTTCGGTGGCCTTCATCCTATGCCCGCATTTCACGCTCATGCCTTTTGCCGCCATCGTCGACACGCTGCGCCTGGCCGCGGACGACGGCGATGGCAGCCGGCAGATCCATTGCCGCTGGACGATCGTCGGCCCGAGCCTGGATGCTGTGGAGGCGAGCTGCGGCATCAAGGTGCAGCCCTGGGAAACCTTCGGCGATCCCGGCCGGTTCGACTATGTGGTCGTGGTCGGTGGCCTGCTGCACCGGGGCCCGACGTCCGACGAGGCCACGCTCGACTATCTGCGTGTGGCGGACCGCAAGGGCGTAACCCTGGTCGGGGTCTGCACCGGCTCCTTCACGCTGATCCGCGCCGGGCTGATGGACGGGCACCGCTGCTGTGTGAGCTGGTTCCATTATCACGACCTGATCAACGAGTTCCCCGATGTGACGCCGGTCGCCGACCAGTTGTTCGTGGTGAACGGCCGCCGTATCACCTGTGCGGGCGGCGCGGGCGCGCTCGACCTTGC
>Ga0182740_1001356_pt1 | contig 16784 bp, 19 predicted proteins | sample eDN5th37CKraftBY_FD_128872 | JGI IMG/M metagenome (GOLD analysis project Ga0182740, IMG submission 128872) | Enriched backyard soil microbial communities from Emeryville, California, USA - eDNA 5th pass 37_C Kraft BY (version 2) (version 2) | ecosystem: Environmental > Terrestrial > Soil >...
GACCTCGGGGCCGGTCGCCACCGCGAAGCCGAGGTCGGCGAAGATTTCCGCCAGCTCGTCCATCACCTGGCTGACCGGGTGGACGCAGCCTTCGGGGCCGGGCGAGACCGGCAGCGTCATATCGAGCCGCTCGGTGGCGAGGCGCGCGTCGAGCGCGGCGGCGTCGAGCGCGGCCTTGCGCCCGGCGATCGCCTCCGCGACCCTGCTTCGCAGCGCCTGGATCGCGGGCGCGCGCTGCTGGCGCTCCTCGGCGGACATCCCCCCCAGCGTCTTGAGCAGCGCGGCGATCTCGCTCGCCTTGCCGAGCGCCTTGACCCGCAACGCCTCGATCGCCTCAAGACTGCCGGCCGCCTCCGCCTCCGCGAGCAGTGTCGCCTGGATTTGTTCGAGATCGTTCATGCTCGCCACCAGGGCGTCATCCCGGCGGACGCCGGGATCCACGGACGGCGGTTCAGTCGGGCAGGCGCGCGAAGCCCAACGCGATCGCCAGATCGTCCCAATGTTCGTTGCGGCTCTCTATGAGCTCGATTTTCCATGCGCTGCGCCAGTCCTTGAGCCGCTTTTCACGTCCGATCGCCTCGTCCATGGCTTCGAACATTTCGAAATGGACGAGACGCTTGATCCCGTAGCGGCGGGTGAAGCCGGGTATCAAGCCTTCGCGGTGCTCATGGATACGCTTGGGAAGGTCCGAGGTCACGCCGACATACAGCGTACCGTGCCGACGGTTGGCGAGGATGTAGACAGCGGGCTGTCTCTGGCGGTGCATGAGCCGAGTCCGTGGATCCCGGCGTTCGCCGGGATGACGGAAGAGGAGGGAGCCGGAGAAAGCCCCCGGCCCCCTACTATTTATGCCGCGACGCGGGCGCCTTCCGGCAGGGCCGCTTTCGCCTGCGCGACGATGGCCGAGAAGGCCTCCGCCTCGTGCATCGCGAGATCGGCCAGAACCTTGCGGTCGAGCTCGACGCCGGCGAGCCTCAGGCCGTGCATGAAGACACCGTAGGTGAGCCCCTCGGCGCGCACGGCCGCGTTGATGCGCTGAATCCAGAGCGCCCGGAATGTGCGCTTCTTAACCTTGCGGTCGCGATAGGCATATTGCCCGGCCTTCTCCACCGCCTGGCGGGCGATGCGGATCGTGTTCTTGCGGCGGCCGTAATAGCCCTTCGCCTGATCGAGGATGCGGTTGTGCTTCGCCCTCGTGGTCGTACCGCGCTTGACGCGTGCCATAGTCTATACCCCCCTCAATTGAGCCCGTAGGGCGCCCACTGCTTCACCGCGGCGACATCGGCGTCGGCGACGAGAGTGGTGCCACGGTTCTGGCGGATATATTTGGAATTGTGGCTCATCAGCCGGTGGCGCTTGCCGGCGACGCCGTGCTTCACCTTGCCGGTGGCGGTGAACTTGAAGCGCTTCTTGACCCCGCTCTTGGTCTTGAGTTTGGGCATTTTCGTCTCCTGCTATGCGACGCTTGCAGACGGCCACGGCAGCCCATTCAGCCGGGCAGTCCCACCAAAATCGCGGAAAGGCGGGCCTATAGGCCGCGCGGGCCGGCTTGGCAACCTCGTCCCGCCGCCGCGTCAGCCGAGCAGCGCATAGACCGCGTCGGCGAACGACGCATCGCCGAACGCCACGACGCGGCCGTCGCTCGCGGTGGTGAGCGGCGCGCCGGTCCAGCCGCGCATGACGCCCCCCGCGCCCTCGACCACCGGCACCAGCGCGGCGAAGTCGTAGAGCTGGAGCCCGGCCTCGACGACGAGGTCGAGATGGCCCGAGGCGAGCAGCGCATAATTGTAGCAGTCGCCGCCCCACAGGGTGTCGCGCGCGGCCGCCGCGACCGTCTCGAAGCGCGCGCGCTCGTCGGGCGTGAAATAGGTCGGTCCGGTGGTGGCGACATGGGCGTCGGCCAGCGCCGCGCAGGGCCGCGTGCGCGCGCCGCGCCCGTTGAGCGTGGTCGGCCGGCCGGCGGCGCCGAGCCAGCGCTCGTGCGCGATCGGCTGATCGATCACGCCGAGCACCGGCCGCCCCGCCTCGATCAGCGCGATCAACGTGCCGAAGATCGGCCGGCCGGCGATGAAGCTGCGGGTGCCGTCGATCGGATCGAGCACCCAGACCCGCCCGGCATCCTCGCGCGCGGGGCCATATTCCTCGCCGACGATGCCGTCCGCCGGGCGATCCGCCTCGAGGATCGCGCGCATCGCCCCTTCGGCGGCGCGATCCGCCTGCGTCACCGGCGAGGCGTCGGCCTTGCTCTCGATTTCGAAACGCTGACGGAACAGCGGCCGGATCGCGGCGCCGGCTGCATCGGCGAGGCGCTGGGCGAGGAGAATATCGTCTTCGGTCATGCCGCCCTTCCTACGCCATTTCGCGGGGTGGCGGAACGCGCCGTCAGTCGAACAGCGAGGAGACCGAGCTTTCGTCGGCGATGCGCTTGATCGCCTCGGCGAACAGCGGCGCGATCGTCAGGCGGCGGATCGCGCCGCATTGGGCGACGGTGTCGTTGACGCCGATCGAGTCGGTGATGACGAGGCGGCTGAGCTTCGATCCCGCGACGCGGGCGACGGCGCCGCCCGACAGCACGCCGTGGCTGACATAGGCGACGACATCCTCGGCGCCGGCCTCGCGCAGCGCGGCGGCGGCGTTGCACAGCGTGCCCGCCGAATCGACGATGTCGTCGATCAGGATGCAGAACCGGCCCGAGACGTCGCCGATGATGTTCATCACCTCCGATTCGCCGGGGCGCTCGCGGCGCTTGTCGACGATCGCGAGCGGGGCGTTGTCGAGCCGCTTGGCGAGCGCGCGCGCGCGGACCACGCCGCCGACGTCGGGCGAGACCACCATCAGGTTCTTGCCCGAGAAACGCGAGCGGATGTCCGCCGCCATCACCGGCGCGGCATAGAGATTGTCGGTCGGGATGTCGAAGAAGCCCTGAATCTGGCCGGCGTGAAGGTCCATCGACAGCACCCGGTTGGCGCCCGCGACCGTGATGAGATTGGCCACCAGCTTGGCCGAGATCGGTGTGCGCGGGCCGGGTTTGCGGTCCTGCCGGGCATAGCCGAAATAGGGGATGACGGCGGTGATCCGCTTGGCCGACGCGCGCTTCAGCGCGTCGATGCAGATCAGCAGCTCCATCAGATTGTCGTTGGCCGGATAGCCGGTCGGCTGGATCACGAACACGTCCTCGCCGCGGACGTTCTCGTTGATCTCGACATAGACTTCCTCGTCGGCGAAGCGGCGGACGCTGGCGTCGGTCAGGGGCATTTCGAGATAGGCTGCGATCGCCCGTGCCAGCGGCAGGTTCGAATTACCCGACATCAATTTCATGAGTTGCCTCGCTATGCCCCGTTGCGCCGCCTCTTAATCGGGCCGGCGCGCGGGGGGAAGGGGGCGCGCGCGCCGCCTGTTTCGCTATTCGGGGAAATGGCATAGAGGGCGGCATGACCGAACGCCTCGCCATACTTCTCGCCCAGCTCGATCAGACGATGGGCGACCTTGCCGCCAATGCCGACGCGATGCTGGCGGTGCGGGCGCGGGCGGACGCGGCCGACCTCATCCTTTTTCCCGAGTTGCAGCTGATCGGCTACCCGCCCGAGGATCTCGTCCTCAAGCCGGCGCTGGTCCGCCGCGCGATGGCGGAGCTGGCGCGGATGGCGGAGGCGACCGCCGCGCCCGGCCCGGCGCTGCTGGTCGGGACCGTGATCGAGGAGGAGGGCCGGCTGTTCAATGCGATGGTCCTGCTCGACGGCGGCGAGATTCGCGCGATCCGCCGCAAGCATGAGCTGCCCAATTACGGGACGTTCGACGAGAAACGGCTGTTTTCGTCCGGCCCGCTGCCCGAACCGATCACATTCCGGGGCGTGAAGATCGGCGTGCCGATCTGCGAGGACATCTGGTTCCCGACGGTGGCGGCGCATTTGCGCAAGCGCGGCGCCGAACTGCTGCTCGCGCCCAACGGCAGCCCCTATGAGATCGACAAGGACGACCTGCGCCTGGTCCTCGCGCGCAGCCGTGTCGAGGAGTGCCGCCTTCCGCTCGCCTATCTCAACCGGGTCGGCGGCCAGGACGAACTGGTGTTCGACGGCTCCTCGTTCGTGCTCGATGGCGACGGCAAGGTCGTCCACCAGCTTCCCGATTGGGCGGAGGAGGAGCGGCTCACCGTCTGGACGAAGACGGAGACCGGCTGGCACTGCGCGCCCGGCGCGATCGCGACGCTCGATCCGCATCCGGCTGATCTCTATCACGCGATGGTGGTGGGGCTGCGCGACTATGTGACGCGCAATCGCTTTCCGGGCGTCGTCCTCGGCCTGTCGGGCGGGATCGACAGCGCGCTGTCGGCGGCGGTCGCGGTCGATGCGCTGGGCGCGGAGCGGGTATGGTGCGTGATGCTGCCGTCGCGTTTCACTGGGCAGGAGAGCCTCGACGATGCCGCCGAATGCGCCCGTCTGCTCGGCGTCCGCCTCGATACCGTGCCGATCGAGCCCGCGGTCGAGGCGTTCGACGCGATGCTCGCGCCGCTGTTCACCGGGCGCGGCCGCGACCTCACCGAAGAGAATATTCAGGCGCGGGTTCGCGGGCTGAGCCTGATGGCGCTCAGCAACAAGTTCGGCCACATGGTGCTGACGACCGGCAACAAGAGCGAGATGTCGGTCGGCTATGCGACGCTCTATGGCGACATGGCCGGCGGGTATTCGGTGCTCAAGGATGCGTACAAGACCAGCGTGTTCGCGCTCTCGCGCTATCGCAACCGGGGCCGGCCATCCTCCGCGCTCGGCCCCGACGGGCCGGTGATGCCGGAGCGCGTGATCGCCAAGCCGCCCACCGCCGAACTGCGCCCCGATCAGAAGGATTCGGATTCGCTGCCGCCTTACCATGTGCTGGACCCGATCCTGCACGGGCTGGTCGAGGAGGAGGCGTCGGTGGCCGACGTCGTCGCGCGCGGCTTCGATCGCGAGACCGTGACGCGGGTCGAGCGGCTGCTCTACATCGCCGAATATAAGCGGCGGCAGTCGCCCCCCGGCGTCAAGCTCGGCCGGCGCAGCTTCGGGCGCGACCGGCGGTATCCGATCACCAACGCCTTCCGGTCGTCATGACCATCGTCACCCGTTTCGCGCCGTCGCCGACCGGGCATCTCCACGTCGGCAACATCCGCACCGCGCTCCACAACTGGCTGTTCGCCAGGGCGCATGGCGGGCGCTTCCTGCTGCGGCTCGACGACACTGATCGTGAACGCTCGACCGACGCCTTCGCGAAGTCGATCCGGGAGGATCTGACGTGGCTCGGCCTCGCGCCCGACGGCGAGGTCCGTCAGTCCGACCGCTTCGCGCTCTATGAGGCGCGGTTCGCGGCGCTGCGCGCGGCGGGGCGGGTTTATCCGGCCTATGAAAGCGCGCGCGAGCTGGACCTCAAGCGCAAGATTCTGGCGGGGCGTGGCCTGCCGCCGGTCTACGATCGCGCAGCGCTGGCGCTGTCCGATGCCGAGCGCGCCGCGCTGGAGGCCGAAGGGCGCCGCCCGCACTGGCGTTTCCGCCTCGACCATGGCGCGCCGATCGCGTGGGACGATCTGATCCGCGGCCATCAGCGCTTCGACCCCGCGCTGCTCTCCGATCCGATCATCCGCCGCGAGGACGGGAGCTGGCTCTACATGCTGCCGAGCGTGATCGACGACATCGATCTCGGCGTCAGTCACGTTGTGCGCGGCGAGGACCATGTCACCAACACCGCGCTTCAGATCCAGATGTTCGCGGCGCTCGGGGTCGACCCGCCGGCATTCGCGCACGAGGCTTTGCTGACAAGCGGCGAGGGCAAATTGTCGAAACGGCTGGGCGCGCTCGGGGTCGGCGCGCTGCGCGAGATGGGGATCGAGCCCGTCGCGGTGCTGGCGCTGCTCGCCCGGCTCGGGACGAGCCTGCCGGTCGAGCCGGTGGCCGATCCGGATGGGCTGGCCGAGGGCTTCGATTTCGCCCGTTTCGGCCGTGCGCCGGCGCGGTTCGATGTCGACGAGTTGAAGGCGCTCAACGCCAAGATTCTTCATCGCCTGCCCTATGACGAGGTTGCCGCGCGGCTGCCGGCGGGGATGGATCAGGTGGCGTGGGATGCGATCCGCCCCAACCTCGAAACGCTGGCGGACGCGGCGGGCTGGTGGGTGGTGGTCGAAGGGCCGGTGCCCGCCGTCGCCGATGCGGCGGATCGCGCTTTCCTGGCCGAGGCGGCGCGGGTCGCGGCGACGCTCGACTGGGTGGCGGACCCGTGGCATGCGCTTGGCGCCGCGCTCAAGGCCGCGACGGGGCGCAAGGGCAAGGCGCTGTTTCTGCCGCTGCGCCGCGCGCTCACCGGGCTCGACCATGGTCCCGACATGGCCGCGCTGCTGCCGCTGATCGGCCGCGATCGGGCGATTGCCCGGCTGGAGGCGGCTGCGGCGTAACGCCCGCGCCGGCGGTGGTGGAGCCCGGGCGAAACGCGGGGCCGCTACCGGCGCAGCAGGAACACCGCATGTTCGGCGCGGAGGTTCGCGGCGGCGGCGGTCGTCCGCTTGTTGCCGTTCAGGAACCAGGCATCCTCGACCGTCACGCCGCGCTCGCGCAGGAAGGCGCGGAAATCGTCGATCGTGAAATGGTGGATGTTCTCGGTCGCCCACCAGCTTACCGGCAGCGCCGGCGTCATCGGCATCCGCCCGCCCCAGAGCAAAGCGAGGCGCACCCGCCAATGCGCGAAATTAGGGAAAGAGACGAAAGCGCGCCGCCCGATCCGAAGCAGTTCGTCGAGGACGCGATCGGGCGCGCGCGCGGTTTGCAGCGTCTGGCTCAGAATCGCATAATCGAACGCCTGATCGGGATAGTTGGCGAGGTCGGTATCCGCGTCGCCCTGCACCACCGAAAGCCCGCGCGCGACCGCGGCGGAGACGTTGGCGGCCGCGATCTCGATCCCGCGCGCATCGACCTGGCGACGGTCGCGCAGCACGGCCATCAACTCGCCGTCGCCGCAGCCGACATCGAGCACGCGGCTGCCCGGCGCGACATTTTCCGCGATGATCGCGAGGTCGGGGCGCAGGCTCAACGAAGCTCTCCGGCCCTGAGGAAGCCGTCCACCACGCGATTGAGTTCCGGGGTGTCGAGCAGGAAGGAATCGTGGCCGAAGGCGGAGGACAGTTCGACGAAGCTCACCGCCGCGCCGGCCGCGTTGAGCGCATGGACCACGGCCCGCGCCTCGCTGGTCGGATAGAGCCAGTCGCTGTCGAAGCTCACCACGCAGAAGCGCGCGGTCGAGCCCTTGAAGGCGTTGGCGAGGCGGCCGCCATGCTCCTCCGCCAGATCGAAATAATCCATCGCACGGGTGATATAGAGGTAGGAATTGGCGTCGAACCGCTCGACGAAGCTGATCCCCTGATGGCGCAGATAGCTTTCGACCTGGAAATCGGCGTCGAAGCCGAAGCTCTTGGCGTCGCGCGCCTGAAGGCGGCGGCCGAATTTCTCGGTCAGCCCGGCTTCGGAAAGATAGGTGATGTGCGCCGCCATCCGCGCCACGGCGAGGCCGGCCGACGGCGGATCGGCCTCGGCATAATAATCGCCGCCGCGCCAGCGCGGATCGGCCATGATCGCCTGCCGGCCGACCTCGTTGAACGCGATATTCTGCGCCGAATGCCGCGCCGCCGCCGCGATGACGACCGCCGAGCGGACCCGCCGGGGATAGGTGGCCGCCCATTCGAGCACCTGCATCCCCCCCATCGAGCCGCCGATCACCGCCGCCAGCGTCGGGATGCCGAGATGGTCGAGCAGCAGCGCCTGGACCCGGACCATGTCGCGGATCGTGATGACCGGGAAACGCATCGCATAGGGTGTGAGGCAACCGGGCTCGAGGCTGGCCGGCCCCGACGTGCCCATGCAGCTGCCGAGCACGTTGACGCAGATCACGAAGTGCCGCGCCGGATCGATCGGCCGGCCCGTGCCCACCATCCGCGTCCACCAGCCGGGCTTGCCGGTGATCGGGTGGGTGGAGGCGACATGCTGGTCGCCGGTGAGGGCATGGCAGATCAGGATGGCGTTGCTGTTGTCGGCGTTCAGTTGCCCGTAGGTTTCGTAGCCGATGTCGATCGGGCCGAAACGGAGCCCGCCGTCCAGCTTCAGCGGGCCGGGGAGCGTGACGGAGCGGGCAAGGCCGAAGCGCTGATCGAGACTGGACATGGCGGAGACGCATAGCGCTTGGGCAGGCGCGTGGCGATTGTCAACGGGCGAAGCGGTGGGGGCTATTGTCGGGGCGTTTCCTGCTCTAAAGCGCCCCCGTCATGACAAGCCTTGCCCCCAAACCCTGGATCGCGGCGATCGCCCCCTATGTGCCCGGCCGCTCGACGACCGACGATGGCCGCGCGGTCGCCAAGCTTTCCTCCAACGAGAATGCGCTCGGGACGAGTGCGGCCGCCCGCGCCGCCTTCGTGGCCGCCGCCGCCCAGCTCGAACGGTATCCCGACGCCGCGGCGACGGCGTTGCGCGAGGCACTGGCCGCGAAATACGGGCTCGACCCCGCGCGCGTGATCCACGGCACCGGCTCGGACGAGTTGCTCCACCTCGCCGCCGGCGGCTTCGCGGGCGCAGGGGACGAGATAGTATTCGTCCGCTACGGTTTCTCGGTCTACCCGATCGCCGCGCGGCGCGTCGGCGCCGAGCCGGTTGAGGTGCCCGACGTCGATTACGCCACCGATGTCGATGCCCTGCTCGCCCGGGTCACGGCGAGGACGCGGGTGGTGTTCATCGCCAATCCCAACAACCCGACCGGCACCTATGTCGGCCGGACCGAACTTGCGCGGCTCCACGCCGGCCTGCCCGGCGACTGCCTGCTGGTGGTCGATCAGGCCTATGCCGAATATATCGAGCCGGCCGACGACGATGGTGCGTTCGAACTGGCGCGCCATGCCCCGAACGTGCTGGTGACGCGGACCTTTTCCAAGATCTATGGCCTCGCCGCCGCGCGGGTCGGTTGGGCTTATGGGCCGGCGCCGGTGATCGAGACGATGCATAGGATTCGCGCGCCGTTCAATATCAGCACCGCTGGCCAGGATGCGGCGATCGCCGCGCTGGCCGACGACGGCTTCGTCGCCGGCTGCCGCGCGCATAATGCGCGCTGGCGGGCGTGGCTGACCGACGAGATCGCCACCCTCGGCAATGCGGGTCTGCGCGTGGTGCCGTCGCGGGCGAACTTCCTGCTCGTGTTGTTCGAGGGCGCGCTTGACGCCGAGCACGCCTATAAACGGCTGATGGAAAAGGGTTATATCGTCCGCTGGCTGCCGGGGCAGGGTCTGCCCCACGCGCTGCGGATGACGATCGGCACCGAGGCGGAAACGCGCGGTCTCGCCGCCGCATTGCGCGAAATCGTGGACGAGGCCGCCTGATGCTGCCCTTCTCCCGGGTGACGATCATCGGGCTCGGCCTGATCGGCTCCTCGATCGCGCGGGCCGTGCGGCTCCATATGCCGACGACGCGGCTCACCGCATATGACGCCGATCCGGCGGTGCGCGCGCGGGTTCACGAGCTGGGAATCGCCGACGATGTCGCCGATACCCCGGGGGCGGCGGTGACGGACGCCGACCTCGTAATGCTCTGCGTACCGGTGGGCGCGATGGGCGCGGTGGCGTCGGCGATCGCCGACGATCTGCCGGCTGACGCGATCGTCAGCGATGTCGGCGGGTCGAAAACCAGCGTGGCGGCGGCGCTGCGCGCGGCGCTGCCCGAGGCGGTGATCGTACCGGGTCATCCGGTCGCCGGGACCGAGCATTGCGGCCCGGATTCGGGCTTTGCGACCCTGTTTCAGGGGCGCTGGTGCATCCTGACGCCCGACGCGGCCGCGCCGGCCGAGGCGGTGGCGCGGGTGCGGGCATTCTGGGAGCGGTTCGGCGCCAACGTCGAGACCATGTCGGCCCGCCACCACGACCGCGTGCTCGCCGTCACCAGCCATGTGCCGCATCTGATCGCCTACACCATCGTCGGCACCGCGTCCGATCTCGAGCAGGTGACGCAGAGCGAGATCATCAAATATTCGGCGGGCGGCTTTCGCGATTTCACCCGGATCGCCGCCTCCGATCCGACGATGTGGCGCGACGTGTTCCTCAACAATCGCGAGGCGGTGCTCGAAATCCTCCAGCGCTTCTCGGAGGATCTGACCGCGCTGCAACGTGCGATCCGCTGGGGCGACGGCGACACGCTGTTCGATCTGTTCTCGCGCACCCGCAAGATAAGGCGCGGCATCATCGAACAGGGCCAGGACGACGCCCGCCCCGATTTCGGCCGGGCGCACGGGTAAGGGGGAGCCTTGGATGCAGCGTCCCGAGGAGTTGCCCAAGGCGTTCGAGACCGTCTGGAACAGCCACGACATGGACGCGCTTGGCGCCCTGTTCGATGCGGATGCCAGCTTCGTGAACCGATTCGGCCATTATGTGCGCGGCGTCCGCGAGATCGTCGCCATGCACCGCCCGATCCATGCGACGATCTACAGCGATTCGACCTTGGAGAATGAACTGATCGACGCCGTCCCGGTCGGCGACGGCGCCATGGTCGTCCACTTCTGGAGCCGGCTCACGGCCGGCGCGGCCCATCCGGCCGGGCCGCATGCCGTCGATACGCTGATTCTGGCGGTCCTCGCCCGCCGGGACGACGCCTGGCGAGTCCAGGCGCTTGAGAATGTCACGTTGACCGACCCCCGCACCGGCGCCCTCGTCCTGCGGCGCTGACCCACGGTCATCCGCGTGTCGCGCATTCGCGGACGATAGTCGCCTTCCTCTCGTCTCAGATCCGCTTCGAGAGCGCGATCGCCATGCGGCAGCCGAGGCGGATCGCGCCGGAAAGGAGCGGGTAGGCCGGGGCGTCCTCGGCGCCTTCGGCGATCGCGATGGCACGATGCTCGACCTCCTCGGCGCGGAATTCGGCGATCGCGTCGCCCAGTTCGGGATCGTGGGCGCCGAGCTGGGCGAGCTGCTCGCCATAATGGCGGTCGATCTCGGTCTCGATCGCGGCGGTGCAGGCCATCGCCGCCTTGGGGCCGATCAATGCGGTCGCGGCGCCGAGCGCGAAGCCCGCGACGTCCCACACCGGCTGGAGCAGGGTCGGGCGCACCCCGCGCGCGGCGAGCAGCGCGTCGAAATGCGCGCGGTGGCGCTCCTCCTGCCCGGCCATCCGCGCGATCGCGCGCGCGGTGGGGACGCGATCGCCCATCACCGCGAGCTGACCGGCATAGATCCGGGTCGCGCCATATTCGCCCGCCTGATCGACGCGCAGCATCGCGGCGGTGTCGGGCGCGGTGGGATTCAGCGGCGTTTCAGGCATAGTGCCAATATAGCAAGCGCGCCGGGGATCGAGAACAGCGCGTTCCACCCGGCGAGCGAGATGCCGAACAGCGCCCATTGCACCTCGTCGCAGCGGACGGTGGGCGCGTTCATGATCTGGTCGAGCACCGACGCCGCGGTGCCGCCGCCGGCGATCGGCGCGCTGCATTGGGTGAGCCCGCGCCACCAGCCATATTCGACGCCGGCATGGAAGATGCCGATCGCGCCGCTGACCAGGATCGCGAGCGCGGCGAGCAGCACCAGCGCGCGGCGGATGCCCGCGCCGCGCGGCAGCAGGGCGAGGACCGCGAGCGCGAGCGCCGCATAATGCGGCCAGCGCTGCCAGTGGCACATCTCGCACGGATAGAGGCCGCCGATGAGCTGCGAGCCCCATGCGCCGGCCAGCAGCGCGGCGGGGAGCAATATGGCGAGTGCGTGCGCGCGGGCGAGCCGGGTCATGGCCGGGCCGCCGCCGGGGCTTTGGCCGGGGCCGCTGCCGTTTTCGGCTGCGCGGCTGCGGCGGGGGGGGCAAGCCGGTCGAGCGTCCGCAGCGCGTAATCGAGCTGAAAGTCGGTGATCCCTTTCTTCTTCAGTTCGTCAGCGGTCGCCGAAAAGCGCGGGTCGCCCTTCGGATCATCCTCGAGGACGCTGTCGTCGATCTTGGCGGAGTTGATGAGGTGGCGGCGCAGATCGGCTTCGCGCAGGCGAGGCCGGCCCTTGTAGTCGGGATCGGTCAATTGCGGGACGACGATGTCGGGCTTGATCCCGCCCTCCTGCACCGAGCGGCCCGACGGCGTGTAGTAGCGCGCGGTGGTGAGCCGGAGCGCGGTATCGTCGGTGAGCGGCAACAGCGTCTGGACCGAGCCCTTGCCGAAGCTGGTCTCACCCATCACTAGCGCCCGGCGATGATCCTGGAGCGCGCCGGCGACGATCTCGGCGGCGGAGGCGGAGCCGGCGTCGACCAGCACGATGATCGGCAGACCGTGCGCCATATCGCCGGGCCGGGCATAATAGCGTTCGATGTCGCTTTTCTCGCGGCCGCGCTGCGAGACGATCTCGCCGCGTTCGAGGAAGGCGTCGCTCACCTCGACCGCCTGATCGAGCAGCCCGCCCGGATTGGAGCGCAGATCGACGACATAGCCGAGCGGCGGGCCGCCCAACGCCTTGTCGATCCCGAGCAGGGCGGAGCGCACCGCCTCGCCGGTCTGCTTGCTGAAGCCGTTGATGTTGATGACGCCGACGCGGCCTTTCACCTCCCACTTCACCGGCTTGATCTGGATGATCTCGCGGGTCAGCGTCACGTCGAACGCCTTGTCGCGGCCGGGGCGGACGATGGTGAGCCGAATCTTCGTGCCCGGCGTGCCGCGCATCTGATCGACCGCCTCGTCGAGCGTACCGCCATAGAGCAGCTTGCCGTCGATATTGGTGATATAGTCGCCGGCCTTGATCCCGGCGCGCCAGGCCGGCGTATCCTCGGTCGGCGCGACCACCTTGACGACGCCGTCCTCCATCCCGACCGTGAGGCCGAGCCCGCCATAATTGCCGTCGGTCTGGGTCTTCAGATTTTCGAAGTCGCGCGCGTCGAGATACGAGCTGTGCGGATCGAGGCTGGCGAGCATGCCGTCGATCGCGCCACGGATCAGGGCCTTGTCGTCAACCTTATCGACATAATCGGCGCGGACCTTCTCGAACACGTTCATGAACTGGTCGAGTTCCTGATAGGTTTGCGCGTCCTGCGTGGCGAACCCTCCGGTGACGGCGGGCAGCAGCGCGACGACGCCGACGAGCAGGGTGGAACGCAACAGGAATCTGGGCATGGAGGATGGTCTTTCAGAAAGGCTCGAACGGCATGCTACAATCTTTTATCCGCTGACAAAAGCAGGCCGTCAGCCATTGGCGAGGTGCGCGATGTCGACCGGCACGCCGTTGTGGCGCAACTCGATCGTGACGGTGGGCCGGGCGGTGGCGGCGCGGCCGATCGGGCTGCCGCGCTCGACCGCGTCGCCGGGCCGGACACGCAGATCGGCGAGCCCGGTGAGCAGCGTCGTCCAGTCTCCCGGATGGTCGATAATCACGATCCGGCCATAGCCGTGGAACGGGCCCGCATAGCTGATCCGGCCGGCGGCGGGCGCCACCACCGCCGCGCCCGGCGCGGGCAGCAGCGTCAGCCCCCGCGCCCGGACGCCCGAGGACGAGACTTCGCCGAACCCGGTCACGAGCCGCCCGCGCACCGGCATTCGGAACGGCAGTGCGGCCGGCCGCGACCGGGCGAGTTGGCGCGGCGGCGGCGGCGCGGCGCCATGGCGGGGCGGGCGCGGCAACGGCGCGGGCAGCGCGGCGAGCCGCTCGCCCAGCGCGGCCTCCTCGTCGCGTTTGTCCATCAGATCGACGATGTCGCGTGCGCGCGCGCCGAGCGCGATCACGCGATCCTGCTCCAGCATCGCCGCGTCGGCGAGCGCCCGGGACCGGGCGCGGTGGCGTGCCGCCAGCGAGGCGAGGGCGACGCGCTCGCGCTCCAGCCGCGCGCGTGCCTCGCGCCGCGCGACAACGGCCGCGTCCGCCGTGGCGCGGAGCTGTGTGCCCCGCGCCACCTCGGCGCGCAGATCGGCGGTGCGGGCTTCGATGACGGGCAGCGCGCTGGTCAGCAGGACGCGGACGTGGGCGATGTCGGTCACCGATCCGGGCTGGACGAGCGCGAGCACCGGGGGGCGGCGGGCCATCACCTGGAGCGCCGCCGCCAGCCGGGCGATCGGCTCCTGCCGCGCGGCGAGGCGCGCGCGCTGGCGGGCGCGAAGCTGGTCGACGATGCCGATCCGCGCCTGGGCGACCGCGATGCCGGCCTCGGCCGCGCGAACCCGTGCGGCGGCGGCGGCCTCGGCGGCGCGGGCTTGCGCCGCCTGGTTCGCGGCGGCTTTCGCGTCGGCTTCGAAGCGTAGCGCCCGCGTGGCTGCTGCCGCTGCCTGCCGCTTCGCCTCCGCCAGCGCGTCCCGGGAGGCTTCGATCGGCGCCGCGCCGAACAGGCGCGCGGCGGGGAAAGCGGCGACCAGCATCAGCGCGAGAAGCGCGGCACCGCGCAGCCGGCACCGGTCGCGCAGGGTGCCAGTGGGAGTGAGGGCAGGCAAGGCAACGGCCGCCACGTCATCCCTCGCGATGATAGGGGTGGCCGGCGAGGATGCTGGTCGCGCGCCAGAGCTGCTCGGCCAGCATCGCGCGCGCCAGCAGATGCGGCCAGGTGGCCGCGCCGAACCCAAGCAGCAGGTCCGCCTCCGCGCGGGTCGCGTCATCGAAGCCGTCGGCGGCGCCGATCAGGAAGCGCGCCTCGCGGCGCCCGTCGTCGCGCCAGCGGCCGAGCCGTTCGGCGAAGCGGCGCGACGGCAGCTGCGCGCCCTTTTCGTCGAGCACGACGAGGATGTCGCCGGGCGCGCGATCGGGAACGCGGCCGCCGCGATCGGGGAGTTCGGTGATCTTGGTCGGCCAGACGATCCTTTTCAGGTAACGGTCGACGAGATCCGCCTCGGGGCTCCGGCCGATCCGGCCACGGGCGACGATATGAAGGCGCAACGCCTCAGGCTTCGGCCGCCGGCGCGTCGGCGACGCCCTTATCCTCCTCGAAGCCCCACATCCGCTCCAGATTGTAGAAGTTGCGGACTTCGGGGCGGAACAGGTGGACAATCACGTCGCCGGCGTCGATCAGAACCCAGTCGGCGGTGGGGAGCCCTTCGGTGCGCGCGGTGCGGCCGGTCTCGGCCTTGACCCGCTCGACGAGCTTCTGGGCCATCGCCGTCACCTGCCGCGTCGAACGGCCGCTCGCGATCACCATATGATCGGCGATGCTGCTCTTGCCGGCGAGCGGGATGGAGACGATTTCGATGGCCTGGTCGTCATCGAGCGAGCGGAGCACGAGCTGATGAAGCGCGGCAGACGGCTCGGGGTCCTGAGGGCCCTCGCGGGCGGCAGTGCGGGCGGGCAAGGGGTTTCCTAATCTAGGGCGGCGCGCGTCACGGAATCGCGCGGCGTCGACGGGTTGAAGGCATGATGCCAGAGCGGGTTCTCGGCCCGCTGCCGGGTTGCGGATCCTGGGTCGGGGCGAAAGCGCAGGAGCACGAGCGCCGGCGGTCTCCACATCGTCCAGCGGTGTGCCTGGTCTGCGGGCCGGACGAAACGCCGCAGCCAACCCATCGCCCTTGCGGCGCGAGCGGCGCTATCATAGCCGGGCCGGGCGATGACGGCAATCGGAACCGTGCGCGCGATGCGCCGCCAGTCCCGCCAGCGGTGGAACTGGGCGAGATTATCGCTGCCCATCAACCAGATGAACCGGCGTTTCGGATAGCGCCGGACCAGCTTGGCGAGAGTATCGGCGGTGTAGCGCGTGCCCAGCCGGCGTTCGATCGCGGTGGCCCGGATCGGCGCCCGCCGCGCCATTTGCCGCGCCGAACCGAGTCGGGCGGCAAGCGGCGCCATGTCGGCGGCGTCGCTCTTGAGCGGATTGCCCGGCGAGACCAGCCACCAGACTTCGTCGAGCGCGAGCGCGTCGCGCGCGAACAGGCTGATCCGCCGGTGCGCGGCATGGGCGGGGTTGAACGATCCGCCGAGCAGGCCGGTCGGTGTCATCCCGCCGGCCGGGTTCGGTGCGTCAAGGCCGCACCTGCCCCGTGCCGCGTCCGACCCATTTATAGGTGGTGAGGCCCTCGAGCGCGACCGGCCCGCGCGCGTGGAGCCGGCCGGTCGAGATGCCGATTTCCGCGCCCAGCCCGAACTCGCCACCATCGGCGAACTGGGTCGAGGCGTTCCACAGCACGATCGCCGAATCGACCTCGGCGAGGAAACGTTCGGCGGCGCCCTCGTCCGCCGTCACGATCGCGTCGGTGTGGTGCGAACTGTGGGCGGCGATATGGGCGATCGCCTCGTCGATGCCGTCGACCAGCGCCACCGCGCAGATCGCGTCGAGATATTCGGTATCCCAATCCTCGGGCGAGACCGGCGCGACCCGGCCGTCGAGCGCGGCGATCTCCGCCGTTCCGCGCACCGTGCAGCCGGCGTCGATCAATGCCCCGACCAGCGCGGCGGCGCCGGCGAAGGCGCGGTCGATCAGCAGCGTTTCCATCGCGCCGCAGATGCCGGGGCGGCGCAGCTTGGCGTTGAGCACGACGGCGCGCGCCATCGCCGGATCGGCCGCGTGATCGACATAGACATGGTTGACGCCGTCGAGATGGGCGAGGACGGGAACCCGCGCCTCCTCCTGGACGCGCGCGACCAGCGACTTGCCGCCGCGCGGGACGATGATGTCGATCAGCCCGGCCGCCTTGAGCATCGCGCCGACCGCCGCGCGGTCGGTGACGGGCACGAGCTGGATGGCGTCCTGAGGCAGCCCGGCGGCGGCGAGCCCTTCGATCAGCGCGGCGTGGATCGCGCGGCTGGAGTGGATCGCCTCTGATCCGCCGCGCAGGATGACGGCGTTGCCCGCCATCAGGCAGAGCGCGCCCGC
>Ga0182740_1001361_pt1 | contig 16752 bp, 10 predicted proteins | sample eDN5th37CKraftBY_FD_128872 | JGI IMG/M metagenome (GOLD analysis project Ga0182740, IMG submission 128872) | Enriched backyard soil microbial communities from Emeryville, California, USA - eDNA 5th pass 37_C Kraft BY (version 2) (version 2) | ecosystem: Environmental > Terrestrial > Soil >...
CGATGCCGCCCGGCGCGCCCGGCGCGCTCGCCCGGATATGCGCCGAGAGCCGGGCGCGCAGCCCGCTCATCCACAACGCGAAACTACCCTGGCCGCTGGGCGCGACGACCCGCAGCGGGCCAAGCGCACGCCCGGTGGCGCCGATCCCCTGAAACCAGGCGACACGCGCGAAATCATAGGCGCCGGGCAACGCGGCCGACGGCGGCGGCATCAGCCGAGCGCGCAGCCCGACGATCGTGCCCGGCTCGACGCCCGCCACCATGTCGCGATCGCCGACATTGACCCGGATCCGCGGCGGCAGCGCGCTCGCCGGCTGGGGCGCGAGCAGCAGCCGGACACGCTCGCGCGCCGCGATCGGCTCGACCCGTTCGACCCGCGCGGTGAAGCTCGCTACCACCGGCCGCGTCAGCACCGGCGCGGCGACGTGCTCGGCGCGCCACCAGACCAGCAGGCAACCGATCAGCGCCATTAGCGCGAAGGCGCCCAGCGCGCGCCCGGCCCGGCCCCGGCGCGGCAACAGCGCCGCCGCCGCCGCGATTCCCGCGCAGGTCAGCGCCAGCGCCGTCCAGCCCGCGGCGTCGGGCAGCGCGAGCCAGCCGACGACGCCGAGGCCGAGCCCGACCGGCAGCCACAGCGCCAGTTGATCGCGTTCGCCATCCAGCCAGCGTTCCAGCCCGGCCTCGGCCCGTCGCGCCGCCGTGGCGGCGAGCGTTTGTAGCGGCCGGGAAGCCATGCTAGGGGCGGGGCCGAAATCGTCGGGCATGCCCACGGTCCTTGGAGAATCCGCGCGTGGGCGCAAGTAGCGAAGTTCATCGGGTCGTCACGCGTTTCGCGCCGTCGCCAACGGGTTACCTGCACATCGGCGGCGCGCGAACGGCCTTGTTCAACTGGTTGTTCGCGCGCCATCACGGCGGCACGTTCCTCCTGCGGATCGAGGATACCGATCGGGTCCGCTCGACTCGGCCGGCCATCGACGCGATTCTCGACGGGATGACATGGCTCGGGCTCGATTGGGATGGCGAGGCCGTCTATCAGTTCGCCCGCGCCGACCGCCATGGCGAGGTCGCCCATCAGCTTCTCGCCAACGGCCACGCCTATCGCTGCTACGCAACGGCGGAGGAACTGGAGGCGATGCGCGCCGCCCAGCGCGCCGCGAAGCAGCCGCTGCGCTATGACGGCCGCTGGCGCGACCGCGCGCCCGGCCCCGAGCAGGACGGCAAGCCGTTCGTCATCCGGCTGAAGGCCCCGCGCGAAGGCGAGACGACGATCGAGGACCGGGTGCAGGGCACGGTCACGGTCCGCAACGCCGAGCTGGACGACATGGTCCTCCTCCGCTCGGACGGGACGCCCACTTATATGCTCGCGGTCGCGGTCGACGACCACGATATGGGCGTGACCCACGTCATTCGCGGCGACGACCACCTCAACAACGCCTTCCGCCAACTGGCGCTGATCCGGGCGATGGGCTGGGCCGAGCCGGTCTATGCCCACGTTCCCCTGATCCACGGGCCGGACGGCGCCAAGCTTTCCAAGCGCCACGGCGCGCTCGGCGTCGAGGCGTATCGCGACGAACTCGGCATCCTGCCCGAAGCGCTCGCCAACTATCTTCTCCGCCTCGGCTGGGGGCATGGCGACGCCGAGATCATCAGCCGCGAGCAGGCGACCGCATGGTTCGATCTTGCCGATGTCGGCCGGTCGCCCTCGCGCTTCGATCTGCGCAAGCTCGAAAATCTCAACGGCCATTATATCCGCGAGGCCGATGATGAACGGCTTTCAGCATTGATTCGCGATCGCGTCGCGGCGGAGGTTGGCCGGCCGCTCGACGATGCCGCCATGGATTTGTTGCGTCGCGCCATGCCCTTTCTCAAGCAGCGCGCCAAGGATTTGGGAGGCTTGGCCGAAAACGCAGCCTTCCTGTTTCGCACCCGCCCCCTTGTTCTGGACGAGAAAGCGACTAGTTTGCTGAGCGAGGCGGCGCCGGGATTGCTGGCGTCAATTCACGACGCGATTGCGCATGTGGCGGACTGGAGCGCGCCGGCGCTTGAGGAGGCCGTGCGCGGAATCGCGGAGGGCGCGGGGCTGGGCCTCGGCAAGGTAGCGCAGCCGCTTCGCGCCGCGCTGACCGGCCGAGCGACGTCGCCGGGTATTTTTGACGTGCTGGCGCTTCTCGGCCGCGAGGAGAGCTTGGGGCGGCTGGCCGACAGGCTGGATCGTATCCCGGACTGATATCGAGAAGAAGGAACAGGGCATGGCGGACAAGACCGCGACAATCGAGCTCAACGGCGTATCGGGAGAGTATCCGGTCCTATCGAGCAGCGTCGGACCCGACGTTATCGACATCCGAAAGCTCTACGGCAAAACCGGCACCTTCACCTTCGATCCGGGCTTCACCTCCACCGCCAGCTGCGAATCAGCCCTGACCTACATCGACGGCGACGCCGGCGTCCTCCTCCACCGCGGTTATCCGATCGACCAGCTCGCCGAGAAATCGACGTTCATGGAGGTCGCCTATCTCCTGCTCAACGGCGAACTGCCGAGCAAGGCGGTCTTCGAGAAATTCGAGCGCACCATCACCCGCCACACCATGGTGCACGAGCAGCTCACCATCTTCTTCCGTGGTTTCCGGCGCGATGCGCACCCGATGGCGATCCTGTGCGGCGTCGCCGGCGCGCTTTCGGCCTTCTATCACGATTCGACCGACATCGCCGATCCCCAGCAGCGGATGATCGCCAGCCACCGGCTGATCGCCAAGATGCCGACGATCGTCGCGATGGCCTACAAATATTCGATGGGCCAGCCGTTCCTCTATCCGAAGAACGACCTCAGCTACACGGCCAATTTCCTGCGGATGACGTTCGGCGTTCCGGCCGAGGAATATGAGGTCGATCCGGTCGTGGAAGCGGCCATGGACAAGATTTTCATCCTCCACGCCGACCATGAGCAGAACGCATCGACCTCCACGGTCCGCCTCGCCGGATCGTCGGGCGCGAACCCGTTCGCATGCATCGCGGCCGGCATCGCCTGCCTGTGGGGGCCGGCCCATGGCGGCGCCAACGAGGCGGCGCTCAACATGCTGCGCGAGATCGGCACGCCGGACCGCATTCCCGAATATATCGCCCGCGCCAAGAACAAGGACGATCCGTTCCGGCTGATGGGCTTCGGCCACCGCGTCTACAAGAATTTCGACCCGCGCGCGCAGGTGCTCTCGAAGGCGGCGGCCGATGTGCTCGACCGTCTGGGCGTCAACGATCCGGTCCTCGAAACCGCCCGCGAGCTGGAGCGGATCGCGCTGCAGGACGATTATTTCATCGAAAAGAAGCTTTATCCGAACGTCGATTTCTATTCGGGCGTGATCCTCTCCGCGATCGGCTTCCCGACGACGATGTTCACCGCGCTGTTCGCCCTCGCCCGCACGGTCGGCTGGGTCGCCCAGTGGAACGAGATGATCGCCGATCCCGAGCAGAAAATCGGCCGGCCCCGCCAGCTCTACACCGGCCCGGCGCTGCGCGATTACGTGCCGATCGACCAGCGCTGATCGGCGTACAGCCTTTTCCAGTCGGGCGGAATCGCCTGACGCCCCGGAAGATACGGCAAACCCAAGAATATCGGAGCATCATCCGCCTCAATCGAGGCGGGTGATGTATTAGGCAGCGGGCAGCGTGAAGATGAAGCGGGCGCCCTGGCCGGCGGCGCTGTCGACCGCGATGTCGCCGCCCATTGCCCGCGCCAGCCGCCGGGCGATGTAGAGGCCGAGCCCGGTCCCGCCTGGCTCGGCCGGATCGACCCGCTCGAACTTCTCGAAAATGCGCGCCTGATCCTCGGGCGCGACGCCCTTGCCCTGATCGGCGACGACGACCGCGACGATATCGCCCTCGCGTTCCCAACGCAGCCACACCGCGCCACCCGGCGGCGAATAGCGGATCGCGTTGCCGATCAGATTGACCAGAATCTGCAGCGCCCGGCGGCTGTCCCCGCGCACGGCCAGCGCCTCGTCCGCCGGCGGGCGGTCGATACGGACGCCGCCCGCCTCCGCCCGCGGCGCGAGCAGCGCCACCGCGCGGCGGACGCTCTCGCCGAGGTCGAACGGCGCGGTCTCGACCCGGAAGCCGGAGCGCTCGATCGCCTGAAGGTCGACGAGGTCGCCGACCAGATCGAGCAGGTGGCGGCCGGCGCTGGCGATATCGGCCGCGTAGCGCGCGTAATCGGCGCGAATCGGCCCGTCGACCTGCGCGCCGATCGAATCGGCGTTGGCGACGATCCGATCGAGCGGCGCGCGCAGCGCGCTGCCGAGCCGCTGCCCGAACGCATCGGTGCTCGCCGGCGCCTCGTCCGCCGGCGGGGGGACCGGACGCGCCGCGCCGAGCGAGGTGGCGGTGCCGCGATAGCCGATGAAGGCGCCCTCGCCGTCGAACGCCGGCGCGCCGTCGAGCAGCAGGTGCCGCCCGTCGTCGCGCCACGCGGCGCGCTGCCCGTCGAAACGGGTGCGCGCCGCCAGCGCGGCGAGGATCGGGAAACCGCCGTCCTCATCCTCGCGCAGTGCGAACAGGCGGGTCAGCGGTTCGCCGAGCAGTCCCTCCGCCGCCGGCAGGAGCGCGGTGACGCGGAGCGCGGTGTCGGTCTCCCAGCGCCAATCGGCGCCGGCGCGCTGGAAATCATGTTCGCGCTCGAACGGCGACGCGGCGAAAGGCGAGGTCGCCGGCCGCACGCTCCAGCCGACGATCGCCAGCCTGACCCGCTCGCCATCGGGCTGGGCGCGCACCCAGAGGTCGAGATCATGCTCGCCGTCGGCGGCGATCACCCCGCGCGATATCGCGATGCCGAGCCGCCGGGCGAGACGGACCAGCGCCGCGAGCTGCGGCACGGCGATCACGCCGCCCTCCGCGCCGCCGGCGCGCGCGTGAAGCGCGGCGAGCGGCGGATCGGCCTCGATCAGCCGTCCGTCGCCATCCACGACACCGTGGACCGGCGCGCCGTCGAGCGTCATCGCGGCGCCTCGCCACGGGCAAGATCGGCGATCGCGCGGCGATACCCCTCGTCGAGCCGCCACGGCATCAGCGCGGCCCGGGCCTCGGCGGGGTCGAGCGCGGCGAAGGCTTCGATCCGGCGGGCGGCCGCGTCGGCGGCGTCGCCGCCACCCGCGACGGCCAGGCGGAACACGATGTCGGCGGCGGACGCGCGCGCCATGTCGATCGCGCGCAGCAGAACGACCAGCCGGCTACCCGCCCCGTCGATCGCCATGTCCCAGGCGGCGCTAAACGCGATCCCGGCCCGCGTCGCCAGGGCCGCCACGACCAACGATACCGCGCCTTCCGCGAGCAGCCGCGCGATCGCGGCATCGTCGAGCCGGCCGGCGGCGTGAAGCGCCCGCGCCAGCCGCATCGCGCGGCCTTCGAGGGTCTCGCTTTCGTCATAGCCGGCCAGCACGGCGCGCGCGGCGGCGGCCAGCGGCGGGTCTATCGCCGCAACCGCGATCGCCCCCCGGCTGATCGCATGGTCGCGCAACGCCGCCGCGATCCACCAGACGAGGCGATAATAGAGATCGGCGGGCAGATCGGCGTCCGCCGCCGCCAGATCGTGAAAGGCATCGTGGCGACGCGCCGCGACAGCGAGGAAATCGACCATCGCCGCCGCCAGCGGGTCGGGCAGTTCGTCCACCAGGCGGACCGGCGGCAAACGGTCGCGCGCGGTATGCGAAGCGAGCAGCCGGCCGAGGCGCTGCTCCTCGGCGCGGCGCAGCAGCAGCGCCGTCAATTCGTCATCCCGCAGCACACCGGCGCGGGCGAGGCGAGGCGCGGCGACCGGCGCATCGTCCACGCCCGGCATGCCGTCGAGCGGCGGCGGGCCGGCGGCGGCGAGGTGGCCGCGTATGGCGCGTTCGATCCGCTCGATCAGGCGCGCGAGCAGCCGGGTCATCGTGGCGCGATGGAAATCGCTGAGCCGCCCCGCATCGGGCAGGAAAAGGTCCGTCATCATCGCATCGAGCCGCGCGCGCGCGGCGGGGATGGCCGCGGCGGCCTCCGCCAGCAGCGCCTCGCCGCCCATGCGAGGCGTCTCATCGTGCTCCGGCGCGCGGATTGGCTCTCGATCGGTAACGGACATCCGGTTCTTCCTAGTCCGGTGTCGTTAAAAGGCTGCTAATCCTGCTCACGCGGCGCCGCCGCCAGCCGCGCGGCCACCTCACGCTGCGCCGCGAACAGCGAAACCGCCGCATAGGCCGCGAGCACGACGAGCCCGGCAAGCCAATAGCCCGCCACCGCGAACGGCAGCAGCAGCAGGACCAGACCGTCGAGGCTCGCCAGCCATGGCTGCACCGTGCCCCCCGGCAGCCGGCCGAGCACGCGCCGCTCCGCCCGGATCGCCACCATCGCGATCAGCAGCAGCCCGGCAAGCGGCCACACCCCCCAGCCGGCGCCGGCCTGCATGTGCGACACCAGAACCAGCAGGGTCGCGACGCCGCCCGCCACCCGTAGCGGGCCGAACAGGCCGGCGTGGCGCGGCTCGATCAGCCGCGTTGCCGCCAGCCGCCGCCCGAGCGCCGCCAGCGGGCCGGACAACAGCAGCAACGGCAGCGCCAGCCAGCGCCACTCGGTCAGCGCCAGCGCCACCGCCGCGATCCATGCGGCGGCAACCGCGCCGATGCCCAGCCAGTCCGCCTCGACGCCGCGCACCAGCAAAGGCGGCACCCCGACCCGCTCGATCGCGGGATAAAGATAGCGCGCCGGCCAGTCCCGTTCGCCCCCCTCGCCGCGCGATCCCGCGAACAGCCGGGCTTCGAGCGCCTCGAGATCGTCGGGGTGGTCCGCGAGGCCGATCGGCCCGTCCGGCCCGCTTTCGTCGGCGGCGATACGCGGCACGCCGGCCTGCACGGCACGGCGCAGCAGCGTCGATTCGAGATCCCAGTCGCCCAGCATCGCGGCGACCTCGCGCAACCGGCGCCCGTCGATCAGCAGCAGCCCGCCCCACCGCGCCCGCGCGTCGATTCGCTCGAAACGGGCATGGTCGGCGTCGTCGGGCACGGTCAGCAAGGCCTGATCGCGCGCTTCGATGACCCGCGCCATGAACCGGCCCGATCCGACGAAGCCGTCGGCGATCACCAGCAGCCCGTCGTCGGGGTGGACCCGGCCGACCGCGACGGCGAGGGTCCGCGCGACCTCGACATTCAGCCCGTCGCGGCGCAGCCGGTCGATCGCGGCGGCCAGCGCGGCGGGAAAGTGCTCGGCCAGGACGAGCACCGCCGAGGCGCCGGCCCGGATCGCGAGCCGCGCCTGATATTCGATCAGGGTCTGGCCGAGCAGCGGTAGCGTCGCGCGCAGGCGATCGCTCTCCGCCTCGGTCTGGCAGGCGGCAATCAGCGCCGTCAGCGCCATCGGATCGGCCTCGCATCCATGCCGGACGAGCGATAGGCGGCGCGCGCCCGGGTGCCAAGGGGGTGGCGGTCAGCCCCCGAACGCCGCGAGCGCCCGCCCGATCCGGCGCAGGATCGCGGGGTCGCCCACCGCGCTGGCCGCCGCCTTGTGCGCCAGCTCCATCAGCGCGGGCACGCCAAAGCTCGCGGCAAGGCCCTGGAGGCGCCACGCGGCGGCCTGCCATTCCTCACGGTTGGCGGCGCGCGCCAGCGCCCGCGCATGCCCCTCGGCGCTCGCGAGGAACGCCACCCGAAGCTCCGCGACCAGCATCGGGTCGTCGCCCACCGCCGCCGCCAGCGCCGCATCCAGAGCTCCGGGATCATATGCCATGGCAGGACCTTGCGATGAACGGGTTTAACAAGGCGTTGCCGTGGGGTTCCGCGCCGCCCGAAAGATGATAAAACCAGACCATGGATATGGGGGCCAGATCAACCGATCAATGGAAAGAGCACCGCGCGCTGCTCGAAGCCATTGCCCGCAACAAGGACGAGGGCGCGCCGCCGCCCGCCGTCGCGCCGGCCGCCGAGGAGGCGGAGGGCGAGGCCGACGCTCCTCAGGCGGCGACCTACAGCCGGCGCGGGATCGCGGCCGTGCTCGGCCTCGGCATCGCGGCGGCGCTGTGGATCGCGGCGGCGCTGACCTCGTTCGAGGCCGATGGCGGCGCGCTCGTCGATATCGTCAGCCGGCTCTCGATCGCGAGCGGGCCGCTCGCGCTGCTCGGCATCGTTTACCTTCTTTTCCGGGGCGCCAGCCGGCACGAGGCGCGGCGGTTCGGCGCGACGGCGGCGGCGATGCGGGCGGAGGCCGGCGCGCTCGACCGCGCCGTCGCACGGCTTTCCGCGCGCCTCGACGACAACAGCAAGGCGCTCGCCGAGCAGAGCGACCGCCTGTTGCGGCTTGGCGAGGATTCGGCGCTCCGCCTCGCCGAACTGGCGGCGGGGATGCAGGAGGGGAGCGAGACGCTGACCCGGCAGGCCGACCGGCTGGAGCAGGCGGCCGCCACCGCGCGCACCGACATGCGCGCGCTGGTCGAGGATCTCCCGCTCGCCGAGACCCGGATCGAGGCGATCGGGACGCGGATCGCCTCGGTCGGCGGCGACGCCCGGCAACAGGCCGCCACGCTCGAGGCGGCGCTCGCCGCTCTCGCCGCCGAGGCCCATGCCGCCGCCGGACAGGCCGACGAAGCCGCCCAGCGCCTCGCCGGGCGGATCGCCGATATCGAGCAGAGCAGCACCGCCGCCGAGGGCCGGATCGAGACCGTGTCCGGGCGGATGATCGGCGCGATCGACACCGCCTATACCGGCGCCAGCGAAGCCGTGGAGCAAACCCGCAAGGGCATCGAGGCACAAAGCGCCGCAATGCTCGCGCTGGTCGATCAGGCGGCGGCGGTCGAAACCCGACTCGGCCAGATCGGCGAGCAGGCGCGCGCGCTCGAAACTGCCATCGCCGATGCGCGGACCGGCAGCGACGCGCTCACCGGGGAAGCCGGGCCGCGCCTCGTCGAGGCGCTGCTCCGTGTCCGCGAAACCGCCGCCCAGGCGGCGGAGCGCGCGCGCGAAACCCTCGCCGAGGTGATTCCCGCCGCCGCCGACTCGCTTGGCGCGGCGAGCCGCACCGCGATCGAGGAGGCGGTCGGCGGCACGATCGAGGCGCGCATCGCCGGGCTCTCCGCGAGCGCGAGCGCGGCGATCGCCTCGGCGCACCAGGCGGGCGACGCACTGGCCGAGCGGCTGGCCGCGCTCGACACCGCGAACGCGGCGATCGAGGCGCGGCTCGCCGAGGCGCGCGCTCAGTCCGCCGCTCTCGATGAGGATCTGTTCGCGCCTCGCGTCGCGCTCCTCATCGAATCGCTCAATTCGACGGCGATCGACGTCGCGCGGATCCTCTCGAACGACGTCACCGATCGGGCCTGGATGGATTATCTGAAGGGCGATCGCAGCATCTTCACGCGGCGCGCGGTCCGCCTTGTCGACAGCACCGAGATCAAGGAGATCGCCGGCCATTACGAGGCCGAGCCCGAATTCCGCGCCCAAGTGAATCGCTACATCCACGATTTCGAGGGCATGCTGCGCCGCGTCCTCGCCAGCCGCGACGGCGCGCCGCTCTGCGTCACCCTGCTCTCCTCGGACATGGGCAAGCTCTACGTCGCCCTCGCCCAGGCGATCGAACGCCTCCGCACCTGAACCCGCTCCCCCGTGGGCGTGGACCGCAAGCTAGAGTGATTTCGAGGCAGATGGCCTCATCTGCCGACTCGGAAATCACGGCAAACAAACAGAAAACAGGAGTCGATCCGATTCAGTCTGAAGCGGATCGACTCTAAGCCGCGGCCGGGCGGTGCGTGCGTGCGTAGAACGCGCCGACGATGGGGATGACCAGGATCGCGGAAAAGATCGCGAGTACGCCGAACCGCCCGGCGCCCGCGCCGATCACCACGCCGCCCAGCAGCGGGCCGATGATGCCGCCGACCCGCGAACAACCGAGCATGATGCCGAGGCCGGCGCTGCGATTGGATTCGTCGAAATAGTTCAGCGTGACCAGAGTGAGCGCGGTGAACGCGCCGACGTTGAAGAAGCCGCATAGCGTCGAGGCCACGATCAGCGCGGCGACCTCGCCATCAGGGATGATCCCGAGCAGCGTGAACGCAAGCCCCATGCCCAGCAGGAACAGGATAGCGATCCGCCGCTCTCCCACCCTGCGGGCGAGCGCGCCCACGAACAGATGGGCACAGACCCCCGCGCCATAGGTCGTGATCCCGGCAATGCCGTTCCAGGTCATGCTGAGTTGCGCCATGTCGAGCAGCTTCGGCCGCCAGCTCGCCATGAAGCCGCCGCTCACCGTGAACACGAACCCCGCCAGACACAGCAGCGCGGTGCCGAACCAGAGCGCGCGCGGAAACAGAACCCACCTTCTGCGGCGCCCCTTGCTGGCAGCCGGCGCGGGCGGCAGGCTTTCGAATTCGGGCTTGCCCATACGCCGGAACAGCCGGTTGAGCCGTTCCAGCGCGCGGCGGGGCCGCCGGCGGGTCAGATAGCCCGGGGATTCGGCAAGGATGAACAGGCTGAGGCCGAAGCTCAGGACGTTCAATACAGCCGCCGAGAAGAACAGCGACCGCCACCCGAACGGGGCGATCAGCACCGCCGCGAGCGCACTGCACAGCATGCCGCCAAGCGAATAACCGGTGTGCAGGATGCCGATGAAGACATTCGACCGCTGCTCGTTGCTGAATTCGGTGACGAGCACGTTCAGGCACACCACCAGCGCGCCGAGGCCGACCCCGGTCAGCGTGCGGAGGATAATCAGGCTGAGCAGCGACTGGCTGAGCGCGGTCGCGAACAGCAGGACGGCGAGCGACGCCAATATCCACAGAATCAGCGTGCGCCGGCCCACGACATCGGCGAGCGGCGAGAGCAGGAACGAGCCGATCGCGATCCCGACCGGCGTCGCCGTATAGGCCAGGCCGAACGTCTCGGCCGACAGGGACCATTCGCGCATCAGCGACGGCGCGGCATAGGCCAGAGTGACGACGTCCAGCCCATCCGACGCATAGATCAGGACGCATAACGCGACGATACAATATTGATACAGGCCCATCGGCGTCTGTCGGATGACGTCGCCCGGCCTCGCACCGTCGCTCATTACGCCCTACCGCTAGTGATGGAGGTTAAAACCGCAGCCTGACTCCGCCGACATAGTAACGGCCGATCTTGTCGAACATCTGCGACTGCGCGACCGTCGGCTGAACGATGCTGTTGGGCGTGACCGGCGGATCCTGGTTGAGAAGGTTGTCGATCTTTCCGTAGAGTTCGATCGTGTCGGTCAGCTTGTAGGAGGCCGTCAGGTCGACATAGGCGCGGCCGCTGATATGATTCTGGTCCGCCGGCAGATCGACGTCGTCGATATAGAAGGAACGGTATCTGCCGCCGCCAATAAAGCGGAGGTGGGTGCCGAGCCGCACCCGATCGTTGACGTAGGTCAGATCGAAATTGGCTTTCCAGCGCGGCTGGCCGCTATAGTCCGTGGCGAGATCGCCGACATAGTCGATCGACGAACCCGGCGTGGTCAGCGTGAGCTTGTCGACATAGGTGACGAGCACGCGCGCCCCCACAGTCCCGCTGGTGCCGAACCATGCGACGGGCTGCCGATAGCTGGCCTCGAAATCCACCCCGCGGGTTTCCATGGTCTGGGCGTTGACCAGCGTGGCGACGACGGTATCGATCTTGTTGTCCGGGGCCGGCGTCAGCCGTACGAAATTGCATGCGAGCGGCTCGTGCGCCAGAAGGCAGCTGTTCACGATCGTCTGCGCCGGAATCGAGGTGATCGCATCCTTGATCTTGATCGAATAATAATCGATCGACATGTTGAAGCCCGGCAGGAAGCTGGGCTGAAACACCACGCCGATCGCCCGGGTATCCGCCTTTTCCGGCTTGAGATCGGGATTGCCCCCGGTCAGTTGGGTCACGTAATTGGCCACATTGTTGCGGGGATCGACGATCGTGTTGATGACCTGATTCTGCCCGGCATATAGTTCGTTGATGTTGGCGGCGCGGATATCGCGCGAAACCGTGGCACGAAAGCGCAGATCAGAAATCGGCGAATAGTTGAGGCCAACCTTCCAGGTCGTGACACCGCCGCTCGAACTGTAATCGGCGTAGCGCACCGCGCCGTTCAGTTCGAGGTCGCGCGCCAGCGGCAGATCCTTCGCCAGCGGCACGCCGATTTCGGCATAGCCCTCCTTGACAGTGAGCGCGCCGGAGAACGGCTGCTGGTTGATCGAGCGCCAGCCGCGGAGCACCGAGACCGGATCGGACACGCTCGAGATTTTCTCCCGCCGATATTCGAAGCCGAACGCCAGCGAGACGTCGCCGGCCCAGGTCGCGAACGGCGAGCCCGAGATATTGAGGCCGAGATCGTTCTGCGTCATGCGCGCGTCGTAGAATGACGTACCGCGATACCAGTCGAGCGCGGCCGCGCTGATCGAACCGGGACCGAATACATTGATCGGCACGCACGCCGGATTGTCGTTGCCCGGATCGCCGTCCACGTTGATGCGGCAGGCGGCCTGGTTCGTCGCCGGATTTATGACCGAATCGATGCCCGCGAACCAGTTCGCCTGGATCCGGTTGTTGACGCTGTCCTGACGGAAGCGGTTATCCGAACGCTGGAAGAACAGGTTCCATGACCAGCCGTCGCCGAACTTGCCATCGGCGCCCGCCGCATAACGCAGCGCGCGGGTGACGCTGTTATTCTCGGAAAACCCATCGTCGATATTGACGCGGCCGAACTGGAACGAGTCGATCCCGTTCGCGTTCATGATGTCCTTGATCGACTGGTCGAGAAAGGCGTTGTCCTTCGATATCGTGAGCGTGCCGTTATCGTAATTCGGCGCCAGATCGGATTTGACGACCACCCGCGACCAGAGCAGATCGGTCCACAAGGTGATGTCGCTCGAAACATCGTAGCTCAGCCGGCCGAACCCGGAATAACGGGTAATATGTGGCAGGATATTGCCGTCGTCCTCGACCGAAACGCCGTCGCCGCCAAGCATGAAGACGGTATTGACGGGATCGCCATAGTGAAACGGCTCAGGAGTGCCATTGACCCCGAATTGAATGCCGTGAAGCGGGCTGGTCTTGGGCGCGACAATCAGGCCGCCGAAGGTCATCCGCGAAAACACACCGCCATAGGCGACATAATTCTTCGTCTGGCCGTTGGTCTTCGTATAATTAGGATTGTTGAACAGCACCGGATTACCCTGGCCCCATGGCCGCGCCGCCTGACGGGTCTGACCGGTATTCCGGTAGAAATCGCCGGCCACGGTGACGTGGAGCCTGCCGTCGAGCAGGCTCTTGCCCGCCGCGAACGACACGACCGGACGACGGAAATCGTTATAATCGGACTGGCCGTAGGACAGGTCGGCTTTCACGCCCTCGAAGTTCTTGTCGAGCGAGAAGTTGATCACGCCCGCCACCGCATCGGAGCCGTAAGCCGCCGACGCGCCGCCGGTCACGACCTCGACGCCGCTGATCAGCGAGACCGGAAAGATATTGGTGTCGATGCCGCCGAACGGGCTGGTTGCCGCCAGCCGCCGGCCATCGAGCAGCAGCAGCGTCCGCGCCGCGCCAAGCGCGCGCAGATCGGCGACATTCTGGCCGACGGGTTCGCTGGAACGCCCGATATTCTGGTTGATCCGCAGTTGCGGGATTTCGTAATTCAGCTCCGCCACGCTGGTGAGCGCGCGGCTGGCGATCTGTTCGCTGCCGATCGCGGTAACCGGGGTCGGCGCCGTGAACCCGGCGCCGAGCCGCGACCCCGTCACCGTGATCTCCTGCGTCTCCGTGACCGGTGTCGCGTCGGCCGAGGCGGCCGCGACCTGCTGTGCCACCGCCTGGGGGGCGGCCGCGATCAGCGGCAGCGCGAACGCTCCGCTCAGTAAAACCCGCCGCCGCTTTGCAAATGTAGAAGCCATGCCCTTCGCCCTCCTCCGAGTAGCGCCCCGGCCTGTTCCCGGCCCCGGCGCAGTATCAGCGAACGCAGCTCAAACGGCGGACCCGCCCCGCCCTGGAGCCATTATTTTATACTATATCAAACGCTGATCATCATTAACATAAACATGCCACTAATCGACATGCAAGGATATTTTGCATAGCCAAACGGTATCAGTTATGAGCAGAATATTGATGGGTTCGCGGCCCGCCGCATTCTCACGGCGGGCGGAAGCGCCTGACGACGCAGGAAATGCGGCAAACGAAAGGCAAGACGCGCGTCATCCGCTTCAAGCTTCAATCAAAGCGGGTAATGCCCCAGCGCCGGAAGCGGGCCGTTCGGGCGCCCAGCCGCCGCGCTGGACAACCGGGCGAGAGCGTTTCAGAGTCGGGCCTTCGCCACACACTCTTGAGGAAAGCCAGATGAGGACAGGAACACCATTGCTCGCGCTGGCCTCGGCCGCCTTGCTGGCGTCCCCGGCGCTGGCCGATCGCGCGCCGACGGCCGCCGAAACCGCCGCGATCGCGCCGGTGTTGAAGGCCGCTGGCTTCGTCAGCTGGGAAGAAATCGAACTCGACGACGACGGCCCGCTGTGGGAAATCGACGACGCCCGCACCGCCAACGGCCAGAAATATGACGTGAAAATCGACCCCAAGACGATGAAGATCATCCGCAAGACACTCGATCGTTAGAGAGCGATTTCGAGGCAGATGGCGTCATCTGCCGACCTCGGAAATCACGGCAAACCAGCAAAAAACGCGAGTCGATCCGATTCAATCTGAAGCGGATCGACTCGAGAGTTCGATCCACGGTCGCGGGCACAGCGCCGGCCCGCGACCCGGCCGCTGACAGGATATTGGGGCCGCGCGAACGGCGCCCCCGGGCATGCCGGGCCCCGATCGGCGTCGGGACCGGAAGGGCGCGCGCCACGGCGGATTCCGACGGGCCGGAATCCGCTCAAGCCCGCACTCTCGTCAGGGACGGTTCAACGCCGTGGCCGCCGATCGGGCTGCCCGGCAACGCACAAAAAATGGGCCGCCACGCGCGCATCCGGCGTGACGGCCCTTCTTCTCCGAATCGGAGACTTGGGACGGGCGGCGTCAGGCGTCGCCCACGCCGTCCGCCACCACCGCGCCCAGCGGATCGTCGCCGGTATCGTCCTCGACCGGGCGCTTCAGTTCCGCCACATGCTCTTCCTGCGCGGATTCGGGCGCGACCAGCGCGGCCTGCATCGAGCGCTGGCTGGCGCGTAGCGCCGCGTCCCGGCTCGACGCCGCGACCCGGAGGCGGTTGACGCCCGCGCCGGTGCCCGCCGGGATGAGCCGGCCGACGATCACATTCTCCTTGAGGCCGTTCAACGTATCGACCTTGCCCTGCACCGATGCCTCGGTGAGGACGCGGGTCGTTTCCTGGAACGACGCGGCCGAAATGAAGCTGCGGGTCTGGAGGCTGGCCTTGGTGATGCCGAGCAGCACCGGCTTGCCCTCCGCCGGCGCCCGGCCCTCGGCCGCGAGCCTGGCGTTGACCTCGTCCATCTCCTCGCGATCGACCTGCTCGCCGGGCAGGAAGGTGCTGTCGCCGGCGACCGTGATCTCAACCTTCTGCAGCATCTGGCGGACGATCGTCTCGATGTGCTTGTCGTTGATCTTCACGCCCTGGAGCCGATAGACTTCCTGGATTTCCGACACGAGATATTCGGCGAGCGGCTCGATCCCGAGCACCTCCAGAATATCGTGCGGATCGGGGCTGCCGCCGATCAGGTTGTCGCCGCGCTTGACGTAGTCGCCTTCCTGAACGTCGATCACCTTGCTCTTGGGGATCAGGTAATCGATCGGATCGCCGCCGTCTTCCGGCCGGATCGAGATCTTGCGCTTGGCCTTATAGTCCTTGCCGAATTCGACACGGCCCGAGACCTTGGCAATGATCGCATTCTCCTTGGGCTTGCGCGCCTCGAACAGCTCCGCCACCCGCGGCAGGCCGCCGGTGATATCGCGGGTCTTGGCCGCCTCGCGCGGGATCCGCGCGAGCACCTCGCCGGCCGCGACCTCCTGGCCGTCGTCGACCGCGATGATCGTGCCGGGAATCAGGCGATAGACCGCCGATTCGCCGCTCGCCTCGTCGTGGAGGGTGAGCCGCGGCCGGAAATCGTCCTTCTTCGATTTCAGGTGGTCCTCGGTCACGACCCGCTGCGAGATGCCGGTCGCCTCGTCGGTCTGCTCGGTCACCGTGCGGTTCTCGACCATGTCCTGGAAGGCGACGATGCCCTTCTTCTCGGTCACGACCGGCGAGAAGCTCGGGTCCCACTCGGCGATCCGCTCGCCCTTCTTCACGGGGGCGCCATCCTCGATGAGGAGATGGGCGCCGTGGGGCAGGCGGTAGGTCGCGCGCTCGCGACCCTCGTCGTCGAGGATCGCGATCTCGCCGTTGCGGGCCAGCGTGATCCGCCGGCCGCGCGGATCGACGATCGTCGGCAGGTCACGATACTGCATCGTGCCGTCTACGATCGCATCGTGGTTCGAATGCTCGTTGATCTGGGCCGCGCCGCCGATGTGGAACGTCCGCATCGTAAGCTGCGTGCCCGGCTCGCCGATCGACTGCGCCGCGATCACGCCGACCGCCTCGCCGATGTTGACCGGCGTGCCGCGCGCCAGATCGCGCCCGTAGCACGCCGCGCACACGCCGCCCTTGGACTCGCAGACCAGCGGCGAGCGGATCTTGACCGCTTGTGTGCCGATCGCCTCGATCTGCGCGATCATCGCCTCGTCGAGCAGCGTGCCCTTCGGCACGACGACTTCGCCATTCTTCGAATCGACCACATCCTCCGCCGTGGTCCGGCCGAGAATCCGCTCGCCGAGCGAGGCGA